>Ga0066681_10000249_pt1 | contig 15719 bp, 6 predicted proteins | sample GraSoiAngelo_130_FD_65629 | JGI IMG/M metagenome (GOLD analysis project Ga0066681, IMG submission 65629) | Grasslands soil microbial communities from the Angelo Coastal Reserve, California, USA - 14_0929_02_20cm | ecosystem: Environmental > Terrestrial > Soil > Grasslands | place: USA...
GTCTGCCATCAAGGATAACAATCTGATCGCCGTCGCGGTACTGAGCGGCAATCGCAATTTTGAGGGCCGCATTCATCCGCTGGTTCGCGCGAATTATCTGGCGTCGCCGCCGCTGGTCGTTGCCTATGCGCTTGCGGGCCGCATGGATATGGACCTCACGACCGAATCGCTCGGAAACGATTCGGCGGGCAAGCCGGTCTATCTAAAGGACATTTGGCCGACTCTGCAAGAAATCGAATCAACGGTTCGCTCAGCGGTTTCTTCATCGCAATATAGCAAGCAGTACAGCGAAGTGTTCGAAGGCGACGCGCACTGGAAGTCCATGCCCATTCCAAAAGGCGACATCTATAAGTGGGACCCGAAATCGACTTACATCAAGATGCCGCCTTATTTCGAGAACATGCCGAAGACGCCGCCAGCGCTAGCCGACATTAATGGCGCCAAAGTGCTGGCGATTCTTGGCGACAGCGTTACCACCGATCACATTTCGCCGGCCGGATCGATTCCGGTGGATTCGCCCGCCGGAAAATACCTGATCGCCAACGGCGTGAAGCCGCATGAATTCAATTCCTACGGGGCGCGCCGCGGAAATCACGAGGTTATGATGCGCGGCACGTTTGCGAACATTCGTCTGCGCAACCAGCTTGCTCCGGGCACGGAAGGCGGTTGGACGCTCTTCCTTCCTGACGGCGAGAAGATGTCCATCTACGACGCCGCGGTGAAATATCGCGAGGCGGGCGTGCCGCTGGTGGTCATTGCCGGAAAAGAGTACGGTTCGGGTTCCTCGCGCGATTGGGCCGCAAAGGGCACGCGACTGCTTGGCGTGCGTGCAGTTGTTGCGGAAAGCTACGAACGCATTCACCGCAGCAACCTGGTCGGCATGGGCGTGCTTCCGCTGGAATTCAAGGCCGGAGAAAACCGCGAATCGCTCGGCCTGACGGGTCACGAAATTTTCGAGATCGAAGGAGTCGCGTCACTCGCGCCGAAGAAACAGATCACCGTGCATGCTAAATCGGGAGAAGGTCGCGCAAAAACCTTCTCGGTGATTGCACGCGTGGACACTCCGGAGGAAGTTTCCTACTACCATCACGGCGGCATTCTGCAATACGTTTTGCGCCAAATGCTGTAGCGCCCCGCCAATTTCCCGGCGCAAAAGCCACTGAAAGTCTCCGTCCGGGGGCTTTTTTGTGCGAGCGAGCCGTGCTCTCAAAATTGAAGTAAATCCTGCTGCGGAGTATAACGGGCTGGCCAGGCTCGGAAGTACGCAGATATCGTCGCGGTTCGGGGAATCCGCTCGAAGACATTCGGCTATTGGAAAACGTTAAGTTTGATGAAGGAAGGATCTACAAGTAAGAGCCTTAAGGGGGCCAGCTATCTAGACGTTTCTTCCACGAGATGGCTAGCGCCAACAATGAGGCCGGATCTTGCGATCCGGTCTACTTTGTATTTTTGGATTGAAAGCCTCGGCTAGAACCTGAATTTCAATCCGATCTGGATATTCCGGGGACCGCCTGTCCCAATCACCGGATTTGCTGCCGCTACGTCCGGCGTGCTGAATATAAAGCCGAACGTGGACGGATCGGACGGGTCGACGAATCCCTGCGTATTGGGATTAGCAAAGTGAGGATGGTTCAGGACGTTGAAGAACTCTCCCCGCAATTGGAAACTGACGCGCTCGCTGAGTTTGGTGTCCTTGACGATTGAGAAATCCCAGTTGTCCAGACGCGGCCCACGGAATGGGTTGCGGCTGATGTTGCCGAACGTGCCGACGTTCGGCGGAACCAGGATTGTTCCGTTCTCGACATAGCATCCCAGACCCACACCGCCGGGCACGGCGGTACTCTTAGGTGCCAGTTGGGCGATGTCGGCGTGGTCGATACATACTTGCGGGCTTTGTGGTTGTGGAGCAACTCCCCGCGTAGCTGGGTCATAGTCAGAGAAGTTAAAGTACGGCACACCCGTCAGAGATGGCTTAATGTTGCCGGGGTTGCCCACGATGTTCCAGCGGTCGCTGAATTCGCCGGTCAGGCTCGAATCACTTCCGTTGATGAACCCATCGTCAAGATTCCAAGGCAGGCCGCCCTGAATCGTGACAATGGAATTGAGTTGCCAGCCCTCCAGTAAATGGCCATAGCCCGCCCGTGAAGGCAACTCATACGTGAGAGCCAATGTCACCCGGTGCCGCAGGTCGCTGTCGGAGTTGGATCGTTCCAGCCCGGGCCGCGTACTGTCTTGCGGTTGCTGTCCGCGATTGAGGGATACGTCGTCTATCGCGTGGGCGAAGGTGTATCCCAGCACGAAGTTCATTCTCTTCCAGGTGCGCTGGGTCAGTGTGGCCTGCAACGAGTTGTAGCTTGACGTATATCCATTATCCAGAAAATTGATGAATTCGAGATAGGGATACAGACTGTTGAACGGGCGGCCTGCCTGCTCACAGTGGCCACAAGCTGGATCGAGCTCAGCTGCGGAATTGGGATCCACTTGATTGATGTCGCGAACACCATAGAGTTTTACACCGTGGTCGCCAACGTACCCCACCTGCAGGGATGTCGAGCTGGTTAAGGCCCGCTGGACATTCAAATTCCAGTTGATGACGTAAGGTGTCCTCAAATTCTTCGACACGGCAAGGATGTCACAGGGCGTCGCCGTGCAATCGATGGACGTCTGGAAGACTGGTCCGGCCGTGGACCAATTCAAACCGTTTACACCGCCGCCCGGAACGTTAACGGAGGACGCCGCAATGTTCCCGTTTGCACCGGGAATTCCCGTAGAGGGGGCCGTCGGGATGACATTAATTCCTGCGGTTGAGGCGTTATTTACGCCGTTTTGGCCTAGGAAGAGCGAAAGGTGTGGAATTTCATATATGATTCCCCCGCCAGCCCGGACCACAGTCTTCCCTTTGCCGCCAGGATCCCAGGACATGCCGAATCGCGGTGCGAAGTTATTGTGGTCGCCGTTGTACGGCGCGCTAATGCCATGCCCTACTTGGTGAATGCCCGTCGCGGGATCGAAATTGGCGAGGCGGCCGTTCTTTTCCTTGATCACAGTATTTAGGTCGTAGCGCACTCCCACATTCAAAGTCAGGCGTGGTGACACTCTCCAATCGTCTTGCAAGAAAGCCCCAGAGCTTTGAATGGAAACATCGCGATGCGAGTCGCCCACAAAAATTCGGCCACCAGTCTTACCGGTTTCCGCTCCGCGCGGCAACCCTGCGATGAAATCCTGCAGCGGAGTGCTGGAAACACCAACTGGGAAGCAGTTACACCTGGCTGAGAGTTCGCCTCCTGCAAATCGTATGCGGCCCTTTCCGTAGCGGTCCCGCTGATTGTCGGTGGTCCCGTGCCGGTACTCGCCGCCAAAGCGAAAAGTATGCTTTCCTCGTGTGTAGGAAACATTGTCCACTCCCTGGAAAGTCTGGTTTGGCGTGGTAAGCAGCGGCCATCCATGATTGCCGCCCAATTGATTGAAGCCATCGATGTCGATCTCAGGCAGACCGAAGTCCGAAGGGCTGGTCACCCCGGTGTTGATGCCATAAACGGTCGTCGGATTCGAAGCATGATCAGCCGTAAGGATCGATTGCCAGAACCGGTTGAAACCGAACCGCGCCTCATTGACCCAGCGGGCGTTGGGCACCCAGGTGTAATTGAAACCGAAAACCTGAGCCCTCAGTCGAGATTGCGATTCCCACTGTTCGCGCAAAACGGGGATGTCGAGTTCCGTCTGCAAGCTATCTCCGAAAAAATACCGTGCCGTTACGCTGTGACGGTCGTTAAAGTGATGATCGGCTTTAATAATGAAATTGTCGTTGCGGTTTTTATTCGGCAATCCAATGTTGAGTTGGGCGTTATCGATGCCGTCCGTGTTGGTGTTCGGATTGGCTGGATAAAGCGGCGCGAGTTTGACACTTAGAGCGTTCACGCCGCAGGTCCCGAGGCCAGCGGTCGCGCAAGCCCCAGTCACACTCGCAATAGCATCCGGGATGCTATTGACTTGGTCTCCTCCCGCCAAGCTGCTTGGAACAGTAGTAGGGCTAGTAGCTGTAAATGAGTTTCCGACTTGTGCCCGGATTGCTTCATAGGCCCCGAAGATGAACGTTTTGTTCTTGACGATCGGTCCACCAATGCTGCCGCCAAACTGGTGCAGGCGCAGACCTCGTTGAGGAGAGGGAGCACCAGTCACCGGATCGGTTGTGGGATTGAAAAAGTTCCGAGCGTCAAAAGCGTTGTTACGCTCGAAATCGTAAGCGGTACCGTGCACATCGTTGGTTCCAGATTTGATGCCCAGATTAACGATGGCCCCCGGCTTCCATCCGTATTCCGCAGGAGGGTTTTCCTGTGCGTTAAATTCCTGAATTGCGTCAATGGGGAGGATACTCCCCGGAGTCCCTTGGACGCCTTCCGCGTTTATTACAGTCGTAGCGTAGTACGGATCGTTGTTATCCGTGCCGTCGACGATGAAATTGTTGTCCTCAGGACGGTTCCCGTTCGAGCTGATCGAAAGAAAGCCACCGCCAGTTGTTCGCTGCACTCCGGGCCGCAAGACGACGAGATTTTGAAAGTCGCGGCCGTTCAGAGGCAGATCGTTTATGGATTTGTTTGCAAACGTTCCGCCAAGCGTGTCATTGGTAGTTTCCACCAGCGGGAGCTGCTCCGTCACAGTGACCGTTTCCGATACGCTGCCGGGCTGCATCGTAATGTCGAGGCGGACATCTTTCGCCACTTCCAGCCGGATGCTGCTGCGCTCGACTTTCTTGAACCCTGTCGCCTCAACGACCAACTTGTAGGGGCCCGGCGGCAGGCTGGGAGCGACATAGTCTCCCGCGTCGTTGGTTTCGAGCGTTCGCGCGATTCCCGTGTCCACATTGGTGATGGTCAAGTGCGCGCCTTTGACAAGGCCTCCACTTTGGTCCGTCACGGTGCCCAGAATGCGGCCTTCCTGCGTTTGCCCGGACGCAATGCCTAGCGCGCAGAATGCAAATAGAAAAACAACGACACTTCGAAGAAATGTCATAGATCCCCCGTTTCCCCCGTTGAGGCACAAGGCATGCCTGCGAATGAACGCCGCGTCCCTGAACACGGCATTTGTCTTAATACTGGTTCTACATGGACAGACGGTTGTCCGTCAAGGACCGTAAGCGCTGCGAGTCGAGGAAATTAGAGACAAATGAGATGGATTCCTGGCCGGAATCGTTAAAATACTTCGAGGAAGGGTCTCGATGACTTGGCTGGCGCTCATCTTGTCTTGAGTCTCGGAGGATGTCACCAGTTAAGCAGAACGTTCGGGGGCGCGATCTACTCTCTTGCGGGCTGGAGCCGGCTCTTGATTCGCCAGAGAAGGATAGAACCCACGACCATCGACACGAGGCTTGCCGTCTGCGCGTTCGACATGCCGAAAAAGGATCGCGGGTTGATGCGGATAAATTCAATCAGGAATCGGGCCACGCCCGTCAGGATCAGGTAGGCGCAAAAGACTTCTCCCTTGGGCCGCGCTCCAATGGCTGCTTTCTTCCCTATTTGCCAGAGGATCGCCGCAATCACCAACCAGATGAAGAACTCATAGAGAGGCGTGGGATGGACGCGCTCCGTCGTGGGTACAACGCCGTTGGGAAAGCTCATGCCCCAAGGCAGAGCCGTCGGTACGCCGTAATCGCCGTCACCGGAGAGCAGGCACCCGATGCGCCCAATGGCATAACCAACTGCTGCGGCCGGGGAGCAAAGCTCCATGAATTCCAGCGTTGGAATCCCGAAACGTCGCGCCAGAAATAGTAACGCGACAAATCCGCCGAGAAATCCGCCAAACCAGGCAAATCCAAAGCGGCTGATGAGCAATGACGGATTGGCCAGCAATTCGCGGGGGCTCTCCAAAACGTGATACAGGCGCGCGCCCACCAGGCCGGCGAGCCCGGCGATGCCAATAATGAGAAATCCTTCGTCGTGATGGCCAGGCTTGCCGTCACCCTCCAGGTAGCCGCTCTTCACGAATTGCTCGCGGCGGCGGTCAAAGTCTGCCTGCAAAACGTACGCCGCGGCCAACATGCCGGTAGCAACCATTAAGCCAAACGTCGGAATTGTGAGCGGACCAAGGTGAAGAAAAGGAATCATCGATGGATTGAGTCAGGCTCCCCCTGTGAGTATACATAACGCTTAACTATCGCTCGAACGCCGCTCTCATTTTGCAATGTGATTCCACGATTGTCGTTGGTGATGATGCTTGAATGGTTGTCCCGCTCTATTTCCGCACACGCAACACGAAACCAAGCCCGACCCAGATGCCGAACGCGATCCATTCCGCGAGCGAAAAGTGCCCAGGGAATTCGGGCAAAACTTTCATCAGGAAGAGCAGCAACGAGACGGCTATCCCCAGCCCTGTCAGGAGGCGCATGGACGCCCGCTTCTCCACGAACCAGAAAGAGAGGCATGCGGCGAACCATCCCAGGGCGGAGGCCATCGAACCCACTTCCGTCACCGGAACAAGCAGCGCATCGCCGAGGAAGAGTCCTACGAGTGTCCCAGCGGTAATTCCCAAGACAGCAACCGAAGGCGTCAGAAATATCGGATGAACCGTTCCAAAGCTCTCATGGATTGTCCGGCGACGGCCATAGGCGAACAGCAGGCGGCTGGACGCAACGAAATTGCCGTTAAAACATTGGAACAGCCCAAAGAGTGCCATGATCACGATCAGCCGCACAGGCCACTGTGCTCCCAGGGCTTGTTCGAATGCGATAGCGGTTGCGAATCGCTTTCCTACCAGACTTTGCCAGGGCGAGACGTAAGCCACCGCCGCTACAGCAAGCACGTAAAAACCGGTACCGACTAGAAGCGCCATCACAATCGCGCGAAAAAATCCCACCGAACGAAATCCCGGATGAGCCTCCTCCGCCACTTTGGGCACGGATTCGAATCCGGTCATGAAATACGGCACGATCTGAAGCGTCAGCAGAATCGAAACGAAGGGAGTGGCGCGAAATGCCGGATGAAAATTGACGGGGGCGCCGCGAATGGCGCTAATGCCCAGGAGAATCACGAAGAGAAGAAGTACGATCCCCGTCGTCCAATTCTGAAAGGTGGCGCTCCAGCGGATTCCCCGGTAGTTCAGCACTCCAAGAAACACCGTAAGCCCCACGCCCAGCAGCAAACGCGGAAGAAAAACGGGTTCCCCCGCCACTCGGTACAATTCGAACGAATTCAGCGACGGAAAAATGTACGCTGCAAGTTTTCCGAGTGCCACCGCTTCCCACGGGCAAACGATGAAGTACGCCAGCAGCATCATCCAGCCAGTGAAATAACTCACAATCGGTGGAAAGACCTGCGCGGTGTAGGCAGCTTCGCCGGCGGCGTCCGGAAGGCGCTGTACCCATTGGCCGTAGACATAGCCAACGGGCAGCAGCAGCAGGCCCCCGATCGCAAAACCAAGAATTGCGCCGAGCGGCCCGCTGCGCCCGAGCCAGTCGTCCATTAGTACTACCCATCCGGCGCCGATCATCGTTCCAAATGCGAGTGCAAAGTAATCGGTGATGCGGAGTTGGCGGGCGAGTGTAGTCATAGCTCCCGGAGCGCGCCCCGATTCTATACAGCTTCTCCCTTTGCGCCATCAGTTTTGATGCGGCGTTAACGTAGTGCTAACAAATCCGGCTTAGAACTTCATGCGCAGGAAAACAGGCTGTGACGGCTTCGAGTCCGCGCCTCCCCGCGAGCGCGCCCGGCCTGGGTATTTCAATTTGCGGTTCAAGACTGAGAATTCGAAAACAACTGGGACCTTGGCCGGATCGTCGGCGGTTCAACTGATGTAATTGCCGGAACGTTGAACAATATGTTCGACTTCAGCGGCGGCCCGAAGGCAGGAAAGCTCATTCTCGATCCTGCTACGGGAACAATCGTTTCTCAATAACAAATCAGCGGAGTGAAAAGCTCCGCGCACCCGTTTTCATTCAAGCTCCCCAGATCGTCTCGGTCTCGACAAGGCGATCCGGGCTTCTTTTTTTGCCTCTACTTTGCTGGAGTCCCTTTCGAGCCGGACAACCCTGCGGCCACCCCCATCATCCGTTCACTTGTCCTCCTCGGGGCAAGGAGCGATGCCAGTGACAAGTCTCACGAACGCGTTTTGCTTTGGAGTGCTTTTAGTATCCGCGGCGCCCGTCTCGGCGCAAGTTCATGGCCTGCCGGAACAAATACTCGCGGGCCCAGTGAAAGCGTCACAAGCTGCTGTTCTCGACGAGATTCGCTTCACCGGATTGCGCCGCATCACCCCCGAGGCGGTCGCCGCACAAATCGCAATGCATCCCGGCGATCGATTTGATCCAGCGAGGGTTGCTAAAGACGTGCGCGCCCTCGCGCGGTTGGGTTGGTTCGAATCGATTCAAGTGGAAGCAACGCCCTCCACCGAATGTGCGAAGCAATTGCCTGAAAACTCCAAATGCGTAGCTCTGATTTTTCACGTCAGCGAATTTCCTTACCTTTCCAAGGTGGAGTTTTCCGGCTCGCGGCTCCTTTCCCGTAAACAAATCGACAAATTACTGGAAGACAAGAAGCTCGCGCCCCGCTTGGGAAAACCAGCCGATCCATCGGCGCTTCAACGAATCGCTTTTGCGATTCGCGTCGCGTTGAATGAGCTGGGCCATCCGGAGACGAGCGTTCGAATCGCCCGTGAGGAAGCGAGCAATGCAACTGTCGCCGTTCGCTTTGAGATTACTGATGGTCCCTTGCTGCGTGTGCGCCGGGTCAATTTCGATGGTCACCCAATAGTCTCAATTAGACTAGTGCGCGGCCAGATGAAGAGCATCGCGCCTTGGAAACCGCTCGCCTCGTGGCGCGGCAAAAACGCCTACACCCGCGAAGCATTTGAAGAAGATCGTCGGCGAATCGTCGCCTATTACGAGAACCATGGCTTTCCGGAAGCACGAGTCGGCAGCGCGACAGTCGCTCGGTCCAACGAATTATCGCGCCGTTGGCTTCCCTGGCCACATGAGTCGGCGCAGGCAGGGATCTCCGTTTCCATCCCGATCGAGGCGGGCCCCTATTATCGGTTCGAATCCATGAAGGTGACCGACGCTCTCCGGCAAGCTGCGAGAGAGTGCCTCAGCGCGGCCACCAGTTTTCCTAAACCAGACGAAAGCGACGCCTTTTCTCAGGAGAAAATAGACAAGCTGCAGGGCTTATGGGCGGCACGCATTCAACCCAAGAATTCTGTGTTTGATCGCCTTCCTTCCCATTCCGTCGACGTGATGCGAACTTTCGATCCGGAGAATCACACTGCGCGCATCACCTTTGATCTGAGCGACTCCCCGCCGTATCGCGTTGAGCGCGTCGAATTCATTGGCTTGCACAAATTCAGCGACCGTTACGTACGTCGCAGAATTGCCTTGCGCGAAGGCCATCCAATCGATGAGCGCGCGCTCGAGGGTGGCCTCCTGCGCTTGGCGAGGACGGGTTACTTCAAGCCCATCCACAAAGAAGACATTCACGTTCAGCTCGATGAAGCCATTCACGCCGCCAACGTCTCGATTCGCCTCGAAGAAATTGGGCAGCAGCGCGCCTCGCTGGCAGGAGGCACCGGTCAATTCGGGAGCACGCTTGGCGTCATCTACACCATCTTCGACCTGCTGAATCGCGAGGAACTTCTTTCCGCGCAACTCGATGGCGGCCCGGAGACACTTCAGATCATGCTTGGCGTGGCGAAGGAAGGAATCTTCGGCACGCGCGCCTCGCTGGCCTTTTCGGTTTTTAATAATGTGATTCGCCCGCGGTTCGCGAGCAGCGCACACGGACCGTTTTTCTCTTCCCACAACGAAGGAATCAATATTCCCTGGACCTACCCGTTGAGCAACACCGACTCGCTCGGTGCGAACTACACTCTGTCGAGCACAACCACGGAATATCCGTCTGCCTCTATCTCTAGCGTGCCAGGTGTGACGCTCGGCGACGTTCGATCAAGAGCTTCCAGCCGCTCGCTTGGAGTCGGCTGGACCCGCGACACGGGAAATGAGCGCGTTCAATTTGCGAATTCCGCTTCCGGAGGATGGCTCGGCGGCAGTGAAAACATGGTCCGTTCCTCTGCTGAATACGATCGCATGCTTCCCGACCGGATTTTCACCCCACACAGTGCATGGACTTTTCGAACGACATTCAACGGTGCAGGAAGCTATCACGGCAACATGCCATTTTATGCGCGACTATTTTCAGGTGACGAACTTGTGCGCGGGCTTCGTCCCGGCGAGCTTGGCCCTGACGCAGTAACAGTCACCACGTCGGCGAGCGGCGGTCTGACTTATTCCGCGGCGCCTGCCGGCGCAAATCTTATTACCGCATCTAGCGTCGAATACCGCTTCCCTCTCAGAGGAGGCACGGAAGCCGCTGGCTTCTTTGACCTCGGCTCCGGCTGGCTGCTCCCCAACTGGCTGGGCCCCACCAAGCCGCTCCTGCTCGGCACAACAAATGGCGCGCTTCACGGCTCCACGGGAATCGAACTTCGCTGGACCGTGCCCGGCGTCGAGGTTCCCGTTCGCGCTTATTATGCGCTGAACGTTCTGCGATTGAATCGCGTCATTCCCCTCTCTAGCACATCCAGCTTCGTGGCGCACAACCGCTTCTCCGCCTTCGGATGGGGTCTCGGCTCGCTGTTCTGAGCGGCATGTCTGTACTACACTTCCGGAACCATGAAACACAAAAAGCAGGTGAAGGAAGCGAAGCGGATCGTCGAAAAGTACCGCATCACAAAAGGTGAGAAATTCCGGCTGAAAGACTACGACCCCGCTGACACGAATGGCGTCAAGAGCAAACAACACGCTGAAAACATCCTGGAGAGGCGCGTAGGCCTGCTCAGTGACATGCAGGAAAAACTTTATGCCCAGGATCGCTGGGCGCTGCTGCTGATTTTTCAGGCCATGGATGCCGCCGGGAAAGACGGCGCCATCAAACACGTAATGTCCGGCGTGAATCCGCAGGGCTGCGACGTCCACTCGTTCAAGGCGCCCAGCAACGAAGAACTGGACCACGACTGTCTCTGGCGCACGCACAGGTGCATACCGTCGCGCGGCAAGATCGGCATCTTCAATCGTTCTTATTACGAAGAAGTTCTCGTCGTCCGCGTGCATCCACCGCTTCTGAGGGCGGAGAAGCTCCCCGACCGATTGATCACCAAACACATTTGGGACGAGCGCTACGAAGATATCAACGCTTTCGAACGCTACCTGACGCGCAACGGCGTCGTAATCCGCAAATTCTTCCTGCACGTTTCAAAAGAGGATCAGAAAAAGAGATTTCTCGAGCGCCTCGAAGATCCGAAAAAGAACTGGAAGTTTTCCATGGCCGACGTTCAGGAGCGCGCTTTCTGGAAGGACTATCAGGAAGCCTACCAGGAGATGATTCAGCACACCGCAACGAAGCACGCGCCGTGGTACATCATCCCCGCAGACAATAAGTGGTTTACGCGCCTGGCCGTCGCTTCGGCAATCATCGAAACGCTGGACGAGCTCGATCTTTCTTTCCCCGAGGTTGACGAAGAAAAGAAGAAGGAATTGCAAGCCGTCCGGGGTTCCCTGCTTTCTCAGAAGGATTAGGAATTAGGCAGGGGTTAATCCTGTAGAGGCGGCGTTGCGTTGCTGTCTTTCGCTAGTCGCAAAGGCAAACCGGCAGTAAGTTGGAGCGGGCTACCCACCCTCTTCCGAGAGCAGGCGTCCCGCTCCACCACAGAACGAAGGAATCGCCGCAAAGCGGCTGCCACTTCCTTCCCTTCCGTGCAAAAACTCAAATCGTTGCATCGAAAACAATTAGGCATCCACTGCGGAACCACTTCACGCCTGCCCACATATATTATCGAAACCTATGGAGTCTTAATATGAAAATTGGATGCGTCAGATCGAGCAGGCTTTTCCGTGTATGCGCTCATATGGGCGCGGGCTCCCGCTCTTTCAGCAAGAGGAATCCTGTTGTCACTTCCAGTCGAATGTTTGCTGGAATCCGCCGATTCTCACGTCGAAAACGCCGGGCTCGACGACGCGTTTGTTGTCGGCCCCGATGAAGGACAAGTCGTCGGGCGTCAATTCGAAAGAAACCTTTCGGCTCTCGCCCGGCTGCAGCATTACTTTTGCGAATCGCTTGAGCCGTTTCATCGGCGGCGTCACGCTCGCAAACCGTTCGTTCAAGTACAGTTGAACAACTTCCTTGCCGGCGCGTTCGCCGCTATTTTTCACCGTTACATCAACGTGCACGACTTGGCTTGCGGAAGCCGCGGACGGAGCCACATGCAAATCCGAATAGGAAAACGTCGTGTAGCTCAGTCCGGATCCAAATTCGAACTGCGGCGGAGCCATTGCTTTCCCTGTTCCCCAATCCTCTGCTGAAAACATTTTGTGGTCGTAGGTGAAGAGGCGGTTCGGTGCGCGCGGATAAGTAATTGGGAGCTTGCCGCTGGGATTCACATCGCCGAAGAGAATCTCCGCTATGGCCTGTCCGCCCTCATTGCTGGGGTTGTAAGCCATGATGATGGCTTTCGCGGAATCCGCAATGCGGCTGATGATGCGCGGGCGCCCTTCCGTTAGCACTAGGATGACGGGCTTTTTCGTTTCCATGACTTTCATGGCAAGGTTGAGCTGAGCATCGGGCAGCGTGAGATCCGGGATGTTGCCGGGTGTTTCGGCATAAGCCCATTCTCCGAGGCACACCACAACTGCGTCTGCGCTTGACGCTGTTTCCACGGCCTTGGTGATGTCGCCTTCCTTGTCGAAGGTCGCCCCCGGAACGTAGGTAACGTTGGCTATGCCGATCTTTTCCTGAATGGCTTTGAGAATCGTCGCACGATCTTTCGGGTACATGCTCGCCCGGTCGCCTTGCCATGTATAACTCCATCCGTTATTCAGTGGAATCAGGGAATCGGCATCCGGCCCGGTCACAAGAACGTGAGCGGTCTTCGCAAGCGGTAACGTGCGATTTTCATTTTTCAGCAGCGTAATGGACTCGCGCGCAGCTTCCAAGCTGACCTGCCGCGATTCCGGTGAGCCGATTACCGTTTTCGAATCGATGCCGCGCAACGGATCGTCAAAAAGCCCCAACTGGTACTTCACCGTGAGAATCCTTCGGGCCGCCTCGTCAATGCGGCTCGCCGGCACTTTCCCCTCCTGCGCCAGTTCGAGCAAAAGGTCGCTGAAGCTATAGTCGCTTGGCACCATACTCATGTCGACTCCGGCAAGCACGGCAATACGCGTGGCTTCCTTCTCATTCGCCGCGATGTGATGAGTTGAGACGAGTCCTTTGATGTCCATCCAGTCGGAAACCACGAATCCCTGCAAACCCAACTCGTTGCGCAAAACAGTTTTCAAGAGGTAACCGTTGGCGTGACCCGGTGTTCCGTTCACTTCGCTCGAATTCACCATTACAGTGTGGGCACCCGCCTTCACAGCCGCTGCAAACGTGGGGAGAAAATATTCGCGCAAAGTATTTTCCGGAATGAGCGCGGGGCTGCGGTCACCGCCCGTTGTCGGATAGCTGTACCCGACATAATGTTTCAAGGAAGCGGAAACACTGCCTGGGCTCGAAACATCACTGCCTTCATACCCGCGAACGGTGGCCACACCCATCACCGTCGCGAGGTAGGTATCCTCTCCGAATGTTTCCCACAAGCGTGACCAAAGTGGCTGCCGTCCGGCGTCGAGCACCGGCGAAAATGACCATGGAATGCCCGCCTTGCGCGTTTCCGCAGCCGCGATCTGGCTGCCCCGCAGCATCAGCTCGGGATTCCACGTCGCGGCCATCGCCAGAGGCTGAGGAAAGAGCGTGCCCTCAACAATATAGTTCGGCCCGTGAATCGTATCGATGCCGTAAAGCACTGGGATGTGCAGCCGGGTTTTCTTCGCTTCTTCCTGGATGGCGCGGATAATCTCGTGCCACTTCTCCGCGGACAACGCTTCGTCATTCACATTGAGAATGGAACCGACGCCGTATTCACCGACGGCCTTGTGGAGTTTTTCAGGATTGATTCGAATGGACTGACCTCGGCCGTCGGTAACCATGCCAATTTCGAGCTGCGTCATCTGGCCGATTTTTTCTTTCAGTGTCATCTGGCTGACCAGTTTTTCCACGGCCGCGGCGGAAGCGCTTGCAGGCGGGCCGGCCGGAGTCATATTCCGGTGCAAAAATACTTGGCTGTCGACCATGCCAGAAGCAACATCATCGGCGCCAGAGGGCGCCGCCAAGACTGTGCAAACAGCCACTAAAATAACGATATGCCAAAGCTTCCTCTGTGGGGTGGTCAAGGGTGTCTCCTTGCCAAGCATCCTACCTCCGGAGGCTGGATATTCCAAACTTTGGCTTCTTGAAATTTCCAATGGTTCACTTGTTAACAGCGGAGGGCTTGCAAACTGCCGGGAAATGCTGATGCGAAAGATCTGCTGCGGCGAAATGCAGCGCCTCAGTTTGGGGAAGAATATCGGTAGCGCAAGCTCGGCGGCATACGGTGAGAGCGTGTCCGTGTGTTGTACTCCAGTTGATAGCCCAGATGTTCCGCATCGCTAGGGTAGTCTCGATCCTCAGGATAGGGATATGGCAGAAGTGAATGCCGCGGCAAAGGCTCAACCGTAAATGCGTGCGCCGCATAGAAATCGAGATCCTTTTCAAAGCCATCGGCGTAAAAGAAATAATCGCGAATCCATCCGGTCGGCAGCGCGGGAAGCTGACGAGGATCAAAATCAAGCTTCAGTCCTTCACCTGAGCCAAAAACGACGAAGCGATCATCGGACGCTTTCAGCAAGTCGAACATGTCTCCATACCGCGTGTAGTTTCCCGCAGCGCGAGCGTAAGGGCCCGTCATGCTCCGGTGCGAATACGAGTAGATCGTGTCGCTCGCGGGCTTCAGCCGAATCTCGCGCGGATAGCCGACGAAATCCAACGCTGCCCTCGCAAGAGGCACTTGCGCCACGCGAACGTCAGGCGCATCCGGTGTCTGGTCGATTCGAATCGCGTCCCAATAGATCTTCAAATTGTTGACGATGCGAATCCGCCGTGTGCTTGAGGGAAGCTTGCCAGTCAAGTCCGCTACCATGGTCCGTTCGAGCCCCGCAGGAAAACCCATGTCTTCCACGACGCGCACCCACTTGCCTTGCGCATCAAGTGCTTCCACATATGGCGGAATCACCTTGATTCCAGCCTGGTCCGCTGCATACATCGAAGTCGCGGTGAAGTAATCCGTGTAGCCATCGATAATCAATCGCAACGGCTTTTGCGGGTCCCACGCGCCGAGATCGACTTCAATCCAATGCAGCTTGGCGAATCCCGCGAACGGCAACTCCTCAAAATCGGTGACGTACTTGCGATCGCGTTTGGAGATCAAAGCCAGCACATCATTTCCCTTGTCATCCCAAGCTCCGATGGGCGCGCGGGCGCCGCGGCTCGCGATCACGCGGAATTCCGGAAATGGCGGAGCGCTAACGAATCGCTCATTCGGAAACACTTCGTACACCACTGGATGATCGATGGCCAGCAGCCGAACCTGGTCGAGATACACCGTTTCTTCCATCGGCTCCATGAAGCGGAAGCTGAGCAGGCCGTTGCGGGGCTTCACGCTCCGCGCAGCCACCTTCAGATACTCGTCAGGATCGGGAACGTCCCTTTCTCCCGGCGCGACCCAGTGGCCGACCACGCCCGGCCCGATCATGTCCGCGATGAATTCGTACTCGCGGCCATTCCAGGAAAACAAAATCGGGCACGAGCTACCTCGCCGGTCGAGCTCCG
>Ga0066681_10000252_pt1 | contig 15680 bp, 10 predicted proteins | sample GraSoiAngelo_130_FD_65629 | JGI IMG/M metagenome (GOLD analysis project Ga0066681, IMG submission 65629) | Grasslands soil microbial communities from the Angelo Coastal Reserve, California, USA - 14_0929_02_20cm | ecosystem: Environmental > Terrestrial > Soil > Grasslands | place: USA...
CGTGTTTACAAAGCGGTTCGGCGTGCCAAGGTTTACCTTGTTTAGCGCGTTGAATGCTTCCGCCCGGAATTGGAAACTGGTTCTCTCGCTGATCCGGAAAGCTCTCGCCAGCGCGAAGTCTAACGTCTGCATCCGAGGGCCATACACGGAATTCCGGCCCGCATTGCCGTAAGTAAACGCCGCTGGCGCTGCAAACGCGGCGGGGTTAAACCACTCCGCGGCCGTGTGAGTTCCGGGACCAAACACCGGCTGGCCGGTCACGTTGGCGCGTATCGGATTCTCACCGAGCACTGTCCCGGAGTTCGCGGTGTCTCCAAACACAGAGATGGTGAACGGCATTCCCGATTGCACCTGGTAGATCGTCGACAAATGCCAGTCCTGCGTGACGAGGCGCATCCATTCCTGCTTCCTCAATGCAGGGACATCGTAAACACTGCTCAGCGCGAAGCGATGCCGTACATCGCAGCCCAGGCCCTTCTCCAGATTTAGGTTCCTGTTGTCCTGCGGGATAGTCGACTCGTCCATCGGGGAACGAAAGTCCGGCGCATTGGTTAGATTCTTGGCGAGAGTGTAATTGGCCAGGAAACTCAGCCCATGAGAATAGCGGCGCCGCACATTCACATAGCCCGCGTCATACCAGCTCTGCGCCGTGTTCTCCAGCAAATTGATCGTGCTGACCGGGAAAGTTTCGCTTTGCACCACGGCATTGGTGCTGCTCGGCGTCAATACCGTCCCCGGCACAAACGTAAGCGTCTTGAACGGGCGGCGCGGGCCAAGGGGGCCCGGTCCAGGAAGAGTGTTGTTGATTAGGTGCGCCCTTTGCAGGTGGAAACCGCGCGAGCCGATGTAGCCGATTTCCAATGAAGTGTTTTGTCCGAAGCTCTTTTGCACCGACGCGTTCCATTGCTGGACGTACTGCGCGGGCGCATGGGAATCAAACGCAGTAAAGCTTACGGTAGTCGGCGTCAGCGTCCCCGTTCCCAGCACGGGCGTGCCGAAGTTCATGCCAGTGTTGAAAAGCGCGGCAGGGGGCGTGAAGTTATCGGCTTGCTGCGTCTCAGGGAAAACGTACGGGACATTGTGCCGCTGGTTGCACCACGTGTTTAGGTCCACCGGCGTGAAAAAGATTCCATAAGCGCCATGGAAAACCAAGCCTTTACTTGGAAGATTCTTGGCAATTCCAAAACGCGGCGCGAAGTTGTGCTTATTCGCGTACATCAAGCCTTTGGGGTTGCCCAACTGTCCCCCAATGAAAACGGAAGGAACGCTATTGTTAAAAATCAGGTTCGTGTTGGTGCTCTGCTTGTCGTAGAGAGGGCTGGCGTACTCGTAGCGAAGGCCAAGGTTAAGAGTCGTCGTCGGCGTCACTTGCCAGCTATCTTCGGCAAAGCCCGCCGTGCCCCACGCGCGCAAATCCATTTGTGGCACGCCAGCCTGGCGCTGCTTCACCGCGGGCAGGCTAAGCAACAGGCTGGCCAGTCCGGACCCGCTTCCATCGTTGAAACCAAATTCGGTGGTGTATCCCGTCGTGTACTGGTAAAAGCCCCGGTTTTGAAAGAATCCCCACATCGGCCAGATGTAACGATGGAATTCGCCGCCAAACTTCATACCATGACGGCCGCGCTGCCACGCATAGCTGTCTCGCACTTCAATGGTCGTGTCCCACGCATGCATGGGCGTTGCCGCAAAAGTGTCGCCGATTCCCGTATATCCTTGAACCGCGAACCACGGCGCGCCCCACGCGTTCTTGCCTCCAAATCCGATTCCCTGAATGCCTAACGCCGTGACAATATCGTTGACTCCATCATTCTGCGAGCTCCGGTCCATGGATAAGCGCGAAAGCGCCAGCGCCACAGTGTTAATTCTGTTGCTCGCAGAAACGTGGTTCCACGACCCCACCGCCTGCTGCGAAAGGTTGTTGAAGTTCACGCCAAATCCAGGCAAGTTTTCCGTCGTCGTGGTCATCCCGCTGCTCGGCGAGAAGCCATTTTCGCCCCCTGCAGAGTACCGAGCCAGCAGCGTGTCGCCGTTCGAAAAATTGTGGTCCACGCGAAATGTGCCCTGGTCCTGGAAGTGCGTCTCGTTGCGCACATCGAGATAATTATTTGAATCCGCTGCCCCCTCCACCATCATTATGTTCGGCATCGGCAGATATTGAACAAAAAAACTTTCAAGAAGAGGATTGATCCTGCCCGACGGGACTTGATTGTTCGAAAACTGTGAACGCGTATAGGGGAAATTCGAGGGCCCGGTCGGCAGGCTCGGATTGTAATTCGGGTTCTGCACCGCGGTGGTCGGGTCATAAATTTTGACGTTGCTCATGCTGAAATCCCCCATGATTTCAGCCTGTGTCGGAACGGTCAAAACCTGCGCGTCTGCCTTTGCCAGGCGCAGACTCTCGTAATTCACAAAGAAGAAGGTTTTCTTTCCGATGAGCGGCCCTCCGAACGACGCGCCAAAATTATTTTGCACCAGGTGATTATTGCCCATGGATGCGAACGTGCTCGCATCCATTGCGCCATTACGCAAGAATTCGTATACCGTCCCGTGATATTGGCTCGATCCGGAATGCGTCACGATATTGATCTGCCCACCCCCAGCGCCTCCCATGTCGGCAGTGTAGCTGCTCGTCTCGACCTGAAATTCCTTGACGGCGTCGGGAGAAGGACTCAAGTTCTGCGTATTGAATGTCGGATCGGTGTTCGTGGCGCCGTCCAGCAGGAAAAAGTTCCCATTGGGACGCGCGCCACCTATCACCACGGCGGACCTTTGCCCTGGCCGCCAATACAAAGGATTCGTGGATCCCGTCTGCGCCCCAAACCCGACGTGCGATCCGGGTACGGTGAGCACGAGGTCAATCAACATGCGCCCATTCAATGGCAGCTCGCGAATGGACGTGGGCTCGACGACTTCACCGACGCTGGCGTCGGTCGTTTGTAAGACTTCGCTCCCTGCCGTGACCCTCACCCCCTCCGCGACCGACCCAACCGTAAGTGTGATCTCCAACGCCAGTTTCTGGCCCACCTCGAGGCGCAACGTCTGCCTTGCCGTAGCAAGGCCCGATGCCTCGACTTTCAGTTGGTAGTCATCCGGCAAGAGTGCTGGGGCCTCGAAGAGTCCTTGCTGGTTCGTGACCACGCGGCGGATTGCTCCCGTGCTCGCCGCCGTGAGCTCCACCGCAGCGCCCGCGACGGGGAGATGCTGCGAATCTGTAATGGTCCCCGTGAGAAGGGCGTAGTTGCTTTGGCCAAATCCGGGCATCGCAAGTCCCAGAAGAAGTAGAAGTATGCAAGATCGCCTCATGCGGTTTGCCCCTCCAAAGAAATACAAGCTCAAATGCGCGCGCTTCCGGGCACAAGAAACGAACGGTTAAGCCTTCGCGTGATAAATGCGCAGCCCCGGTTGCGCGAAACTCTAACGACATAGAAGAGGGGCAGCAATAGTAGGAAAGCACTAGGGATCGCCTAACGTCCCGACTCTCTGCAAGTAGGCCCTTCCGGCGGCAATCCAACACTCCCCCGTCCTCCACATTTTTTCCACAGCCCTCGTCTGGACTGCCTTTCACCCAGGCGCTAGCCTATAGAGCCCGTTCGGCAGGGGTCTTCTCGCAACGAAGACATCCGAGCGGAATTCCGAGGCCGTGCATGGCTACAGTTACGCCGCTTCCCTCCGGTTCTCACCCGGAGCACCGCGGCCTATCCTTTTGGATGGATCGCGTCATCAAGGAGCTGGAAAACGTCCGTTCATCTCCTGACCCGAACGCCGTTCACGATCTTCGTGTAGCCATCCGCCGTTGCCGCTCGGTGGCAGCCGTGATGGAAGAGGTAGATCCTGACCCCACCTGGCCGGCCATGCGCAAAGTCCCGCGCAAACTCTTCCGCGGGCTTGGCGCGCTTCGTGACGCGCAAGTCATGGATGAGTGGGTGAGAAAGCTCGCTCCCGAAGCGGACCCCGTCCGCACGCACCTGCAAACCGCATTCGAAACGAACGAAGCAAAGCTGCGAGGGAACACCTTACGCCTGGCAGGCAAATTCGACCCGAAGGCCTGGAAGCGCCTTGAGCGCACTCTGCGCCAGCGCTCCCGCTTCGTGCCTGTCGGGAGCCTCGCCGCCGAGTGTCTCGCCCTCGAACGATTCGAAGTTGCCAGGCAGCTTCACGCTAAAGCCTTGCGCACTGAAAAACCCAAGCCCTGGCACGCCTTGCGCATTGGTCTAAAGCGTTTTCGATACACCGTGGAAAGCCTGCTCCCCGAGCATTACGTTGCCTGGAGCGACAATCTCAAGCGCATTCAAGACATGCTTGGCGAAATCCATGATCTTGACGTCCTGGCCGCTGTCGTCAAGAAGTCGGACCTTCACGAAACTGAAGACTCTCTCCGTCTCTGGCATGAATTCATCGAACGCGAGCGCAAAGAGCGCATCGAAACATATCGCCAGCTCACACTCGGCAAGACCAGTCTCTGGAACATTTGGCGCTCCGGCCTCCCCACGAATGGCCGCGTCGAGGCCTCCGCTCTGGCTCGCTTGCGCGCCACCGCCCGCGCCGTTGATCCCCATGTGCGCCGCACTTCCCAGGTGTCCCGCGTCGCCATGGCCGTCTTTGATACCTTCAAGCGTGCGGAAGCCGCTCCCGCGTTCAGCGACGCCGCTCTTCGCCGCGTTCTGCTGGCGGCGGCTCGCCTGCACGGCATCGGCGACGCGGATACTCGCAAGTCTCCCCAAAAGGCCGCCCGCAAATTTCTTCTTGGTCTGGCCGTTCCACCCGGATGGAGCAACGAAGATTGGGAGCTGCTTATACTTGCTGTCCGTTACCATCGTGGGGCCGAACCTCGCTCGAAGAAGGGTCCGTTCTCCAGGCTTTCCGCGGAGCAGCGAAACAATGTGCGGGCTCTAGCTGGCGTTTTGCGTTTGGCGCGCGCGTTTCGCAAATGCGGTGTCCTCAGTGGCTCAGGGTTTCGCGCCGAGAAATCCGCGGACGCTATCGTCCTTCGCGTTCCCGTCCTCCCCGATGATGTCGGAACCGCCGCGCGCCTCGCCGCTGGAAAGCATCTCTTGGAAGAGTACCTGCGTGTGCCATTGATCGTGAAGGCCGCCGCGAAGCCGGAGAAGATCGTTACACTGACGCCCCAGCAAGTTCCCGAATTCTCGGTTCTCGCTTCCGACTGAACCGCTGGCAGCTTTACTTCCCCGCTCGCCTCAGCAACTTCGGTGTCGCCAGCCACACCAGTTCCCCAATCGGCGGTGAGAGCCGTTTCAGCTCCAAGTAAGCCGCTCCCGCTTTTTTTAACGCCGTCAGATGTTTCTTCGACCCCAGCGCAGTGGCAATGACGTCGTCGAGCTGTGGTGCATGCCCAAACAGAAACACGGTGGACGCTTGCTTCTGTTTCACAAGCTCCCGAAAAAGCTGCGAAGGCTCCCCTCCTGGCAGCAGCAAATCCGTCCGTCGGATTTTCTGCTTGGCATAGCCAAGCTCACTCGCAAAAATCTCCGCAGTCTGTACCGCGCGCACGTACGGGCTTGTCAGGAACAAATCGCCCGTCACTCCGAGCGCCGCCACGCCTTTCGCCACCTGCTTGGTCTTCTCGACGCCTTCCTCCGTCAAATACCTCTCTGGGTCCGGAGGGCATTTCGGATCTTCGCGGTCAATGGCGATCCCGTGCCGAACGATGTAGAGTTGCATCCTCTTCTCCTTCAGTCGATCGACTGCAGGCGAGCCTGGCGCATCGCTATCCACTATGCCGGCGCTTGCCGGAAATACAGCCTCACGTGGAATTCCATTTCGAACAGTTCCGCGCTGCGATTCGCGTCCCGCAAATCTTCAACGGCATCGCCCCGCGCGTGTACTTGCAAACTGACGGCGCCGCGCTGAAAGGAAGCGCGGATCTTCGCCGCCTTCTGCCGGTGTGAATGATCGAGCGCCTCGGCGATTCGCAGTATTGCAGCCAGCCGCCGTGTGATGCGTTTGTCCGCATTGTTCAGCGAAGAATACGCCGTGTGGTGCCCCGCCGGCTCCGACTTCCGATTGTGATAGCGCACCAGTGCTGCCACTACGGCTCGATCTCGCCCTTCCAGCCCGGGAATGTCGCCGTTTAGTGTCAGGTACTCTCCGTGTTTGTGATGCCCGCGGTGGCTGATCATGTGTCCTATATCGTGCAAAAGCGAGCCCGCCTCCAGCAGCACTCGTGAATGCGCCGGCATGTGATGAACTGGCTGAAGTTGATCGAACAGTTGGATGCTCAGTTCCCGAACATGTTCCGCGTGCTGCTGCTCGTATCCAAGTCGCCTCGCAAAACTGCGCGTCCCTACCAGCAATTGCCGCGCCGTAGCGTTGTAATGATGCGGTTCCTTGCGCGAGAACGCGTCACGAGCGATGTCATCCAGCAATCCCTCGCGCACGCCCACTCCGGGAATGCTAAACGATCGCAGGTTCAAGTAGCGCCCCAGTGTGATCAGCGTGAGCGCCGCAATTCCCATCACGTCCGCGCGGTCTCGCCTCACCGCATAAGTCTTCATGCGCTCGCGCACGTCCCGCTCCAGGATGTCGGGCAACCGCTCACGCAAAAGCGAAAGCTCCAGCGTTGCCAATCCATGTTCGCGGGGACCGGGCGCAACGATCGCCAGCGTTTCTGCATTACCGCCCACCGCCGCGGCGATGCACTCGCCCAATACCGGCCGTGGCGTGAATTTCGATTCCAGCAACGCTCGCACGTATCGCCTTACCTGTTCTTCCTGGGCCGGACGAATCACTCCGGGTAGGTTCAGTGTGGTCATCAGCCTCACGCTGCCCACGGGCAATTGCGCGGTTTGTTCCACGGTGTGATCTTTCAGAATGGTGACCTCCAGGCTCCCGCCGCCCAGGTCCGCGATGCACCGTGGCGGCGTCTCCGGTCCCAGAGCCGCCAGTACCGCCTCCCTGCCCAGCCGCGATTCCTCTGCGGCACTGATGACTTCCAGCAGGATTCCTGTTTTCAGCCTGATATGACGGACAAACGCTTCACGGTTTCTCGCTTCCCGCGTGGCGCTGGTCGCCACCGCGCGGTAGCGTGTTACTCCGAATTCATCCATGACTTCGTGAAAATGCCGGAACGCCTTTACCGCCCTTTTGAAGACCTCTTCGCTGAATTGGGGCCGCAAAAAAACGCCTTCCCCCAATCGCAACGAATAGCGTTCACTGTGCAGCGGTTCGATGTCTAGCGCAGAGTAAGCGCGCGCTACGGATAGGCGCACTGCGTTGGAACCGGCGTCGATGGCGGCGATGTGAACCGGCTCGGACATTCCCGGTCTTACCGCCAAAGATGGGCCAAGGCGGCGGAAGGAGTGTATTTCGTCGCTCGAATCCCCAATTGCTCGGCGATGCGCTGGCGTAACTGCTTGTTTACAGTCGACACGCTGGCCTCGCCGTCTAGTTCGAGGAAATTGTGTTTCTTGGCCATGACTTCGAATTCGCGCTTGATCATCGTCTGATAGCGGATAAACGACCAGTACAAATCGTGCGAAAGCGACATGTCCCGTCCCGCTTCCCAATAACTGATCGCCTGCGCTTTCTTAAATTCCCTCCCGAACGCCGTCTCCGGCCGCACGTTCAGCCAGAACGTCAGGTGCGGCCTCAGGGCCATCGCGTAAAGCCCGCTCATGTAATCGCGATTGATACCCCGCACCACACCTCGCGCAATCAGCGTGAAAATAAATCGGTCCGCCAGCACCACCGTGCCGGATCGCAGCGCCGGCAGGATGCGGTGTTCCATTTGATCGAAAAAGTCCGTTGCGTACATCAGCGCCAGCGTCAATCGCGTCGCGGCATTCTTGGCCAGCAGTTCATCGATGTCACGCCCCACCAGGTTCGAACGCCGCAGGCCGCTTGTCTGCACGGCAAAGCCTTCCGACTCCAGCCATTCTTGCAGCAAAGCAATCTGTGTCGACCGCCCTGACCCGTCCATGCCTTCAATGACGACCAGGTTGCCGGTAATTTCGCTTGGATCGACTCCGACGAGTGGCTCGCCAAAAAAATACTGCGACGAAGCATCTTCCGCAGCTGCTGCAGTTTTCGCCCCAGCCGCTGGCGGCGCGGTTGAGGCAGCGGTAGCCGACGGTGTTTCCGTCGGAACGGCTGCCGGCGTTTTCGCTTTTTCTTGGTCCGGCATGGTCACTCCGGTTCTGGAAGACGGGGAGCAAACCGTTTGAGTTCAATTTTGGAGGCCACGATGTCGCGCATCTGTTTTTGCAGTTTGTTCACCGGTAGCGTGCCGTCCAGCACCACGAAATTGTCGGTGTCCACCATCTTGTCGTACTCCTCCAAGATTCGTGCCTGGAACAGCCGGAAACTCTCCGCCCGGTCATACGACATCCCCAAATCCATGCCCGCTTCGTAGTATTTCAGCTTTGGACGCCCGCTCAGGATGCGATGCACCGCCACGTCCAGCGGCGCGCGAAAATAAAACGTGATGTCTGGAACCGGCGCGAACCGGTACAGGTTTCGCAGCCAGCGCGCCGGGCAGCCTCGCGCCGCATCCCGCGCAAACGCCGTGTAAATGTAGCGATCCGCAAGCACCAGGTAATCGCCCTGCAACAACGGCATGATCTGCCGCTCGCAGCGGTCGGCAAAATCCGCGGCATGCAGCAGCGAAAACGTCGTTGGCGTCAACAAACGCCGCTGTTTCCCTCGCCGCGTCGCAGATTTCACCAGCGGCGAAGAATTCCACTCCGTGAAATGCAGCCTATATCCGCCGATTTCCAGCCACCGCTTCAGCAAATAAAGCTGCGTGCTTTTGCCCGACCCATCCGTTCCTTCCACCACGATCAATGCGCCCGGATACGCGCGGCTGGGAACAGGCTTGCCTGGCTGCGGAAGTGTGGATTTCGCTGGCTCGGTCCGCGGCGGCTTTTGTACGACGTCTTGTGTTTCGGTCATCTTATCCGCGAGAAGCTCGTCTGCTTGGGACAGTAATCCTTCATTGTTACTGTGGCATTACAACACACGCCCCGCTTCCGGCAAAGCGGCGGCCAGTCGATTAGAAAATCGTGACCTTGATGTGCAGGAATTTCTTCGGATTCTGCCGGAAATCGCCGACCAGCAGCCGCATGTCCCCGGTCAGGCCCGCCAGGTTGTCGTACAATTTCGGGTCGGAGAAGAGTTTCCCCGCCGTCGTGGTATTGTCATTCAGTTTCGCGGAAGCCGTCGCCAGGTTCGTGCTTGTATCGCGCAACTTGTTGTACAACGTGTCGTCCGTCACCAGCTTGCCTAGCGAGCCCTTTCCCGCCCGCGCGTCGCGCAGCATGACATTCCCGTGGGTCACCGCCTCCTTTGCCTGATCGTACAGCGTGGGGTCATACATCAGTTTCCCGATCGTCCCCTTTTGCGCGCGCACGTCCGCCAGGATCACGTTCACGTTGTCCAATCCTTTGTCCACTTTCGTGTACATTTCGTCCGACGCTACCAGCCTTCCAAGCGTTCCCTGCCCTGCTTGAATGTTTGCCATCATCGCTTCGCCCTTCGCAAGCATGTTGTTCAGGTGGTTGTACGCCTGCTGATCTGTCAACAGTTTTCCCAGCGAGCCCTTCCCTTCTTGCACGCCTTGAATTAGGTCCCGTACCTCTTCTGAAAGCGCGTTAAGGTTTCCCAGCACCTCCGCGCTCCTCTCCACCACTTCTTTCATCGCCTTCTCTTCTGTGCCGGGAATAACGCCGTTGTCACCAATGGGAGTCCCCGTAATACCTCGCGTGATGTTCACGTAGCGGTTGCCCAAAAGCCCTTCCGTCACCAGGCTCGCGATTGAATCCGTCAGAATGTCACTCTGATATCGCTTGTCCACGCGCATCACTACTTCAATGTTCTTGTTCTTCTCTAAGCTCTTGCCCGGCGTTCGCGGCAACAGCCGGATCGACTCCACGTTTCCCACTTCCACGCCGTCAAGGCGCACCGGCGCCCCATTCGACAAGAGTGATGCTTCCGGCAGATAAGTCTTCAGCCGGTATTTCGGCCCCAGAATTCCACCGCCTGTCACGTAGAAAATCCCCGCCGCCAGCACGAAGAGGCCGACCAGCACGAAGAGGCCAACCCGCAATTCCGTCCACGTCAGTTGTTTTCTATGCGCCATCGCTGCTTCCCTCCTTCGCTATCGTGAAACAGATTACTCTAGAATCACGTCAGAAAGCGCTTTAGATACGGGTCTTCGGAGCTGGCAATCTCTCCGGGTTCCCCTTCGAAATAAATTCCGCCGTCGCGGTAGACCAGAAATCGAGTTCTCGCCGCGTTCGTGGCTGCCGCGGCATTGCCATTCTGCGAGTTGGGCACCACTCGTTTTGTCTCAGGATCGAAATGAAAATTCGCCAGTGCAAAGCCATCCTGCAAGCGATGTGTGGCCAGCAGCGCCGTCACTCCGTATACATCGCGAAGCCGCAGAATCAGCCTGATAATCGTTTGCGACGTCACCGGGTCGAGCCCTGCGGTCGGCGAATCGTACAACACGATGGGCGGCTGGTTGATTAGTGCTCTCGCAATCGAAACGCGCCGCTTCATGCCCCCGGATAGCTCCGAGGGAAGCATATCGACGGTGTGTTCCAACTCTACGAATCTTAGGACTTCCAAAACTCTGGATTCGATCTCTTCTTCGGCCACGCGGTCCTCGCGAAGCCGGTACGCCACGTTCTCCCCAACCGTCATCGAATCGAAAAGCGCCCCCTCCTGAAACACAAATCCAATCTTCCGGCGGAACGGCAGCAACTCTACTTCACTCATTTCAGATATCTCATTCCCTAGTACGACGACGCTTCCGCTGTTGGGCGCCAGCAGCCCCGCGGCCATTTTCAACGTTAGTGTTTTTCCCGTCCCCGTTTCTCCCAGCAGGATCAGCGTCTCCCGCTCCTGGACCTGAAACGTCACTCCGCGCAGCACTTGGCCCTCGTCGAATCCGACCCACACGTCCTGGAACGTGATGGCTGGTTCGAACGCCAGCCCCTCTTTTGTCAGTGCGCTCATCAAGCTAATTCGTAATTATAGCGGCAAATGCGGTATGCGTCGGAAAGGAAACCTGCCTGGAGCTTTGCGTGGACGGCCTCCGGCATCAGAAAATCTTGTCGGACAGATATAGCGAAAGCTTCGTCATAAACGTGTCCGCCACGATAATCAGCACCGAGCTCACCACCGCCGCCGATGTCGTGGCGCGCCCTACCCCCTGCGTGCCTCCGCGCACTGTCAGCCCCTTGTAACAGCCAATCGTGGCGAGAATGAAACCAAATACCAGCGGCTTCGTAAATCCTTGCATCAAGTCCGCGAAATCCAGCGCATCGATCGCGCGCCGCCAAAATGAAACAGCGTCCAGACGCAGGGTAAATACGGAAGCGGCGCATCCCCCCAGCAGGCCGATGAAATCCATGATTGCCGTCAGCAACGGAACCATCAGCAGTGCGGCAAGCAGCCGCGGCGCTACGAGTTTGCGGCTCGGGTCCGTTCCCATCGCGCGCATCGCGTCCACTTGTTCCGTCACCAGCATCGATCCCAGTTCGGACGCGATTCCCGTTGCGCACCGGCCGGTCACCAGCAAACCAGTGAAAGCCGGTCCCAGCTCGCGCACCAGCGCAATCGCCACCACGTCTCCTGTCAGCGAAGTCTGTCCAAAGCGAATAAATTGCGCGCCCGTCTGCAGCACCATCACTCCGCCGATGAAAAATCCCGACAACAAGATGATCGGCAGCGACCCCGCCCCAATAAAATCCATCTGCTCCAGCGTGTCTTGGAAGTAGTGGGGGCCGGTGAAGATATTGCTGAAGGCGCGGCCGGAGAGCAGCGCATAGTCCTGAACGGCGGCCACCACCCGCTTCGCCGCGTCTCCTAATACTTCAACCACGGAGACGGCTTCTTCCTCTTTTGTCTGGCGGCCGGTGACCTGAAGATGAGTATCTGCCACGAGTACCTGTTCGCGTTGGCTTTCCGCGACGAATTGCTCGGACAACTACATCATCGAAAGCCTAACTGTGTGGCAACAACACGTCAAGTCAGCGATTGGAAATTCCCGCTATTCTAAACAATATCAGTAACATAAGCCCCGTCGTGGCCCTGCATTCTGGTAACACCGGCTGGCGCTCATTTCATTCGTAACGTAAAGCTACGATTGGATCGACGCGCATGGCGCGGCGGGCGGGAATGTAGCACGCGAACAGCGCGACGGCGGAAAGCAGAATGGCCACGCCCCCGAAGGTGAGCGGATCGGACGCGCCAACTCCGTAAATCAAAGTGGTAATGAGGCGGGTGAAGCCAAGAGCGGCGACGACTCCGATGCCGACGCCGATCAGGGTGATCTTCAATCCCTGTCCCAACACCATCTGCAGGACGTCTCTTCTGGACGCACCAAGCGCCACACGGACTCCAATTTCGTGCGTGCGTTGGCCGGTCAGATAGGAAATCACCCCGTAGATTCCGACGGCGGAAAGAACGAGAGCAAGCGCCGAGAACACGCTGAGGAGAAACATGGTCAGCCGCTGCGTGGAAATCGAACGAGAAACGATTTCTTCCATGGGCCGGACATCATAGAGGGCCGCGCTGCTTACGACTTTTTCGGCGGCTTGTCGAATGGAGCTTGTGATGTCTCCCGTGTTGTCTGTTGTTCTGGCGACATACCCGCTGCCATTGGCCAAAAGCGTCCAAAACCTGTCGGGGACTTGCCAAACCGGAAGATAGAGTTGGGCTTGCAAATCCTGATGCTGCCGCGAACCCAAACCCCAGTGTTCGACGTGACCGACCACGCCGATGATCTCAGGTTGCATATCGAGCAAACCGACGTTGAGGTGTTTTCCGATGGGATCCTGATTGGGAAAATACTTGCGGGCGAAAGTAGCGTCGATGAGCGCGACGGAGGGGCTGTGCTCGTGGTCACGGTCGGTGAAGGAACGGCCGCGCTCGACAGGAATGCGCATGGCCTGGTGATAGCCTGGGTTCACAAGATAAAAGAGCGCAAAAGGCATGTCGTTATCGTTTGCGGGCTTGGGCTGGCCTTCGAGCCAGAAAGGAACTTCGGAATCGCCGGTCATGGGGAGCGAACCACCCATCATGGAAACGGTCTCCACGCCGCGAACGCCTTCGAGTTGCCGCAAGGTCTCTCGGTACATGGCGCGAAGCTGATCCGCCGTGGCAGCCGAATTGGAAGTTGAGGAGATAGCAAATGTTAGAACGTTGCGCGCATCGAAGCCGGGATTCACGTTGCCAAGCGCGGATAGCGTGCGAATCATCAGCCCCGCGCCAATAAGAAGAACCACGGCCATGGCCATTTCGACAACGATAAAAACACTTTGTGCGCGATGGCGTGCGCCGCTGGAACCGCGTCCCCCTTCCTTCAAGGTTTCGTGAGTATCGGGCCGGAGGGTCTTGAGCGCGGGAATCAATCCGAAGACGATTCCGGTCAGGACGGAGATGCCAAGCATATAGAAGAGCACGTGGCTGTCGAGAGCAATCTCCTCTGAACGCGGCACATTCGTAGCCAGAGTCGCGAGGAGAACGCGGACGCCTAACTTCGCCAGAAGGAGGCCAATGCAGCCGCCAGCGACGCCAAGCAAGACGCTTTCGGTAAGCAACTGGCGAATCACGCGCGCGGGGCTGGCTCCGAGAGCGGCGCGAATCGCGAATTCGCGAGTGCGTCCGGTAGAGCGTGCGAGAAGGAGATTGGCAACATTAACGCAGGCGATCAAGAGCACAAAACTGACGGCTCCGAGCAGCACGAGCAGAATTCCTTTTACATTGCCGACGACATCCGCTTTGAGGGGAATCAGCGAAACGCCTGTGCCTTTGTCGGCTTCCGGATACGCGGCGGCAAGATTTTCCGCGATGCGATTCATGTCCGCGCGGGCCAGCTCGATGGTGACGCCGGGCTTCAGGCGGCCGATGGAGTTCATACCCATGCTGATGCGGCGGTCGCGGAAAGTAGGATCGGTCCACTGGCCGATGGAAATGTAAAGGTCGGTGGGACTGAGGCCTGTGATACGGCCTTGGGCCACGCCGATGATTGTGTACGACTTGCCGTTCAACGTGATGCTCTTCCCCAAGACGTCCAGCGACAATCCAAATTTGCGCTTCCAAAGGCCGTCACCGAGGATGGTGACGGGGCCGGCGCCCGCCTGATCTTCTTCGGAACGAAACGTGCGGCCGAGCAGCGGCGGCAAGCCGAGGGCGGGAAAGAACTCCGCGGAAATCATGTGAATATGAACGCGCTCGGGCTCGCCGGCACCGACCATGTTGTAGTCGTCGGAGCGAAAAGCGCTTAAGGCCGCGAACGAGTGATTGTCTTTCTGCCAGTCGAGGAAGTTGGGATAAGAGATGGAGCTTTCCTGGAACGTCCCCGTCTTCGAGTAGACAGCGAGGAGCTGGTCGGGACTCGGGAACGGCAGCGGATTGAGAAGCACACCGTTGACGACGGAGAAGAGGGCGGTGTTCGCGCCGATGCCCAAGGCCAGCGTCAAAATAGCAATCGCCGTGAAGCCGGGATTCTTTCCCAACACGCGCAATCCGTAGCGGATATCTTGCCAGAAACTCATCATTGGACTCTCTCCTCAGATACACACCCAGGGCGATGCAGGGCATCTGGAAGAAGAAACGAGATTGCGGCGCCTTTTGTTCCTGAAAATGAGAATGAAGCCATCATCGCGGCGTATTGCCTTGGTCGCGCATTGCTGCTTCGAGGGCGCGGCGATACCACGGTGGACCCTGAAGTGTCTGCTGCGAGCGACGGTGCGGCGGGTGGAGAAGCTGGTTGGCAATGTAGGCAAGGACCGAGGCGCGGCGGGGAGAGATAGCACCCTTAGTGACGAGCCTGAGGAGCCGGGCAAGAAACTTGCTGATGTCGACGCCGGAGTTGAATTCGAGTTCGGGGAGGAGCTCAGCGGTAAGGTCCTCCGAGTCGTCTTGAAGATTAACGGGAAGCAAGGCAGGAACGATTGTCTGGGAATGACCGAGGCAAAACCCGGAATGTATTTGCAAGCCGGAAAGGCTGCAGCGCTTGCCGTTGGGATAAAGAAAGGGACAGCGAGAGAAAGCGTTTTTCGAAGGGACTACAACGGGATCAGCGATGCTGGGGCTAACGGCTGAATTGTTCATGTGTGGTTCCTTTTTTTGGTGGAGAGGGGGTACCTACCCACCCCCCCATTCCATGCATGAATGTGAAAACAAACGGGTTGCAAAATGGACTCCACGTAAGTGCATGATAAAGATAGAGGGGGCTTTCTCAGGTAAGAGGGAGGGATGAGACCCAGAATGGGAATCGGAGCGAGGCGGGAGTAACGGGGAGTTCGGCGAGAGTGGCGTCGATCAATCACAACCCATGCTACCATAAATTACACAATTTGTCAAATATAATTATAGTACTAGTATTTAGCGAAATGACATCATTTGTTCGAATGATTTTGCAAAGGGAAGAAAACAAAGGGGTAGAGTTCACTGTATACCGTGGGAACGGTTTACATGGACAATCAATTGATCTGGAGAATGTTCGGTAGGGGCACCAGTTCGATGACGACGGTTCTAGCCATTTCCGCACGATTGTGGCTGGCCCGGCGCAATTCCACTTCTCCGGTAAGCGCGTTTGGACGTAGCCGCCCGGCGGCGGACGCTTCGCGTGAGGTAGCCGAGCGTTGGTTGCTTGATGGCTTGGATATAAGTGTGGGTCACAGGAGGTGTTCCCGTGACCCATCTCAGAAAAA
>Ga0066681_10000254_pt1 | contig 15656 bp, 14 predicted proteins | sample GraSoiAngelo_130_FD_65629 | JGI IMG/M metagenome (GOLD analysis project Ga0066681, IMG submission 65629) | Grasslands soil microbial communities from the Angelo Coastal Reserve, California, USA - 14_0929_02_20cm | ecosystem: Environmental > Terrestrial > Soil > Grasslands | place: USA...
TCGTCCTCGCTTTGCAGGGCCGCGGCTTCCGCCTAATTGAGGCCTTCGTCGTCACCCTCATCGCTACCATCGGGGCGTGCTTTGCCTACGAAATCTTTTTCGCTCAGCCGCTGTGGCGGGAAGCCGCCATCGGCTTCATCCCTCGAGCTGAAATCCTGCAGAACCGCGAGATGCTGTACATCGCCATCGGCATCCTCGGCGCCACGGTCATGCCGCACAACCTCTACCTTCATTCCAGCATCGTCCAGACTCGCGCCTTTGGTGCCTCCGTGCGTGATCGCCGCGAAGCTTTGCGCTATGCCGTCTTCGATTCCACCCTGGCCCTGGGTTTCGCCCTTTTCATCAACGCTGCCATCCTCGTCCTCGGCGCCGCGGCCTTCCACACGCGCGGCCTCAGTCACGTCGCGGAAATCGCCGAAGCCTACAAACTCCTCAGCCCTGTGCTCGGAGCCAGTCTGGCCAGCACGCTTTTCGCCTGTGCTTTGCTTGCCTCGGGCCAAAACTCCACGCTCACCGGCACACTCGCGGGGCAGATTGTCATGGAAGGCTTTCTCCACATTCGCGTCAGGCCCTGGCTTCGTAGGCTCATTACCCGCTCCCTTGCCATCATTCCCGCCGTATTGGTCATCGGCTTCGCCGGCGAGGACAAAGTCACGTCGCTCCTCATTCTCAGCCAGGTTGTTCTCAGTTTTCAGTTGCCCTTTGCGGTCATCCCCCTCATCCAATTCACAAGTAACCGCGCGAAGATGGGCGAATTCGCCAACTCGCGTCTCACCACAGTTATTGCCTGGATCTTCGCGATCGCCATCCTCTTCTTCAACGGCGAACTCCTCTGGCTCATCTTCCGCTCCGCCTAGGGAGGATTCCCACCTTCACCACGGGCCTAAGAAGTGTTGTCATCCTGAAGCGAACCGACGAGGTTCGCCGAAGGATCTCAAGCGACGCGTTGTTACCAGCGTATCCGCCAACGTACCCTGTTTTACCCTCCACTCTTCTCTGTGTCCTCTGCGCTCTCTGCGTTGAAATCCATCTTCAGAATCCTCGGCTAACCTTCCCTTTCGTCTCCGACCTCAATTGTGCGAGAATTTTTCCCGTTCCCATGTCCGCCAAGCCCCCGCTTACTTTCCAGCTCCGCAAACTTCTCTTCGCCGCCCTCCTTCTTCTCATTTGCATCTTGGTTGTCTACTGGTTGACGCAGGAAAACAAGCCTTGGATCGTCCCCGAGGAATATAAGAGCCTCAAGAATCCTCTTCCTCCCTCGGAATCCAACTTGAGCGCTGCGAGGCAAATCTACGTGGATGAATGCGCGCAATGTCACGGGGAGCGCGGCCAGGGCGACGGCCCGGAAGCACGATCACACTATCCGCTTCCCGCCGATCTGACCGACCCAAAGCGCCTTAGGAGTGTCACCGACGGCGAGATTTTCTATCAAATTAGCGAAGGCCGCAGGCCCATGCCCTCGTTCAAGCACCGCTTAACGCAGGATCAGCGCTGGCAGCTCGTTCTCCTCGTGCGTTCGTTCTCCCAGTCCGCCGCTTCCGACAACAGCCCCGCTCCGCCGCCCAAGCCAGCAGCAGAAAAGTAGCCCCTCTTAGGAAACGGAGTCAGGAAAATCCAAGCGAAGATCTTTCTTTCCTCAGTCACGAGTCAATCGCCGCCCAAAACCCATTCTTGTTCTTCCTTACTAAGAACTTACGACCAAAAAACTGGAAACTCGTTTCACCGTGGCCACAGCCAGCCAAACGTCCCCGCGAGCAACAACGAGTAAATGAGTCCATCGAAAACATGTTTTAAAACCGAGCTCCACGGCTGCCCCATCCAAATGCCATTGACCACTTGCCCGACGCCATACGCCATGAACGCCACCGCGCCGGCTACGCGAAAGACCGCCAGGTATACCGTCCCTGAGGGAAGCGTCCGCCCTGTCAGATACGCCGTAAAGATGCCCACGACCACGCAAAACGCAAACCATTGCACCAGGTACTTCGGCATATTCGCCGGGCCACCGGGAAACACCGTAATCATCCCGACGGGGCCTTGCTTGAACTTTTCTTGCATCTCAGGCGACTTCATGTCGTTGTGCGTGCAGTGCGGGAACATATACACACCCCGGCTCACCCCTGACGAGCGCAGCGCGGCAAGAACTTTGTCTTCGTCGGGCAGTTTCTTGTAATCGCTGCGGTGATACGGCAGCACCATGTGAATGATGGAGCTCGCCACGAACACAAACACCGCCGACAAAAGAATCGGCATCCAAAGCGTGTGAATCGCAACCATGAGTGCCTCCTGGTTATTTCAGGAATTGGGGGCGGTTCGCCCCGATTTTGCAAGGGAGCCTACCCTCACCGAGTACCAAGAGTCAACCATTCCCGCATTCCCGCAAAGAAAGAATTCAACTTCAGCTACAAATTCGAGCAATGGAACAATATGCTGAGCAAAGCAGTCCGCCTCTCCGACCCTCCCGGGAATTGAATTACATCCCCGATGCATCTTCCTCCGAAGCCACCGAAGATGCAGCCACGGGCACCTCCAGCGACGTTCCAACAGAACCCTGACTCCTTATGCGAGCCTTCCTTGGCGTGCCTTCCCTTCAGAGGGAGACACGTATGCTAAGTGCTTTAGAATGCGCAGTTACAAAAAAAGCCAGGGGGATGCGGGCCACTGTGGTTAGAATGTCCCGCAACTCTGATGTGCTCCACTTCTCCAGTTGCCGTTCGCTCGCACCCGTCGCATGTCATGATGCGCGTGCTCATCCTTCTCGCCCTTTCCGCATTCATCAATTTTGTGGACCGCGGCAACCTGTCGGCCGCTGCGCCTCTGCTGAAAACCGAATTGGTCTTGTCGGACGTGAAGCTTGGAATTCTGCTCGCCGCCTTTTTTTGGAGCTATGCGATGTTCCAGATCGCCTCCGGATGGCTTGTTGATCATGTCGACGTCAAATGGATGCTGGCCGGTGGTTTTTTCCTGTGGTCCGTGGCCACTGCCGCGACCGGTCTTGCGGGAGGTTTCGCGCTGCTGCTGGTCGCGCGGCTCGTTCTGGGAGTCGGCTAATCCGTCGTTTATCCTTCTTACTCCAAGATCCTCGCCCGGTACTTCCCGGAAGACCGGCGCGGCTTCGCCAATTCGGTCATTATCACCGGCTTTTATGCCGGGCCCGCTTTCGGTTTGTTCTTTGGCGGCATTCTGATGGGCAGGTTTGGCTGGCGGTCGTTTTTCCTCGTGCTTGGTCTCCTCAGCTTGGCTTGGCTTCTGCCCTGGTTCCGGTGGATGCCACGCGACGAAAACGCGCCTGGTGGCAATCGCGACGAGGAAAGTCCTGGGATTATCGAAATCCTGAAACTGCGGTCCGCCTGGGGCACCTGCGCCGCTCTGGCTTGCTTGGACTATTTGTCCTACTTCTTCCTTACCTGGATGCCGACTTATTTGGTTCGCGGCCGAGGTTTCTCCATGGACAAGATGGCGGCCATCATGGGAGCGGCTTACATTGTTTGCGCCGCCGTGGCTGCCACCTGCGGCCGTCTTTCCGACCGATGGATTGTCGCCGGGGCGACTCCAACTCTCGTGCGAAAGGGATTCACGAGCGTTGGAATGGCCGGTGCCGCCATCTTTGTGGTTCCTTGCGTTCTTGTTGGTCCCCGACTCGCTACGGTATTTGTGGTATTGGTTGCTGCGTCGCTTGGCATGTGTTCTTCCAACGTCTGGGCAATCACCCAGACGCTGGCGGGGCCCCGCGCGGCCGGCCGCTGGACCGGAATACAGAACTTTGTCGGAAATTTGGGCGGGGCTGCAGCTCCCGCGCTAACCGGCTTCGTCTTGGGGCGAACGGGACATTATCTCTGGGCTTTTGCCATCACGGCCGCGATGTCTCTTTTGGGCGCGCTGTCCTGGGCCTTTTGGATCGGTCGCGTCGAACCGGTAGATTGGAAATCACGGGTCCGGGCTAATCCAGTTTCCGAAGGGAGCTTCCAATGAGAATCGCATTCGGCATTCGCAACGCGGTGGCCCGCGTCTGCGCTTCTTATTTATTCGCGACGCTCTTTTTCGTCGCTTCTCTTTCCGCCCAATCCTCAAATTCCGATCTAGTTCTCCTCAACGCTCATGTCGTCACCTTGAATGATAAGCAATCCTCCGCGCAGGCCATCGCCATTAGCGGAGAGCGCATCGTGTGGGTCGGCGGCACCGACGAAGCGAAAAAATTGTATCGCACGACTCGAGTGATGGATCTTCACGGCGCCACTGTACTACCGGGCATCATCGATGCGCATACCCATCTCATTAATCTTGGCGAGACCTTGGTCCGCCTGAATCTCAAGGACATTCCCACGGAAAAGGAAATCATCGAACGCGTGAAGCAGCGAGCTGCCTCTGCCGCGCCCGGTGAATGGATTCTCGGCTGGGGATGGGACGAAGGGAAATGGGCTTCGAACTACCCTACCAATCAAGCGTTGAGCGCAGCTGTGCCGCACAATCCTGTCTTCCTCGTAGGCCTGCATACCTTTGCGGCCTGGGCTAACCAGCGTGCTCTCGAGCTCGCCGAAGTCAACAAAGACACCAAGGACCCTGAAAACGGAAAAGTCTTGCGCGACGAGAAAACGGGCGAGCCCACGGGCATCTTGCTCAACCGTGCTCAAGACTTAGTCGCCAAACATATTCCGCCGATGACGCTCCCTCAGGCGAAGCACGCCATACAACTTGCGGCGCTTGAATGCGTCCGCTATGGCCTGACATCCATCCACGAAGCCAAAGTCACGCCGCTCATAGTCCAGGCCTTTCACGAATTGGTGCGCGAAGGCCGCATGCCCTTGCGCGTTTATGCCATGCTCGATGGCGCGGACAAAAACCTCGTGGACGAGTGGCTCAAGCGCGGTCCGGAAATCGATCCGCATCATCAACTCACGATTCGCTCCTTCAAGCTTTTCGCCGATGGCGCGCTCGGCTCGCGGGGCGCAGCGCTCCTCGAGCCTTACAGCGACGCTCCTCAGACCAAAGGCGTGATGACCACTCCGGAATCCGATGTCTACGGTTTGGCTCGTCGCGCGCTCCAAGCTGGCTTTCAGGTTTGTACGCATGCCATCGGTGACGCTGCGAATCGCAGCGTGCTGAACGCCTACGAACAAGCTGAAAAGGAAGTGCCCGATGCGCATGACCTGCGTCTGCGCATTGAGCACGCTCAAGTGTTGTCGCCCCAAGACATTCCGCGTTTCGCGAAACTCGGCGTCCTCGCCTCCATGCAGCCTACACACTGCACCTCCGACATGCCGTGGGCGGAGAAGCGCGTCGGTCCGCAGCGCATCAGCGGCGCCTACGCCTGGCGTTCGGTGAAGGATTCCGGCGCGCATCTGCCGCTGAGTTCCGATTTTCCCGGCGAAACCCTCAACCCCTTTTACGGAATCTATGCCGCCATCACGCGGCAGGATCCGCAGGGCAATCCGTCCGGCGGGTGGCATCCTGAACAGAAGCTTACGCTTGAAGAAGCGCTGCGCGGCTACACCGCAGAGGCTGCTTACGCCGAGTTTCAAGAAAGCAACAAGGGTTCCATTGAGAAGGGCAAACTGGCCGATCTAACCGTCATCTCGAAAGATATTACGAAAATTCCGCCGCCCGAAATTCTTTCCATCCGTGTCTTGAAAACATTCGTCGGCGGAAAAATCGTCTACGACGGAGACACCGATCACTGACATCATGAGTGGAACTGGTCGCGGCCTGGATTGCGCCTTGTGGATTAGGTTCTGAGGTTTCGATAAGATGCTTGGGAGACTTTTGCAGACTATTTAGATCAGGAGGAAGGTTATGAGTATCGCGGTTGGACAGAAAGCGCCGGACTTTACGCTGCAAAATCAGGAAAAGAGAGAAGTGAAGTTGTCGGATTTTGCGGGGAAGAAGAACGTCGTGCTCGTGTGGTACCCGCTGGACTGGAGTCCGACCTGCACCAACGAACACGCCTGCTTCGTGAATGACATGAAGAACTTCGAGACGCTGGACGCGGAAGTGCTCGGCGTGAGCGTGGACAGTGTTTGGTCGCACAAGGCTTACGCGGAGAAAATGGGGATCAAATATTCTCTGCTGGCAGATTTTCACCCGCGCGGAGCGATGAGCGAAAAGTACGGCGTGTATCTGGCCGATAAGGGCATCACCGGGCGCGCGATTGCCATCGTCAATAAAGCGGGGAACGTGGCGTGGTTCAGGAATTACGACATTCCCGTGGTGCCCGACCTGAAAGAAGTCGCCGCCGCCCTGTCCCAAGTCAAAGCCGCCACCGCGTAAGCGGTCAGGGCGAATTCGCCGGCATAGGGGAGTTCGCTGACCCGCGTTAAAGAATCGCTTGGATTTCGGCGTCGATCGAAACGTGCGTGGAGGAAAAGCCGTTGATCGAAAACTTCTGGCCGTTACCATCGGTGAAGTGAAAAAAGCGGCTGATGTGGTAGTCCTCCTCGTACGCGGAAAAAAGGCGTTCGGTTTCAGCTTGTGAAAGAGAGAACGCCGAAAGCGCGACAGGCTGGCCAAAATTACCGGCGCGCAAACGGTACAAATTCACGAGTTCGCTCAGGGTCATGAGGAAAACTACGCCGTAACGAGGTGCTGAAAGCGCTTCGAAACCTTGGCGTGCTCCTCGCGAATTTCTTGGGGCAGACGAGCACCGAATTTCATGAGGAACTGCTTCGAATCCTCCAGCTCATTTTCCCAATCAGCGGTATTCACGCTGAGCAATTCGCTGAGCGCCTCATCGGAGATCTTCATTCCGTCGAGTGTCATGCCGTTCTTTGCCGGCACATAGCCAATAGGGGTCTCTTGCGCCGCGCCGCGGCCCTCCACGCGCTCCAGAATCCATTTCAGCACGCGCACGTTTTCGCCGTACCCGGGCCACAGGAATTTTCCGTCCGCGCCTTTACGAAACCAGTTCACGTGGAAAATCTTCGGCGGCTTAGGGATTTTCTTCCCCCTCTGCAGCCAATAGGCGAAATAGTCCGCCATGTTGTATCCACAGAAAGGCAGCATGGCCATAGGATCGCGCCTCGTGACTCCCACGTCCCCGGTCGCTGCCGCGGTGGTTTCTGAAGCCATCGACGACCCGACAAACACGCCGTGCTGCCAGTCAAACGATTCGTACACCAGCGGCGCAACGCGTGCGCGTCTTCCGCCAAAGATAAACGCGGAAATCGGTACGCCTTCCGGCGCCTCCCACTTCGGCGAAATGCTCGGCGACTGCTTCGCCGGCACGGTGTAGCGCGAATTAGGATGTGCCGCAGGCCCTTTCGATGGATCCCAGGGCTCGCCCTTCCAATTCGTGAGTCCCGCGGGCGGATGGCTGCCAATTCCTTCCCACCACGGTTCCCGCTCCGAGGTCATGGCGACATTGGTGAACAAAGTGTTTTTCCGAAGCGCTCCCATCACGTTCGGATTTGTCAGCATTCCGGTGCCCGGCGCCACTCCGAAAAATCCCGCTTCCGGGTTAATCGCGTGCAGGTAGCCGTCATCGCCGATTTTCATCCATGCAATGTCGTCGCCCACGGTCCACACGCGGTAGCCCTGGCTCTCGAGCGCCGACACCATCATGGCCAGGTTGGTTTTGCCGCAGGCACTCGGAAAAGCTGCCCCCATGTACGTCACTTTTCCCCCGGGCGCTTCCAGACCCAGGATGAGCATGTGCTCGGCCATCCAACCCTGTTCGCGCGCCATCACGCTGGCGATGCGCAAGGCAAAACACTTTTTCCCGAGCAGCGCGTTCCCGCCGTAGCCGGACCCGATGCTCCAGATCAGTTTTTCCTGGGGGAAATGCACGATGTAGCGGCGCATGGGATCGAGATCGCCCAGTGAATGCAAGCCTGGAACAAACTCACCGGAGGGGCCCAGGCGATCCATCGCGATTTGTCCCATGCGGGACATGATGCGCATGCTTGCCACGACGTAGGGACTGTCCGTAACTTCCACGCCGACTTTGCTGATGGGCGAATTGACCGGCCCCATGATGTACGGCACGACGTACATGGTCCGCCCGCGCATGGCGCCATCAAACAACGCACCCACTTTGTGTTTCGCGGCGCCGGGATCCATCCAGTTGTTTGTCGGCCCGGCATCGTCCTTGTCGGGCGAGCAGATAAACGTCAGATGCTCGGTGCGCGCGACGTCATTTACGGAACTGCGGTGAAGATGACAATTCGGGTAAGTCTTTTCGTTCAGCGCGAAGGTGTTTTCTTCGCGCAGCATCAGTTCGATCATACGCCGGTATTCAGCCTCGGACCCGTCGCAATACACGATGCGGTCTGGCTTCGTCAGCCTGGCCGCTTCCTCAACCCAGATTTCCAGTGGAGTTGCCACTCTGCTCTCCCTGCCAGCACCACTTTTGGCCGCGGACTTTCCAGTGAGCGGCGCTTGGGTTGCTTGCGACACAATTAGCGCTCAGCGTGAAGCCCCCCGCAATGCGAGGTCATGGAGCGAAATGGAGTCGGCCATGCCAACAGGCCTTTTCAAGGCGGGAACGCACGGCCAGGTTAGCAGGCGCAATAATTCTACCCGAGGACAGTCTATGTTAGCCCTCGCCTTCGTTGCAACCTTGCGGCCACTAAGCGCATTCAAGCGGTTATGAGACAGGACCATTTCGACGCAGGATTCTCTTAGACTTCTTTGATGTAGATTTATGTAGATTATAAGACCTTGTCCAAAGATAACTTGGCCAGAGAGAACGCATTCGAACGGCTGCGCGTGGTGCTGGTGAACACGCGGAATCCGCTGAATATTGGCGCCGCTGCACGCGCGATGAGCAACTTTGGCTTTTTGCATCTGCGTGTGGTGAATCTGTTCGAATTGGCCTTTCGCGAAGCGCGTTCCGCCGTGGGAGCCGCATCTCTGCTCGCGCAAGCTGAGGAATTCAAATCCTTGTCGGAGGCGGTGGCGGATTGCTCGCTGGTTGTCGGTACGACCGCGCTGAGCCGCCGCGATCAACAGCACGCGGTGCGAGATTTGCAGCAGGGAGCACAGCTGGTTAGAAAGCATCTCCGCGCAGGCCGAGTGGCACTTCTCTTTGGCTCGGAGAAGCGTGGCCTTTCGAATGAGGATCTGAGCCACTGCCACTGGCTGCTGCGTGTCCCGACGCGCGAAGAACACCGCTCGATGAACCTTGGTCAGGCCGTCGCCGTGTGCCTCTATGAACTTGCGAGCACAGCGAAACCTTCATTGATAGCGAAAAAACCGGTGCTCGCAACGTCAGGCGATCTCGAGCGCCTCACAACACTTTTGCTGGACGCTTTGCAGGCCAGTGGCTATCTGAAGAAACCAACACTTAGCCGCGCCACAAAATCGCGTTCGGCAGCCCCCGCCGAAGAAAAAGTTCGGCGGTTTATTCGGCGCATGAATCTCTCCCCCGCCGATGCCGAACTCTTGCTTGGCATGCTGCGGCAAATTCTTTGGAAGCTCCGCCCCTAGGAAAGCCCAGCCTCCTTTCGCCAAGCGCTGGCCGATCGAGGTTAACGGTCCGATTCCAACCATTCACTTTTTCCACATTCTCTTTCACAGTTTCCGAGCATTTGTCGACGGACAATGCTATTGTAGTAGATGCCTTCTTGTGTAGCAGGCTGGGGTACCAGCGCCTTCAATTTTGCAGGTCATCGGAGATTACATGGAAATCAGCTTGACGCAGCAAGCGCCGCAGGCGCAGCCGTGGGACCGTCCGTTTTGGAAGCCCGTTCACGGCAAGGAAGGCGTTTTCACCTATCTGATCCTCATTCACGTCCTGTCCATTATCGGCTTGATCCTTTTTCCCATCCCAAGCCTCAAAGTCCTCGGTTTGGCGGTGCTCTTCACTGCATTCGGCGGACTCGGTACCACGGTTTGCTATCACCGCATGCTCGCGCACAAGACGCTCAAAACCAACCCGATCGTCGAACAGTTCTTGATCTTCTGGGCGGTTTTCAATGGCTCCGGACATCCCGCGAGCTGGGTTGCGTATCATCGCTTGCATCATGCGGTAACGGATTTGCCTGAAGACATCTCGAGCCCGAAGCAAGGCGGCTTCTGGTGGGCGCATCTTCGCTGGCTCTACCAGACCGAGCCCGCCGACAAGAAGCGCTGGGCACCGGAGATGACGGGCGGAATTTACAAAATCTGGGGCTGGGCGGAAACGCCGGTGATTCTGCTTTCCCTTTTCATCGGACCCATTCTCGGTCTTGGCTGGATAAGCTTTTTCTGGTTGGGCGCACTGCGGCTGGTCTACTCGTTGCACATGCAATGCTTGGTGAACAGCCTGACGCACCTCGGCGAAGCAAAAGAGGGTGGCGATTCCAGCGTCAACGTCTGGTGGCTTGGCCCATTGCAGCTAACCGCATGGGGCGAAAACTGGCACAAGAATCATCACACTCATGCGGGCTCCGCGCGCCTCGGACTGCGCTGGTATCAAACGGACATCGGCTGGTATTTCATCTGCCTGCTCGAAGCGATGGGACTGGCACACTCCGTCAAGCGGCCTCGGGCTTCGTAGGCCATTTCGCGGCGGCACACACTTCATCCTAGCATGTACAGGCGGGAGCTGCGACGCGGCGCTCGTGTCTCATGTACGCACAAAAATTCAACGTGAATGTGGTCATCCAGGGAGAAGCCAAACCCTGTCCGCTCGAGTGGCTGGATCAATTTTGCATGCGCAACTTCACGAACTCCGCTGATTTCGACGACACGTTACCTGTCGCTGAAGGAAGAATCGAAGCCAGCTTTCGCCTCACTCCCGAGCGCTTTGCGGAAGGACTTGCCGCCTGGCTGACGCAGCGCGGCAAAGGCCAGGGTGATCCCGTGGTGGTGAAGGTCACAACGACATAGAGCTCTTACAGGTCTCGCACAACGGGTTCTGGATAACGGGCGGTTGTGAGGTTTAACGGGGGTTGTCCAACTCCTTTTCCAGACGGTCCATGCGATCTTCCAGCCCGCTGAGCTTCGCCTGCTCCGTACGCAATTGCTCCTCAGCTTCCATTTCCGCGGATTGCCTTTGCTGTTCTTCGGCGGCTAGACTCTCGAGTTCTGCCTTGAGTCTAGAAATTTCGGATTGGACTTGTTTCCGGTCTGCAGGAGAAATTTCAGTGGTCCCAGCGTTGTCGATAAATTCCTCATTCCGCTTCAAAGAAGCCGTTACAGCCCTCCGACGATCCTGTGCTTCGGCAAGCCTTGCACGCACATCATTCAGGTGTCCCGAAACACGGGCGACCGCCGCCTCCTGCGCCTGCAAGCGGTAAAGGAGAATTTGCGCTTTGAGCGCGTTTCCATTGGTAGCTTGCAAATCCTTTCTCAGTTGCCGGACTTCGGCCACCAGAGCTTGTATGCCCTGTGATTCGCTGGTGGTGGATTGACCCAAGCCGGAGGCTGAGAGACGCAAGAAACAAAAGACAAAGAGCAAAGAATGACGCATGCTTCACCTCCCCAAAGAACTCTGTCTTGATTCGGACGCTGAAAATTATAGGTCTGTCCTTCCTGGGAAAGTAGCGCCAGAAAATGCAGAAGGGTTATGCAGCAATTAGCACGAGGGCACGAAGCTGTATGCGTGACTTATTTCAAGCTGGCAGGAGTGAGATCGCTTCCCGGGGTGGAGTCGCGCTTCTCTCCGCGCAGGGCGGCGCGGATTTGCGGCAAGGCATGCAGCGCCGCGATTTCTCCCGCTGCAACCATATCTGGTGTTTTGGTGAAATCGTCCCACACAAACTGCTTCACGTCCGGCTCGATGATGATGTCCGCCTGTGTACGCCAGGCAAGGTCCGAATGCCGCTGGATAATGTTGAAAGAGCGGCTGAGAATGTCTGTGAACGTGCGTGGCTGCTCCAGATTCCCTGATTCCAGATAGACGGCGATGACGAGGTCCGCGCCCATCAACAGCACGCCTTCGATGGGCACGGGAGCCGTCAGGAAGCCATCCACCAGCGTGCGGTTTTCATACTGAATCGGCACAAACAGTCCCGGGTAAGCGCAGGACGCGCGAAGGGCCGGAACGATCTCTCCATGCGAATAATATACGGAGACCCCGTCGATAATGTCCGTGGTCGCAATTGCCAGGGGTGTCTGCAACTCTTCAAACGTCTTGGCAGGCGTGAAGCGCGCGAGAAATTTCTCCATGCGTTGGTTAGTGGCCAGCCCGAGCCACGACGGCGTCCAGCGCCCGAAATCCGCGAAAGTCGTAACCGAGCCTATTTTCTCCATTTCTTCGAGCGAGGCGCCACCACAAAAAGCCGCGCCAATCAGAGCGCCAACGCTCGTTCCCGCCACGCAATCGATGGGAATGCCCGCCTCGCGCAGCACGCGGATCACACCGATGTGCGCGATGCCGCGGGCAAAGCCGCCCGCCAGAGCCAGCCCCACGCGCGGGCGCTCCGCGCGCTGCGGCTCAGTGCCATAGGCAAACGCGCGAAACTTGTCTTTCGCGGTCTTGAGCCAGGCCAATGGCCCCGAAGCCTTTTCTTCTTCCGCCATCTCTCCATTTTAGCGCTGTTGCCGCCGGTGATGCCCGCGTTTGACCGCTGCTTGCTGGTTTTGTAACCTGTCACTCCGAGAATAATTCCGCAACAAAAGGCTGGCTATGGAACGGCGCATCGAAAAGGCAGTTGTGTTGGGAGCAGGAACCATGGGTTCGCGGATTGCGGCGCACTTCGCGAACGCGGGCCTGCCGTGCGTTTTGCTGGATATCGTGCCGCCGAATTTGCCTCCTGACGCCCCGCCCGCGGAGCGCAACAAGATTGTGCGCGCCGGGCTGGAAGCCGCGAAAAAATCAAAGCCGGCTGCATTTTTCACCGCGTCGCTCGCCGACAAGATCGCCATCGGAAATTTCGAGGATGACCTGGCTCGCTGTGCCGAGGCGGACTGGATCATCGAAGTTGTCGCCGAAAACCTGGAAATCAAGCGGAAATTGCTGGCCCGCGTAGCGCCGTTCCGGAAGGCTGGGGCGATCGTGACCACCAACACTTCAGGACTGCCGGTGCGCCTGATCGCTGAGGGCATGAGCGAAGAGTTTCAGCAGCACTGGGCGGGCACGCACTTCTTCAATCCGCCGCGCTACTTGAAACTCGTGGAAGTGATCCCCGGGCCGAAGACTTCGCCCGAGGTTGTGGCGACACTCAGCGAATTCTGCGATCGCAGGCTCGGCAAGGGCGTGGTCATTGCGAAAGATACACCAAATTTCATCGCCAACCGCACCGGAACGTTTTCCATGCTCAACGCCTTGCACCTGATGGGAACGCTTGGAATGACGGTTGAGGAAGTGGACGCCTGCACCGGCCCGGCAGTGGGTTGGCCGAAATCCGCGACGTTTCGGACGGCGGACATCGTGGGACTCGACGTGCTTGTCCACGTGGTGAAGAACATTTACGAAACCGCGCCCAATGATGAATCGCGTGAAAGATACAAGGTGCCTGAAATCGTCGAAGATATGGTCAAGCGCGGCTGGCTGGGCGACAAGACGGGCCAGGGCTTTTACAAAAAAGTTCGCGGCGAGGGCGAAAAGGAAATTCTTGCGCTGGACGTCAAGACGATGGAATACCACCCGCGGCAGAAGGCGAAATTCGCTTCACTCGAAATGGGCAAGGCAATTGAAGATACGCGCGAGCGGCTGCGCGCGCTGGTGGGGCCGCTCCTCGAAGGGCAAAAGGGCGATAAGGCTCAGCAATTTATTTGGGGAGGCCTCTCGGAGATGTGCCTGTACGCCGCGCGCCGCGTGCCGGAGATCTCCGACAGCATCGTGGATGTGGACCGCGCGATGCGTTGGGGCTTTGGATGGGAACTCGGACCCTTCGAAATGATGGACGCGATTGGAGTGAAAGCATTCGCCGCTCAAGTGCAGAAAGAAAGCCGGACCATTCCGCCGGTCATCGAGAAAGTACTTTCGAGCGGGCGCAAGGGATTCTACGAATCGGAAAGGGGCGCGACGACCGTCTTTGATATTTGTACCGGCGGCGTGAAGAAAGTTGAAGAGCCGAAGGGTGTCATCATCCTGAAATCGCTGAAAGAGGGGGGGCGCGAAATCGAAAAGAATTCCGGGGCGAGCCTGATCGACCTGGGTGACGGCGTGGTTTGCTGCGAATTTCACGCCAAGATGAATGCCATCGGCGCGGACTTAATCGCCATGATGCACAAGGGTCTGAAGAGGCTGGAAACTGATTTCGACGCTATGGTCATTGCCAACCAGGCCGTGAATTTTTCCGTTGGCGCCAATCTGATGTTGGTGCTTGTGGCCGCGCAGGAACAGGAATGGGACGAGCTGCACATGGCGGTGAAGCAGTTTCAAAACATCAACCTGGCCATCAAATACGCGCCAAAGCCGGTTGTTGCCGCGCCGCAAGGTATGGCTCTCGGCGGCGGGTGCGAAGTGAGCCTGCACGCGGCAAAGATTCAGGCAGCGGCCGAAGCATACATCGGCTTGGTGGAAACGGGAGTGGGCTTGATTCCCGGAGGCGGCGGAACCAAGGAAATGCTGATTCGTGCAAACGAACACGCAGCCGGTACCGAAGATTTGGATTTATTTCACGCGTTGAAGCCAGTGTTCGAAGCCATTGCCCTGGCCAAAGTTGGCACCAGCGCGGAAGAATGCCGCGACCTGGGCTATCTCCGGCGCGAAGACGGCGTTTCGATGAACCGCGATCGCTTGGTCGCTGACGCAAAAGAAGCCGCACTGGCGCTGGCTCGCGGCGGCTACAAGCGGCCTGCGGCAAATTGGCAGGAGGGCACACAGACCACGCAAATCAAAGTGTTGGGCGAACAGTTTCTCGCGGGCGCGAAACTCGCGATTCACATGATGGTGCGGGGCGGCTACGCCTCAGAATATGACGCGCATGTCGGCCGCAGGCTCGCCAATATTCTTGCCGGCGGGCCATTAACAGTTCCGCAGTTCGTCAGCGAACAATACGTCCTCGATCTCGAGCGCGAGGCTTTTGTCTCCCTCTGCGGGGAAAAGAAAACCCAGGAACGCATTGCCCACACCCTGAAGACCGGCAAGCCGCTACGAAATTAGATGGCTGGGATAGTTCCAAGGCGCCCGCCCGCAGGAAAAACGGCAGCGCGTGTGAGCAAAGAAAGACCTCACGAGGCAACGGGAACCGAAAAGTGCTCGTGAAGGATATGCATCTTGCCTTGTGCGTCTCGCTGAAAGACGTGCGTGGCACGGATCAGGTCCAGCTTTTCCTCCGCGCGCTTGCCGCCGCCGACGTCGCGGCCCGTGGCTTGAAACGAGAACGTGTAACTCGCTATCCCTGCGTCGCCGCCAATGAGCACAACGTCAATGGAACCAAGTTTCAACTCCATCCGCGTTTCCGGACCGAAATACTCACGGGAGCGCCGCATCGCGCCAAGCCGCCCGGGTTCAGCCCGCCCCATTGCAATCTGGAAGACCGTACTTCCCGGGGCGTAATAAGAGTTCAGAAGTTCTTCCGATTTCGCCAGAAACGTGGACCAGAAAAGCTCGACCGCTTTGCGTATCTCTTCGTTCGTGACCTTTTCCAAGGTACCCTCGCCTGCAGTGCGCCGCACCGTTATTCGTTTGCTTGAACGTATTGTAAGCGGTGAAGGGACAACCCTGAATTTGATGTGATGGGAACGTTACCGCACCTGTCGTTGCCGGCGAGGTCTGGAGACGCCAGCCGCATATATCTATATAAAAGCGTGTTGTCTATACGATTCTATCCATACTATTATGTAGACAG
>Ga0066681_10000255_pt1 | contig 15649 bp, 11 predicted proteins | sample GraSoiAngelo_130_FD_65629 | JGI IMG/M metagenome (GOLD analysis project Ga0066681, IMG submission 65629) | Grasslands soil microbial communities from the Angelo Coastal Reserve, California, USA - 14_0929_02_20cm | ecosystem: Environmental > Terrestrial > Soil > Grasslands | place: USA...
CCGCACCGGCGTCACCGTCGCCCGGCTGGAAAACCACAGCTTCCCGCTCCGGTCGATCTCCGTCCGCAAATTCGGCAAGACGAAATCGATCGTCGTCGTCACCGGCTCGCCGGTAATTTTCTTCAACAATTGGTACGGCGCGCTGTTCGCGCTCGGCGTGTGCGGGCTCATGCGGAAGCCGTTCGGAATCGGCTCGAACTGCTTGGCCTTCGCGTGAATGCTCGCGCGCTTTCGCCAGAACCACGATTGGTGCACAAACGGCCCGTGCGCCGGGTCCATCAGCCCGATAATCCCATGGTCGATGTGCGACGGCAGCTCGCAGGAGAGATGCATGATTTTGTACTTCTCGCTGAAGACCGCCAGCGCGGGCGATTCGGGGATTCTCTCCGGCAGCCTCGTGCCGGGTGCATTCATATAGACCCAGACGTAGCCGTCGCGCTCTTCGCAGGGATAGTGTCCCGCAAAGATGCGCTCCACTTTCAGCTTGTCTTGCGAAGTAAGCGAGGGGATCTCCACACACTGTCCGGTGCACGCATCGAATCGCCATCCGTGGTAGCAACACTCCACGGTGTTGCCTTCCACCCTGCCGTACGACAGCGGAATCCCCCGGTGCGGGCACGCATCCCGCATCGCGAACGTTTTTCCTTCCGCGGTCCGTCCCAGCACGAGGGGCACTTCCAGCAGCAGCGCCTTGACGAGTTTCTGCCCGCGAATCTCCGTGCTCTGCGCCACCGGATACCAGAAGTCCCACAAGAATCCAGGATCCGTCGCTGGCGCAGCCTCGCGGGCTAGTTCGGCCTCCGACTGCAATATGGTTCGTACCGCTTCACTCATGGTCGTACGCGCATCGTAGTATACCGCTTCGCTACGGAGAAGAGACCGGGTAGGCCAATGGTTCTTTACTGCACAGAACAGTCTGCAGTAAGCCGTCGAATGCGCCAGCCCAAGGCGAAGAAGACCGCGCCTACAAGAAACATGGGAAGTCGTGGTGGATTGTCCCAAGAATGATCGAAATCCTTTCCAACGTTGAGGAGAGGCCAGAGGAGGAGCGGGCCTACGCCGAAATCCTGAACGATCGGTGCAGCTTGGTTAGGGAGGGACGGAAGGCTCTTGCGCCTAGTGGGATCGGAGCGATCGGCTAGTTCTGATGGAGTGAGCCCAAGTCCCTCCGATGACTTACGGAGAAGAAAAAGTCCTTTCAACAAAAGCGTGAGGCTGCCGAGAAGGAAAACTAGAGGAACAACGCTGAATTTCGCCTAAGGAGGAGAGAAGATCCAAAAAACACAGAGATGCAACAGCAAGGCCCAAATATATCATGGCGCGACGAGGGTGGTATTCGAGGTCGCCGGAAAAGTTTTCGAAAAAGAATTCGCGGAGCGTCATGGCCCGCAGTCTACCCCAAATTGAATCTTAAAGTACTCGCGAGAAATTGGCCCAATCCACATCCCGATTGCAAGAATTTTGAATCGGCGCTATTCTTTCACTAGAGTAATTCGATGTACGCTGCGTTCTATTAGCTGACTCGCCTTTTGCTCCCGCACCGGGAGCCTAAACTCGTCTGCAAGCTCAAAAAGAACCGCAAGCACATTTCACCCGAATTTTGGTTTCTTGTTTTACTTAAAACTGAGGTTCCGCCATGGCCGTACTTACATTGACTGAAAAATTGGACCAGCTCGACCTGCGTTACGAGGAGATGACGCAGCAGCTTTCCTCGCCCGAAGTGGTGGGCGATTCCGCGCGTTTCCAGAAAATCGCCAAGCAGCATGCCGAGTTGGAAGAAATTGTAGCCAGGCACCGCGAGTACAAGCAGATCGAAAAAGATCTAGCCGGGGCTCACCAGCTCTTCCTTGAAGCCGACGACGCCGAGATGAAACAGATGGCCCACGAAGAAGAAAAGACGCTCGCCGCGCGCAAAGAAATCGTCGAGCGCGAACTGAAACTCCTGTTGCTCCCGAAAGATCCCAACGACGAAAAGAGCGTCATCATCGAAATTCGCGCCGGAACCGGCGGCGACGAAGCCGCGCTCTTCGCCGCGGAGCTTTTCCGCATGTATTCGCGCTACGCGGAAACGCAAGGCTGGAAAGCAGAAGTTCTGGAAAGCTCGCCGTCCTCTCTCGGCGGCATGAAGGAAGTGGTCGCCGCGATTCAGGGCAACAAGGTTTACTCCAAGCTGAAATACGAAAGCGGCGTGCACCGCGTCCAGCGCGTTCCGGCCACCGAGCAGCAGGGCCGCATCCATACTTCCGCGGCGACCGTGGCCGTGCTTCCCGAAGCGGACGAAATCGACATCAAGATTGAGGCCAAGGATTTGCGCATTGATACGTTCTGCTCTTCCGGTCCCGGCGGCCAGTCCGTGAACACAACGTATTCGGCGGTACGCATCACGCATATCCCCAGCGGGCTCGTCGTTTCGCAACAGGACGAGAAATCGCAAATTAAGAATCGCGCCAAAGCCATGCGCGTTCTTCGCGCGCGCCTCTATGAAATGGAGCAGGAAAAGCAGCAGGCCGCCATCGTGGCCGAGCGGCGCGGCCAGATCAAAACCGGCGACCGCTCTGAAAAAATCCGCACGTACAATTTCCCCCAGAATCGCGTGACCGATCACCGCATCGGCCTGACGCTGCATCAGCTTACCGACGTCATGGACGGCAAGCTCGCGCCGCTGATGGACGCCCTGAGTGCCCACTACGAGTCCGAGCGCCTCCAACAGGAACTCGCTGAGGCATAATCCTCCTAAGGAGGTGCCCCATGTTGACCCGCCCTGGCTCCACTCCTGGTTCTGGGTGGATGAGGAACGTGAGCGAGCGTCTTTCTTCCGGACCTGCCGACGTTCGTTCCCTCCCGCGCCGTTTTTGGATTGCGTACGGCACATTCATGATCGTGTTCTTGTTGATTCTGCCCATGATGCAGCACCGGCTCATTCCTTCTTACTCGTACAAGGGACGCTCCTATGAATCCCCCACCCGAATTGGTGGACTTCCTCTCTTCGCTGCGGGTTCTGCGCCCGTCGGGATTATTGCCGTGGGAGGACGCCCCCGTGGTGTGATCGCCGTTGGCGCCCTTCCGCTGGGGGTAATCGCCGTGGGAGGACTGGCTGTGGGTGGCCTTGCAATTGGCGGTGTGTCGCTGGGGTTCTTCGCGCTTGCGGGATTGGCCATTGGCTGGCACGCGGCGGGCGGCGGCGCGGTCGGCTACCGGGTTTTTGGCGGGCTTGCTATTGGAGCGTACGCCTATGCCGGAAACGGCGTGGCCTACGGCTATCACGAAGCATCAGGCCGTCAGAAGGAGAAACTTTTCGGATGAAACCGCAGGCGGCGCCTCTCATCGTCCGCACCGCGCTTCGTGAAGCGTTCGCGCAGTTGCGGGCTGCAGGCGTCCCTTCGCACACGCTCGCCGCGGAACTGCTGCTTCTCCATGTTCTCGGCTGCAATCGCACGTGGATCTATTCGCATCCCGAAGAAGAACTTTCTGCTCTCGATGCCGAGTGTTACTTCGCGCTTGTCCGCCGGCGCGCTGCAGGCGAGCCGACGCAGCACCTCACCGGCAAACAGGAATTTTGGGGACTCGAATTTGAAGTCACGCAAGATGTCCTGATTCCGCGCCCGGAAACGGAGCATGTCATCGAAGTCGCGCTTGACCGCCTCGCGCTCCGTGAGCTTCGCGCGGGCCGTCCGCAGAAAACCGACGGTGCTGGACTGCAGATCGCCGACATCGGCACCGGCTCCGGCTGCATCGCCATTGCGCTGGCGACAGAACTTCCCGCCGCAGGATTTGTTGCCACGGACATTTCCTCGTCCGCCCTTCCCGTCGCGAGGCGCAACGCCATGCGCATCAATGTCGCCGGCCGCATCCATTTTCTCGAGTGTAATCTCCTTGATGGTGTTTCTGTTGTAGCCGATGAATGCGACAAATCTTCGCCCCAGTCGCCAAGCACTAGTGACTCGTCGCTCGTCACTCGTCACTCGCCAAATCTCTTTGATCTGATTGCCAGCAATCCTCCCTACATCGGCCGGCGCGAAGCGGCAACGCTAATGCGTGAAGTTCGCGAGCATGAACCCGAAATCGCGCTGTACGGCGGCGAAAAAGGCCACGAATTCTATGCGAGTCTCATCGCTCAAGCCGCAGAGCACCTCAAGCCCGGTGGCATACTGGTGCTCGAACTCGGCCACAACAGCTTGCCTGCCGTCCAGCCTCTGCTCGACGCATCTACTTGGACTAAGGTCAGCGTGACCAACGACCTCGCCGAGATCCCCCGCGTGTTAGCCACCGAGCGCTTGTAACCCAGCGCCCAAGGAGAAAGGTTGAGGCCCACGAAAGTCGGGCGTAGGCTACTCGCATGCCGGAGTTGGCGAGATTTCGAGCGAAGCACGGACCCCTTGAGGAGCAATCCTCCCTCGCGCAATCGTCCGTTCTGCACGTGGACATGGACGCGTTTTTTGTTTCCGTGGAGTTGCTGGAGCGGCCGGAACTGCGCGGCAAACCCGTAGTTGTTGGCGGACAGAAAGATCAACGTGGCGTGGTTTCCGCCGCGAGCTACGAAGCACGAAAATACGGCATTCATTCGGCAATGCCGCTGCGAACCGCAGGGCGACTCTGCCCACACGCGATTTTTCTCGACGGCCATCACGAAAAATACGGCGAATGGAGCGACCGGGTCGCCACCATCCTGGTGAAATTCTCGCCAGTCGTCGAAATGGTTTCGATTGACGAAGCGTATCTCGATCTCGCGGGCACGGAGCGATTGCACGGGCCGCCCCTGGCTGCCGCAGACAAGCTCCTTCGCAAGATCACCCACGAAACGTCTCTTCCCTGCTCCGGCGGTCTGGCCACGACGCGGCTCACGGCCAAAGTGGCTTCGGATCAAGCGAAGCCGCGAGGGCTCGTGTGGGTTCCGCCGGGCTGCGAGGCGCGCTTCCTCGCGCCGCTTCCTGTTCGAAAGATTCCCGGCATCGGCGAAGTCACGGAAAGAACGTTGCGCGCGCTCGGCATCGAAACTGTCGAGCAACTTGCCGCTGTTTCACAAGAAAGACTGGAAAAGATTTTTGGCCAGTGGGGCGAGGCGCTCTACCGCAAGGCGCGTGGCGGCGATTCCTACGAATTCGTAATTGACGCGGAGCCGAAATCCATTTCGCACAATCACACGTTCGGCGAAGACACGGCGGATCTGGACGAAATGGCGACGATGCTCAGCCACCTCTCGCAAAAAGCCTGCAAACGGCTGCGCGAAGCAGGGCTCGCGGCGCGGACGCTCACGCTGACCATCCGTTACGCCGGATTCGAAACGCATACGCGCGCCAAGACGCTCGCCGCACCAACGCAACTGGACGGCGACATCTATGCCGTGTTCCAGGAACTCTTTCGAAAGCACCGCCACGCGAAAAGGAAAGTGCGTCTTCTTGGGGTGAGCCTAAGCGGCCTGACGCACGACAACGAGCAGCTCGATTTACTTGAAAAAGAACGGCGCGAGAAACTCGCAAAGCTGACGAAAGCGGCCGACCGTTTGCGCGACCGTTTCGGCTTCGGCAAGGTGCAATTCGGCGGCTCGCTTTCCTCCGACGCGCCGGAACACCGCGAGGACTAGACAAGAGCCGCTGAAGCGTGCACTTTCGAGCAGAACCGCGCGGAATGGCTTATAATCTAGCCTCCGTCCAAGTATTCCTATGAGTGCAAGCGCAACTCCAACTCCGGGTGTCTCCTCTCCGCCTTCCCCGACAGGCGCAGCCAATCGCGTACGCCAATTCTGGCAGCGCGTCAGCGAAGGCCGCCAGCTAGACGACCTGTGGTCGCAATTCGCCGCGGATGCGCGCGCCAGCTACGGGTTCTACGGAAAAGACGTCGATTGGGAGGAAATCCAAAAGCTGCCGCGGTGGCACCGGCCCTTTCACGTCGTCAAGGATATTTTCTGGGCGATGCTGATGAAGATGACGCCGGCGCGGCGTGTGCTGTTGCTCCTCGCGCTGGTCATGCTGTTGATGTCTGGATTTACGTTTCAGTTCGGACACAACGTCTCGGTGCAATTCAAGTTCGAATTGTTTGCCGCGTTGATTTTCCTGCTGCTGCTTTCGCTGGAACTGGCCGACAAGGTGACCATGAAGCGCGACCTGGAAATCGCGCGCGAGATTCAGATGTGGCTAGTGCCTTCCGAGCCCCCGAACGTGCCGGGGGCGGACATTGCGTTTGCCACGCGCCCGCAGAATTCGGTAGCCGGCGATTACTACGACGCGTTTTATCCGGACGCCGAGAACAAGGAAAGACTGGTGGTGGTGATTGCCGACGTGGCCGGAAAGAGCGTACCGGCGGCGTTGTTGATGGCAACGCTGCAAGCCAGTCTTCGCACCATCGCGGGTGAAGGCGTGCCGGTGGCGGAACTGGTGACGCGCTTGAACCGCTATGCGTCCGCGTATAGCCTGGACGGGCGGCGTTTCACGACCGCGGTTCTCTGTGAATACGATGCGGCCTCGCGGTGCCTCACGTATGTAAACGCGGGCCACAATGCACCGATTCTGCGGCGCGCGAATGGCGCGTGCGAAACGCTGGAAGCCGGCGGCTTGCCCTTGGGCATCCAACTCGGGGCGGAATACCAGACAGCCACTTTGGAGCTGCGGCCGGGAGACGCGCTGATTTTCTTTACCGACGGCGTCGTCGAGGCCTTCAACGAATCGGGAGAAGAGTTTGGAAGCAGCCGATGGCTCGGGGCGATTCGAAACCTGCCGGAGTGGAATGCCCAAGAAACGCTGCGGTTCCTGATGAAGCGCGTGGATGAGTTCGTGGGCGCCACGCGGCAATCGGACGACATCACCTGCCTGGTGTTCCGCAGCAAATAGAACAGTCCTTAGTCGTAAGTCATACGTTCTAAGTAAAAACAAAGATCCGGAGGACGCATTTTACGTGCTCCAGTTTGTCAGGGCACGGCCAGGACGGTTCCCGGTGAACTGGCGCATAATCACACTATGAATCCGCGTGAACTGGCCAATTCGATTTGCGAGATGTTGCGGCGTAACAAATACCAGGGGCTGCTGGTGGGCGGGTGTGTGCGCGACGTGCTGCTGGGACGCGCGCCGGCCGATTACGACGTGGCCACGGATGCGACTCCGGTTGAAGTTGCGGGCCTGTTTCCCGAGAGCATGGCCGTGGGCGCGCAATTTGGGGTCATCCTGGTTCCGAGGGATGGAATGAAAGTGGAAGTGGCCACGTTCCGCTCAGACGTCGGTTACAGCGACGGACGGCACCCGGACCGCGTGGTTTATTCGAAGACGGCGCAAGAAGACGTGCAGCGACGCGATTTCACGATTAACGGGCTGCTGATGCGGCACGACACCGGCGAAGTGCTGGATTTCATTGACGGGCAAAAAGATTTGAAAGCCGGCATCGTTCGTGCCATCGGCGATCCCGAACGCCGGTTTGCGGAAGACAAGCTGCGGATGATGCGAGCGGTGCGGTTCGCGGCGCGCTTCGGCTTCAAAATCGAAGAGGCGACTTTCCGCGCGATCCAGCGCCAGGCCGAGGAAATTCAGCAAGTCTCAACGGAGCGCCTGCGCGAAGAACTTACCAAGATGTTGACGGAGGGAGCAGCGCGGCGCGCCTTCGAACTGCTGGATGAAACTGGATTGCTTGCGGAAGTCCTGCCCGAAATTGCGGCCATGCAGGGCGTGGAGCAGCCTCCACAATTTCACCCGGAAGGCGACGTGTGGATTCACACGCGTCTGATGCTTGAAAAACTTGAAAAGGGCGCTTCCCCGACGCTTGCCTGGGGTGTACTGTTGCACGACGTTGGGAAGCCGCCGACGTTCCAATCGGCAGCGGAAACGGGCGACCGTATCCGCTTTAACCATCATGTGGACGTAGGCGTGCGGATGGCGGAAGCGCTTTGCCGAGGGCTGCGCTTCTCCAACGAGGAGACGGAGCAGATTTCGGCCCTGGTGGCGAATCACATGAGGTTTGGCGCGGTGGAAGACATGAAGAAGTCCACCCTGAAGCGGTTTGTGAGGCTGCCGCGTTTCGACGAGCACCTGGAATTGCACAGGCTGGACTGCCTGTCGAGCCACCGACATCTGGATTCCTATGAGTTCGTCCAGCGCTTTCTGGACGAAACGCCGCCGGAGCAGGTCCGGCCGGAACGGCTCCTGACCGGAGACGACCTGCTGGCGATGGGCTACCACCCCGGCCCGGAATTTGCCCGGATTCTACGAGGGCTGGAGGACGCCCAGCTCGAAGGACAGGTCAAAACAAGGGAAGAAGCTAGGGAATACGTCCTAAAGAAACATACGAGGAAGCAAGCCAAGGCGGGTTGAAGTAGGATCTCCAGCAGAGACAAGCAGTTCCGGGCACAGAGAAGGAAATCTAATGTCATTGCTTCTCATAACATACAGAAATAAAAGACTTTAAGATGATTAGCGCAAATGGGAGGGGTTTGCCGTATAATATGAGTCTACTAGACTAAGATTTATTGCTAGCGACAATCTCATTCTTCTACAACATTTACCTATAGGCCGCATCTAATCACGACAGAGCGGCCTATAGCGGCCGCCTTGGTAGACTGGGGATAACATGGCTGAGAAAAAATTTCTAACTTCAGAGATTCTGCCGATCCTTCCGGTTCGCGATACCGTGCTCTTTCCGGGCGCCATGCTGCCGCTGACCGTGGGGCGGGAGAGCTCTCTGGCACTGGTTGGTTCTTTACAGGGCGACGACAAGTTGCTGGGAGTTGTCGCCCAGCTTGATCCGCGGATCGAAGACCCTGCTGCCGCCGACCTCCATAAGGTCGGAACGCTGGCGCGCGTGCACAAAACCGTAAAGATGCCCAACGGCAACGTGGTGGTCTTCCTGGAGGGCCTGCAAAGGATTCAGATCGTCGAACTCGTAAATCTGCGACCGTACTTGAAAGCGCAGGTAAAGCCCGAGCCGGACATCATTGGCGAGGTGGACACGGAACTGGAAGCGTTGCAGCGGAATGCGCAGGACCTGTTCCGTGAAGTGGTGAGCCATTCGCCGCAATTGTCCGACGACCTGCAATCGAAGGCCATGAGCATCGAGGATCCGGGCGAACTTTCTGACTTTATCGCCGGCATGTTGCCTTCGCTCTCGACGCTCTTGCGCCAGGAATTGATTGAGACGCCGAGTGTGCGCAAGCGGCTGGAAATCCTGATCCGCGAATTGTCGAAGGAGCTGGAAGTTCTGGAATTGCGTTCGAAGATTCACGAGCAAGTGCAAGAACAGGTGAGCCAGAACCAGCGCGAATACCTGCTGCGCGAGCAGATGAAGGCGATTCAGAAGGAACTAGGCGAATCGGAAGATTCGACGCAGGAGATCGATGAGCTTCGGAAAAAAGTCGAAGAAGCCGGAATGCCCGCGGAAGCCAAGAAGGAATGTGAGCGCGAGCTGAAGCGCCTGGCGAAAATGACGCCGGCTTCGGCGGAGTACATGGTTTCGCGCACGTACTTGGAATGGATGACGTCGCTGCCGTGGAGCAAATCCTCGGGCACGACGGAGATCGACATTCCCAAGGCGCACGCGATTCTCGAAGAAGACCACTACGATCTGCAAAAGGTGAAGGAACGCATCCTGGATTACCTGGCGGTGAAGAAACTGCAGCCGGGGATGAAAGGGCCGATCCTGTGCTTCGTCGGGCCTCCGGGCGTAGGCAAAACTTCGCTGGGCAAGTCGATTGCCCGTTCGCTGGGACGCAAGTTCGTGCGCATCGCGTTGGGCGGCATGCACGATGAGGCGGAGATTCGCGGCCACCGCCGGACATATATCGGCGCGCTTCCGGGCCAGGTGATTCAAGGGCTGAAGCGCGCGGAGACGAACGATCCGGTGATGATGCTGGACGAAGTCGACAAGCTGGGACGCGACTTCCGCGGCGACCCGTCTTCGGCGCTGATGGAAGTGCTCGATCCGGAGCAGAACAATGCGTTCCGCGATCACTACCTGGACGTGCCGTTTGATTTGTCCAAGGTGCTGTTCATCGCCACGGCCAACTGGATGGATCCCATCCCGGAACCGCTGCGTGACCGCATGGAGATCATCGAGCTGCCCGGATATACCGGCGAAGAGAAACTGCACATTGCACACAAATACCTGATCCCGAAGCAAGCCTCGGAACACGGATTGAAGGTGGACGAACAAATCCAATTCACCGACGAAGGCCTGCAGGAAATCATCCACAGCTATACGCGCGAAGCCGGCGTGCGCAACTTGGAGCGCGAAATCGCTACGATCACGCGGAAGCAGGCTCGGAGAATCGCCGAAGGCAAAACAGAGAAGATGATGGTTACGCCGGAAGTGGTTCGCGAATTCCTGGGCGTGCCGAAATTCCGCACGGAAAAGGAAGTCGAGGAGCGCGTCAAGCGGCCCGGTGTTGCAGTGGGGCTGGTGTGGACGCCCGTCGGCGGCGACATCATCTTCATCGAAGCAACGCGGATGCGCGGCGGCAAGCAGTTCACCATGACAGGGCACCTCGGCGAAGTGATGCAGGAGTCCATGACCGCGGCCCTGACCTGGACACGCGCCAACGCGGACCGCTACGGCATCGATCCTGACTTTTTCCGCAAGCAGGACATTCACATCCACGTGCCGTCGGGCGCAGTACCGAAGGACGGTCCCTCGGCAGGAGCGGCGATGGTGACCGCGCTGGTCAGCTTGCTCAGCGGGCGGCCCGTGAAGGACCGCCTGGCAATGACGGGCGAGATGACGCTGTCGGGCGTGGTACTGCCGATCGGCGGCGTTAAGGAAAAGGTGCTGGGCGCGAAGCGCGCAGGGATCAAGGAAGTACTCCTGCCCGCGGACAACGAACCCAACGTGGTGGCGGATTTGACGCCGGAGATTCTTGGCGACATCAAAATCACCTACGTGCACACGCTGGACGAGGTGCTCGAGCACGCGTTGCAGAAGGATCCGGTCGCGACGCCCATCGTGCCGGAGCCCGAGACGAAGCCCAAGCGGATTGGCCCGGAAAGCCCGAGAGCGATCCATTAAGCCCTCACTCTGGCAAGGAAATGACGGAAAGTCCGGCGCGATTTGCCGGGCTTTCCTTTTTGGAACCACGACGCACGAGGTGGCAACAAACTCCTGCTACCATAACCCCAAGTCATGGCCCAAGGAAGGCAATCCACAACGGATGCGGCGGCCGAGCTTGCGCGGCAGCTTTATGACGCGCTTTTGCGTGAACGAATCGTGCCGCGCTTTGTGGATTCCTACGTCGTGGAGAACAGCCGGCAAGCGCTACAAGTGCATGCGGTGATGTATCGCGGCCTCTTGGCCTTGTTGCAGCGGGAGGCATTGCTGGCGTTGTGTGTGCGCGCCCTGGAAATTGTCTGCGATGAGCCGCGGGCACAGGGCCGCTTCAAACCACGGCCAATGCCGCGGCGGGAAGCGGCCTTGTTTCGCAAAAAGTTTCTGGCATCGCTCGTGCGCCAACAAGGATGGGCTATCGGAGAAGCACTCGATTTTCAGCGGGACTTGCAGACGTTCGAGGAACTTATTGCCCGCGTGGGGCCCTCGCGGCGCAGCCGAAAACCGTTTGAGGCCGCGAATCATCCTTTTGTGGATCGCTGCGCGTTTCTGCTGGACTCTTCTTTTCTAGAACAGGCGCGGATGGCGGCGAGCAAAACGCTGATGGACATTGAGGAATTGGCGGAGCAAATCGTTCATCCTGCGGATTCGAAGGAAAACAGCATCGGGATCCGATGAGCCGCGAAGAATGGGGGCCCGAGCTTAATTGTCGAGGACGGCACCGGAGAAAATCGGCTTGCCTGCACGCAGCGTGTGAAAGCCATAAAAAGCGAGCGCGGCGAAGAACGCAAGGCCCGTCAGCGCTGAGGTTGCATACCAGCGGGACAAATGAGTGGTCACGGGGAACAGAATCGGCAAAGGAATATGCCGAATCTTCAGGCTTCTCTGGATAGCCCAATTGGAGAGCGATCTCTCTTGCCCGCGACGCCAGTACCTCGGGAGGGTTTTCCAATACACCCTTATTGCTCAGCCTGAACGCTTCCGCTACGAACAAGTAGCCGATTAATCCCACAATGGTCAGCGCTAAGAGGCCAAGCGCGAGCCGCGGCTTCATGCCTTCCGTAGCCCCGGCGGCGGCCACCATTTCAGGCGATGGCGTTTCTCCTGCGGCAAGCGCAGCGGCCAGTGGATCGCCGCCAGGAAGAGCGGCTGCGACTTGCAGCGCAGAAGCCGGGCGCTTCCCGGGATCCGTTTCCAGGCAACGCAGAATGACGCGTTCGATCAGAGGATCGAGATCGCGGACCAGCATCGAAGGATTGGTGATGGTTCCGGATTCGCGCAGCCTCACCAGTTCCTGCAGCGTGGAGGCCTCGAAAGCGCGCTTGCCCGTCAGGATCTCGTAGAGGACGAGGCCGAGGGAGTAGATATCGCTCTTAGGAGTGACTTCCTTCCCGGCGAGTTGTTCAGGCGCCATATAGGCAGGCGTGCCGGCGCGGCCTTCTTCTCCCTTGATGCTCGCCGCGACGCCCTCCAGCCCGAAGTCGGTGATGCGGATTTTTCCGGCGCCGTCAAGCATGACATTGGCGGGCTTAAGGTCGCCGTGGATGACGCCGCGTTCGTGCGCTGCGGCCAGTCCGGCACAGATTTGCCGGGCGATCTCCGTGGCTTTGTCCGGCGAGAGGCGGCCGATGCGGCGAACAACCGAAGCCAGATCCTCGCCGTCCACGTATTCCATGGTCAGGAAAAGGGAGCCGTCGGATTCGCCGATATCAAAGACGCGGCAAACGTTAGGATGAGAAACTTGCCGGGCGTTGCGCACCTCAGCGTGAAACTGCTCGAGCGCCGCGGCGTCCTGGGAAAGCCGCTCGGGGAGAAATTTCATCGCGACGATTTGCCCAAGGGTCAAGTCTTCAGTGCGAAAAACTTCGCCCATTCCGCCTCGGCCAACCAGTGCAACTACGCGGTAGCGCTCCGCGAGGATCTGCCCGGGCGTGAACCGGCCGCCGCCGATGGGGTCGGAACTGGTCAGTGGATTCGAAACGGGAGTAGAGCGCGGATTACGGGATGAGGCGGGCGTCGATGGCGGTTTGCGTGGCGTGGGCGCTGGCGGAGCAATGGTTTCACCTTCGAAACCACCGTCATGGTCCATCAGCGTGGTGCCGGGGTCCGAATCCGTCGCCTGGCCGCAGGACGAGCAAAACTTCGCGTTTGCGGGAGCTTTTGCGCCGCACGTTGAACAATACATAGGAGGTCGAGATTTTATCACTGGTTCGCGGGACGCCGCGAATGCGAGCGAAGCACTTCACGAAATGCGCTCCACCTGTACAGCGGTGCCGTACGCCAGGACCTCCGTGACGCCTTGCATCACTTCCGTGGCGTCGTAGCGCATGCCAATCACGGCGTTGGCTCCGTGCTGGGCCGCATGCTGCAATAGAAGCTCGAAGGCATCTTCCCGCGTTTTCTCGCACAGATTCGTGAGCAAGGTGATGTTGCCTCCGACAATCGTTTGAAGCGCGGCGCCGAGGTTCCCGATGATGCTGCGCGAGCGCACTACGATGCCACGAACAATCCCGAAATTCCTGACAATTCTGTACCCGGGTAGCTCGACTCCTGATGTGACCATCCCAGCGTCAACTCTTGGCACTTGCCTCTCCTTGGAGAAATGAAGCAGCTTATGGAACACCGTTAACGGGTGCGATTCTAACCGTTTGACCGGCGCTCCGCGAAGAATCTTCCTCTGTTATTCTTTGAGACAGTGGACACCCTCTTTTACTTACTGGCTATCACGCAGATTTTGCTGGGAGCCTATCTGGTCTGGCAAGGCGTGCAGTGGCTCGGTTTCGTTCGCCGCCGCCTGCATTCTGATCCCGGATTTTACGCACCGCGCGTGGCCGTGCTTTGCCCGTGCAAAGGAATCGAGCCGGGCCTAGAGCGCAATCTGGTTTCGTTGACGGAATTCGAACGGCAGAACTACGAGATTTTCTTCATTCTCGCTTCGGAGAAAGATTCCGCACGCAGCATCATCGAACGCGTGGCGAAAAGCTCCCGGGTCAAAACAAATGTGGTGATTGCAGGCAACCCGGTCAATTGCGGCGAAAAAGTGAACAACCTGCGAGTGGGGGTCGAGCAACTGCCCGAAGAATTTGAAGTGCTGGTGTTCGCCGATTCCGACGGCCGCCCCGGAAAACACTGGCTTCATCATCTCGTTGCACCTCTTGCGGACTCGCGGGTGGGAGCCACCAGCACCATGCGCTGGCTGATTCCGAATAGCGGCAGCCTGCCAGCCGTGCTTCTTGCCGCCTGGAACGCTCCGATTGTGACCATGCTGGGAGAAAAAGCGAAGAATTTTTGCTGGGGAGGAGGGACGGCGATTCGCCGCGCCGTTTTCGAGCAGTCCGGAGTGCTGGACGAGTGGAAAAACTCCGTGAGCGACGATTATTCGCTGACGCGCGCGCTGGAAAGAACTGGCCAGCCCATTCTATTCATCCCCGAGTGCCTAACACTTTCTTATGTGGAGACAGACTTTGAGGGTTTGCTGGAATTCACCAATCGGCAAATCCTGATCACTCGCATCTACTCGAACAAAATGTGGCGGGTGGCAGCGCTCACGCATTTACTTTACTGCGTGACGTTGGTGCTGGGCCTTTATGTCATCCTTGGCACCGTATTGGCGCAAAGACCGGCATTCCATTTCATCACGCTGGCTTTTCTGCTTCTGCTTTTGTCCTCCATTCGCGGAGTGCTGCGCCTCACCGGAGTAACAGAAGCTCTACCGGCCGCGCGCACGCAAATCATGGGGCAGGCGTGGATCTATGTCTTGTTGACTACTGTTATGCCATTCCTTTACCTGGCGAACTTTGTGAACTCTTTGGTCACACGCAAAATCCGTTGGCGCGGCGTAACCTATGAACTGGTCAGCCCGCAGCAAACGCGCATTAAGTAATTGTCCAGGGATTTCCGTAGATTCCACAGAGTTTTCCACAGCACATGGAACGACGATCTAGGGCCCCGAGAACTTATTCACTTAATGTCTATTTACTGCAATTTGCTGCGCGATTTGGTGTCCTTTTTCGTGGAAAAAATTCGCATCCTGTGAAATTCCTACGCGCATGAAAGTTACAGTACTCCCTCTGACGACGTCTAAGTCCCCAATTTTTGAGTGACTTGCATATTCTTCTCTGCGGAAGAGTGTTTGCAGGAGGTACTTGTTCGGCAAGCCGTGCTCTGACGGACTTTCAGGGAGTCCCTGCCCAACCCTGCTTTCTTGCCGTTGATTGGGTAACGAGTACCGAGTCGCCAGCCTCCTTTCTCGATCACTTTCGGGCGACTTACCCAATCGGGGATCCTGCCTCGTCGAGGGGCGTAGAACTAAAAAAATTCATGGCTTCGGTTCCATCACGAGGCTGCATTCGAGGGGGTGCACGTGAAGGTGATCCGCAGAGGTGACCATCCGCATCAATTGCTCGCTGCGCGTCCTGTTTCCCACCGCAATACCTTCTTCTTTTACGAAAAAAACTCTGGCGTTGCCCACTTTCATGTGCAAGCGGGACCCGATGGGCGTCTTCCGGTAGATCAGGCGGCCGGACTTCTTGCCATGCATTGCCTGGTTCGAGGCCGAACGCCCAGCGACTATGCTGTTTTGGTCCAGGCAGAGAACGGCATGCTGGAAAACCTCATTGAAAAGGCTGACCAACTGCTT
>Ga0066681_10000259_pt1 | contig 15599 bp, 10 predicted proteins | sample GraSoiAngelo_130_FD_65629 | JGI IMG/M metagenome (GOLD analysis project Ga0066681, IMG submission 65629) | Grasslands soil microbial communities from the Angelo Coastal Reserve, California, USA - 14_0929_02_20cm | ecosystem: Environmental > Terrestrial > Soil > Grasslands | place: USA...
TGGTCGCCGACTTCGACCTCCGCTGACGTCTGCTCCTCGCGCGTGGCGGTGATGTACAGCTCGTCCTTGGCCCGCGTGAGCCCGACGTACACCACGCGGCGGCGCTCGCCGGTCGCCAGCGCGACCGCGCGTGCGCCAGGCGACGTAGCGACGTAACGAGGGTGCTTCTCTCCGCGCCAGCTCTTCATCACAAAGCCGAGACCGTCAGGGTCGAAAAACAGCCGCTCGGTGTCGCGCGGGCGCGGCGGACGGAGGTTGACCAGGAAGACGACAGGGAACTCCAGACCCTTGGCCGAGTGGATGGTGAGCAGCGACACCGCGTCCGCTGTGGCGATTCGCTCCAGCGCTTCGCCCACCGGCAGGTCGGCGTCGATGACCTGGTCCAGGTGCCTCACGAAATCGCCGATGCCGGCGAGAACGAGGTCGCGCTCGAAGAAAGCCGCCAGCTGGAAGACCTTGCGAAGGTTGAGCAGCGCGCGGGGGCTGCCGTCGCGCTGCGCGCGCAGCTCCGCCCAGCGCAGGTAGCCGGACTCCTCGAGCAGCCGGTTCAGAATGTCGGCCACCGTCAACGCGTCACGCATTCCTCCGAGCCGGTCGGTGATCGCGATGAGCGCGGAGGCCTGCTCGGCGACGCGAGGCTGCATCTCCGGGAAGCCCTCGCGCCGCGATTCCTCGAAGCAATCGCGAAGCCGCATGCCCCGGCGCTCGAAGCGCCGCGACGCCAGCCTGTACAGCGCGCGATCGTCGAGCCTGACGATCGGTCCCTGCAGCACCCGCACCAGCGCGCCGTCGTCCATCGGGTTCTCCGTCATGCGAAGCAGGCCGAGCACGTCCTTTATCTCTTGCCGGTCGAAGAAGCCCGAGCCTCCGCTGGTGAGGTAAGGAATTCCCTGGCGGCGAAGCTCGTCCTCGAACTCGCGCGGGAGCATACGCACCGAGTGCGAGAGGATCGCGATGTCTGAGAGCTTCCTGCCCGATCGGTGGAGGCGGCGAATCGACTCCGCGACCGATCGCGCTTCAGTGCGAGAGTCGGGCGCCATCAGCACAGTCACCGACCTGCCGCCGGAGCCTCGCGTCGCCACCAGCTCGGGCTCGGCCTCGAAGTCGGGGTCGCGGCGGATGAAGTCCGTGGCGCAGTCGAGGATCTCCTGGTACGACCGCCGGTTGTGGGTGAGCGGCAGGCGGCGGCCGCCGAAGCGGCTGCGAATGTTCTCGATCTCGGCGTCGCGCCAGCCGTAGATCGACTGCTTCGCGTCCCCGACCACCGAAACATTGCCGAAGCCGTCCGCGGACAGCAGGCGGATGAGGTCGAGCTGGATGCGGTTGGTGTCCTGGAACTCGTCCACGAGCAGATAGCGGAATCGTTCGCGACAGCGAGTGCGAAACTCGGGCACGCGCTCGAGCGCGTCGATGACGGCCAGGATCAGGTCGTCGAAGTCGCGCAGCCCGGCCTCGGCCAGCGACTCCTCGTACGTGCGGTAGATGAGGTGGAGCACGTCGATTGCCTCGTACTCCGCGCGAGCGGGGAGGTTGGGATTGCCTGCCCGCTGCTCGCCGCTGCCTTCCGCCTCCGCGGGCCAGTGATGCTGGTGCAGCTCGTGCGCGCGCTTGTGGAACTGGTCGGGCCTGATGCCGCGACCCTTCAGCTTCAGGACGAACCGAAGCCCCTGCCGGAGCAGCTCGTCCAGCTCCTCGACGCCCAGCGCCTCGAACGAGTCAGGGTCGAGCGGAGCCGCGGCGCCGCTGCTGAGCTTCGTGATGAGCGCCTTCTCGAAGAGCCGCTGGCCCGCGTCGTCGAGCACGCGAAGCTCGCGCGGCGCGCCGACCAGGTAGGCGAACTCCTGGAGCAGCCGCGCGCACGTGCCGTGGAACGTGCCGATCCATGCGCCGTCCATCACCTGCGCGCCGAGCTCGGGTCGCCGTCGCGCCAGCTCGGCTGTGATGCGCTCGCGCAGCTCATCTGCCGCGCGGTCGTTGAAGGTGACCGCCAGGATCCGGTCGGGCGGCACGCCCTGCTCGACGAGCCAGCAGAATCGCTCGGTCGCGGTGTAGGTCTTGCCTGTGCCGGGGCCGGCGGCGATGAGGAACGCGCCGTCCGGGCCGGCGTGCGCGGCCGCCGCCTGCTCGGCGCTCAACGAGGTGACACGTACGCTCACTCGGGCGGCTGCCCTCCGTATGGACAGATGGTCGAGTGCGGACAGTTGGAGTACCGGCTCACGCACGTCCCCGCCAGGTCGCGCGGCGCCGGCTCGAACCGGCCCGCCTGGATGCCCGCGATCGCGGCCATGACCGTCGAGCGGCTGCGCTCGAGATCCTCATCGCTGAGTAGTCGCTCGCGGTACTCCTTCAAGCCGGCGGACTGGCCCACGCTGAAGATGACCTCGCGGATCGAGCCCCACACCCATTCCTTCGGGTACCAGAGCGACAGGAACCGCGGTTTGAATCCAAGCGGGTTGCCCTCGTCGTCGAAGCCGAAGCGGCACGCCATGTAGTAGAGGGCGAGCTGCACGTCGTACAGCTCGGGCCCGAAGTAGGACTCGTACGCCCAGCGCATGCTCTTGCCGGCGCCGGTCTTGTAGTCGACGACCTCGACCTGGCCGTCGCCCACGTCGTTGACGCGGTCGATCTTGCCCACGATCTCGACGCCGTCCAGCTGGAGGTGGAATCGCTTTTCCAGCGCCACAGTTCCTAGCCGCCTCACGCGCTGCATGCCAGTGGCGAATCGGATGTAGTTGCCCAGCACGTTGCGCACCTGGTGCTCCTCACGCCGGCGATCGAGCACGCCCTCCATCCGCGACAGGTAGCCGTCGAGGTGTCGCTGCAGCGTCTGGTCGAGCCACTCACGCTGCCTCTCCGCGTCGAGCGGCCGCCATTCTGGCTCGAGCGCGTGGAAGTCCTCGAGCACCTCGTGCAGGAAGCCGCCGCGCTCCATCAACACCGAGCGCGGCTCCGACACCAGGCCGGGGTGATGGTTGTACCAGTAGAGGCGCGGGCACTTGAGGTAGTCGTTGAGGGTCGTCGGGCTGAAGTGGGAGATCGCGATGCCCAGCGGGTTGCGCTCACCGCCGTAGGGTTCGAACGGCTCACCTGCCTGCGGGTCGGAGAGGAACGCGACGTCGAGACCCAGCGACATCGCACGCTCGCTCGAAGCCGGGTCGAGATGAGCTCGCGCCGACGCGATCATCACCTCGGCCTCGCGCGCCAGCAGAAGGCTTGCAGGCTCGAGCCTGGTCGAAGCGCGTGAGAGCTCGCGCACCTCGGCCGCGGGCGAGGCCAGCTCAAGGAACACCGAGGCGCCGGCCTGGCGCAGATACGAGTCGGAGTAGGTGACGTACACGCGCCGCCGCGCCCGGGTGAGCGCGACATAGGCGAGCCGCGCCTCCTCGGCTGTATGGCCGTCGGGGTCAGACGGCCACGAAGGCATGAAGCCGACCTTGAACGCCTCGAGCCACGCGCGGTCGGCATCGTCGAGCAGCGGATGCGGGCGCGCGGCGACCGGGAAGAGCCCGTGCGCGAAACCGGCGCAGAAAACATGCTCGAACTGCAGGCCCTTGGCCTGGTGCACGGTCATGATCTGGACCGCGTCCCTGCTTGCGGGCGCCGCCTCGGTGTCATCGGCGGCCGCCGCGAGCATCGCTCCCACGGGCCCGGGCAGATCCGACAGCAGCGGTTTTTGTCCGTGCAGCCGCTCGTACACGTCCTCGATGCCCTCGAGCCCGTCGATCGCGCCGCGGAGGTCTGACATCGCCTCCACGCGCGCGTCCTCGTCCAATTCCACCTCGAGCAGCGCGCCGAGCGCGCCGTCCTCGATGAGCACCTGGTAAGCCAGCGCGGCGATGGGCAGGCGCCCGGCCTCGCGCACCAGGCGCTGGCGCGCGACCATCGCGCGGTGCAGGCTGTCGAGCTCGTCCTGGGTGAGGTATGCGAAGTAATCGGGCGGCACGGGCTCCTCGGTGCCAATTTCTCCACCCCAGGGAAGCGGCCAGCGCTGGGGGTCGGTGGCCGCCAGGAAATACATGAGCCGGCGCATGACGCGCACCAGCGGCCGGCCGCGCTCATACGCGTGCGCGCGCAGGCGGCTGAGCGTCGCCGGTCGCACGGGACCGAGGGTCGAGGCCAGCGACGCCTGGAACGCGTCGGGATCGTCAGGGCGCCGCAGCGACTCGAGGTATCCATAGAGGAAGCGGACGACCTCGTTGCGAACGCCGGCGCCCGAGCCCCTCACCTCGAACGGGACGCCAAGCGCGCGCAGCGCCTCCTCGAACGGCGGGCCAAGCACTGTGGTGCTGCGCAGGAGGATCGCAATGTCGCCGGGCGCAAGCTCGCGCGACGTCGCCAGCAGGCGCTTGATCTCGCGCGCGCAGAAGAACGCCTCGTCTACTGCGTCGCTCTCGCGCGCCACGACCACGGCCGGCGGCGTGGGCTCGATGTCGCGGGCCTCCTGCAGCCGCCGCGGCGCGCGCGGGCCCTGCGTGGCCGCGAGCAGGCGCTCGCCGGCGTCGAGCACATCCTGCGCGCACCGCCGGCACTCGTCGAGCATCACCGTCTCGCCGCCGTAGACGTTCGCGAAGTCGACACTGAGGAGGCGTGGCACCGTGCCGCGGAATCCATAGATCGACTGGTCGGGATCGCCGACCACCACCAGTCGCGGACGCGACTCCGGCGGCGCCAGCATGCGCAGCAGCGCGAACTGCGCGGGGTCGACGTCCTGGAACTCGTCGACCAGCACCAGCCGGAACTTGGCGCGCATCCGATCGAGGAGCCGCGCGTCGGATGAAAGCAGTCCGACCGCGCCCATGATCAGGTCGCGGAAGTCGACCATGCGCGCGGACTCCAGCCGTTGCTGGTAGGCCTGATACACCGCGGCCAGCGACTGCAGCCGCGCGCTCGCGCTGGATTCGGCCGCGAGCAACACGGCAGACGGGTGGACCAGGTTCTGCTTCATCAGCGAGACGAAGTTCAGGAGGTCGCGCGCGAAGGCTTCGGACCGCTTCACACCGGACAGCGCGCCGAGCACTGAAGGATCAAGCTCGGTCAGCACCTGTCGCATGACCATCGACTCCTGCAGGCCGTTCAGCTGCAGGCGCTTGGGGTCAGGCCTCCATTCGCGCCACAGGCGCAAACAGAAGCTGTGGAACGTCGAGATCCACGCTTCGCCGTAGTCGTCCTGCAGGCGCGCATCGATCCTGCTCGCGAGCTCGCCGGCCGCGCCGGTGGAGAACGTCAGGACAAGAATCTGGCTGCGGTCGGCCTCACCGGATCGAACGGCCTGCTCGTAGAGATCGACGAGCAGATGTGTTTTGCCGGTGCCCGGTCCGGCGAGGACGCGCAGCGGGCCGTGGATGTTGCGTATGTCGAGTGGCAAGGACTCCCCTGGAGTGGTGGCCGGGCCACCCGATTATGCGGTGACGTGCCTTACGAATTCAGCCCGCCCTGTTAAGGCAGCGGTATCGATGGCGCGGCCCTCGACCTGGCGGGTGAGAAGGGCCGTGACCACAAGCCCGGCCAGGAAGGCCGCCTCGATGTGCACCCATCCCGTCAGGGGAGTGCCCAGGTTGCGCACCAGCAGGTAAGGGGAGGCGGCCAGCAGCATCGCCACGAGCGCGGCCCTCCAGACTGGGGCCTCGTGCCACACGATCCACCCGGCTGCGACAAGCACGCAGAGGTCCGAGTTGTGGAGGTACGGCGCCGTCAGCAGCGACGCGATCGCGCCTATCGCCATCGCCATGCCCGGCCGTCCGCGCTGGGTGAACCCCGCCACCAGCGCCGCCAGCACGATGCCGGCGCGGACCACCATGGCGGCGCTTCCCGACAGGCCGAACGCACCGCCGAGCGTCAGCGCGGTCGCGCCCCCAGGGAGGTGGCCGAGCGAGCCGAGGTAGTCGTGCACCCCCTCCACCCCGACCGCCAGGACGCTCATGCCGGCGATCACCCCCGACGCCGCCGCGCACGCCACAAACGTGCGCCAGCGGCCGGCCGCCAGCAGGACGAACGGCACGAGCACCGCGGTGTTCGGCTTCAGCACGATCACTGAGAGCACCAGCCCGGCCGCGATCTCGCGGTCCTGCCTGACCAGGCGCCAGGCCACCAGCAGCGCGGCCGCGACCAACGGCACGACCTGGCCGACGTAGATCGCGAGCAGCACCCACCACGGCGTGATCGCCACCGCCACGGCGGCGACCCGCGCCGGGCCCCTGTACGAGCTGCTCCACCCGAGCGCCATGACCAGCGCGAGCAGCAGCACTGACGCCCAGACCGCGAAGGCGATGCCATATGGCAGCGCCGCGAGCGGAGCGGCCAGCCAGGAGTCGACCGGGGGGCTCAGGAAAGGCTGGGTGAACTGGTTGGGGACGAGCTCGCTTTGCGTGGACCTGACCAGGGTCTGGTCGTAGATCTCGAACCATCCGTGCTGAAGACCGGTGACCGCGGCCGCCAGGTAGGTGTGGAAGTCGACGCCTGCCCACGTCTGGCCTCGGAGCCTGCCGTTCGGCATGTGCAGGAGGTCGATGACCATCAGGTACAGGGCCACGCCGAGCAGGCAGGCGGGCAGGAGCAGACGCAGCCCCGCCCTCGCCAGCGATTCCGCCACGCCCCGCACCACTCCCTCCGAAACCGGCCGCATATAGTCAGAACGCATTGGCCACGGCTGTGAGGCATGAGGCGGCAGCTCGACTGCCGGCCATGGCCGTCGTCGCCTCGGTGGCTGTGCTTATTGTCCACCTGCCCGCCTTCGCCCACCAACTGCTCGACGGCGATGAGGCTGTATACGGCTCGATCGCGGCGCTGATGAACCAGGGCGGGGCGCTGTACGGCGACGGCGGGGTCGACAACAAGCCGCCCGGGATCTTCTGGACCTACGCGGCCACCTTCGATCTCTTCGGCAACTATCAGATGACCGCGGTGCACCTCCTCGCTCTCGTGGTCACGGCCGCGACATGCGTGCTGCTGTTTTTCATCGGGCGGTCGATCTCGAGTCCCCGTGCCGGCCTGCTTGCCGCGACCTTCTACGGCCTGCTGACGGCGACGGGCAATCCGCGCCTGCTGGCGGCCAACACCGAGCTGTTCATGACGCTTCCATTGACGGCCGGATTCCTTCTGTTGCTGCGGCGGCAGTGGCTGTGGTCCGCCTTGCTCATGGTGGTCGCGGGCGCGTTCAAGCAGGTCGCGGCGGCGGAGGTGCTGCTGCTGCCCGTTGGCTTGCTCGTGCTCGAGGCACGTGGCGCGCGCATGCAGGCAGCAGCTCGTTTCGGGGCCGGCATCCTGATCGGCCTCGCGGTGGGGGCCGCGGCCCTGGCGCTCACCGGATCGCTCTCGGGCTTCTGGCGCTGGACCGTCGAGACGCTGACGGGCTACGCGGCGGGCAACTGGAACCCGGCAGTTCTGCTCGACCGTTCGCAGAGCAGCATCGTCCCGTTCGTCGCAAGCGCGATCGTCCTGTGGGTCGCGGCGGGATCGGTCGCGGCACAGTGGCGGAGCCTCTGGCCCGCTGAAAAGCTGGCGGTGGCGTGGCTCGCGGTGTCGCTCCTGGGATCCCTGGCCGGCGGCCACTGGTCGTGGCACTACTTCATCCAGGCGATGGCCCCGCTTGCGCTGCTCGCCGGCCTCGCCGTCGATCGCGCGCTGGATACACCCAGGCGGCGCTGGATCGCCGCCGCTGTTCTGATCGGCGTGACGGTGCCCGCGGCCGGATGGACGAGCTTCAACTTTCGCGCCGACCCGCTCACGTACGACTGGAGCCCTCCCGTCGCGCAGCACGAACAGGTCGCGGATTACATCCGCACGCACACCGGCCCGGACGATCGGGTTTTCGTGTGGGGCGACTGGGCCGCCCTCTACGCGGAGTCGGACCGCCTGATGTCGAGCCGGTTTCCAGGCTTTCTCCGCGGTTTCGCACGGGCGTCGGGTCTACCGCCAAACAACTGGGACACCGCGCCTGACGTCTGGCCGGCGCTGCAGTCAGACCTGGAGCGCCATCCGCCGCGGCTGATAGTCGACACCTCGACCGATGACTGGAGTGACTTCGGCCCGTATCCGATGTCGGACTATCCAGTGCTTGCAAACCTTGTCGCGTCGAGCTATCACCCGGTCGCGACGATCGATGGAGTGGTGATCTACGCCCGCAACACTTAAGGAATAGGAATAGGAAGAGGAGGCGGGGACCGCAGCGGCGGCGGCGAGGGAAGCGGCGAGGGGACCGGCAATCGTGGCACGCTCGGAACATCGACGGTCACTCCGGGCGCAACCGTGCTGACCGTCGCCTTGACCGTGTTCGCAAGCGAGCGCCGCACGGCAACGATGCTCGACGGCGCCGAGGGCGCCATCGACGGGGCTTGCGCTGTCGCAATGACGCGAGGCTCGACGGAGGGCCGCAACGCCGGCGTGGCGGTCGCGCCGACGATCACCGCCGCGGTCGCACCGGCGGCGACCACGGCGCCCGTCAGCACCGAGTGGTTGGCCTGCTCGGTCACGTGCCGCCATGAATCTCCGAGTCGCCGCAGCGACAGCCAGCCCAGGAATGCAAACACCGCCCTTCGCCCCGCGGTGCGCCCATGCTCGACGTACTCGCTCACGTACTCGAGTGCCACATTCAGCCGGCGCTGGACGGCTCCGACGCTGATGCCGAGGCGCCGCGCAATCTGCCGGTTCGACAGTCCGGCGAAGTAGGCGAGCCACACCACATGCGTCTGGTCCTTGGGCAGGGCGTTCAGCGCGTCGTTGATCGCGAGACGCACCATGGCGCCCGAAAAGTGCTTCCACGACTGCGGCACCTCCTGACCGGTGCCGTCGACAAGCATCTGCTTCAGGCTCCGATGCGATCCGCGTAGGCGCCGCCGGTCGCTCACCACGCCGGGGTTGCCGGTCAGCAGCCAGGTGCGCCAGGATTCGACCGCGCCCGGCGGCAGCACGCCCTCGCCGCGCGCCGTTGACTCCTCGCCCGCTTTGTCTGGAGGCGTGCCGTCCGGCCGCATCCAGCGATTGGCCATCGCTTCGAGTTCCCCTGCAGAGACAACACCGCCCTACCCGCCAATACCCGTCGGTACCGGGGGGCGAAGATCAGTCCAGGCTGGGCTTGACCGGGCGCTTGATCTCGAGGATGGAAGGTTCGCCAGCCGCGATCCTGACGATCTCGTCGAGGATGCGCACCGCATCTCCGTTCAACGGCTGCTGCGCCAGCCGCACATAGGCCGCCGCGCCGTTCGTGAAAACAAATGTTGGCGTGCCGAACACGCCGTGCTTGCTGCGGGCCTCCAGATGGTCGCTCGCAAGCGCGTTCAGGATGCCGGGATCAGCAAGGTCGGTGCGGAGGCGGTCGAGGTCGAGGCCGGACTGCTCCGCGACCTTCTCCACGACGGCGGGATCGTCGAGGTCCTGCCGGTCGCGATGACGCGCGCGCAGAAGCGCCATGTGGATCTCGCCGAATCGACCCTGGCGGCGCGCAGCTTCCGCGGTTGCGAAGGCGAGCCGCCCCTGCACGTGCTCGGACGCCGGAGCCCCCCACGCCGTCCACGATGGGTCATTGCGCGAGTTGACCTGCGAGAGTGAGAAGTATCTCCACACGATCTCGACCTGCCGCTCGCGCGAATCGCGCACCGACTCCAGCATCTCCGCGGCCCTGTACACGAACGGGCAGTTGTAGTCGTAGAAGAGCTCGAACTCGATGAGGTCCACTAACGCTGCAACGCAGGTAGCGCTTACCGATATTCCCGACAGCTGGCGCTGGATGAAGCCCGACCTCGCGATCCGCCTCCTGCCGATGATGGCCGCGTTCGGGTTCGTGGAGATCGTCTGGCGGCCCTCGTGGACAGGGCTTTCGCTCGGGCGCCTCGACGCGCAGCTCCTGTTCGGGGCGGTGACCGCGCCGGCGCTTTTCGTCGCGGCGACGTGGGTCCAGCTCCTGCTGACGCGCCGCCGCGGCGCCATCGGCGTTCCCTCAGGTCCTGGCGACGCCTGGTTCCAGGCCGGCTTCTACCTTGTCAACGGGCCGATCGAGGAAGCGTTCTTCCGCGGGCTCGTGCAGGGCGGGCTTGGAGCCTTGATCGCGCCGCCCGCCGGCTTCGTCGCCGGCACGCTTGCCTACGTCCTTTATCACCGCCTCGGATGGTCGTGGCCTGAGACGCTCGCGACCGCCCTGGTCGGCGTTCCGCTTGGCCTGGCGTTCTGGCTGCTGCCCGGACCCCCGTCGCTGCTCGGTGTCTCGATCGCGCACGTCGCCGCGACTTGCGGATTCCTTGGACCCGGTCCATATCTCCTCTGGAAGCTGCGCCTGGTCCGGTGATGGGGCTCGACAGGCTGCAGCGCGACACGCTCGTCTGGGCGGGCCTGGCGGTCGTCCTGGCCGGCTGGGACGGCTCGGTGCTCGTACTTGAGCTCCCGGCTGTCGCCCAGAGCTTCGGCGCTCGAGTCGCCGACATCTCCAACCTCGGATCGATCGTGATCTTCGGCGCCGTCGGTGCGCTGCCCCTGGCCACCCTGGCCGATCACTTTGGACGGCGCCGTCTCATCGCGGTCGGCGTCGCGCTGTTCTCGCTCGTGAACTTCGCGACGGCGTTCGCGCCGAGCCTCCTGGCCCTGGCTGCCGTGCGCCTGACAGCGTCGTGCTTCGAGAACCTGGTCCTCGGTGTCGTGACAGCGCTTGTCGTCGAGGAGGCGCCGACTGCCCGCCGAGGGCAGGCCGTGAGCGCTCTCGCGCTGCTGTTCGGCTTGGGCCAGGGGATCCCCGTCCTGATCTATCCGCTGGTCGCGCCCAACTGGCGTGTGCTCTTTCTGGCCGGCGGCATAGGCGTGCTGGCGGCGCCCCTTATCTGGCGGCGGCTACCAGAGGGCCGCGCGTGGCAGCGCGCCCACGTGAGCGGTTCCACCATGAGGCTGCTCGCGCAGTCGCCCTGGCGGCGGCGCGTCCTGATACTTGCCGCCAGCGTCATGGTCGGGACGGTCCTCGGCGAGCCGGCCGGTCTTTTCTTCACGGTGTACGCCAGCCAGACGCTTCACCTGTCGCCGTTCGTGATCTCCGCGATGATCGTCGCCGCCGCCGTTTGCGCGCTCGTCGGTTACGTTGCCGGCGGCTACCTGAGCGATCGCTACGGGCGAAGGATCCTGGGTGCGGGCCTCGGAGCGGTCACCGCAGTGTTCACCGGTGGAGGCTTCATCTCGGGTGCCGGCGGGTTCATCGCCGGCAACCTTCTGTGGAGCGGCTTTGCGAGCGCCGGCACGCCGGTCATGGGCGCCTGGTCAGGCGAGCTCTATCCCACCCGCGCACGAGCCACCGCCGAGGCCACCGGGGGCGTGGCGGCGGCGATGGGCGGGATCATAGGCCTGCAGATCGTCGGCGCCCTTTCGCCGGTGCTCGGACTCGGCCGCTCGCTGGCGGTGCTGGCGGCGGCAGGAGTGCTTTCGGCGGCGCTCCTCCTCCTACTTCCCGAGACGCGGGGGCGGCCGCTGCCGGACTGAGCCCCTCGTTGACGGAATGCCGGGCCGGTGCTAGGGTTCCGCCCGGTATATCGCGCGCATATCACGCACGCGGGACATGGGGAGAACGGGGATGGCGTCAGAGGTTCGCATCCGCGAGGCCGGCCCGACGGTCACGATATTCCGCCATGCAGAGCCGCCGCGCTCGCAGAGCGAAGCTGCCTACTTCTTGATTCGCGACCGCATCCTCTCGCTCGCTCTGCCGCCGGGGTCGCTGGTTCACGAAGCGCAGCTGCGCCAGGAGCTGTCCATCGGCCGCACGCCGATCCGCGAGGCGCTGCAGCGGCTCGGGCACGAAAAGCTCGTGCGCAGCGTCCCCAACCGCGGCACCTTCGTCACCGACGTCAACATCACAGACCTCGCGCGCATAACCGAGGTGCGCGTCGTGCTGGAGGGCCACGCTGCACGTCTGGCCGCGGAACGCGGCACAGTCGCTGATAGAGCGGCGATCGCAGAGCTGCTCGCCGAGCTCGGGTCGGTCCAGGTGACCGAGCAGCGCGAGCTCATGAAGCTCGACCGGGAGATCCACCGCACCATCTACCGAAGCGCGCGCAACTCGTTCCTCGAGAGCACGCTCGAGCGGTACTTCAATCTGAGCCTCCGCCTCTGGTTCCTCGTGCTCGACCAGGGCGTCCGGCTGCGTGAGGCTGTCACCGAGCACCGAGCGATCCTCGAGGCGGTCATGGCCGGTGACGGCGATCGCGCCGACGAGGCGATGCGGCGTCACGTGGCGGGCTTCGAGTCCGCGATTCGCAGGGTTCTGGTGGAGCGCTAGCAGATGCCCAAGATTTTCTTTGCGACCGACCTTCATGGATCGGAGACGTGCTGGCGGAAGTTCATCAACGCCGCCAAGTTCTACGACTGCGACACGCTCATCTGCGGCGGCGATATGACCGGCAAGGCGATCGTGCCGATCGTGCAGGAGAACGGACGCTTCACCTACACGCTTGGCGGCGAGGAGCAGACCGTGCCCAAGGAGCAGGTCGCCGAGGTTGAGGCTCACGTACGCCGCAAGGGCTACTACCCGCTGCAGATGACTGTGGACCGGCTGCACGAGCTGGACAAAGACCCTACAGAGCGCGCCAGGACCTTCCAGCAGGTGATGCTCGAAGGGGTTGAGCGGTGGATGAACATGGCCACCGAAAAGCTGGCCGGCACCAAGGTGCGCTGCTTCGCCAGCCCGGGGAATGACGACGAGTTCCAGGTCGACGACGTCATCCGCCAGGCGAAGGCGGTCGAGCTGGCCGAGGGACGCGTCGTCGACATCGACGGCTTCTCGATGATCTCGACCGGCTGGTCCAACCCGACGCCGTGGAACACATACCGCGAGGAGTCCGAGGAGAAGCTCGCGGAGCGCATCGACTCCATGGCGAAGCTGGTCTCAGACCCGACGCGCGCCATCTTCAACCTGCACTGCCCGCCCTACCAGTCAGGGCTTGACGAAGCTCCTGCGATCGACGCCGACCTCAAGCTCCTGCATGGAGGTCGCGCGCTGCGCCCTGTCGGCTCGACCGCCGTCAAGGAAGCGATCCAGCGCTACCAGCCGGTCCTTTCGCTGCACGGCCACATCCACGAGAGCAAAGGCGCGGTGAAGATCGGCAAGACGCTCTCGATCAATCCGGGCAGCGCCTACGAGGAGGGGATGCTGATGGCCGCCATCATCAACCTGGATGCCAAGAAGGGCATCAAGACTTACCAGCTGGTCAACGGTTAGTTCGCGATTAGGGAGGAGAAATATGGCTGAAGCGACAATGGGTGGATCCAGGCCAGGCCTATTTTTGCGAAACGCGACAGGCCTTGTCAAAGCCTGGTCGACCTTTGATGCGTTCGTCTACTCGTTCTGGTCGGTGAACCTGATCACGCTCGGCCTGTACGGCATGTCGTTCGCCTACTTCGTACCCGACGGCCAGGTTCTCTCGGCGGTTCTGATAACCGGCGTACTTGTGACTTTCCTGGTCATGGCCTACGCGTTTCTCGTGAGCGTGATGCCGAGGACGGGCGGGGACTATGCATGGCAGAGCCGCGTCCTGGGAGGCCCGGTTGGCTTCGTCCTCTCTATCACGGGTTGGTGGTTCACCCTGTGGCTGTGGACGCCGATCTACGCGAACATCCTGAACCTTCAGTTCTTCGAGCCCCTCGCCTACACGCTCGGCCTGAAGGATATCGCCACGTTCTTCACCACTCAGTGGGGCGTGTTCGCCTCTTGCCTGATCGTGCTCGCGTTCGTGAGCCTGGTCGTAACGATGGGCATGGAGACCTACGCGCGAATTCAGAAGGTCTGCTTCTGGATCGGTCTGGTCGGTCTCGCGGTGGTTTGTGCCCTTCTGCTTTTCTTCAGCCACAACGACTTCGTAAGCGCGTTCAACCGTGAGGCGTCTTCGCTGTTCGGAGCGAGCGGCAACGCGTACCAGGCAACCCTGGACGCTGCCGCCAAGGGCGGCTTCACGTCGCACGATTTCACATTCTTCTCTTTCGGCCCGACGCTCCTGCTCCTTCCCTTCCTTGCCTTCTACTTGCTGTGGCCCAACTGGGGCGCGACGCTCTACGGCGAGGTCCGCGGAGCGAAGGAGCTTCGCAAGCCCCTGCAGAGCATGTTCTGGGGCCTGTGGGTCACGGTTGGTCTGGTCGTGCTCGTACTGATCCTGACCGCCAAGACCATCGGCTGGGAGTTTTACAACGCCGCCAACGCTGCGTACTGGAATCCCATCTACCTGGTCCAGGAGCCTGCGGCTCCGGTGCCCATCTGGCCGTATCCGGTCATGCTCGCGGGCTGGCTCGTCAACAATCACCTGTTTCAGGCGGTGCTTATCGCCGTCATGGGCCTGTGGTTCTTCGGCTGGGCTGGAACCCTGTTCCTATCCTCGACTCGCGTCATCTTCGCCGCCGCGTTCGACCGCGTTCTGCCCGCCTGGGCAGCCAACATCTCTTCTGGCAGGCGAGTGCCGTACGGCGCTCTACTGCTGATGGTCGTCCCGTCCATCCTCATCAGCGCACTGTTCGCCTGGAACGTATTCGGATTCCAGGCCGCATATCTCGACGCGACGGCGGTGATCGCGATCACGTTTCTGGCGACGCTGGTGGCCGCAATGATCCTGCCCTGGCGCCGCAAAGACATTTACGATGCATCGCCGATCGCCAGGTACAAGGTCGCCGGGATACCGGCGATCACGTTGGTCAGTGCAGTGGCGGCGATCTTCATCCTCTTCATGGTCTACGAATGGGCGACGAACGCCACTTACGGTTCCAACAGCGTGCCGTCCGCCATCTACCTCGGCGCGACATACCTGTTGGCGGTCGTGATCTACGCCATCGCTTACTACTACCGCAAGAACCAGGGCATCGACCTTTCCCGCATCCACCACGAGATTCCGGTTGAATAGCAACTCCACGGCCGCCGGGCGCGCTGCGCCCGGCGGCCACTTCGACTAACCAAAGATGCTCGAGCACACACTCCGCACCTACCAGAGCCCGACCCGGCTGGTTCAGCGCCTCGGCGCGATCCGTGAGCTGGGCGCCGAGGCCGCGCTTCTAGGGATCCGCCGGCCGCTGCTGGTCACGGATCCAGGAGTCAAGGCGGCCGGCCTGCTCGACACAGCGCTCGAGGCGCTGCGAGCCTCGGACGTGGAGCCCGTCGTCTTCGATCGGGTCAAGGCCAACCCGCCTGTCGACCTGGTCGACGCCGGCGCTGCCGAATACAAGAAGTCGGGCTGCGACGGTCTCGTCGCGATCGGCGGCGGCAGCTCGATTGACACGGCGAAGGGCATCGGCGTCGTCGCCGCGCACGACGGCAGCATCCTCGACTACGAGTGGGGCCACGACCCCATCAAGAACCGCATCCCGCCGATGATCGCTGTGCCCACCACCGCCGGCACCGGCAGCGAGGTGACGCTGTGGGCGGTGATCACAGACCCGAAGCGGAAGATCAAGTTCAACGTCGGCGGCACGTCGAACATCGCGTCGTGGGTCGCGCTCATCGACCCCGAGCTCAGCGTCAAGTTGCCCGGGCCCGTCACCGCGGGCACCGGCATGGACGCGCTCGCGCACGCGGTCGAGTGCTACACGATGGTCTACCACCAGCCGTTCACTGACGCGGTCGCGCTGCTGGCGATGGAGTACGTCGCCCGCCACCTGCG
>Ga0066681_10000261_pt1 | contig 15579 bp, 9 predicted proteins | sample GraSoiAngelo_130_FD_65629 | JGI IMG/M metagenome (GOLD analysis project Ga0066681, IMG submission 65629) | Grasslands soil microbial communities from the Angelo Coastal Reserve, California, USA - 14_0929_02_20cm | ecosystem: Environmental > Terrestrial > Soil > Grasslands | place: USA...
CCGCAGCCGAATCAGGAGAGCATGTTCCAGCAGATGGTGAACTGGGTCGAGAACGGCGTCGCGCCCGACACCGTCCCCACCTCGGGCGGCGGGCGCACGCGCATGGCGTGCCCGTTCCCGCAGCAGGCCATCTACGATCGCATCGGCAATCCGAACCTGGCGTCGAGCTGGACCTGCGGCGGCAACGTGCAGACGAAAGAAAACATCTGCCAGTCGATCGTCACGCCGTACAAGCACGAGAGCGAGGACCAGCTCCAGGCGTGGGGCAAATACAACCCCGCCGCGTGCAACGAGAGCTCCAATGTGCCGATCGACGGGCACGCGGTGGATGCGTCGTCTTATGCGCCCGATCCCGACGGCGTCGACCGCAGCGAAAACCAAGGCTACAACGAGTAAAAGGAGGCGATCGTGCAACGAGTACTTCTTGTCTTGTGCGCGATTGCCGGGTTCGCCCCCGCGATCGCATCGGCGGAAATGAGCTGCGCTGCCCTCGGCAGCTACCTTGCGACGCAACCGAACCTTTCGCAGTTCGTGCCGCCGCCGCCGGCGGCGCAAGTGCCGGTGCCCTTTACCGCCCTCGTCCCGGCGACGCCGACACCGCCGAATGCAGCGCGCTGCGAGGCGAAATTCATCTACTCCGCGCGAGGCGGCCCTGCGAGCGGCTACGCGGTGGGACAGAACCAGCGCATCGGCATCGTGGTCGGGTTTCCGCTGAACACCCTCGATGGCGGGAGCGGCGCCGTGCAGGGCGCGTGGAACGGCAAGGTGCGCAACATCGGCGGCGGCGGCCTGCAGGGCAACCTGAGCTCGATCACCGCGGCGACGAACACCGGCTACGTCGGCTCGAACACCGACACGGGCCATCCGACCGGAAGCCCGGCCTTCGCCGTCATCCAGGATACGCACGAGCTCAATTACGGCACGCTCGACGACTTCCTGGTCGAGAGCATCCACCAGCAATACAAATGGGCGCTCGCCTTGACCAAGGTCTATTACGGCACGGCGGCGACGCGCAACTACTGGGACGGCTGCTCGACCGGCGGGCGCGAAGGCCTGTCGATGGCGCTCAATTTCGGCGAGGACTTCGACGGTTTCCTGACCGGCGCACCGGCGAACTTCCATACACGGCTGCAGGTGGCGACGGTGTGGCCATTCTGGGTCCAGAAGGAGCTTACCGGCGCCGCCACGCTGACTCAGGCGAAGATGAACGCGGCGAACGCTTCCGCTGTGGTCGCTTGCGACGCGCAGGACGGCTTGACCGACGGCATCCTCGGCGATCCGCGTGCGTGCACCTACGATGCGACGAACAACATCTGCGGTCGGCTCAGTGCGCCCGCGACGAACTGCCTTACGCCGCAGGAAGCCGAGGCGGTGAACCGGATCTGGGACGGGCCGCGCAACGATCACGGCCTGCGCATCTGGTTCCCGTTCGGGCGCGGCGCGAACGCCGGCGTGACCAACTCGCCGCCCTTCGGCGGCCCCGGCGGCAGCCTCGGCATCTTCACGTGGTCGCACCGCGACCTGAATTTCGATTTCACGTCCGAGCCGCTCGCGCTGTTCGACGACGAGACCAAGCTCGCGACGCGCGTGGTTGCGCCCTACAGCGACATCATCAGCACCGATCTGCGCCGCGCGAAGAAGGGCGGCGCGAAGATCCTGATGTGGCACGGCGGCGCGGACCAGCTCATCCCGTGGCGCCAGTCGGTCCACTACTACCGCGAGGCGGCGGAGCGCTATGACGGCTTCAAGAGCGTGCAGACCTGGTTCCGCTTTTTCCTCGCGCCGGGCGTGACGCATTGCGGCGGCGGCGCGGGTCCGCAGCCGCAGGCGCTGTTCGACACGATGGTGAACTGGGTCGAGACCGGCACGGCGCCCGACTCGATCATGTCGCAGAACGCGACGCTCGGCGCGCGGCCGATGTGCCCGTATCCGCAGACGGCGATCTACAACGGCAGCGGCGATGCGAAGCTTTTCGCGAGCTGGCACTGCGGCGGCAACATCGAGACGCGCGCAAACGCGTGCATGGACCGCGTCGTCAAGTACCAGCACGAGACCGGCGGGCGCCTCGAGGACGCCGAGAGCTGCAAGCGCGACGATGACGATCGCGACGGGCATCACGAAGGCCATGACGATGACAAGCATCACGACCGAGACTGAGGAGAAAACAATGAAGCCTAGTTTGCAACAGACGAAGCGGCTGTGCGTTCCGCTCTGCGCATTTTTCTCGGCCGTCGCGGTGTTCGCCGCGCTGGCGCTCGTCGCGAAGGCGAATCCGGCCTACGCCCACGACGACGAGGACAACGATCAGGACCGCCATGAGTCGAAAGGGTCGCGCAATTTCTCGATCGAGGTCCTCTCCAGCCGCCCGGACATGATCGCGGGCGGCGATTCGCTCATCCAGATCCGCGTGAAGAAAAATGAAAAGAAGATCTCGCTGGATGAGGTGACCGTCCTGCTGAACGGCGTGGACATCACGGCGCAGTTCCTCGCCAACCACGCGGCGCGCACCCTGACGGGCCTCGTGACGGGTCTGCAACAGGGGGAGAACCGGCTGACGGTCGACTCGGACCGCAAGGGCAAGGGCCGCGGAGACCGTGGGGACGCGGACGCGACCCTGGTCAACCACCCGATCGAAGGGCCGATCTTCTCCGGGCCGCATGAGCAGCCTTTTGCGTGCGCGACACAGAGCTTCAACCTGCCCGCGGGATTGGGCAACCTCGGCGCCGCGCTGGACGCGAATTGCTCCATCAACCGGCGGGTGGATTACATCTACCGCACGACCGCCAACGCATTCGCGCAATGGCCGGCCGGCGCCACTACTTACCCGGCGAATATGGCGAGCACTACCACGACGCTCGGCAAAACGGTGCCGTACATCATCCGGATCGAGACGGGCACCATCAACCGGGCGATCTACCAGATCACGATCCTGCACGATCCGCTTAAGGAGGCGGCGCCGAGCTGGAGTGCTCAGCCCGGAAACTGGAACAAGCGCCTGATCTACACTTTCGGCGGCGGCTGCATCGGCGGCTGGTACCGCCAGGGCTCGTCGACGGGCGGCGTGACCGACAACTTCATGCTCTCCAACGGCTACGCGCTCGCTTCTTCGACGCTCAACGTCTTCGGCAACAACTGCAACGACCTCACCGCGTCCGAGACGATGATGATGGTGAAGGAGCGCTTCATCGAAGCCTACGGCGTTCCGGCGCACACGCAGGGCTGGGGCTGCTCGGGCGGCTCGTATGCGCAGCACCAGATCGGCGACAACTATCCGGGCCTGCTCGAGGGCATCATTCCCGGCTGCTCGTTCCCGGAGGTCGGCTTCGCCACCATCAATTTCATCACCGACGCGTGGCTGCTCGACAACTACTTTACCGCGCGCCAGGCCGCGATGGGCTGGACCGACGAGCAGAAGCGCCAGGTCACCGGCTTCCTGCAGTACGATACCGCGCCCAACATCGAAATCGGGGCGCATCGCATCGATCCGAAGCCGGCCACGACGAGCTGCGCCTCGGTTCCCCTCGCGCAGCGCTACGACCCGGCGACCAATCCGATGGGCGTGCGCTGCACGGTGTACGACCACACCGTGAACGTCTACGGCAAGGACCCGGCCACGGGTTTTGCGCGCCGGCCCCTCGACAACGTCGGCATCCAGTACGGCCTGAAGCTGGTGAACAACGGCACGATCTCGGCCGAGCAGTTCGTCGATCTCAACGAGAAGATCGGCGGATTCGACCGCGACGCGACTATCGTGCCCCAGCGCACGGTGGCCGATCTGCTCGCGGCCCGCGCTGCGTATCAGACCGGGCGCCTTACCAACGGCGGCGGCGGGCTCGCGGAGATGCCGATCATCGACTTCCGCGACTACAACGACGTGCTGCCCGGCGGCGACATCCATGTCCGGTACCACTCGTTCTCGATGCGCAAGCGCCTGGAGAAGGCGAACGGGCGCAGCGACAACCAGGTGATGTGGGTGAACGACAACCGCTTCGGTCTTTACAGCAACTCGAATCCGCTGCTGCAAAGCGCGATCCTGCTGATGGACCGCTGGATCACTGCCATCAAGGCGGACAAACGGCACATCCGCCAGATCGACAAGGTGGTGCAGAACAAGCCCGCGGACCTGCAGGAAGGCTGCTACACGAAGGATGCGACTCCAAAGTTCATCGCCGAGCACCAGGTGCGCGGTCCGTCGACCTGCCACGACCTGTACCCGTCGAACTCCTTCCCGCGCGAGGTCGCCGGGGCGGATATTGCGGCCGACATCATCAAGTGCCAGACCAAGCCGCTCAGGCAGTCCGACTATGCCGTGACCTTCACGGCGACGCAGTGGGCGAGGTTGCAAGCGGCGTTCCCGTCCGGTGTCTGCGACTGGTCGAAGCCCGGCTATGAGCAGCAGGATCCGCTGGGCACATGGCTGGTCGTCGACTGAAGGAAGCGATCATGAAATTGCAAAAAGCACTATTTTTGGCGGCGGGCGCTGCCTCCGCACAGACCATCGACGTCGACGAGCAGCGCACCGCGCCGCTGGCGCGCCGCTATCTGCACGGCATCCTCAAATTGCTGCTGGCACTGAGCTTCGCGGTACCGGGGTTCGCGCCCGCGTGGGCGTCGCACGAGGGCTCGGAACTGGCGGTCCCGCCGGGCCCGGGCTTCCGCGGCGGAGTGGTGGCCGTATCGCACCCGCTCGCCGCCGAAGCGGGCGCGAGGATGTTGCGCAGCGGCGGCAATGCCATCGACGCCGCGGCGGCGGTCCAATTCGCGCTCAACGTGGTCGAGCCAGAGTTCTCGGGCATCGGCGGTGGCGGCTTCATGATGGTGCACCTCGCGAAGGGCCAGGGCAGCACCTTCGTCGTTGAGGGCCGGGAAAAGGCGCCGGCGAGCGCCGATACCACGCTCTTCACCAATCCGGACGGCACCAACCAGGGGTTCACGCCCGCTTCCACCAGCGGCCAGGCGGTGGGCGTCCCCGGCACCTTGAAGATCGTGGCCACGGCGCTGCAGCGGTACGGGCGGAAGCACCTTGCGGAGGTGATCCAGCCCGCGATCGAGCTCGCCGAGAACGGCTTCCCGGTGAACTTCGTGCTCGCCGGCGACGCGACTTCGTCGCGCACGAGCTTCTACGCCGAGACCGCGGCTGTCTTCCGCCCCGGCGGCGTGCCGCTTCAGCAGGGCCAGATCCTCAAGCAGCCGGATCTCGCGAAGACGCTGCGCCTCATCGCGGCGAAGGGGCCGGACGTGCTTTACCGCGGCGAGATCGGCGCGGCGATCGTCGCCGCGCAGCGCGCCACGGCGAACGGCGGCAAGCCCGGCCTAATGACGATGCAGGACCTCGCCGACTACAACATCGTGATCCGCGGGCCGATCGTCGCCGAGTACCGCGGCTTTCGCATCGCTGCGATGTCGCCGCCTTCGTCGGGCGGCCTGACCATGATCCAGGCGCTCAAGATGATCGAGCGCTACCCGCTCGGCGACGTGTCTGCGGGCTTCGGTTTCGGCAAAGCGCAGACGCTGCACGTGATGGCCGAGGCGATGCGGCTCGCCTTTGCGGACCGCGCGGCGTGGATGGGCGACGAGGACTTCGTGCCGGTGCCCAAGCACGGCCTGCTCGACCCGACTTACGTTCGCGAGCGCGGCGATCTCATCAGCCTGACCTCGATCATTTCGGGAGCCGCCCCGCGCGGCGATCCATGGCCTTTCGAGATCGCGCAGCGTCCGGGTCGCACGATGCTTGCGACCGCAGAGCCGGTGAGCTACGCCGGCGGCCACACCACGCACTTCTCGGTGGTCGACCAGTGGGGCAACGTGGTCTCGTACACGACGACCATCGAGCAGGGCTGGGGGACGGGGATCATGGTTCCCGGCTACGGCTTCATGCTCAACAACGAGCTCACCGACTTCAACTTCGGCTTCAACATGCACCCGCGCTTCGGCGGGCCCGGCGCGAACGACGTCCAGGGCGGCAAGCGCCCGCGCTCGAGCATGACGCCGACGATCCTCTTCAAGGGCCGCGAGCCGGTTGCCGCCTTCGGCTCGCCCGGCGGCGCGACCATCATCAGCTCGGTCTACAACGTGCTCATCAACCTGGTGGATCACCACATGACGATCCAGCAGGCGGTCGAGGCGCCGCGCATCTCGGTGACCACGGCCGACAACGCGATCGCGCGCGAGGCCGGGTTCGACGAGGCCGAGATCGCCAAGCTGCGCGCGCTGGGGCACAACGTCGGCAGCCCTGGCACCATCGGCAACGTCAACGCGATCTTCATCGACCTCGAGACCGGCCGCCAGTACGGCGCGGTCGACTCGACGCGCGAAGGCGGCCTGATCGGACTGCCGAAGGGCCACCGCGGGAAGGAAGACGACTAACGGGGAAGACTGAATGATCGGCTTGTACACGCCCATGCGCGTCACCGGCACATAAGGGAGGAGCGCCAATGGCGCGTAAAAATCTGAAGCAGCGGGGCTTGTCGCGCCGCAGGTTCATGCAGACCGCGGCGGCGATGGCAGCGAGCGGAACGCTGCTCGCGGGGGCAGTGCGGGCGGCGAGGGAGCACGATTCGAGGGGGCACGATCCGGAATGCGAAGGCACGCGCGATCTCAACCTCGTCAACGGCCGCTTTCTGACGCTCGATGCGCACGACAGCGTGGTCTCGGCGATAGGCATCCGCGACGGGCGCATCGTCGAGGTCGGACGCGGCGGAGCGCTCGGGCCGTGCGGCCGCACCATCAACCTGAAGGGCGCGACCGTCATTCCAGGCCTCATCGACTCGCACGTGCATTTCATCCGCTGCGGCCAGAACCCCGGTCACGAGGTACGCATTATCGAGACTGCGGCGTCGGTGGGCGAGCTGCAGCAGATGATCGTCGCGCGCATTCGCGAGCTCGACGTGCCGGCCGGCGAGTTCATCACCTGCGTTGGCGGCTGGAACATCAACGGCCTGGCGGAAAAGCGCCTGCCGACCCTCGCCGAGCTCGACGCGGCGGCGCCGAACCATGCGGTGTATCTCTCCACGACCGGCGCCGGTGGCGCGGTGACGAATTCGCTTGGGCGAACTTTCTTCCAGAACCACGGCGTGACGGTGACGATCAACGCCGCCGGAGCGGCGACGCTCAACGCGGGCCAGGCGTTTGCGGCGCTGCAGGCGGTGCAGACCGATGCCGACCGGCAACGTGGCACCGCCGAGGCGGTGGACTTCGCCGCTAGCCTCGGCTTGACCATGGTCACCGACATGGGCACGCAGGGCGCCGCGGTCGAGTACGTCGACGGCTACAAGTACATGATGAACCTGTGGCGCGACGGCAACCTGAAGATACGGCTGCGCTCGTTCCTCAATAGCTCGTTCGATACCGGGTTCGCCGCGGCGCAATCGGTCGTGACCTACAGCTTCCCGCGCCACGGCGACGATGTGTTCCGTTCCAACGGCGTCGGCGAGCGCGTCAACAGCAGCACCACCAATCCGGGCTACGTCGACCTCGTCAAGTTCGCCGCGTCCAAGGGCTGGATGGTCACCCAGCACTCGCTGACCCCGGCCGAGATCTCCTTCCATATCTCCGCCTACCAGCAGGCGAAGGCGGTCGCGCCGATCGACAAACTGCGCTGGACGCTCGACCACGTCAACCCGATCAGCGACGATCAGATCGCCGCGGTGAAGGACCTCGGCATCGGGTTGCGGCTGCAGGGCTGGAACTACACCTCGGCCAATCCTGCCGGTCCGCCGTGGCGCAAGCTCGTTGATGCCGGCATCCCCTTGAGCGCGGGCACCGACTCGACCAACGTCGGGCCGCTCAACCCGTGGCTGACGATGTACTACATGACCACCATGAAGAACAACTCCGGCGCAGCGGCCGCGCCGGCCAGCCAGCAGATCACCCGCCTCGAGGCGCTGCGCATGCACACCCTCGGCAGCGCCTTTCATTCGTTCGACGAGGACAAGCTCGGCTCGATCGAGCCCGGCAAGCTCGCCGACCTCGCGGTGCTGAGCGACGACCCGCTCAACGCGTCCGACGACAAGCTGAAGCGCCTGCGCTCGGTGCTGACTCTGCAGGCGGGCAGGATCGTCCACGGCGAGGACGACTGAGCGCGACTTTTTCTACTCAAGGAGAACTGAAATGGCTTCTGACAAGCAACGGCGCGGCTTCACGCGCCGCAGATTCATCCAGGGCGCGGCAGCCGCCGCTGCGGCGAGCGGCTCGATGCTGAGCAGCGCGGCACGCAAGGAAGAAGACGCCGAGGAAAAACACGCCCGGCGGGCACCGTCGGACGACGCGCCTGATACCGTGTTCGTCAACGGCAAGATACACACGATGGACGACGAGAACACGGTCGTCTCCGCGGTGTCGATCAGGGACGGGCGCTTCGCCGAGGTCGGCAACCCGGCTAGGGGCCGCCACGGGCCCGACACGAAGGTCATCGACCTGCGCGGCCGCACGGTGGTGCCGGGGATCATCGACAACCACAACCACATCGTCCTGATGGGCAACCGGCCCGGCTACCACACGCCGCTCGAGAACGCGCTCTCCATCCAGGACGTGCAGCGCATCTACGCCGCCCGTGTGGCGACGCTTCCTCCACGCCCGGCGCCTAACTGGGATCAGTGGATAACGACCATCGGCGGCTTTCACACCAACCACCTGTACGCGAACGCGAACGACAAAACGAGCGGCCGCTTCCCGACGCTTGCCGAGCTCGACGCCGTGGTGCCGAACAACCCGGCGTTCATGATGATCTCGTTCACCGGACCGGGTCAGGCGAACAGTGCGGGCGCGAGCATCCTGCGCGCCAATGGCGTGAACGTCGGAGCCGATGGCTCGGTCGCCGGCGGGTTCCCCATCAGTGAGTGCTCGAAGGCGCTGCTCTTCCTGCGCCAGACGTTGCTCAACCCCGCCGAGCGCCGCCGCAGCGTGATCGATGCGATGAACCATGCTCTGCTCGTCGGCGTCACCACGCACCTCGACCAGGGCGCGTTCCAGGCCACCAACACAGCCACCGACGGCGCCGCGCACGAGGACAACTTCACGATGCATATCCCTTTCCTGCAGATCTACGACCAGGGGAAGGGCACCATCCGCCTGCGCATCAACTTCCTGCACATGGAGGCGGACCAGAACACGCCGGAGCTGGTGCAGCGGCTGAAGAACGCGTTCCCGTTCATCGGCAACGAGTGGGTGAAAACGGGCGGCATCGGCGAATTCATCGCGCAAGGCGTGAACGACGCGAGTCCGTTCAAGGAAGCGGCGAAGAAAGTAGCGCGCGCCGGCTGGCGCGCCGAGGTGCACTCGCTCGGCCGGCGCAATACGCCGGCCAGCGCGCCCGCCGATTTCGAGTTCGAGATTCAGGGCTTCGAGGCGGCGAACGCCGAGGTGCATGGCATCGTGCGCGATCGGCGCTGGGTAATCGCCCACGTGCCGGGCGTCACGCAGGAATGGATCGACCGGCTGCAGGCGATCGGCGGCAATCTGTCGCTTACCGGCTGGCAGTACCTCGCGGGCAATCCGACCGCGAGCACCGTGGCGCCCTACGCCGGACCGCCGTTCCGCATGATCGTCGATTCGAGCAACCGGCCCGATGGCATCCACGCCGGGATGAGCTCCGACGGCATGCAGATCGCGCCGATGAATCCGTGGATCCACATGTACTACGCCACCACGGGCCTGAACGCGCGCGGCGTCCTGATCAATGGCGGTCAACAGGTCTCGCGGCAGGAGGTGCTGAGCCTCTACACGCGACAGAACGGCTGGTTCTTGCGCGAGGAGGACGAGCTCGGCACGATCGAGCCCGGCAAGCTCGCCGACCTGGTGGTCCTCAACAGCGACTACTTCGCCGTGCCGAACGAGGACCTGAAGAAGATCCGCTCGGTGCTGACCGTGGTCGGCGGCAACGTGGTCTACGACGGCGGCGTGCTCGACCTGCGCGGGTAATGGAAGCGTCGTTCCCGCTCGATGAGTATCGCGCGCGGCTGAGAGCGCTCAAGCGGCGGCGCTCGCTGCGAGACGGGGAAAATCCGTATCTCGAGCTGATGACGCTGCTCGTCGGCGCGCCGCCCGGGCTCTCCGCGGCGCTCGACCTCGCCGAACGGCGCCGCGAGCTCGCGTCGCTCTTTTCCTGGGCCATCCCGAATGCGCGGGCCCTCGAGGTTCTCGCCGCGCAGGCACCGCTCCTCGAGTGCGGCGCGGGCATGGGGTACTGGTCGGCGCTGCTGCGCGCTCGCGGCGTCGACGTCCTCGCCTACGACGCCGCGCCGCCGGGCCGCTCGTCGAAGAACGGGTATCACCGAGCGGCGCGCGAGCCCTGGACGAAGGTCCACAAGCTGTCTTCGGTCACAGCCGCGCGCCGGCATCGCGAGCGCACGCTCGTGCTCTGCTGGCCGCCTTACGACGACGATGCGGCGAGCTACTCCGTGCTGCGGGCCTACCGCGGCGACACGCTCATCTACATCGGCGAGCCCGACGAGGGCGCGACCGGCTCGGTGCGCTTTCGGCGCGAGCTGCGGCTCAACTGGACGCTGGGCGAGGCCGTCGATCTCCCGCGCTGGCCGCGCCTGCGCGACACGCTGATGGTCTACCGGCGCAATGCGGAGCGCCGCCCCCATCTCGAGCGGGATCACTGCTTCGAGTGCAAGCGCTTCATCGCCACCGGCGCCATCGGCCGCTGCGACTGGTGCTTCGAGCGCCGGCCCGCGGCGCTCGCGCTGCAAGTCGGGAAGCACCGCGTCGAGTACGTGCAGGAGATGCTCGACGCGCTGCCGGCTGCGCAGCGCCGCGCGGTGGAGAGCAGCCCGAACAGAATCCGGTGAGGAGCTGAAACCCGCCCGGGATCGCGGTTGTGTTCCCCGTGCTGGCGCCGCTTGACTTTGGGCCTGCAGCGCCTAGCATCTAGTCGTTGCGTAACGCGGGACGCGTCCCAACGCGGCGGCTGCACATGTCGAACGCTCCGACCGACAAGCCTGCGGTGAATGCCGAGGCGCTCGCGGGCGCGCTGCGCGCGCTGGGAATGCTCTACGGCGCGAGCCAGCCGCTCGCAGAGATCATCGCCGGCGCGAAGAGCGAAGCCGAGGCGATCCGCATCTACATCGAGCGCGAGCGCCCGCATCTGCTCGCGAGCTACGATCTCGAGACGCTGGTGAAGATGGTCCAGGATGCGCGTGAAGCGAAGACCGACGCCAAGCACGGCGTGGAGCAGTTCAGCCCCAGCGACAAGCCACCCGCAAAACGCCGGAGCTAGTCAGAGGCAGCGGGTGCGCGCCTGATTCCGTTCCACGGAATCATGGATGTCTGTCAAGCTTTTACCGCTACCCCGGCGGTGCGTGGCCGCTTGACGCGGGTCGATGAGCAACCGCGCTGCATGGGGCGACAATTGCGGCTACCATCCGGGACGCGACGCAATGAAATCCACACGTGGCTCACGCGAATGACCTCGCCGACGCGCTGATTGCCGAGGGCAATAACGCGGAGTCTTCAGGTAAGCTGGGCGAAGCTTGCGAGCAATACCGCAAGGCCGTGGCTGTCGCTCCCGGCTACGCAAAGGCCCATCTCAATCTCGGCGTAGGGTTGGAAGCTCTCGGCGATATCGACGCCGCGATCAGATCGTATGAAGCGGCTCTTGCGATCGATCGAGGCGATGCCTACGCCAATTACAACCTAGGCAAGGTGCTGTGCGAGCGCGGGGATCTCGGGCGGGCCGAGCCTCTGATTCGAGCGGCGCTCGATCGCAAGCGGGAGTTTCCCGAGGCGCAGGTCGTCTTGTCCAATCTGTACGAATCACGGGGCGACCTAACCGCCGCCGTAAGCGCCCTGGAAGGCGCGCTGAAACAGCGGCCGGACTGGCCCGGGGCCTTGTTCAACTATGCGGGTGTGCTGTGGAAACTGGACAGACTGTCCGAAGCCGAAACCGCGCTGCGGCGCGCAATCGCGATCGATCCCGGACTCGTCCCGGCGTATGGGCTGCTGGGGCTTGTTCTCAGGGGCTTGGCCCGCATTCCCGAAGCCGTTGAAGTCCTCGCGGCGGCGAGAAAGCTCGACCCGGAGCGGTTCGATATCGAGTCCACTTTATTGTTCATGCTTACCTGCTGGGACGAGATCTCCAGCGACGCTCTTTTCGCCAGTCACAAGGATTTCGGAGCCCGGCTGGAGAGCACTGTCGCGCGACGATTCGCGCCGTTCGGCAATTCCAGAGATCCGGAGCGACGTCTTCGCGTCGGCTACGTTTCAGGCGATTTCTACTCCCACCCGGTCTCGCTTTTTGCGATCCCCTTGTTCGAACGGCACGACCGCTCCGCTTGCGAGGTCTTTTGCTACTCGACCGGCGCCAAGGCGGATGAGGTCACGGAGAAGGTGCGTGCGCGCGCGGATCTCTGGCGTAACGTGGCTTCCATGTCCGATACCGGTTTGGCAGAGACGATCAACCGCGATGGAATCGACATTCTCGTCGATTTGTCCGGGCACAGCGGCACGTTTCGGATGGTCGTTTTCGCTCAGCAACCGGCACCGGTGCAAGTGACGTGGCTGGGGTATCTGAACACGACGGGACTCACGAGGATCCAGTATCGTCTTTGCGACCGACACACGGACCCGCCAGGCGCGACCGATCGGTCTCATACCGAGACACTGGTCCGGCTCCCCCGCAGCCAATGGTGTTACCGCCAGATGGTTTCGATCGATTGCGCAGAGGCGCCGCCGTCTGCACGCAACGGATTCATCACATTCGGGTCGTTCAACAACGCCTTGAAACTTTCCCAGTCGACCCGCCGCCTTTGGGCCGAGATCTTGACGCGGTTGCCGGATTCGCGATTGGTTTTCGCCGGCATCCCGAAAGGTCCGGTCCGGGACGGATTGACCCGGGACTTCGAGCGCGCGGGAATTGCCGCGGACCGGCTCGCGATCTTCCCGCGCTTGGCGCTCCCTGAGTATCACCGCTTGTTCAATACCGTGGATCTGGCGCTGGATGCGACTCCGTACAGCGGCGGTACCACCACCTGCGACACGCTCTGGATGGGGGTTCCTGTAATCACGCTTCCGGGAACCCGGTCGGTATCGCGGAGCGCCGCAAGCATCCTTGCGACGGTCGGCCTGAGCGACTGGATAGCTGCGAGCCCGGAAGATTACGTGCGGCTGGCCGTCAAGCATGCGGGAGACCGGGCGCTCATTGCGGAGCTTCGCCGGACCTTGCGCGAAAGAATGCGGCGCTCACCGCTCATGGACGAGCTGCAATTCGCGCGCGACGTGGAGGACGCGTACCGGCGCATGTGGCGCACTTGGTGCGGAAGCGAAGCGATGTAAGGCGGATGCGGAACACACGGCGAGGTGAGGCCGAGGCGATCCGCAGCCCCAGCGACAAGCCGCCCGCAAAACGCCGGAGCTAGCGGAGTAGCAGGTGCGCGGCTGCTTCCGTTCCGCGAATTATTGATGCCTGTCAAGCTTTTACCGCTACCCCGGCGGTAAAATAAGCTGATGAACGACCGCGGCTCTTCGGCGTCTTCGACTGCAAAACGCGCGCGCGTGCGCGGCACGCCCAAGGGGCGTAGGGCCGATCCCAAAGCCCGCGAGGAAGTACGCGCCCTCCTGAAAGACGCGCCGCTGCGGCGCGACCTGCTGATCGAATACCTGCACCGCATCCAGGATCGCTACGGGCATCTCTCGGCCGCGCACCTGGTCGCCTTGGCCGAGGAGATGAAGCTCGCGATGACCGAAGTCTATGAGGTCGCGACTTTCTACCACCATTTCGACGTGATCAAGGACGGTGAGGCCCCGCCGCCCGCGATCACGGTGCGCGTGTGCGACTCGATCGCGTGCGACATCGCGGGCTCGCACGAGCTGCTGGCGAAACTGCCCGGGATTCTCGGCAAGGACGTGCGCGTGCTGCACGCTCCCTGCATCGGACGTTGCGAGAGTGCGCCTGCCGCCGTGGTGGGCCAGAACCCCCTGCCGCATGCGACCGTCGAAAAAATTGCAGGGCTGGTGAAAGCGAAGGCCGTGAAGCATGCCGCGCCCGGTCATCCGCACATGGAGATCGTGAATCCTGCGTACGTCGATTACGCCGCGTACCGCGCGAAAGGCGGCTACGAGCTCGCCAAGGCCTGCGTCGACGGAGCGAAGAAGCGCGAAGAGGTAATCGCGGTGATGGAGAATTCCGGCCTTCGCGGACTCGGCGGCGCGGGCTTCCCCGCGGGACGCAAATGGAAATCGGTCGCCGCGGAACCTGCGCCGCGGCTGCTTGCGATCAACATCGACGAAGGCGAGCCCGGCACCTTCAAGGACCGCTGGTACCTCGAGCGCGATCCGCACCGCTTCATCGAGGGCGCGCTCGTCGCCGCCTGGGCGGTCGGCATCGAGGAGATCTACGTCTACCTTCGCGATGAGTACCACGGCTGCCGCGCGATCCTGGAAAAGGAAATCGCGGCGCTGCAGGCGGATCCGCCGTGCAGGCTGCCGCCGATCTATCTTCGCCGCGGCGCCGGCGCCTACATCTGCGGCGAGGAATCGGCGATGATCGAGTCGATCGAGGGCAAGCGCGGCATGCCGCGGCTGCGCCCGCCTTACGTCGCGCAGGTGGGTCTGTTCAACCGGCCGACCCTGGAGCACAACATGGAGACGCTGCACTGGGTGCGCGAAATCCTTGAAAAAGGTGCCGACTGGTTCGCCTCTCAGGGACGCAACGGCCGCAAAGGCCTGCGCTCCTTCTCGGTGAGCGGCCGCGTGAAGAAGCCCGGTGTGCATCTCGCGCCCGCCGGCATTACCGTGAAGGAGCTGATCGCCGAGTACTGCGGCGGGATGCTGGAAGGCCACCAGTTCTACGGTTATCTTCCCGGCGGAGCCTCGGGCGGGATCCTCCCCGCGGCGATGGGCGATATCCCGCTCGACTTCGATACTTTGAACCAGTACGGCTGCTTCATCGGCTCGGCGGCGGTGGTGATCCTCTCGGACAAGGACCGGGCGAGCGCCGCGGCGCGCAACCTGACGAAATTCTTCTCCGAGGAATCCTGCGGCCAGTGCACGCCCTGTCGCGTGGGCACGGCGAAGACGCTGAAACTGATCGAAAGGTCCCAGTGGGATCAGCCGCTGCTGAGGGAACTTTCCCAGGCGATGATGGACGCATCCATATGCGGGCTGGGGCAGGCCGCCCCCAACCCGGTGCTTTCTGTGATGAAATACTTCCCGAACGAGGTCGCGTGACGGCGAGAGGTGACCGATGGACCGCATAAGCACCGCGCAGGCGGCGACGATGCCGGTTGAGTTCAAGCTGAACGGCAAGACCGTCGTCGGCCGCTCGGACGAGACCCTCATCGAGACGGCCAGGCATTACGGCATCGAGATCCCGCGCCTCTGCTACAAGGAAGGCATGCGGCCGGACGGCAACTGCCGCGCCTGCGTGGTCGAGATCAAGGGCGAGCGCGTGCTCGCGCCTTCGTGCTGCCGCTACCCCAAGGACGGGATGGAAGTGACGACCGACAACCCGCGCTCGGTCGCCAGCCAGAAGATGGTGCTCGAGCTCCTGCTCTCGGACATTCCCGAGAAGTCCTACACGCTCGATTCCGAGCTCGATCATTGGGCGAAAGCCCTGAAAGTCGGCAAGCCGCGCTTCGA
>Ga0066681_10000268_pt1 | contig 15538 bp, 13 predicted proteins | sample GraSoiAngelo_130_FD_65629 | JGI IMG/M metagenome (GOLD analysis project Ga0066681, IMG submission 65629) | Grasslands soil microbial communities from the Angelo Coastal Reserve, California, USA - 14_0929_02_20cm | ecosystem: Environmental > Terrestrial > Soil > Grasslands | place: USA...
CCGAACCCGGCGCACTTCGCGCTGGCGAAGCTCCAGCAGGAAATCGGAGACCGCCTTTTCCTCTGCACCCAGAACGTCGACCCCCTGCACGAGCGGGCGGGCTCGCGCGACGTCCTCCACATGCACGGGGAGCTCTTGAAGACGCGCTGCGATGCCTGCGATCGCGCGCCGTTCGCCGACGAGGGCGGATACGACGGCGTTCCGCCAGGCTGCGATCGGTGTGGAGGCCGATTGCGTCCGCACGTGGTCTGGTTCGGAGAGGTGCCGTTCGGCATGGACCGGATCTTCGAGGAGCTGAACGAGTGCGATCTGTTCGTCACCGTCGGCAGCTCGGGAGCGGTGTATCCGGCTGCGGGATTCGTCTCGCATCTGCGGCACAACCCGAATTCACGTGGGCGGTTCGCCCGCTGCGTCTACCTGGGGCTCGAGCGTCCGGAGAACGCGCATTCGTTCGACGAGTGCCGCCTGGGCAAGGCCGGGGCGCTGCTGCCGGCGCTGTTCGCGGTCGCGCGCTGATGCGGCAGCTCCTCGCCCTCTACGACGAGGTCGTCCACGCGCTCGACGCGCGCGCGCTCGCACGGGCAGCCGCAGCCAAGGCGCCGCGGCCGGGACCCGGAGGTCGTCTGGCTATCCTCGGGCTCGGCAAGGTCGCGGCCGAGCTGTACGAAGGCGTGCGGGACGGCGGCGAGGCGCTCCTCGTCGTTCCCAAGGATGCGCCGGCGCCCGCCCGAGCGACGGTACTTCGCGGGAGCCATCCTCTTCCCGACGCCGATTCGCTCGCTTCCGGCGAGGCGCTGCTCGCCGCGGCCGGCGCGCTGGGACGGCACGACGCAGCGCTCCTGCTCATTTCCGGAGGCGGTTCGGCTCTTGCGGAGGCGCCGCATGCCGACCTCTCGCTGGAGGACGTGCGGGCGGTGAACGAGGCGCTGCTCAACTCGGGTGCTCCCATCGAGGAGATGAACTGCGTCCGTGCGCACCTCTCCCGCTTGAAGGGGGGCGGGCTCGCCCGCGCCTTGCATGCCAGGGGCGTCACGCGGGCTCGAGCGCTGGTGGCAGTGGACGTGCCGATCGGCGGCGTTCGGGCGGTGTCCAGCGGCCCGGCGATCGCGGACTCGACCACCTGCGCCGATGCCCTCGCCCTCGTGCGCAAGTACTCGCTGCCCGGAGCGGCGGCGCGCGTGCGCGAGACGCTCAAGCCCGGCGAGCCCGCCGACTTCATCGAGCACGAGGCGCTCTGCGATCTCCGCTCGCCGGCGCAGGAAGCGGCGCGGCGCCGGGGCCTGCGCATGCTGGACTCGCCGGTTCACGGCGAGGTCGAGGCATTCGCGGAGGCGCTGGGGACGGAGCGGGGGTTCGTCTGCGCCAGCGGGGAGCTGGAGGTTCGCGTCCCCCGGAACGCGCCGCCCGGCGGCCGCGACCAGCACCTGGCGCTGCTCATGGCGCGCAACCTGCGCGGCGACGGCGGAGCCGCTTTTCTCGCCGCAGGCACCGATGGCCGGGATGGACCGACGGCCGCCGCCGGCGCGATGGTCGATGGCTTCACCTGGGAGGAGGCGGAGCGCCGCGGACTTCATCCCGCGCGCGCCTTGGCGGAGTTCGACGCCGCGCGGGTGCTCGGCGCTCTCGGCCTACTGATTCCGGAACGCCACACGGGCGCCCACGCGGGCGACCTGTTCCTGCTGCGCCGTTGAGATATGGTCCGCGGATGATCCACGCCCTCTTCGCGGCCGTCCTGCTGGCTGCCGCTCCGGAGCCGAGCCTCGAAGGTCTCTACGCAGCGATTGGAGGGGGCGGCAGCCTCCTCATCGTTCCGGGCGACAACACCTTCGGGTACGACGCCGAGCTCCGGGTCGGCTACAGCTTCAACCCGATGCTCCAGCTCTATCTCTCCGGAAGCGTCGACGGCGGTACCTTCTCGACCGGGCACTTCCGCTCGGAACAGGTTCTGGCTTTCGTCCAGTATCACCTGCTGGTGAAACCGGCGGTGATGGTCTACGGGCGGGCGGGTATCGGAGCGAGCCTGTCCAACGACGTGACGCCAGGCGCGACCGCCGCGGGGCTGGCGGCAGGAGGTGGGCTTGGCGTGGAGATTGCGGTGGCTCCCAACCTGTTCCTCGCTCCGGAGCTGTTCTACCGGAATGCGAATCTGAGCGCCCGCGGGGTGAGCGAGCGCCTCCAGACCATCGGGCTCGAGCTCTCGCTGGTCTATTACTGAAGCGCGACGTGGCGCGCGCGCCACTTTCCGCGCACCTGCTCGAAGAGGCCGACGCAGACCGGCAGGGAGAAGCGCCGCGGCCCGGCGCTCCCGGGGTTGAACCACCAGATGCCGCCGCTCCGCTCGTCGGCGGGCTTGTGGCTGTGCCCGAACACGACCACGTCTGCCGGCGCGCGGCGCAGCTCGCCCGCGGCGTCGTCGCGGACGTGAACGAGCAGGAAGTGGAGCCCGCCCAGCGAGATGCGCGCGGTCTTCCCGGCGGGCCCGCACCGCCAGCCGTCGTTGTTGCCGGCGCAGGCCGTCACCTCGGCGATGGTTCCGAGCTCCGCCAGCACTTCCTCGCCGCCGATGTCACCGGCGTGAAGGATGTGATCGACCCCGTCGAACGCGACCCGGACCTGCGGGCGCACGAGACCATGGGTGTCGGAGATGACGCCGATGCGCATGCCTGCAGTATAAGGCCGGCGATGGAGCTTCTCTGCGAGACGCCGCGGGCGTGGGTGGAATTGGCGATCGACCGGTTCGACGAAGTGCTCGTCGACCACGCTCATTGCGAGAAGAAAGCCGCGGCCAGCGCGCTTTCCCTGCTGGCGGCGTTTCCATCCGTCCCCGGCCTGGCCCGCGCGATGGCGCGGCTCGCCCGCGAGGAATCGGGACATCTCGCGCAGGTCCTGGCGTTCGTCGAGAAGCGCGGCCTTTCCCTGGGCCGCGACCTTGGTGACCCTTACGCACAGGGACTCCAGGCCATGGTGCGCCAGCCCGCCCGGGAGCGCCTGCTCGATCGCTTGCTCATTTCGGCGGCCATCGAGGCGAGGAGCGAAGAGCGCCTGCGGCTTCTCGCCGCGCACCTGCGGGATCCCGAGCTGCGCGGGTTTTACGGGCGTCTGGCGAGCGCGGAGAAGGGGCACGGGGAGCTGTTCCTTCGGCTCGCCGCGCGCTGCGAGGGATTCGACGCGCGGCTCGCGGAAGTCCGCGGTGCGGAGGCGAAGCTCGTGCGCGAGTTGCCGTTAAGGGCGGCGATTCACTGAAGGTGGCGAGGCGGTCGCACCGTTTTCGGGCCAGGCGTGCTTCGGGTACCGGCGCATCAGCTCGCGGCGGATCGCCGGATAGTGGCGTTCCCAGAATCCGGCGAGGTCCTGCGTCACCTGCTGGGCGCGTCCGCTGGGCGCCAGCAGATGGAGCGTCAGTGGGACGCGCCCGTTGCAGATCGACGGCCCCCGCGCGAGCCCGAAGAAGTCCTGCATGCGCGAGCGCACCGCCGGCGGCTGGCCTTCGGCGTACTCGATCTGCACCTTGCGGCCGCCCGGAAGAACGACGGTCTCGGGCGCAAGCCGGTCGAGGCCGTTGGGCGTCAATGGCCCGAGGAGGTCGGCTTCACGCAGCTCCCGCAGTGAAGCGGTGCGGAGCGCCTCGTGCTCGAGGACGGCGCGGACCCTTGCGTCGCTCAGCGGCTCGATGCCGGACTCGGGACAATGACCCGCGGCGAGCGCGATGCGAGCCTTGAGCCGCGACAGCTGCGCTCCATCGGGGGTTCCAGCGGCGTGGTCGAGCAGAATCCGGGCGGCAGCGGCGGCCTCTTCAGGGCTGGGCCGGCGCCGCGTCTCCTCGAGGACGAGCCGATCGTAGAGGAGCCGCGAAGCCGCTTCCACCCGCTCGCGCGCCGGCTCCCAGATGAGCTCGGTCTCCTCGCGCAGCGCATCGGGGTGCAGATCCAGGAGCCATTCCGGTTCGATGGCGCTCGCGATCCGCACGGCGACGCGCGATCGGCCGCGCGTACGGCGCTCCTCCGCATCGACCGCCACCAGGAGATCTGCCTCCCGCACAGCGCTCTCCGGCGCGAGCTGGGCTGCTCCTCCAGAAGCGAGCAGGACCTCTTCGCCGCGGCGCTTGGCCACCCGATCGGGAAATCCGGCGAGCACCGATATCCTGATTGCCTCGTCGCGCGAGCTCGCCGCTGGTCCATCCGGCGGAGCGAGACGCAGAAGCTGGGCGCGAGCCTGTTCGATGTGCGCAGAACGCCGCTGGTCGAGGAGATCGAGCACGTCCGAGGGGCCGGTGGGAGCGGGGGTAGCACTCCGGCGCGCCTCGCGTTCGTTGAGCATCGCCGCTGCGGTGCACCCATCGCGCCGGTATCCCCGGCTGGCAGCCTCGACGGCGAGGCGCGCGAGCCGGGGATGCAGGGGCAACCTGGCGCATGCGCGGCCCAGGTCCGTGGCCTGACCGCGCGTATCGAGCGCACCGATGCGGCGCAGCAACTCCTTCGCGAGCTCGAGCGCGGCAGGCGGCGGCGGATCGAGCCATGGAAGGGACTCCGGCTCGAGCCCGCAGGCGCAAAGCTCCAGCACCGTACCCGCGAGATCCAGGCGCTCGATCTCGGGAGGATGATGCTCGGGCCGCGAGTCGAAGTCGTGCCGGGTGTACAGGCGTAGCGCGCGCCCCGGCCCGAGACGCCCGGCGCGCCCTGCCCGCTGCGCGGCGGAAGCGCGGCTGATCCTGGCGACGGCAAGCGCGGGAAGGCCCGACCACGGGGAATGCGAGGCGATTCGCGCCAGGCCGCTGTCGACGACGGACGTCACCCCCGGGACGGTGATGCTCGTCTCCGCCACGTTCGTGCTGAGGATCACTTTGCGGCGGGACGCGGGAGTGACGGCGCGATCCTGTTCCGTCGCAGGAAGATCGCCATACAGCGGGGTCAGCAGCAGATCTCGATGCCGCGCGAGCTCGGCGCAGGCTTCCGAGGCCTGTCGGATCTCGGCGGCGCCGGGAAGGAACACGAGGACGTCGCCTGCGGTTCCGGGAGTCGTCAGCCGGCGGACGGCAGCGCCGACCTGTTGCGGAAGGCGCCGATCATCGGGCATTTCCAGATGCTCGATCTCCACCGGGAAGCGCCGCCCCTCGCTGCGGACGACCTCGGCCTCCAGGTGCTCCGCAAGGGACGTGGCTTCGAGCGTGGCAGACATGACGATCAGCTTGATCCGCGGAAGCAAGCGTCGGGCGAGCGCAAGCGCGAGATCGCCCGGGAGATGTCGCTCGTGGAATTCGTCCAGCACCACCGCGCCCACCCCTCGCAGCGTGGGATCCGCGAGGATGCGACGCGCGAGGATGCCCTCGGTGACGTACCAGAGGCGCGTGCGCGGGGAGCCGGACTGCTCGAAGCGGACCTGCCAGCCGACCAGATCGGGATCGGCGAGCTCGAGCGCGACGCGTCGCGCGGCCATGCGCGCTGCGAGCCGGCGCGGCTCCAACACGACGACTTCCCCCTGAACCCGGTCGAGCAGAGCGGGGGGAACCCGCGTCGTCTTTCCGGCGCCGGGAGGCGCCTCGAGCACCACGATGGAGCGTCGCTCCAGTGCCTCGAGGACTTCCGGCAGCGCGGCGTCGATGGGGAGGACTTCCTTCACGGCGGCCGACTATAAAGGCGCGCATGAAGAGCCTCCAGGACACTTACGCGCCAGGAACGGACTTCCACGTCGTCTTGAAGCGCCCGACGCCCAGCGATGCCCTTCTGAAGCTGCGCGCACGCGCAACCGAGCTTCGTGAGGATCGCGCGGTGGTGGACGCCACGCTGGGGACCGTCCATCCGAAGACGCGTACGACTCGGGGCCTCAAAGGTAGTAACCAAGACCGGAAAAGATCGTCTTTGCAGCCCCACTTCGCATGCTGACGACTTCCAGCCAGTGATTCTCGTAGGCGTCTCCGTGCAGAATGACCTCGGGGTAGCCGTCGCCATCCACGTCGGCGACGTCAAGCAGAGCCCATGTCGCTACGTCGGGTACATCCACATCCGTTCTGTGAAACGGCACCTCGCGAAGCACGACCACGTGACCAGTCCGGTCGATCCGCAGGACGACCGCACAAATTGCCAGTTCCGCTCCTGCAATGCTGGAATAAGCCGCTTTCGCAATGGAGAAGTCGGCGACGTTCGATTCCCAGCTGGCAAACAATACTTGCTTATCCTCGCCGGCAGGAACGCCGAGACGTTTCATCTCCCGGACCAACAGGTCCTTAACATGTGAACGGACCTCTCCGCGCTGCTGACACTGGGCCTTTTCTTCGTGCTCCATCCACTCGCAGTGGAAGTCAGCGGTGATCTTGAAGCCGGCGCCGAGCTTCTTCGGCTCGACGAGCAGGCACCCGTCCGCCGGACCGTTCCCGTAAGGAGACTCGCCGCAGTAATGCGCCTTCAGAAAAGACTTCACTTTCCGGCACTGGGCTGTCCTACAGGTCGGACGATGCGGATCGGCATCGGCTCCCGGTCGCGTGTCGGTCGAGAGCATCAGAGATATCAGAGCTGCGATCAGGCCCGGAATCCGCATTCTGATTCCTCGGAGGTGACGTATTACGAGCTGGCCGAAGTGTAGCGCCGGATGGAGGAGATCCAGATCGCGCGGGCAACCCCCGCGAAGAGCAGGGTGCCGACGAGCGCCCCGACCGCAGTCTGCAGCGTCAGCTTGCCGAGCAGCGCCAGCGCCGGATAGGTCGTCATCAGCGCCAGCGGAAGCACGAAAGTGAAGACCACCGCGAGCGTGCCGCGGAACACGGTGCTGGGCCAGCGAGCGACGTCGAACACCGACTGGAAGAGATAGAGGAGGTTGTCCACGCGCACGGCGATGAAGGCGATCGCCACCACCAGGATGGCGATCGAATACAACACCATCACCGCGGCGCAGAGCATCACCGCCGCCAGCAGCACGTGCATCAGCGCCGGCGCGTGGCCGATGCGCTGGAAGGCGAAGGCAAAGATTACCGCCGCGCCAGCAAAGTCCGTCACGCGCCATGGCTCGATCTTCGAGAACGAGACCAGGAGCTGCGCATCGGCGGGCTTGAGGAGCACGAAGTCGAGCGTCCCCTTCCGCACGTGCTCGACGACCTGCATCAGCGACGGGCTGAGCGTCCCTTCCAGGACTCCCTTCAGCGCGACGAACCAACCGAGGACGACGAGCATCTCGGGAAACGTCCAGCCGGCGACCGAGTCGCGCGTGCCGAATACGACGACCAGCGGCACCAGCGTCACTCCCATCCAGAGCAGCGCCAGCGCCCCTTCCACGGCGAACTCGAATCGGTATTGCAGCGCCACCGCGACCGAGGCCCGAAGCTGGGCGCGCACGACGCGCAGCGCGCGCATCATCCGCCGTACGCCGCGTAGTGGCGCAGTCCGGACCGCCACGCGACCCTCGTCGAGACCAGGAACAGCGCCACGTACGCCCACTGCGCGGCGAGCAGCTCGAGCGCCTCCGCCCGCGACCAGCGTCCGAGCATCAGCTCGACGGGAAACGAGAGCTGGAAGCGGAAGGGCAACACGAGAGCGAGCTCGCGAACGGCGCGCGGAAAGAGGTCGAGCGGAATCAGGTATCCGGAGAGGATGTTGGAGAACCCGAGCCAGGCGTCGAACAGCGAGGCTGCGCTCTCGAATCGCAACGCCAGCGTCCCGATGATCGCCTGGACGAGGAAGTAGAGGAGCCAGGCGCCGAGGAGAGCGGGACAGAGCAGCGCCCAGGAGAACCAGTCGTGCGAGAGCTGGCCGCGGGCGACGTACAGCAGGATGGCCACCACCGGGATCGCCACCACGCCGCGCATGGGGATGGCGGCGAGATTGTCGGCGGACCATTGCAGGAGCGGATGGATCGGGCGCAGCAGCCTCAGCGCGAGGGTGCCTTGCCGGATCTCCATCGTCATTTCCCACACCACCCATGCGCCCGTCATCAGGCGCACGAGCAGCGCGGCGAGGTAGTAGGCGGCGAAGCCTTCCTGCGAGTACCCGCCGACGGGACCCGACCGCGCCGCCGCCGCCCAGATGGCGAGCATCACCAGCGGCATGTTGGTGGAGAACATCCAGATGAGAAACTCGGCCCGATAGGCGACCGCCTCGGCGAATCCGGTGCGCAAGAGCTGCGGATACAGGCGGAGCAGCCGCGTCATGCAGCGCGCCCCTGCGCGAACAGGTCGCGCATCACTTCCTCGAGCGGCGGGTCCTCGACGGTGAGGTCGGTGAGCGGCAAGGAAGAGAGGGCGCGCGCCACCGCCGGCTGGAGCGCGTCCTGCGAGACCTGGATGATCGCCTGCGCGTCCCCGTGCTCGATCACGGACCCCAGCGCTTCCAGATCGCGCCTCTCCACCGGACGCGACAGCCGCAGCAGCATCCGCTTGTCCGGACGCACGCGGCGCACCAGATCGGAAAGGCCTCCGTCGTAGATCATCCGCCCCTTGTCGATCACCATCACCCTCGGGCAGAGCGCGGCCACGTCCTCCATGTAGTGCGACGTGAGCAACACCGTCGCGCCGAAGCGCTCGTTGTAAGCCCGCACGAAGCCGCGCACGGTGGCCTGCATCGAGACGTCGAGGCCGATGGTCGGCTCGTCGAGGAACAGGACCTTCGGCCGGTGCAACAGCGCGACGGCCAGCTCGCACTTCATCCGCTCGCCCAGAGAGAGCTGCCGCGTCGGCTTGCCCAAGAGCGGCGCCAGGTCCAAAAGCTCGGTGAGCTCGGCCACGGTCGCGTCGTACTGCTTGCGGGGAATATCGTAGATGGCGCGGTTGAGCAGGAACGTTTCGGAAGGCGGCAGGTCCCAGAGAAGCTGCTGCTTCTGTCCCATCACCAGCGTGATCTGCTCGAGGAACCCGCGGGCGCGCTCCCGGGGGACGAAGCCCGCCACCGCGACCCGACCTTCGGTGGGATGCAGGAGCCCGGACAGCACTTTCAGAGTTGTCGTCTTCCCCGCGCCGTTCGGTCCGAGAAAGCCGACGCGCTCGCCGGCGGAGATGGAGAAGGAAACGTCTTCGACCGCCTTCACGTCCTCGTAGGAGCGATGGAACAGCGAGCGGAGGGCCGCCGCCAACCCGGGAGCCCTCCGGTGGACGCGGTACCACTTGCGCAGGCGATCGACTTCGATCATGGCCGCACAAGCTAACCTGCGGCCAGCCTTGGGGCTACACGCGGAACTGCCCGACGACCTCCGACACGCGCTGGGAGAGCTCCTTCAGGGTGGAAGCGGCCTGGGTCGTGGTCTCCAGCCGGCGCATCGTCTCGTCCATCATCCGCGTCTGGTCGGTGACCGCGCTGAAGATCTGGGTGATGCCGGCGTTCTGCTGCGACACGGCCGCGGCGATCTGCCGGACCGCCGAGGAGTTGTCCTTGACGATGTTCGAGAGCTCGCGCAGGTTCTCGCCGGACTGCTTCACTTGAAGGAGCCCGCCCTCGATCTTCTGCGATCCGCGCTCGGTGATGCTGACGGCGACGCGGATGGCGCCGCCGATGTCCTCGAGGATCTCGCGGACCCGATTGGTGGCCTGGATCGACTGGTCGGCCAGCGACCGGATCTCGCGCGCCACCACCGCGAACCCCTTGCCGTGCTCGCCGGAGCGCACCGCCTCGATGGCAGCGTTCAGGGCGAGCATGTTGGACTGGTCGGCAAGGTCCTTCACGGTCTGCGTGATGCCGCCGATCTGCTGCGTGCGCTCCGAGAGCTGGGAGATCTTCTGCGCGATCTCGTCCACCTGCGACCGGATCTCGGTGAGACCCCCCAGCGACTGCTCGATGGCCGCCTCTCCCTCGGAGGAGACCTGATCCGCCTTCTCGGTCAGCTTGAGCACCGTCTCCGCCTTCTGCGCCGCGAGCAGCGAGGTCTGCTTGATCTCCTGGGCGGTGACCTGCGTCTCCTGCAATGCGGTGGCCTGCCGCGTGATGGTCTGGCTCTGATCGTTGGTGCTCTGGCTCAGCTCGCCACCGGCGTTGGTGAGAAGTTGTACCGACTCCTGCAGGGCGCGGAGCACCTCCTTCATCTTTTCCACCATCTGGACGAACGCCTCGGCGAGCTCGCCCACCTCGTCCCGGGCGGTGACCTGGATCGCCTGCGTCAGATCGCCGTCGGCGATCCGCTTCGCGGCCTGCGTCAACCTGCGCAAGGGCGCCACGAATCGCGCCACCAGCGCGAGGGCGACGAAGGCGGCGAGCACCAGCGCCGCGAGCGTGATTGCCACGAGCAGCTTCTGCGCCTGCAGCACCATGGCGTTGCCGGCGGCGGGATCGAGGCCGACGTGGACGGTCGCACCGGTGATCACCGGCGCGGGCACGTCGATGTAAGGGATGCCGTCGAGGATCACGTCCTGGATCCGCTCCGACTCCTTGAGCACCGAAGCATTCTGCTGAGGCGGCTTTCCTTCGAAGCTGTGCGCGATCAGGCTTCCGTTCGGGCCCACGACCTCGACGTATGCCAGGCTCGCGTCCTTCTTCACCGAGGCGATGGTTGCGCCGACAGCGCTGTCGGGCATCTCCACCAGCGCCGAGGCGAGGGTGGCGGAGATGGCCTTTCCCCGCGCGGTTGCCTCCTGCTTGAGGACACTGCGGAAGTACAGGTAGTTGCTCAGTCCGGTCGCGAAGGCGAGAGAGGCGAGTGCCGCGACGACGAGCGCCGAGACCTTGATCTGCAGCGGCCAACCACGGCGCAATGCCCTGAAGTCCGGTTTCACGTTATCTCCCTCGTTTACAAAGCTCGAGAATCGCCGGTGCGATGCTTTCCAGCGCCAGCAGCGCCCGCGCCGCGCCGCAGGCGTGAGCCGCGTGCGGCATGCCGAAGACGATCGACGTCTGCTCGTCCTGGGCGTACGTGGCGCCCCCGGCCCGCTTCAGCTCGAGCAGGCCCTGCGCGCCGTCGTCGCCCATCCCGGTGAGCACGAATCCCGCGGCACGATCGCCGTACGCGCGCGCGAGCGAGGCGAGCAGCTTGTTGCCGGACGGGCAATGCAGGCCGCTGGAGCGCGGCGTGCGCAGGTGTCCCTCCCGGTCCAGCTCGAGGTCGCAACCATCGGGTGCCAGGTATACCGAACCCGGCAGCGGCAGATCGCCGTCGCGGCCGACGATCACGCGGAGATTGCACACGCTGCCGAACCAGCGGACGAGGCCGCCGGTGAACCCCTGGGCGATGTGCTGCGCAAGCAGCAGGGGAACGGGGAGATCGCGCGGCAGCGATCCGAGCACGTACGCGAAGGCCGGCGGGCCGCCCGTGGACGCGACGATGCCGACGACATCCACCTGCGTGCCGTGGGTCAGGGCCGGGCGCGCGGCGATCCGGTTCACGCGGTGGCGGCGGACGACCGGAACCTCCGCCATCAGCCGGACGGACTCCGCCACCCTGCGGGCCCAGCGGCGCATCTCGTCCGGGCCGCCTTCCGGCTTGGCGATCAGCTCGAGAGCGCCGGCGGCCATCGCCTTGAAGGAGAGCTCGAGCTGGCGATGCTGCCGCACCGAGCTGATGACGAGGACGCGCGCGGGTGCTTCCGCCATGATCGCGGCAGTGGCGCCGAGGCCGTCCAGGCGCGGCATGTTGACGTCCATGGTGATCACGTCGGGCCGCAGGGCGCGCGCCTTCTCCACCGCCTCGACGCCGTCGGCGGCCTGCCCCACGATGGCGAGGTGGGGGTCCTCGGCGAGCAGCGCGCAGAGGGCGGTGCGCAGGGTGGTGGAATCGTCGGCCACCAGCACGCGAATGGGCCGGGCGGTCACGCGGCCCCCTTGCGGCGCGCGATCACCGCGCCAACCTCGGAGAGGAGCCTGCCGGAGACGCAGTCCTTCTTGGTGAGGAACCCGTCGGCGCCCACCGCAGTGCCGCGCTGCCGGTCGGTGTCCGAGTCCCGCGCGGAGACGAGCAGGATGGGCATCGAGTCGGTCTCCGTCCGCTGCCGGATGGCGGCGGTCAGCTCGTATCCGTCCATCTCGTCCATGCCGATGTCGCAGACCATGACGTCGTAGGCGCTGTGCCGGAGCTGCTCGAGGGCCTGCCGGCCGTTGGAGGCGGTGTGCACGAGGTAACCGCCCGTCTCCAGCGCGGTGCGGTGCAGCGCTCGCGCGGTGAGCGAGTCGTCGACCACCAACGCACGGCGAGTGCCCCCGAGGCCGGACTCGGCGCGGCGATCGGAGCTGACCAGGAAGTCGGGCCGCAGGATGAGCACCAGCTCCCCGCGAGCGAGCGTCGCCGCTCCTTGCCAGGCCGCCAGATCGCGCACCTCGACCGGCAAGGGACGAATCACCAGCTCGCGGTCCCCCAGCACTTCGTCGACGCTGAGCGCCAGCCTGCGGCCCTGCGACTGCAGGATGAGCAGGGGCTGTCCGTCGGCAGGAACTTCCGGCTGACGGAGGCCGACCAGCGCGCCCAGATCCTGCACCGGGATCAGCTGCTCGCGATGGTCGAGCTGCACCCGGGAACGTCCGACCCGCAAATCGCCGCCGCGGGCGGCGCGCGACGATTCCACCGCCGCCATCGGAATCCCCAGCTGGTGCTCGCCGCAGCGGACGACGAGGACCGGCGAGCTGCCCAGGTCGGCGGGGAGGGTGAGGACGAAGCGCGCCCCTTGTCCGGCGACGCTCTGCACCTCGACGTGCCCTTGCAGCGCCTGGATCTGGTTGCGCACCACGTCCAGGCCGACTCCGCGCCCCGAGTACTCCGTCGCCTCGGTCTTGGTCGAGAAGCCCGGCCGGAAGACGAGCTGGTGGAGCTGCTGGGTCGACAAATTCGCCAGCTCCTGGGGAGGCACCAGGGCGCGGCGCAGCGCCGCCTCGCGGATCTGTTCCAGATCGAGTCCAGCGCCGTCGTCCGCCACCTCGATGAAGAGCATGTTGCCCTGTTGCTCGACGCGGATGGTGAGAGCGCCTTCGGGATGCTTGCCGCGCGCTTCGCGCACATCGGGCATTTCCAGGCCATGGTCGACGGCGTTGCGCACGAGGTGCACGAGGGGGCCGCGGAGCTGCTCGAGCGCGCGGCGATCGAGCGAGACTTCCGCGCCGACCACGGACAGCTTCGCCTGCTTTCCGGTGGCCTTGCAGAGATCGCGCACGGCGCGGCGCAGGGGATCGATGACCGTCCGCACCGGCATGGTGGAGATGGCCTTGAGGCCGTCTTCCATCGAAGCGACGATGTCCGCCGCTTCCTCGCCGTCGCCGCCCAGCGCGCGCCGAACACCGAGCAGGACCGCGCGCGCTTCCGCCGTCTCCGCCTGGATCCCGAGCCGATCCAGCTGGAGGACGGCCTTCTCCAGGTCGCGGCGGCGCTCGTCCAGGCGCAGGCGCACCTCGCGGAGCCTTTCCACTTCGTGGAGCAGCGCGATGACCTGCCGGGTGCTGACGCGCCAGCTGTCCGTCTGCGCGTCGTCGTTCGCGGCGGCCGCGGGGGGAAGATCGACGGCCACCTCGGCAGGCTTCGCGGAAGGCTCCGCAGGCTTCGCGGCAGCCTTCGCCGGCGCCGCGGGCTTCACTGCCGCGAGCAGCGCATGGCTCGCGGCGAGGTCGGGAAGGTCGGCCTTCGCCGCCGTCGCGCGGAGTCGCGCCATCCAGCAGTCGAGCGACTTGAGGATCGCGTCGGCCAGCGGTCCCGGCAGCGGCTGCGCCGAGCCACGCAGGGGAAGGACCACGTCCTCCATGCGGTGGGCGAAGTCGGCCAGCTCCTCGAGCCCGAGCGTGGCCGAGCTGCCCTTCAGCGTGTGAAGCCCGCGCGCCAGCTCGTCGAAGCTGGGGCCCTGCGCCGGAGATTTCTCCAGCTCCATCAGGCTGCGCGTGACGCGGTCGTAGATCTCCTGCGCCTCGTCGACGAATCCGGCGAGCAGCTGTTCGAGCAACGGATCCATCAGCGCTTGTCCTGGCCGTGACGGCGGTCCATCAGCCGCAACAGATCGAGCAGGTGCACCTGCCGTGTGCCGGGCAGGGTGATCTCGCAGGCGGCACCGGTCGAACGCGCTCGGGCTTCTTCGACCAAGGCGTGCGGCAGCCCCGTCGGCTTGGGAATGCGCTCGCAGTCGAGGGCGATCAGGCGCCCGAATCCCGGATCGACCACGAGGAGGACCGCAGGGTCCTCGCGCCATCCCCGGCCGCCCAGCAGCGACGCCAGCGAGAGCGCCGTGACGATCTGCCCCTGGAACCGCAGGATTCCGATCACGTGCGGGGGCGAAAGCGGCACCGCGGTGACCATCTTCAGTGGCACCGCGGCGCGCAGCGTCTGCAGGGGAAGCGCGTACGTCTCCTCTCCGATGGGAAACTCGGCGACCCAGAGGACGTTTTCCTCGTCGACCTCGGACGCCTTCTGCCGGACGCGCTCGGCCCGCCGGACGAGCAGCTCGTTCAGCTCGGGCGCGACGTCGTTCGGCTCGCGCGGCTGCAGCTTCATTCCAGCCCTCCGCGCGCCGAGCGCAGGTACGTCTGCGCGGAATCCCTGTAGAAGCTCACCGGCAAAGGCTCAGGCCCGGCCAGGACTTCGTCCGCCGGCAGCTTGTCGATCTTCTTCAGCACTTCGCGCATCAGCGCCGTGGCGGCGCTCCTTTCGCCCATGCGAACGTGAAGCAGCGCCCGCTCGAGGATGCCCGGGACGTAGTCGGGGACTTGCCGGGCCAGGTCGGTCAGCTCCTTCTCGGCGCGCTTCTTTTCGCCCCGCTCGATGTGGACCAGAGCCCGCAGGTGCAGCGCCACCGGCTCCGGCGGTCGCACGAGCGGGACATACGGCGCGGGGTCAGGCGGCGGGGGACGAGGCGCCGCAGGAGCCTTTGCCGCCGGACTGCCCTCGGGTCGGCGGTAGACCTGCAGCTCTGCGGGCCCCGTCCGCACCAACCCCGGTGGCGGCTCGGAGATGTCCATCGATCCGAAGAGCACGGCGCCGCCCGGGGCTACCGCGCGCGCGAGGTGCCGCACGACGCTGCGCGCGGCCTCCCGCGAGAAGTACACCAGGACGTTGCGGCACAGGATCAGATCGAACCGGCCTGGAGGGTCGTCGAGCAGGTTGTGTTCGGCGAAGTGCGTCGCCGACCGGATGGCCTCGTCGATCCGGACGCGGCCGTTTCCTGCGTCGCTGAAGACGGGATGCAGGACCGGCCCGGAAGGCCGCCGCGACCAGGCGCCGTACTCGCCGGTGCGCGCCACCACCAGGTTGCGCTCGAGGAGATCGGTTCCCAGCACCTCGACGGAGACGGTCCTCGGCCAGGGCAGCAGATCGAGCAGGCACGCCGCGATCGAGTAGGCCTCCTCGCCGGTGGCGCACCCCGCGCTCCAGGCGTCGATCGACCGCCGACCGCCGTCCAGCAGCTCCGGCAGCAGGCTGGAGGCGATCCAGCGGAAGTGTTCCGGGTGGCGGAAGAAGAACGTCTCGCCGACCGAGACCGCCTGGCAGAGGGCGTGCACCACCGCCGTTTCGCGCGCGGCGGCGCGCTGGAGCACTTCCTCAGGCGCACCGAGGCCCGCCGCCGCCCGGCGGACCGCATCGGGCAGGATCGCGTCGCGGGAAAATCCCGTCCACTCGGCGGCGTACGCGATCAGCTGGTCGAGCGCGTGATCGTCGTAGCGCCTCATGA
>Ga0066681_10000274_pt1 | contig 15387 bp, 10 predicted proteins | sample GraSoiAngelo_130_FD_65629 | JGI IMG/M metagenome (GOLD analysis project Ga0066681, IMG submission 65629) | Grasslands soil microbial communities from the Angelo Coastal Reserve, California, USA - 14_0929_02_20cm | ecosystem: Environmental > Terrestrial > Soil > Grasslands | place: USA...
ATCGCGCCGCCCGAACCGAGATCGAGATCAGCATTGGATGCGGCAATCGTATTGTGCGGCGTGAAATAGTCAACAAGCGCCAGGCCGCCGCTGGTTGAGAGTTTCACAAAGCAGTTTCCGCAATCCTGGTTGGAAGGAAACCCCTGAGCGGTCAACGTGGTTTCAAAAGTGCCGTTCCCCTCGAGGAAAAAAATATTTCCCGCCACATCTGCAGCCGGAGCTGCGCCTGACATCCAAATTCCGCCGTCACTGCCGTTGGGAACCAGGTTCAAGACGCTGGTCTGCGCCAGGCTGCTGGCGCTGGAAGCCATAACCCAGGAAGTGTAAGGGCGGATGTCGCAGTGCGAGGCCCACGTGGTGTAAATTGTTCCATTGATTTCGAGCAGGCCCGGCCGCTCTTTGTACTGTTTCGGGTCAAATACCACGTTTCCGCCCGAGCTATTGTCGCCCGAGCCCGGGTAGGTTGCCGTGATGTTCTTTGGCCCGCCGAAAAGCTCTGCCCCCGTCGCAAGATCCAGGGCATGGAGGCGCTGAAAATAATTGCCAGCGGAATTCTTTGACATGGCGATGACATAAATGGCGTTGCGGGTACGATCGATGACCGGCGTAGCGGTGATGCCAATCTCCGGCGAAACCTGCCCACAGCCACGATTGTCGCTCGTGGTTTCACCGCTGCCTAATGTTGAAGTTTTCCACAAAGATGCCGCGGTCATGCCGTTGATGGAGTCAGCGTCAAAGGCGTAAACGGAGCCGTGCTCGGTGACCACGTAAAGAATGTTTTTCTTGTTTCCGCTGATCGACACATTGGAGAGGTACAACGGCTGCGCGTCCACTTTGCCGTCCACGGTAAATTCGCCCAGCTTGCCAAACTTTGTCGAGTTGACGTTCGCGGGTGTTAGGGTCACTTCGTTCAGGTTCTGTCCCGTACGCTGGTTGTCGTAATGATAGGTGATCACGTCCGTGCTGGAAGGCGGCCCTGGTGGCCCTCCGCTGAGGACAGGGCCGGATGTGTTTGCACATCCGGCGAACAGAATGGCAGCGAACGGGAGTGTGGCCCAAGAATGTGGGCGGAATCGAGACATGCATTCTACCTTTGAGTCAAATCTAGGGCTGGAGGGAAAAGGACCTACATTGGCCCAACCGATGATTCTACGCGAACGTCAATGTTCTGCAGCACTCTTGAATTGTCCCCCACGCCGATTGCATGCGCAATCAGGCAAACGCCCGGGTACGGCAGTACTGCCTCCTCCTGTTCTTTGGGGTGGATAGGGCTTTTCTTTTCATTGTTGTGGCTCGCTTCACTCCTTGCCTCGACGGTCCTTCCCTTCTATCCTCATTATCCCCATGCTACTGAAAAATCAAGTTGCGCTCATTACCGGCTCCGGCCGAGGAATCGGCCGGGCTATCGCTCATCTGTTCGCCAAAGAAGGCGCAGCGGTGTTTCTTACCGCGCGCACAGAGAAGGAGCTTGCCGCGGTCGCAAAGGAAATATCGGACGGCGGCGGCCGCCCGGAATACGCAACCGCGGATTTGACGCAGGAGGCTGCGTGCGCGCATGTAGTCGCTACAACTCGCGGAAAATTCGGCAGGATCGACATCCTGGTGAACAATGCGGGGCACTACGGTCCCGTGGTTCCTGTGGAAGAGTATCCCCTCGCGGAATTCGACAAAGTCATCGCTGTGCATCTGCGCGCGGCTTTCTTGCTGTCGAAACTGGCGCTGCCTGAAATGTATGAGCGCGGCTCCGGAGTGATCCTGAACATTTCCAGCCTTTCCGCGAAGGCGGCCTACGCCTGGGGTTCAGCCTACGCCGCGGCCAAGGCGGGAATGCTGGGCTTAACACGGGTGACGGCGGCAGAAGGCGCGCGAAAAGGCGTGCGCGTGAACGCGATTTGCCCGGGGCCAGTCACGGAAACGCAAATGTCGAAGGAGCTCGGCGCGGTCCTGGCAAAGAAAATGGGCGTCAGCGCGGAAGAGCAACTGGCGGGCTTTCTGAATGGTTTGTTGCAGGGCCGTGCGCAAACCGCAGACGAAATCGCGCGCGCTGCTTTGTTCCTTTGCTCGGAGCAATCGACCGCAATGACAGGGCAATCTATCAACGTCGACGGCGGCGTGGCTTTCTACTGACGCTGCGGGCAGCACTGCCTCGCGACGATTCGCGTTCGTTGACTTGCCCTGCATGTACACCTAGAATTGACTCATCTTCTCTCCCCAGCCGTATGATCGGTCAAACCATTGCGCATTACTGCATCACCGAGAAGCTCGGTGCCGGCGGGATGGGTGTGGTGTACAAAGCGCTCGACCTGAAGCTCGAGCGTGCAGTTGCTTTGAAATTTCTTTCCTCTGACCTGGTCCTCAGCTCGCGGGACAAAGAGACTCTCCTCCGCGAAGCACGAGCAGCTTCCGCTCTCGATCATCCCAATATTGGCGTCATCCACGGTATCGAGGAGACCGAAGATCACCGGCTTTTCATGGTCATGGCCTATTACGAGGGAGAAACCCTGGCCCAAAAATTGTCACGCGGGCCGACTCCTGTCCGCGACTCGCTGGACCTTGCCATCCAAATTGCCCGTGGCCTGAGCGCGGCTCACGCGAAGCACATCGTCCACCGCGATGTTAAACCGTCCAACATCATCATCACAAAAGACAATGTAGCTAAAATTGTGGACTTTGGGCTCGCCCGCGTGGTGGCCAGCGCTAGCGCCACGCAAAGTCTCTCGTCGACCGGGACCCTCCCCTACATGGCTCCCGAGCAAATTCTCGGCGAAACGATTGATCAGCGCTCCGACATTTGGTCTCTGGGCGTAATTCTTGTGCAGATGCTCGCCGGGAGCCATCCGTTCATGCGGCCGAATACAGGAGCAATGACCTTCGCCATTCTGAATCAGGCGCCGGCGGCAGTGGACCTGGCTCCGGCTGTCTTGCAACCAGTCATTTACCGAGCTCTTTCCAAAAAGCCGGAGAGCCGGTATCCCACGTCAGACGAAATGCTCCGCGCTCTGGAAGCGGCGCGTGCTCAGATTACCTCGACCCCGTCCTGGCCTGAGGAAACGACACTCCGCTCGATCGGCGCAAGAAACCTAAAACAGTATGCCGAGAACGCGTCCAGCCCGCGGTGGACCACGGGCACGCCGAAGAAAACCCGACGGCTGTGGGCCGCTTCGCTTGGCATCGTCTTGATTGCCGCGCTGGTTTTCTTTCTTCCATCAATTCGCGAGCGCTTCGTGGGGCTTGCCTATGCGGGCAGCGAGAAACACATTGCGGTTCTTCCGTTTGCCAGCACGGGAAACGATCCCGACTATCAGCCGGTCGCCGAAGGCCTGATGGACTCGATGACCAACGAGCTGTCGAACTTGGAGGCCGCGCAGAAATCGCTTTGGGTTGTGCCCGCGAGCGTGGTGCGCGAGAGGAAAGTGAGCGATCCTACGTCAGCCTTTCACGAGCTCGGCGCCACCATGGTCGTGCAGGGAACGGTGGAGCGCAAAGGCCAGAATTTGCGGCTGACCGTGGTTCTGATTGACGCGAAGCGCCTCCGGCAGATCGGTTCGATACAGCTCGAGGACGACCGTGGCGACCTCGGCGCTCTTCAAGATCAGGCCGTCACTCGTCTCGCCCGCTTAATGAAAGTCAATGCGTCCGAGACCGCCCCCTCGCCTTCCGGCAGCGTAACGCCAAGCGTCTATGAGGCGTACCTCAAAGCCTTGGGATATATGCAGCGCTATGACAAGCCCGGCAATCTCGACCTGGCCATTGCTGCGCTCAATTCGGCAGTAGAAAAGGACCCGCGTTTTGCGTTGGGTTACGCGACACTCGGGGATGCCTATCGCCTGAAATTCCAGACCGATCACCATCCCGCATGGATTGATCAAGCTCTGTCAAATTGCCGAACCGCCATCGCGATCGATGCTCACCTGCCTGCGGTTCACGTGACAATGGGGCTGCTCAACACGACGCTCGGAAAGAACGACTTGGCGCTGCAGGGATTCCAAAAGGCCCTCGACATCAATCCGCGAGATGCCGCCGCCCTGACCGGTATGGCCGGAGTCTACGAGAGCACCGGGAAAATTGCCGACGCCGAAGCCAATTACAAGCGTGCCATTGCGCTTCGACCCGACTACTGGGAAGGCTACAACGCCCTCGGCGACTTCTACGACCGTCAGAAGCGCGTACAAGATTCCATCGCGCAATTTCAGGAAGTCATCAAACTGACCCCCGACAATACCAGCGCATACAACAATCTCGGCATCGAGTATATGGAGCTCAGCGATTCCAAATCCGATGCTGCTGCCGAGGCCGCTTTTCAGAAATCCCTTCAACTCGCGCCGAATTATCAGGCTTACGCCAACTTGGGCTGGTTGTACATGAATCAAAAGCGCTACGCCGAATCCGCCGCGGCCACTCGCAAAGCCCTGGAGCTCAACGACAAAGATTGGCGCGTTTGGTCCAATCTGCAGCAGGCCTACATTTGGCTCAAGGATGACGAAAAGATGCGCCCGGCACGCGGCAGGACGCTCAACCTTCTCGAGCAATACACCGCGTTGAATTCCCAGGAAGCGCCCGTTCTGTCCATGCTCAGCACCTACTACGCGGAAGACAAACTTCGCGAAAAGGCCGTCGCCACAGCGAACGCGGCCCTCCACATCGCGCCCAAAGACCCCTGGGTCCTCGCGGACATTGCCGAGACCTATGACCGTCTTGGCGATCGCCGCCGCGCCATCCAATATGCGCAGCAGAGCCTCAAGAACGGATATACTCTGTCCGACCTTCAGCGCCGCCCCGCCCTTTTGGGGCTCCTCGCTGACCCGAATTTCACTCCCCGCGGAATGCGGTAAAGCTTCGAAAGGAGAATCATCGTGGCTACACCCGGCACTGCACGCGCAAAAGAAAGAGAACTTCCTCGGTCCGCAACCATTACCATCCGCAAGCAAACCCCCAAACCTCAAGGCGAAGTCGAGGTAACCCCGAACAACGGCAGGATTCACTTCAAGAACAAAGATGAGAGGGCCTATCGGCTACGTTTTTTCAAGGAGAATGCGGAATTCAGTCACGGCATTGACATGCTGCTTCCCGCCAAGGGAAATCTCACGGTGCTGATCAAGGCGGGCGATGAGTGGCATTTCACCGTGTTTAATGTTGGAAAGGCCATGAACGGCATCGGCGGCGGCCCCATCCGGAACTGATTTAGGTCGCACAATCGATCGCTCTACTCTCCCGAATGATGCCGCGCTCATCCGTCACCGCGGCGTAGGAATCTTGCGCGGAATACTTCTAGGCACATCCGGGCTGGGAGCCTGGAGCGGAACCTCCGTAAATTACGCTACGGAAGTGAATTAATTCCGTCCAGCGAGACCTGATCTAGTGCAGCTCGTTCTTGTAGAGCGCTCCGGCTTTCATCACGAATTTGACTCTCTGCAATTCCGAAATGTCTTTCAGCGGATCGCCGGAGACGGCCACGAGGTCCGCCCATTTTCCTGCTTCGATGGTTCCCGCTTTGTCGCTCCAACCGAGCAGCTCCGCGGCCACTGACGTACCGGTTCGAATTGCTTGCATCGGCGTCATGCCATACTGCACGTAGTATTCAAACTCCTTCGCTTGATTCACTTTTTTCCAGTCGAAGCCCCCGGCATCCGTGCCCAGCGCGATTTTCAGGCCTTTCTTGATGGCCTTCGAAAAATTCTCTTTCTGCAAATCGGCCATCTTCTGCCAGTTCCCGCCGCGGCCCGGTGCGACGTACAAGCCGACCGTGAGTGTCGGGACCCAGTAAATTCCCTTGCGCGCCATCTCCTCCATCAGCGCATCCGTTAACCCGTCACCGTGCTCGATGGTATCCACTCCGGCACGCATCGCGGCGGCAATGCCCTCGCTGCCGATGGCGTGCGCCGCCACTTTCTTCCCCAGCCGATGCGTTTCCTCCACAATCGCCTTCGCTTCCTCATCCGTGAAGTTCACCATGCTGTGGAGCACGCCGTCGGGCTCAAAATGGTAGCGGCGGTCCGAGTAATACTTGATCCAATCCGCGCCATACATTGCCTGCTCGCGCACGGCCTTGCGCGCCCCGTCCACACCGTCGACATATTGCACGCCCGTGGGCACTTTCAGCTCCCACGAGTAGCCCAGTAGCGGATACATTCCCGTAGGCGTCATCGCGCGCGTGGACACTTGCATGCGCGGGCCGGGCACTTCGCCTTTGGCGATAGCCGTCTTGATGTCCACGTCCGCGTACATGGCGCCTTCTGTTTCCAGATCGCGCATCGCCGTGAATCCGTGGGACAGCGCAATTTGGGCGTTGCGGGCGGCGAGAATGGCGCGGTAGGGAATCGATTGCTTTAGTAATTGCTCGTCATACTCTTCCGCGGTGACGTCGCCCTGCAGCAGGACGTGCGTGTGCACGTCCATGAATCCCGGCAGCACCGTCGCTTTCGAAAGATCAATCACTTCCGCGCCCGCGGGAGCGCTCCCGCCCGGGATAACCGATACAATCTTGTCCCCTTCAATCAAAATGAGCGGGTTCTCCACGGGCTTGTCGCTCTTCCCATCGATCAGTTTGCCGGCGCGGATGGCAACCCGCTGCGGCGTCTGTGCCGTGATGAAAACCGGAATCAGCAGGCTCGACAAAACGAAAACAAAAAAGCGGCGCATGGAAACTTCCTCCTTCGGACCCGCAAGCCTATCAAAGACTCTCCCATTCGTCGCCTCCCAAAAGTGTCTTGGCCAGTGCGATTCGACGCAGCCGTGACTCGGGCCAGAAACTCGGGCCAGAAGCTCGGGAAGGATTCGACAACGAAGCGGTGTTCGGCTAGTATCAGCGCGTTAGCCGTCCAGGGAGCGGCCGATCTCCCGGTGAAACAAGCCGCTCTGATTGCCATGAGAAATCTTGACGGCATTTCCAGGGTGAAGCCGTGAGCCAATCCTCGGTTGCGAAAACCCCTGATAGTTTAGTCAGAGAAGAATCGCGCCGCAGCACGCGCATTGACCGCTCCGTTCCGATGATTGTCTTCGGGCAAAACCGCATGGGCGAGCCGTTCGTGGAGAGAACCGTTTCCACCAGCATCAACGTGCATGGCTGCCGTTACCCTTCGCGGCACGATTATGGCGTGGGGACCTGGGTCACACTGCAAGTCGTCGGCCTGAATGTGGAGCCCAAGCCGCCGGCGGTTCGGGCCAGAGTACGCTCCGTTCATGCGTCGCAAAGCACGCGTGAATTGCAGCAGGTGGGCGTGGAACTGGAAGTTCCCGCGAATGTCTGGGGCATTTCCGCGCCGCCGCAGGACTGGCTGGGTTTTGGAGAAACCACAACCTCGCGGCCACAGTTCTCTGCCGCGGAACCGGAGGCCCCCGCCCCGGCGATCGTCACTGAACCAGCGGTGACAGAAGAACCGCCGTCAACACTCGAACACAAGCTGGCCGAAGTTGCCACTTTTCCTTCTCCCTCGCTCGTTGCGTCGAAGCCTCCAGCTCCCGTGTTTGCCGAAGCACCCAAAACGCAACGCATCGTCGTCACTCCGGATGGGCTCATCAACGCGATTCAAGGAAAGCTGCAACAGGCCGCTGAGAAAGCCGTGCAAACCGCCGTCGCAAAACAATTGGACGAAGCCGTGCGCAACGCCGTGGCTGCCATTGACGATATCCGGCAGTCCAGCATTCGCGAAGTTCAAGAGCTTTTCCCCACACGCGTGCAAGCCGCCACGACCGGCTTGGCCACAAGAGACGAAATCGCCGCCGTCATCGCCTCGCAGTGGAAAGAGGAGATGGACAAATACCGCAGCCACGCCGAAGAGTTGACCCAGAAGCTGGCAAACCAGGCTGCGGACTTGAAACGCGCACTGGACCGGTGCCAGGAGTTTCTTGGAAAAATGAGCAGTGAAGTGGAACCCCAGGTTCACGCGCGGCTCAACGAAGCGGTTGCGCGCGCGGCCTCAGAATTCGATGGGGCAGCCGCCCGGACTGTGGACCGGCGCTATGAGCGGCTCCGGGAGAGCACGCAGTCCGTCATGCAGGAGGCGCTGCTGAAACTGGACGCGCGCTCGGCCGAAGTGCAAGCCTTGGTGCAGGGCGCCGTTAACTCCACCCTTGCGGCGCTCGAGCGGCAGGCCGAATCGCAAATGAATACCATTCTCAGCGAAACGAAGGACCGCGCTGCATCGGCGCTCTCCTCGCTCGATGCGGAGAACCGCGCGGCTTGCGAGGCGCGCCGCCAGGCCCTTGAAGCCGAAGTTGCCCGTTCCGCCGAACGCTCCACCGAGCAATTCCGCAAGGGCATGAAGGCGTTTCTCTACTCCTGCCTCGTTGCGGCCGTTAGCGCCGTGGACGAACACTCGAAATCAACTCTGGAGGGTCTCACCAAAGACAATGGAAAATCGCTGCATGAAGTCCACGAGAATGGCGGCGACGCGGCGAGTCCCGAGGGTCCGGAGATCCTCCCCGCTCCCGATAGCGATCCCTTCACGCATTAGGCAGTGAGGATTCCATCCAAAAAAAGAGCCAGCCGCTTTCTCAAGGCGGCTGGCCTTTTCTCTTTCCCTGATTGCAGAACGCTGGTTACTCCTGAAGGAGGCAAGAATAACAGTTCTGCGTGTGTGCTCTGGCTGGAACTCGAAACTCGATTTCTCAGCTCGCTGGCTGCGCCGGACCCGGCCGCCGGAACGGCCGGCGCGCCATCTCTTCGACGCTGTAGATCCCATGCCGTACGGCCACCATCACGGGGTGACGGCTGTCTGCAACACGATCCACCGTTACTGCCCAAACTCTGTGCAGCGTGTACAGGCTGACAACAATTGAGGCAAGCGCTAGAAACCCCATTGCAAAAAGCGCAAATGCCGCCAGCAGTTCGCGCACGAAGTACATTTGCAGCGCAGCGATGCTACCCAGCAGCCACCACATCCACTTCCGGCTTTTATCCCTGTTCTTCATTTTTTCCTGATTCGCACCCGAGCTCATCGAATGTACCCACCCCGGTCTCCTCGAAGCTGCTCATGTCGCTTACATTGGATGTTACAACCTGCCCTAACGGGCATGTCCTCAATACCTGCACCATTAGACACCTTGGGTAGCATAGAAATCGATGGTACAGAAGTCACATTTTAGGCCCCAAACGAGTCTCCTAGTACCGGCCCTTTCGGCGCTTTTTCTATGTAAGACGCTGAGACAACATCTCTTACGTGAGTATACACTTTCGCCATGATTTTCGCCTAGTTTTCCCTGTACCGCCTGTGGGGAACCTGACCTATCGTACAGGGGGTCTCGTAGCCACTTTTGGTAGTGACTCCTACCCTTCGGGCGTATCATCGCCGATCCGAGAACTGGGCAGACAAGAGCCCTGTGGGCGCGGATGGCTAGCGCGAAGCAACGAATTTGCGAAGTGAAAGGTGCTAGGTGTGCTTGATGCGTTCAAAACCGCGCGCTGCTGCGGAGGCGGATCCGGAGAACGACTGGCGTCAATTTCCCTTCAGCGCATATCCCAAGTCAAAGGGCAACTTGCCGTCAACGCGGAGAACTTTCACCGAGCTATTGATGGAGTAGACGTCGATGATTCCCGCGGCCCCCGGCGTCGCTCCCACGGTGCGCAGCAAGTCCTCGTCATTCTCCACCATCTTTACGGTCAGCCGCGATTCGTTCAGCTTTGCGATGATGGCCTTGATTTCGCCGGGCGCGGCGTCAAATAGCTTTTGCGCGGCCACGTGCATGTCCGGAGACTCCGGATCCTTCATCACCAAAGTGAAAGCCTTGCCGTCAGGCCAAGCCTTCTGAACGCCTTTGCAGAGCTTCGACAAATCCGCAAGCGATACATCGGACAGCTTGCTGCCGGCCGAGACAACCACCGCCATGTTCTTGATTCCCGCCATTGCTCCTGCAGCCAGCAGCAGGACGCACCACAACATCGCGGTAGTTCGAAACCCTTTAGCCAATCGATGTGCCTTCATAATCCTCGCTCACGTTGAAGAATTTCCGGCAGTATGTTCATTCGAAGCGCTCCTTGGCAAGCGTCCCTTTCAGGCCGTGTGTCCAACCTGACGCTTCGCCGCATCATCCGTGCGCGGCCACTACGCCCTTAATCCTTCGGTACAACCTGCCCCATAGGGCAGTATCCGCATCGGCCTCTCCTGCGCTACGTTCAGGGACTAGAACTTATCCTAAGCTCAATTCTGGACAGGAAGTGATTCGACATGGCTCGTTTCGCTGCGCGTTGGTTCCTGCTCATCTTTCCCGCGTTTTTTGCCTCCAGTGCGTTGGCGCAGACGGCCGCTCGCCACGCAAAACCGGCCTCTAACCGCGCGGCTACTCACACATCGCCGGTCGCTCCTCTTCCACAGCAACTTTTTGGCGCCATACCTCTTTCCACGAAGTCGGAGGCAGCGCGCAAATCCCTCGAACTTGCCTGGGACAAGTACGAAAACGCCATGTACGAGCCAGCCGCAAACTTGGCTCGTCAGGCCATGCAGAAAGATCCGCAGTCAGCCTTGAGCTATGCCCTGGTTTCCTTCGCGGCTCGCCGCGGCATGCCGGATGCTGCCGCCCTCGCCAAGGCCAAGACCCTTCTTTCCCGCGCGACTCCCGACGAACAGCTCCTGGTCCGCTGGATGACTGCGATCCAGGACCACAACGTTCTTCCCGCCATCGCCAGCATGAACGACCTGTTGAAACGTTATCCCCGCGATAAGCACGTCCTGTACCTGACCGGGGAGTGGCTCTTCCTTCAGCAGGATGATGATCGCGCGCGAACCTTGCTGGAAACAGCTTTGCAAGTCGATCCGAATTTCCCCGCGGCCCTCAACCGTCTCGGCTATCTGTACCTTGATTCGAGTAATCCCGATCCCATCAAAGCTGTTGCCTCCTTGAAACGCTATGCGGAAGTGGAACCGTCTTCGCCCAATCCGCAGGATTCTCTCGGTGAAGTCCTGCGGGAAGCAGGTGACGACCAAGGTTCAGTCGAACACTACCACGCGGCTTTGCAAATCGATCCCGCGTACATCAGTTCGCACTATGGACTGGGCAATACGCGCACGCTGATGGGCGATTTTCAGAGCGCGCGCCAGGACTACGACCGCGCCATCACGATGGCGAAGAATCCTCTCGACGAGCTTTACGTCAAGTATCTTCGAGCCCTCGTCTATTTCTGGGAGGGACAGCCGACGGAAGGCCGCAAAGAGCTTGCCACTCTCGCAAAAGAAGCCGCCGACAAGAAAGAACCAAACTCACACTTTCAAATCGGCATGGGCCAAGCCATGCTCGCCGCCGATGCGCAATCCGAACTCGAACAGCTCAAGTCCCTTTCCGTTTTTCTGGACAAGCCTCTCGCAGGCATGAACGAGTCCGATCGCGGCATTGCGCGTGCCGCGGTTTTGCGCGAACGCGTCCGCGTTCTGGTTCTCCAGGGACAGTCGAGCGAGGTCGCTCCAGCCATCTCCGCACTCGAAGCGCTCGCCACCGCATCGCGTGATCAAGTCATTGGAAGCTACTTCGAATCGGCTCGTGGCTACTTGGCGGCCGCGAAGGGTGATTTTGAAAACGCCGCCGAAGGACTGGAGGCGGATCCGCATTCGCCGCTGGCGCTGCAACAATTGGCGGCAGTCCAGGAAAAGCTGGGAAATGCTGCGGCGGCCCAGGATGCTCGTACTGGCCTGAGATATCATCGCAGCTCCGAAGCCGAATGGTTCCTGGCGACGCACAACTGCACAGCCGCGTCAAACTAAACCGTCACGCTTTGAGAAGCGAGGGGTCCGCGAATTCTCCGTTCGGTGCTCAGCGCGCTCCCGTCTTTTCGTCGGCGCCCACTATTTCTTCTTCACCAGTCGCGTGATCCACACCAGGATCACCGCTCCCACAAAGGAAACCACGATCGATCCAATCAATCCGCCTGCGTGGAGGCCCAGTAATCCAAATACCCAGCGACCCACAATTCCGCCCAGAATTCCCAGCAGAATGTCCACCAGAATCCCGTAACCCCCGCCTTTCATGACTTGTCCCGCCAGCCATCCGGCAATCAAGCCCACGATAATCGCGTAAATCAATCCTTCCATGATTCCCTCCTCTGCCTTACCGCATAAGGATGGAGCCCGTTCGCGTGTCCCTTTTAGAACGCGCCTTGCCGAATGTCAACCGAACGGAATACACTGGAGTCACGCAAAAAAAATCCATTGCATGTCCCCGGAGAGAGGATGATTCTCAAGGTTTGTCGGATAGCCTTGCCTTTGCTTGCCATTGTTGCCCTGGCCGCCGCTTGCTCGAGATTTCAGGCTGACAAAAATACAGCGCCCGTTCCCGAGCAGCCCATCCCGCATCCGACGATTGTCTTCATGACCGATTTCGGCGTCGCCAATGACGCGGTGGCCATCTGCAAAGCGGTGATGCTCGGCATCGCGCCCGATGCGCGCATCATGGATATCACACACCAGGTGACTCCCTACTCGATTGAGGAGGGAGCACGTCTTCTCCAGGGGGTCACGCCGTACTATCCCGCGGGCACGGTCTTTGTAGTGGTTGTCGATCCTGGAGTTGGCACCTCGCGCAAAGCCATCGTCGTCAAATCCAAGAAAGGCCAGTACTTCGTTCTTCCCGATAACGGTCTCATTACGCCGGTGATCGACCGCGACGGCCTCGAGTCCGCCCGTGAAATCACCAACACCGACTGGATGATTCAGGCGCCTATTTCTTCCACCTTCCATGGTCGCGACATTTTCTCACCCGTGGGCGCTCATCTCGCCGCGGGCGGCGATTTCTTCCTCGTGGGTCCGGAAATTTCCCAGCTCGTCCGCCTGAATCCAAAAACCGCCACGGTCACCGATAAGGGCATCGACGGCGACGTCATCGGCCTCGATGATCCCTTTGGCTCGCTCATCACCAATATTCCCGGCGACGAATTCAAGAAACTTGCCTACCGTTTTGGTGATAAAGTCCCGGTGCTCATCAACAAGAAACCCGTCACCTTGCCCTACGCCAAGACCTTCATGGAAGTGTCCGTCGGCGATCCCCTACTCTACATAGACTCCCGCGGCCGCGTGGGCATCGCCGTCAATCAGGGCAACTACTCGAAACAATTCGGCGTCACCCCGCCCGTCTCCATGTTCATCCCCCGCAAAGGCATCCCACTCAAAACCAGGTGACCTTCCAGCCTCGACGGAGTGTTCGCCAAGATTCCAGGGAACTTCTCTCTCTACTTGTCGTATCACTTTCTTGAGCAGCCAAATAAAGTGCGCCTTTTCAATGAGCGGACAGTCGCGGAGAGCAGGCCATGGAATCTTTCAAAAACGAACTCAAGCAAGTATTACGAAGGCTCGGCCGCGCCCCCCTTTTCACCGCCATCACTCTCATTACACTCGCTGCCGGCGTGGGAGCCAATACGGTCGTCTTCAGCGTCCTTGAAGGTGTCCTCCTCAAGCCTTTGCCCTATCCAAAACCTGATGAGCTTATCGGGGTCTGGCTGACCGCGCCCGGAATCCAGCTCAAAGAATTCGAGCTATCCCCGTCTGACTACTTCATCTTTCGCGACCAGAATCGTACCCTCCAGGACCTCGGTCTTTACGCAGGCGACTCTGTGAGCGTGACCGGCGTAGCCGAACCCGAACAAGTTCGTGCCCTGCGAGTCACCGACGGCACTCTCCCGCTCCTCGGCATGCCTCCCGTGCTCGGCCGCATCTTCACCAAGCAGGACGATTCGCCGGGCGCTCCCGAAACGGCAATGCTCTCTTACGGCTATTGGAGCCGCAAGTTTGGCGGCGATGCTTCCGTCGTGGGCCGAAACATTATCGTGGACGGCAAGAACCGCCAAATTATCGGCATCCTGCCTCAGCGATTTCACTTCCTGGACTGGGAAGATCCTGGCGTAATCATCCCGTTCCAGTTTGACCGTAACAAAACGCATCTTGGCAATTTCAGCTATGAGGGACTCGCCAGGCTCAAGCCAGCCGTCACCATCGAGCAGGTCAACACTGACGTTGCTCGCATGCTGCCTATCGTTATGACTTCCTTTCCTACTCCACCCGGTTTCAGCATCAAGCTCTTCGAAGACGCGCGCATAGGCCCCAACGTCCGTCCCCTCAAGCGCGATGTTGTCGGTGACGTCGGCAGCGTCCTCTGGGTGCTCATGGGCTCGATCGGCATGGTCCTGCTGATCGCCTGCGCCAATGTCGCCAATTTGCTGCTGGTCCGCGTCGAAGGCCGCCGCCAGGAGCTCGCCGTCCGCGGCGCGTTGGGCGCCAGCCGCTTGCACATCGCTGGGGACCTGCTGCTTGAGAGCGTCCTTCTGGGATTGCTCGGCAGCACCGTCGGATTGGGCCTCGCTTACGCCGCGCTGCGCGTTCTTGCGGCCATCGCTCCCACGGGACTTCCTCGCGTTCGTGAGATCAGCATCAATGGTCCCGTCCTGCTCTTCACCCTATTGATTTCTCTCCTTGCCAGCATCCTCTTCGGTGCTATTCCCATCTTCAAGTACGCCAGAGTGCACCTTAGCACCGGCATCCGCGAAGGCGGCCGCGCGCTTAGCCAAAGCAGGGAGCAGCATCGCGCGCGCAGTATCCTTGTCGTCGTGCAGGTCGCGCTGGCCCTCGTGCTTTTAATCTGCTCCGGGTTGATGATCCGCACTTTCCGGGCCCTCACTAACGTCAATCCTGGATTCTTCGGACCAGCTTCTTTGCAAACCTTCCGCATCTCGATTCCCAGCACCATGGTGAAGGAGAATGAGCAGGTCGTCCGAACCGAAGAAGAAATCTTGCACAGGCTCGCGGCGATTCCGGGCGTCGGATCCGCGGGAATCGTCTCTGTGCTCCCCATGACCTTCGGAGGCTGGCACGATCCCGTCTTCATTGAAAACCGCACTTATGCCGAGGGCGAACTTCCTCCGCTCCGCACCTTTCGATTCGTTTCGCCCGAATACTTGGACACAGTCGGCACGCCGCTGGTGGCCGGCCGAAAAATCACCTGGAACGACACCTACAAGAAAATTCCCGTCGCCATGGTCTCTGAAAACGTTGCTCGCGAACTTTGGCATGATCCCGCCGCGGCGCTCGGCAAACGTATCCGCGTCGCTTCTAAGGACGACTGGCGGGAAATCGTCGGTGTCGTCGGCGACGTTCACGATGAAGGCGTCAGCAAACCGGCCACCACTATCGTTTATTGGCCCCTCCTGATGGATCACTTTGAGAGCGACGATTCCATGTCCATGCGCGAAGTCGCCTTCGTCATTCGCAGCTCTCGCACCGGCTCGCAAAGTTTCCTGAACGAAGTCCGGCAAGCCGTCTGGTCCCTGAACCCGAATCTTCCCCTGGCTGACGTTCACCCCATGGACTTTTTCTACAAGCGCTCGATGGCTCGCACTTCCTTCACGCTCATCATGCTTGGCGTAGCGGGTTGCATGGCGCTGTTGCTCGGCGTCGTCGGCATCTACGGCGTCAT
>Ga0066681_10000281_pt1 | contig 15288 bp, 14 predicted proteins | sample GraSoiAngelo_130_FD_65629 | JGI IMG/M metagenome (GOLD analysis project Ga0066681, IMG submission 65629) | Grasslands soil microbial communities from the Angelo Coastal Reserve, California, USA - 14_0929_02_20cm | ecosystem: Environmental > Terrestrial > Soil > Grasslands | place: USA...
CAACCAACGCTGCACGGCTGCAACGCTACCCCAGAGCGACAAAGTCTCAGGGCCGGTCTGAAGACTCGACAAGGAGCTCATTGCTGTCGGGGCCGTCGCACTCGATGGCCCAGCTGGAGGCTTCGCTTCCGGGGCCAAGCTGGGGCACCCGCCGAGCTCCACCAGACTTATGGAGTTTCGGTACGATCGTGAACGAGCTGATCCGGCGCTGGAGGGCCGACCGACCGGCGAAGCCACGCGCAACGAGATCCCGCATCCGCTGGGAATCGAGGACTGCTATCTCGGCGCCCCGCGCGAGGTACTGCATCGCGTCGTCCCCCTGTTGCCGATGGAGGGAGCAGCAGCCGTCACTGCGGGCAGGGTCGACGGTCGCGCATGACCTCTGCGCGGCTATGACTCACCCGAGGTCTTGACCACACCGCAACCGAGTGGCGGTGTGCTCGTCACCGCGACTGCGTTGGCCCACGCCTATCAGCCTGTGGCGCTACGTGGCTCGTGGGGCGATCTTGCGTCCTGGTCATGTGCGGAGCAGCGCGAAGCGACGACAGCCCGTAACACGCTCGATGATCTACCCGGCTCGAGGATGTCCTCTCACGCGCCGCGGCTATCGGACTAGCGCTGAGTCAGATCTTGAATAGGAGCGCCGGGCGCCTCGCGCTTGACGATGTTGATGCCGTTTTCGCAGTCGGCCTTGTTATAGTAGCTCTCGGCCGAGTCGGCAACGATGCGGTTGTTATTCGCTCGGAACCGCCAGATGTACTGACCCTGCGCGTTCTTGTCGAGCTCAAACTGACCCATGAAACCTCCCCCAAAGCCACCCGCGTCGCGAAGTCAGCGAATACTATGCCCGACTAGTCCCAAGCCGTACTTGTCGGGAGTGACCCGACGGGCGCAAGAAGAACGCACGCGATTAACCCAGGGGAGGCCAAAGGAGATGGCAAACGAACGCCGCCGCGACCCATCCATCGAAGCCGAAGAAGCCTCGCGCGTCATCAAGGAACACGCGGCCAAGCAGCGCATGACGATCCGGGTGCCTGAGGAAACCCTGAAGGCCCTGATCGCCGAATGGCAGCGGCTCAATCCCAAGGCGCCGGCGGAAATCTCATTTCAAGTCGGCGATCGCGTGGTCGGCAGTATGAAGATCGCCGCCTGCGCCTACTTCGGTGACACCTGCTGCGCCTAACCAGGGGGATTCACAAACCCTCCGCCGCGCGACCGCGCTGGTGGCCTTCTGGGAAGCGACCGATCTGGTTTTCAAGAACTATCTAGCCGGAACCGAGGTCGCGCTACCGCCCGAGCTCGTGCCGCTGCTGGCGGAGGCTCGCGATTACGTGAGTCGCGGGGACCTCCTTGAACGCTGGCGAGCGGTACCGGGCGCCGAGGCTCTGATCGATCAGCTTGTCGGAGGCGAACTTCTACTCGTTAAGGGATCGCCGCTCGATGGCAAGGATGCGGCGGTCGCTGATCATTGGCGGTGGGGGCACGACGCTCGTTACTTCCACTACTCGACGCAGCGGACGCGGTATGAAGCCGATCTCCGCCAGCAGGAGGCACTGGTCGCCCGCCTGGCCGAAGCGACGATGCCGGCGTCGCCGTTTAAGACCTATGACGGCCCGCGCCTCGCCCTCACCTCTTCCTTCGATACCCAGCGGGATGGGCTGTGGATGACGCTCCGCCAGCGCCGAACCCGGCGGGGTTTCACGCGCCAATCCATCAGTTTGGACAGTTTCACGACCGTGCTCGAATGGACTTGGGGCGCCACCCATCAGTTGCGGCACCCGGTGTTGGGCGAGCACGTTCTGAAGACCAGTCCGTCGGGTGGGGCTCGGCATCCCATTGAGGTGTATCCCCTGGTACTACGGGTAGCGGGCGTTCCCTCGGGGTTGTATCACTACTCCGTCCGCGACCACGCCCTCGAGTCGCTGCGGCCGGGGCTGTGGGAGGACCTCGCCGTCCGACTCTGCGCCGGCTACGAATGGTTCCGCAACGCGGCCGCGGTGTTCTTGATGACCGCGGTGACGGAACGGAGCATGTGGAAGTACCCGAACTCGCATGCCTACCGGGTGCTGCTTCTCGACGCCGGCCACCTCGGCCAGACGTTCCATCTCGTCTGCACTCAGCTGGGTCTGGCGCCATTCACGACTGCCGCCACCGATGATCTGGCGATCGAGGAAACGCTTGGACTCGATGGCGTGAGTGAGTTCCCGATCTACGCCGCGGCGACTGGACTGCCGGCGTGAGCGGTCCGTGAATGCGCCCGAAGCGCAGCGAGTTGCCCCCAGACCCTCCGCTTAAATGAATCCAGGGCCTCGGGCGCACTTACACCGCCTTGTGCGCGCACCCAGCCGAGTTGCGTCGGATCGTACAAAAACTAGCCGGGCACCGGGCTGGCTTTTGGCAGGTCCAGTGTCGCATAGCCATACTTGCGCCGCGGTAGAGCAGGGTGTAGCTTCCGCGACCGAGTCGCAAGCGGCGCTGAAGTTTGTGTTCGGCGAGCTGCGGCGGCCCAGGGGAGGAATGGTCGTGGATGCTCAACGTAAGCCCAATAAGTTGACTTTAAGGGAGTTCCTCGCGCGCGAGGATGCGCCGCAGATCAAGCTCGGGGCGCATTTCAACGGTGGTGCCTTCATGGACTGCCACTGCCGCGTTTTCGCCGAGACCGGGATCTGGATCGAGGAACTCGTGCCGGTCTTTCAGAAGCTTGATGCCCACCTCGCGGTGGCGAACGAGAAGACGGTGCGCGCGCTCTCGCCGACTCTCGCCTAGGGACCCTCGGCTCCTCAAGCGCAGTCGCGGGTTTGACTGACCATCAACTGCTCGACCTGATCGCGCCCAGTGTCGAGCAGGGGCAGTTGCGGTTTGCAGACGAGCTGCGTCGTCTGGTGCACACCGACGCTCCGGAGACGTTCGCCCGACTGGACTTCGACAGCGACACGACGTTTCTGGAGCCGCTCGCCTTTGCCTACGCGGCTCGCGGCGTGATCTCCCCGGCCGAGCTCGCAGTCGTTTACGCGGCCGCGATGACACCCGAGAAAAGGCCTGGCCGGCTGAGCGCGACCACCGACGCCGACGGCCGTGTTTTTCTGCCCGGATCGGGTTACCTCGCGGGCTTGCCGCCGGGGAGCCAGATGGAGCTGGTGCGTGAGGACGCGTCGCCGGTTGGTTATTCGTGCGGCCGCTCGCCTATCCAGGCGATACCCCTGCGCGCGTGGCGCTTAGGAGACGCTCCCCTATCGCTGCTCGCATATCCGGTCGCCGCGCTTGCAAATGCGGTTGGAGTAGCCGGGGGTCGTCTTCCTGGTGTGGACATCGCTCCGCGGACGCATCGCCCGACCTTGACGACGGCGCTGCGCCGTCTCCGGGACACCTCCTCGGAGCTTGCCGCGGCGACCTGCGGCGTGGTGCGGTACGTGGTTCTATTCGATGACCCGGCGCGCAACTCATTCGCGACCACGGCTGCGCACGGGGTCGTCTTTCTCAATGTGGCCCACGGGACCAGCGAAGCCTTCTTCATCGAAGACCTCGTCCATCAAGGCGGTCACGTGCTCTTCACGGCGGCGTGGAACGGTTCGGAGCCGTTGGTCACATCGGCCCCTGATACGAGCATTGGCGAGCTCACCGGCGAAGAGGATCACCGTTCGCTTGAGGTCGCGTTGCACGGAATGTTCACCCAAACGCTAATGGTCGACGCGCTCGAGGGGCTACTGGGCTCGGACGCCGACGTCGACCGGCATGAGGCGACCGGCCGACTCCTCTTCGCTCTACTGCGCCTAGGCCTCGACCTCCGCGCACTCGCAGGGCTATCGATCTACACAGAAGCCGGGATGCGCCTGGTACGCGAGCTGATTTCGGCCTATGCCGCGGCCGCAGTTAAGTTCGGGGACTCCTTGCTGGCCGCCGACTTCGCCGATCAGCCCTACAACTTCGACTACGCCGTTTATCAGGCACACAATCCCGTCCCGCGATCGCTGGCGAGGACGTGAGCGGGGTTGCCAGAGTCGTTGAGCCGAGCGAACTGAGTCGCATCGGGTTCGGCTGCTATCGCGTCGATAGCCGCGATCCGGACCATGGAAATGCGCTCGTCGAAGCTTTGCGCGCTGGCTGCAATCTGATCGACACAGCGTCCAACTACGCGGACGGCCGCGCGGAGGCGCTCGTGGGAGCGGTCCTGGAGGCGACCGTCGCCAGCGCGTTCGTGATCACCAAGGTCGGCTATGTTTCGCCGTCGGCAGCGGCGGAGCTCGAACGTGCGGGCGTAACGGCGGACCGATTGCCGCGACTCAGTAGTGGCACGCCCTACAGCCTGGATCCCGCGGTCCTGCGCGTGCTGCTCGAGCTTTCGCGCGCCCGTTTGCATCGGCAGCAACTCGATGCTGTTCTCCTCCACAACCCCGAGCGCCTCACCGAAGCCGGTGCTACATCCGCTGAGCTTCGATTCGCGCTCGCGCGCGCCTTCGATTTTCTCGCCGATGAAGTGGCCGCCGGCCGCCTCCGCTTCTACGGCATTAGCTCCAACGTCGTTCCGACGGCAAGTGTCGGCGACCCGCTCGACCTCGAGACGATCAGAATGCTTGGGTCGGGGACCAGCGAGCCTGAGCGGCTCACCTTGCTTGAGTTCCCACTCAATCTGCTCGAGCGCGAGGCCGCGACCGATGGGGCTCGGCGATCGCTCATCGCCCGCGCCTCCGGCGAGGTGCGCACCCTGGTGAATCGGCCGCTCAACGCGCTCGTTCGCGGTGAGAACATTCGCCTCGCCCCGGTGGCGACCGAGGCCGCTTGCGCTGACCCCTGGGAGGGCTGTGTCGCTTTCGTCACTGCGCAACTTGCTGCGCGCGAAGAGATCGAGCCCTGGACGAGCTTCCGACCGATGCAATTCCTCCGTGACAACCGCAGCGCGATCCCCGATCCGGACCTGGTCGACGCGATCTGGCTGAATCAAATCGACCCCTTCGTGACGACGCTTTTCGACGGCGCCTTGGCGGTGGAGGCGCGTGGGGCGTTTGCGCGCCTCCGCCGCTATGCCCGCGCGTGCGCGCTGCAGCCACTGGCGGCGAGGACTCGTGCGACGGTTGCGAAGCTGACCGCTGCGGGATTGCTCGATCCGAGCTCCAACGAGCCGCTGGCGGTGTCCGCCTGCCGCTACTGTCTTGACGCCGGAGCCGACCACGTGTTGGTCGGAATGCGCCAGCCTCGATATGTGGCTGAGCTCGCTCCCTTGTTTTTTTATTCGCCGGCGGTCGCCGCGCGCTAGCGTCTGGCTGGTCGCTTTCGGATCGCGTGGCAGCTAGGTTGTGCCAACTCTGTGGCCAAGTTCTCCTGAGTCCAGTGATACATGAGCGCGCTAATATCCGGCCCCGTGGCCACCCGGTATGGTCTGCTCGCGCCCGCTGGATTGTCCTGGCCGCGCCTACTGCTGACCACGATCATTTCGGCGCTGGCGATCGCGCTGGCAGCGCTGGCCGGGCTCAGCGAGCGGGAAGTGGCGTTGGTCGCTCTGCTCCCATGGTTGATCTACCTCGGGCTTCAACTGCCGATCGTCGTCCGCTCAATGCCGTGGCTGGCGCCGTGGTTGGCACTGCTGCTGGGTCAGGCCTTGCACCTCATCGAGCACGCTGTCCAAATGGCGCAGCTGCACATACTCCAGCTGCCGCCAAGCTCCGCCCATGGGGTCGTCGGCGCGCTCGACATCGAATGGGTGCACTTGATCTGGAATACCTTCGTGCTCGGGGCGACGATCTTATTGCTGACCGGGGCGCGAGCTAACCGCTGGTTGCTCGCGCTGGTCGCTCTGGCTGGGGTGCACGAAATCGAGCACGTCTATCTAACTTGGAACTACGCTCAGAGTGGCCTCAGTGGGGCTCCCGGCCTTTTCGCGAGCGGGGGTGCGCTCGCCGGCGGCTTGCCGATCGCTCGGCCCGACTTGCACTTCATCTACAACCTCGCCGAGCTGATCGTTTTCGCCATCGCCCTGAGCGTTCAACTCCGGATGTCGACGGAGGTCCAGCTCGCGCTTCGTCTGCGCCATCGCCACGAGCCGGGATCTGCCATCGGGCCGCCACAGGCGCGTAGTTATTCGGAGGTGCACTAAATGGAGACTCTGCGCCGTCTCGGAACAGCCATGCGCACTTCGCCACGATCAGCTCCGCCTTTTCCGCGTTTCGACGCTGAGCGGCTCCCGCGACCGGTGCGGGTCGAATTGCTCACGACCGAAGATCCGATCATCGAGTACGACCGGCGGCGCGTGTTGGACCGGACGACACTCGTGTTCGAGCGCATCGGGACTTGGGTACCTTTCAAACTGGTCGGCGAGAAACGCGAACATCAGTTCAGCGGGCAGGCCCGTCACCGAGGCTGGTCCATGGAATTCGAGTTGCGTATCACGCTGCACGGGCATTTGTGGAAGCAGCGCCGGTTTGAGCACCGTATCGATGTCGCGACCGAACGCATCTGGCTCAGCCGCGGCTACATTCACGGAGATCTTCGTCGCGCTTGCTTTGCGGCACCGCGGCCTCAGGAGGCATTCGAGGGTCGGGTCTGGTTTGCCACGCTCAAGCCGGGCGACCTCACCGTCGCCGGCGAGACGCTGCGCGAGTTCACCTTCGGGCAGACTCCCGAGGGTTCGATGCGGGTCGATCTTCACGGGGACCACAGTTATGAGCTGACCTGGAAGGTGCATCGTGATGGCGTCGGCCGCGACTACCATTCGGCATGGTTCCGACGCGGCGAGCTGCTATCGGAATCAGTGGAGTCAGTCTTCGGGTTGCCCGTGCGCGATAGTTCGTGCGCATCGCTAATGACGGCGGATTACTGCGACGGTCCGGACATATGATATTGCAGCCCGCAGCCGAAACCCTGGCCCTGCTGCTAGGGGTTCGGAGGCCCGGTCGTGAACCGGGAATCAGATTCGGAAAGCAGGAGAGCGCCGGCACCTTCCCGCGGGTATCCCCGCGTAGGGGAAGCGCGCATGCCAAGAAGAGTTAGGCGATCTCCCAGGCCATTTACAGCACGAACCGCTCAGGTCCACGGACGCCTGCGGCAAGGCTGGCTGCATCTACGTGGACGTAATCACGTACAAACAATCAGAGGGGATCCCACGCGGGTCATCGGGCTTGCCCGTCGCCCAGCCCGTGTCGTGCTAGCTCAAATACATCGAGGGCGGCAATCTCTCGATTCAGCACCCCTTCGGCTCGGGGGAGGAGATTCTCTTTCCGTTAGGTGTCTTCGCCGGGCTCGCACTCGACACGCCGGTCCAGCTCGTCTTTCATTTCCAATTCGACAAGGCCGCGCATCTGGTTGAGGCGCGCGCCCGCGGCCAGCGAGAATCTGCGCGTTCCTGACCTGAGCTCGTAGCGGGAAGCCGCCGCCACAACTTGACGCTACGAGGCGCCGTGACTTTGATGCAGACTCGCTTAACCGTCGGTCGAATCGGACTCCTCGCCTGGACCGACGCGGCGCGGCCGCCGACGGGATCGCGTGATCCTTGACGAGGCCGGCGCCTCGGCACAGACAGGGTGGCGAACCAGATTGCGGGCGCCGACCTGATATAGAACGCTCACGGTTTGACCGGGCGCGACTATCTGGCCACAGGTGGCGCAGCGGGCCGCCCGGCGCAAAACGATTGCCATCGAGAACGGCCGCATCGACTAGGCGGGCTCAACCGCGTGCTGGGGGCTGACGCCCTCCTCTTGGGATCACGGCGAACCACGTTCCATTTGGCTCATCCCGGGCCACCGCCCGCGGCCAGCCTACAACCACAGTCCAGTGATGCTCACTCCGCGCTTAAGTCCCGTGCATGGCGAAGGCTCTGTCCGCACTCATCACCGCGCAAACGCATGCGCCGATGTTTGGTGACTTCGGCAGCAAGCCAAAGGCGGTCTGGCTGGGCTTGTATTTGCACTAGTAATACTAAGAATGTCGGCAGACCGCTAGACCACGGTACAGACCGAGAAGTGGCTGCGGTCTGAGGACAAGCGATGGCGCTGGTCTACCGACTCCTGACCTTCGTGCCCGTGATCTACGTGCTCGCCTCACTCACACTCAGCGCGTGGGCGGTCGGGGGTCCCTGCCCGCCCGAACCTGAGGGCTGCTAGGCAACCCTCTTGCCGGAGGCGGTCAAGCAGACCGCCTCCGTCCTCTTTACTCTTGTGCAGACATGGCCAGAGCGACGGCAACGCGAACCCGGCGCATCGTCCGTCAGCGCGCCAAGGGACCCATCGACCGCGGGCCCGGCGACCGGGTTCGCGCACTGCGCTCGGCTCGCGGACTCACGCAAGCTGACTTAGCAGGGAACGAATTCAGTAAGGGGTTCATCAGCCTGCTCGAGACGGGTCGCACACGGGTGTCGCTGCGCGCCGCTGAGATCATTGCTTCCAAGCTCGGCGTCGGCGTGGCGGAGCTGCTGACACCGGGCTCCAGCAACGAGGAGCTCGAGCTGATCTTGGTCCGCGGGGAGAGCGAGCTCCGAGCGGGCAACGCCGAGCGGGTGCTGCCCCTGCTGGAGCCGATCGAGCGGCGCGTCACCGGGATTCAGCGTGCCCGGTTGCTGCGTTTAAGGGGCCGCGCGCTCGCGCGCGCGCAACGCTCACGCCAGGGGTTGCAGGATCTTGATGAAGCGATCCGCCTATTTGGCGCGGCGAAGCAACGCGACCAGGTTATTCGCACGCTCTTTGATCTGGCCGTCGCCCACGTCCGACTTGAGGAGCGCAGCGAGGCGCTGCACTATGCGTTGGAGGTCGAGCGCGCGTTGGTCGCGCGGGAAATTGTCGACCGGACGCTCGAACTTCAGGTCCTAACCTTCCTTGCCGGCATCTTCACGACCGTTGGTGATTTTGGCTCCGCGGACGCCCGCGCCGAGCGAGCCAAGGCCCTGGCGGAAGAAGTTACGGATCTACGCACCGTCGCAGCGATGTACGAAACGCTGGCTCGGACGAGGGAAGAGCAAGGTGATTTGGAGTCGGCGCTCGCCTATGCCCAGCGTGCCTTGGCCGCACATGAGCAGGCAGCCAATTTTGAAGCCGTGGGGTCGAGCTGGAACACGATCGGCTGGGTCTACGTACAGCGACGACAGTTTGCGCGCGCCGCCGAGGCGCTAGACCGAGCGGCGCGGATCGCGACCGATCACAACATCGGCCGCCTTGCCGCCTACGTCACTCAGACCCGTGCCGAGCTCGCTCTCGCCCAGGGCCTGCACGATCAGGCGCTAAAGCTTGCCGATGAAAGCGCCTCCCACCCGGAAGCGTCCCCGCGGTGCCGCGCACTCAGCTTGCTCGTGCGCGCCCGGGCACTGGCGGCGACCGACGCGGCCGACCTGGAGGTCGAACGTAGTTTCCAGGGCGCGTTCGAGGCGCTCAAGAATCAGGGTCGAAAGCAGTTAGCGCGCGCGCATGAGTACTACAGCGAGGCATTGAGCGCGCGCGGACGCGAGCACGACGCCCTTGCCGCCGCGCGCCGCGCACTCGAGCTAGGTCGCGCCACCGCTCTCTAGGCGAGCGGCCTCGCGCCAGCGAGGCGCCGGGATGCGCGCTCCGATGCGCTCCTTTCTATGGGACGGTCGCCGCGCGCGGCCGAGCGCCACGGGCGCGGCTAATGAGCACGCCCAGACAGTAGACGACGCCCCCACCGATGAGCGAGAACTTCAGGATCGCAGCGACCTTAGCTACTTCTGGCCAAGGCGGATCGACCGCCCCTGCGAGCATCGCCCCCAGGGCCGCGTCCTCGACCAGATCAAGCGTGCCGGCCACCAACTGCCCCCAAGCAAGAAGCGCCCCGACTAGAAAAACTTGGGGATGCTGCGAGCGCACCGCCTCGGCGGCGAGTGCACACGCGGCTCCGATGCCGAGGGCATACGCGACGATGAAGGGCAGGTCGAGGCTCAAGCTGGTCTTGCCAAATTCCCGGACCCCCGCCTGATCCCACGCTCGCAAGATCTCGCTCGCTCGCGCGGTCGTCCCCGCCAGCTCCAGGTCGACGATGCCCAGCGGAACCTCTTTGATCTCCAGGTGCCCGACCATGAGCGCGAACACGAACCCGACGATAACCAGCGCTCCGACCATGACCGGCCCGCGCGCCGGCTCCGGAACCGGATACCAATCACCGCCGCTGGTGTTCACGGGGAAGCCTGCGACTGACGCGGTCGGGTCGGCTAAGGGACGCTCAGCCAGGTCATCACCTGGGTCATCGAGGCTTCATCGGCAAAGAAGCCTCCGTGATCGATGGCGTCCTGGGGTCCAAACAGAAGAAGATCCGGCGCGACCAGCGGGAAATGGCCAGAGCCATTTTTGTCCCAGACCCCAGCGGTGGGAACCACGAGGTCGTTCTCGGCGGCGAAGATCTGGTCCATCAGCGCGTTGCGCGCGAAGGCTTTGAGGTCCGGATTCTTCGGCTCGTAGTTTGAGGACAAGGCGTAGTAGCGTCCGCTTCCGGAGTTCCCGCTGTTCAGCTTTTTTAGGAACGGGCCCTGCGGCACCATGGACTCCAGTCCGCTCATTCCACCGAGCACACCGGCGGCGAGCTGCTTGAGGACCGTAAGCACCCCCGAGAGAACGTCGGTCACCCCCGATGAGGGCAGGAAGTTGACCCAGTTCGTGTAGCGGTCAACGAAGTGCGTCATGTAGTCGGGATCCGCTAGCACGCAACCGGCGTTGGGCGAGGCCACGAACACCAGCCGGCGCACGGTCAACTGGCGGTCGCCCAGCCCGAGCTCGTCCGCCCGTTCCGACAACGCCCGGCTGACGAGTCCGCCACGGCTATGACAGAAGATGTCCAGCTCCAACTTGGCTCCCGCAGGCATGGCCCGGACAAAGTGCTGAGCGTTGACAAGCGGATCGTGGGAGATCGTGAAGTGATCGAACGCCAGCAGCCGACCCTGGTAGAGCTGATCGAACTCCTGCATGCGCGCGACGGGAAGAGTCGGAAAGGCGCCCGCGGCGCGGCCGAAGGTGCCGTGCACAAAGAGCAGCGCCACACCGCCTTGCAGTCGCGCCCAGTCCGCGGCCGAAAGCGAATCTGCTGGTTGCGTGTAGTTCGCGGGCGTGAAGGTGCGGACTTGATAGGGCCGGTTGTGCTCCTCCCACTTCTCCGCGTAGTTCTGAGCGATCTTTCCCACGAACTTGTCGATGAGTGGAAACACCAGGACCTGCAGCAACTTGCTTCCAACCAGCCCGAGTACGCCACGCGTCGCCCCGGAAGCGTCGGTTGCGGCCACCGCGCGACGGATGAGATAGGTGCGGGTGGTCCCATTCCCCCGCGTATCCGCAACTCTTCCTTCCGCGTCACGCGCAAGATGCCAGGTGCAGACGCCGGCCTCGTCCGTATACAGGAGCAGTTGGCCAAAGGTCGCTCCAGGACTGGGGACCTCTACCTCGATGGCCGGGCCGTCAAATCGCGTACCCCGAGTCTCCACCGCGCCGGGGATTTCGCGAGCTCCTGTGATCTCAACGACTTCTTGGCGCTCAAAGCCGTGCGTAGTGAGCGCGGTTTCAAACGCCTCGCTCGAGAGCGTGCGCGCGCGCACCGCTTCCGCCGCGGTAGGCAACTCGCTGGCCGAGCCCTCCAAGCCGGGCGTGCGTAGCGTGACCCGACCGACGGCTACCGGAAGACCGTTGGGATTGAGTGGCGGCATCAGTTGCGCTTCAGTCGCATCTGCGGATGTCCGTAGTAGATGTACGCCATCCAGGTTCCCGACTCGGCCGCGGCCGTGCGCCCCATCCGCAGTCGTTCCTGGCGGAGCCGCTCGGCCGGACTCTCCCCGGCGAAGACGCTGGTGTAGAAGCGTTCGGCGATCTCGCGCGCGATGGTGTCCGTGATCGACCAGATCGGCGCGATCACGCCGCAGGCCCCGGCGAACAAGAACGCTTGCGCCATACCCGCGTAGTCGCCGAGCACGCGCGCGGCTTGACCGACCTGACAGGCGTTGAGGAAGACGAAGGGCGCTTTGCGGAGGGTGATCCCCATCACTTGCTGCGGCGCGAGGGGCATGCCGTCGGCGAGGTAGAGGCCATTAAGTACGCTATTCGGGTCGAAGACGCCGTGACAGGCGAAATGGAAGACTTCAGCGGGCTTGCCCTGGTCAAGTGCCGACAAGACCGCGACAGTCTCGGCATTCACTTCCGTGGCCGAAAGCGCGCTTTTCAAATTGGTCGCCTCGATCGTCGCTTCCTTAAGTGCGCTCCATCCTGATCGCTGGCTGTAATCGCCCGAGATCACCGCGATCGTGCGCACGGTTGGCGGCGAGGGTGGGACCGGTTGGGGGCGGGCGTCGGCGCCATGCTCGAGGTCCAAGACCCAGCGTCCAATCGCAGCCACAGCCCCTAAGAACGTTGGCTCAGCCAGGGGATCGGCGGTCGGCACGGCCGCCACCTCCCAGGGGACGTGTGGTTCCTCGGTGAGCAGCAAGATGGTCGGCGGGCGATCAGTCACTTCGGCGGCGACGCTGCGATACAGCGTCCAGAACTCGTCCGGCATGTGGCGACCGATCGCGCGCGCGGTGCCCAACAGGTATTGGTACACGCCGGGTTTGCCCTCGCGCAGGTTCATGCCATTCATCAGGGTCTGGGCGAAGGCGAGCGTGTCACCCCCGATGTTCCCGTAAATCGTGGCTTGGGGAACCGGCGCCTGGATGCCCGGTGCGACGTTGAAGCTCCACCCCAGGCGCCCGATCTGCGGGTCGGCGACGGTGATCGTGACCGTCAGATCGGCGACCGGGGCATTGGAGGGCACCGTGATCCGGACGCTTGAGTCCTGGGGCTGCACCGCGACGGACTGCAGCAGCGCCGGATTGTCCACCACCGCGACCGAGCGCACCGCCATACCGATCGGCTGCCCACGGATGGCGTACTTCACCTTGATGAGCCGATTGACGACGGGCTCGTCCTGGAGGTCGGCACGCAGATGAAGAGCGACGCTCGGATAGGGTGCGGCAGCCGTTACCTCTAACTCCGTCCGCCAGCTTTCCCCCGCGCGCAGCTGGAATCCGTCGGCGCTGACTTGAACGTCCAACGCGTAGGGCCCAACGCTACTTGGCGGTCGGTCCAGCGGCCCGCCCGCGACTCCGGGTTGGGGATCCTTCGCCAGTCCGACCACCACCTCCAGCTCCTCACCTTCTACGACCCGATCTTTGGCGGCGATCAGACCGTAAGCCGAGCGCGGCGGATCGCTCGTGTCGGGCATGACCGACCTGCCGGTCTCTGATCCCGCGGCTTCACCGGCCGGGGCGTTCTCGGTCGCAAGATCTGGCGCTGGCTCCTCCGCATGAACCCCCGGTCCTCCATTGGCGGTGGCTCCTTCCTCTCCGCGGGCTCCCTCGGGAGACCGCGCGAGCCCTTCAAATGCACCGTCCCGCAACCGCGCAAGGGTGTCGCGAACAAGCTCCGCCGAAGAGCGCGATCGGCCCCTCGTTTCACCGACTGTCTCCCTCGACCGACCGTCCCAGAGATCCGGCAGCGCCTCGGTCTCGCCCAACTCTGGCAATGCCAAAGCATCTCCGGGTTCAGCAACGGACTGAGGCCCACCAAACCCGACCCGCCGCGGCGTCATTCCCGCGCCAATCAGGACCGCCCGCCAATCGATAGCGGGATCCGGGAACTTACTGAGGATCACGGACTCGCTCGTCGCCGTGGCTGAGGACTTCCACTCGTGGAGACTCAGCGCTCGTTCGAGGTCCTCGTCGGCCGGCAGCGTGGCTAGGTAATCGAGCTCGTCGCGTCGGTAAGCGTAGAAGTAGGTCACAGGGATGCCGTCGCTCCGGCGGTGAAGACGACGAATGACTACGACATCCAGGTCTGAGTCCGCTAGGCGTTGGCGCAGGGTCGCAACAGTCTCGGTCGCATGCGCCAGAACGAACGAGGACACCCAGCGCACCGACGGTCCGACGCCCGTCACGGTCGGCCCCTCGGTAATAACCGCCCATCAACCCGGCGTGCCAGCCGGCTCTCCCCGATTTCGCGCACCCCGCCACTTCCCCTCGGCGCTTGCCCGGGGGTACTTTCTGCCGACACCAAGGCACTGTCAAGCCATGGTTAGCTGAAGATGACCCGAATAGCCTTTCTCCCGGTTATCTGCCGTGCTCGTTTTGGCGGAGGATTCGTTACTCGTCACCCTCAGCAAGCGAGCGGATCGGTTGGGTGGGCTACTTCCGCCGCCGCGGCGGAGGCGTGCCGGGCTTGAACGTGCCCTGCTCGAGGGCGTCGATCTCATGCGGCAGCGGAAAGACCGGAAATGCTTTGCCGAACTTCTCGCGCGCCTTGTCGATCGGATGCTCCTGCGCCGCTGGCGCGGGCGGGGGCGGCGGAATCTCCCGCCGAGCGAACCCCGGCTCCGGCTTCCGCGAGCGCGCTTGTCTCGCCATTTCGATTGCTTCCTCCCGGAGTACCGGCCGGCTCCCGACCTGCGCTCGATTCGTTGCGAGCGTAGCCTCCAACTCACCCGCGCGTTTGCGCGGGGTGCCGCAGACCTTCTCCACACACTCCCGCGCGGCGGCGAGGTCGAAGCCGAGCTTCTCGAGTCCGCGAAGATCGTGCTTCGCGAGCAGACATGTAAGCAGCTCACACAACAGGCTGTCGCCAAACGCCGGTCCGTCCAGCCCGCCGCCGTCGGAACCGGAGAAAGCGGCCGCGGTGAGTAACCTCTGCCTGGTGAAGCGCGCGCCACGGAGCGAGACGCCAGTCGCGCGCACCATGACGGTGTACAGACCCGCGAGGTCGGCGACGAAGTCCGCGGCAAATTGACCGCCGGGTCTTTCCGCAAGCCGCACGGTTACCTCGGCACCGGAAGGAAGTGTGATCTGCGCCCAGACCTGTGCACGTCCTTCGACCGGGATGCTGCCTTCGATCAAGCTCGCAACGATCCCAACCGTGCTTCGAGGATCCAGACGTGGCTGGATCAACTCGGCGACCAGTACCAAACTCGAACGCGCTTTGACGATGACGGTGTAGGGGAGAGCGCGGCGCAGCGCAGCGACGTGCGTGAGATCAAGCTTCCCGCCGCGTGCACCCAGCGCTAGGCGCAGCTCCCACATCCCAGCATGACTTCCAGCGGGATCGGAGGACAGCGCCGGCAGGGTCATGCGGTAGTAAGCGACGCCCGGTTTGACAACGAACTCCACCGCCGGCTCGATTGCGGCGATGCCGATATCGATGACAGTGCCGCGCGGGGTCGCCAAGCTGATGTCGAGTAGGTTCGGAGCCGGGCAGAGAACGATCGCGTCCGCCGCCGAGTCGGCCTCCGTGAGCGCAAAGGGTATGCGGTGCCGGGCTCCCCACACCAGGGCGCCAACCGGATCGACGACGATCT
>Ga0066681_10000290_pt1 | contig 15162 bp, 19 predicted proteins | sample GraSoiAngelo_130_FD_65629 | JGI IMG/M metagenome (GOLD analysis project Ga0066681, IMG submission 65629) | Grasslands soil microbial communities from the Angelo Coastal Reserve, California, USA - 14_0929_02_20cm | ecosystem: Environmental > Terrestrial > Soil > Grasslands | place: USA...
CGGATCAACGGAGCGTTTGACGCTGACCGGTTGCCGCTGCCGTCTCGATCGCGTCCAGCATGCGATGGCGCGTGACCGCGTCGTCGAATGTAGGACACAAATGCGTTCCCTCGCGATAATCGCGGGCGAAAAGCGCGTACGCTTGGGCGACGTTGGTAGAAGCGCCTTGCGGCGGCGACCACAGATACTTCTCTGGCACGGGCAGCACCTCGAGCGAGGACTGCGCGCCCTTGCCGCCGTGTACGGTCATCTCGAAGATCTGGGCTTGGCCGCCGGCGGCGGTGAGCTGCAGGTCGCCTTCCGTGCCGTTGATCTCCCAGAGCAGGTTGGTGCCGCGCGAAACGCCGCCGCGATAGTGGATCGATAGCGCGGCCCCACCCTTGAGTAGTCCGCTGACCAACACCTGATCATCGGTGTTCATGCGACTCTTTTCGCCCGTTCCTGTGATCGTGAAGGACTTTCGGCGCATGGTCATGGTGGCCGAGAGCTCGCGGACTTCGCCGAGGCAGTGACACAGCGCGTCCGCCGCATGGCCGAGCGCGATTGAGAGCATCGTTGCGCCGTTTTTCTTGTCGTTGGTGTACACGTTGTACGGCTCCACTCTTGGTCCCCAGCCCATTCCCGAACCGATCAACGTGGTCGAGAGCACCTCACCGACGTACCCTTGCTTGATCAGGTCATTCACGTAGGCCACCGACGGCGCAGAGCGGGCCTGCAGTCCCGCCACGGCGAGGACGCCTTTTTTCTTCGCCAGTGCGGCCAAGGTCTCGGCCTCTTTCAAGCCGTTGCCGAGCGGCCATTCGCAATAGACGGCCTTGCCCGCGTCGAGCGCTGCCGTCGCAAGTTCAAGGTGATATTGCACTTTCACTGTCACGGCGACGACGTCGACGACAGGGCTGTTCACGAGGTCTTGGTGATTGTCGAACGCAAGAGGCACACCAAAGAGCTTGCTGGCGGCGTCGGCAGATTCGCGTCGGCTGGTGGACAGCGCCGTGATCTCAAAGTCATCCGAAAGCGACTTCAAAGCAGGAATGTGTGCCTGCGCCGCCCATCCGCGATCCGGATTGGCGCCGATGATGCCGACACGAATCCTCTTGTCTCCATTCCTGCTTGTGGTGGTCATACCTTGTCCTTGTAGACTACACTATCGAGGAAGCAGTCTCGAAGGATTATCGAGTTCTAGCTACTATCGCTTGGTCTTTGGTGTGAACGCTATTACAGGGATGATTCTCTTGGTCTTCTGTTGGTACTGTGCGAACTGTGGGTAGAGTGAGGCTTGTTTCTTGTATAGTCGGTCGCGCTCGGGACCTTTAATTTCCTCCGCGTGTACGTCGATCGTCTCAGTCCCAACCTCGATCTTCACGTCAGGGTGAGCCTTCAGGTTATGGTACCAATCAGGATGCGTGTCTGCTCCTCCCTTCGAGGCGAAGACCAGGTAGCGGGGGCCATCCTTGAGATACATCACAGGGTTGATCCGGATCTTGCGGGTGCGGGCACCGGTGTGATTGATGAGCAGTAAGGGTGCGCCCTCGAAGTTGCCGCCTACCTTTCCACGGTTCTTACGGAACTCCTGAATAACGCCCGCGTTCCAATCGCTCATAGTGCTCGTCAGCCGTTATCGTAGACGGAGGAGTTATTGACTATTTGCATTGAGAGATAGTCACGCGGCCTGCCGGGTTATCTCCGACCTTCTCCGTACGGCACGAGCAGGGATCTCGCAGTTTGCGCAGTCGCCAAACCCTGAACCATTAGCCTTGAATAGAACATACCACGCTGGTGGCGAGTTCTCCGACCTTACATGTCTGGTGCGGCCGTGCCATCAGAATTTCTAGCCTGATCTTGGCCCTAATGAACACGTATATATTTGGAAATACGAATTGTTGCTGTCCTCGTGTGAAAGCTCAACAAAGGATCTACAGCCTAAACAAGGGCGTAGAATCCCTGAGCAAAGAAGAACACGGCCTATTCTTCGATGCAGTACGGAGCCTCGGATTGCCAAACGAGGTTAAGCAGGCCGCAGTAGCGCTCTATCTAGACTTCAAGAGCGGCCGATCGGCGAATACAACGCCGATCACAAGAATCTGGACATCTTCCTAATTGCGTCGATATCACTCTCAGCAAAAGCCATGGGAGATATGAGGACTGACCATGAATTTGAATCTAAGATGTTCGTGAGCAGGGAAAAGCTTGCCGATGCCGAGGAACGCATCATCAAGTCATTCGGGGTCCAAGACAGCATCCTACTTTTTCCAGACCTTGTTTCGCAGCTTACGAAAAGGCAGATCGAAAGTATGGCCGAGGTCTTTGCCGAACGCGGACTAGTAAGCAGCGATGAAACGGAGGAATTGGTCCGTCGATCCTATGACTACCTTGATGCAGCAGTTGAAAAGGGTCTGAGCCCTAAAATGAGTTACAGGGGTAGAGCCGCGGGCGTAATGCTCAAAGTAGTTAGACACCTAGGGCTACAAGTCTCAGAAATGGACATCGCAAGGGGGGCCGGGTTTGATAAGAGGTCGATGGCAACTAACGCAGACGTCATAGACGCCCTGCTAAAGGATTCGAGTACCTAGGAAGTGAAACGAGAGATGGCGCGTGAATGGCGCTTTGTGAGTCTCTCGTTCTGGGATGAGCCTTTCTACATCAGTCCAATCTGCTTCATGAGTCCGACCTGGTCGTAGAAGAGACGTTCTTCAGTAATCTCGCCTCTATTGTTCCAGGTGGCGACGGTGCAAAACTCCACATGGAAGCTCTTTCCCGTAGGCTGAATTATTTTACCGTCGGCTGTTTTCATCTGTCCTTTCATTGTTCCATAGAAATCGGCTATAGAGCAGGTGTGATTGCCTTGCTGGAATAGAATCTTGTAGGGTCGATTTATCAGATGATTATCGGGAAAGGTCCTGAAGAATTCGACTGCTTCCAAGTCATGGTTATTCCGGCCCCTCGTCGGTTCGGGCTGACCTGGCCAGTAGACGGCGACGTCCTCAGTATGACGCTTTCTGAAGGTCTCCCAGAGTGGACTCTTGGGTCCCGCGTTCCAAGCGTCGTCTAGAGTCTGCATCAAGTTCGTCAGATTTTCTACAACTTGTGACATGGGAACACTTCTCAACGGCGTTCATTGTTTAAGACTATCTTTTTCCATGCGTCTGTCCACTGTTCGGGAGCCTTACTTGGATGTAGGGATAAGTAATTTTGATGCCTTCTGTGTGAGCCCACTTTGTCATAACGTGTTTTGTTCGAGTCTTCTCAGTCATAATGTGCTCCACGGGTATTCCTCGAACAGTTAATGCGTCTGCAATTAGCGACCGGTGACACCGCCAAGGCAGCGCCTCCGCACACATGATAGCAACCGTCCTTTCGTGGGATAAGATGATCAATCTTTCCAACCCGGCCTCGAACTCAGCGGTCTGCATGTAATCAGCAAAGCCTCGGAAAGACAAGTTTCTCCAAGCCATATTCTCGGAATCGACCTTCGGATGACGTAGTCCACCGAGCTCTTTCAAGTGAATATAATCCATTCCGGACGTTCGTAAGCTACCGGGAAGACTTTCCTGATTGAATTGCGGGTTTCGCTTTGAACGTGGAATTGTCCTCACATCGACGACCAACTTTACTCCATGAGCTTTCAGAAGGCGAATCAGGTCTTCCAGTGTTCGCGTCGAGTGTCCCACAGTTAGAATGGACTGAGTAGCCTCCGAGAATCTCACCGCGCTTCCTCTGACACAGTTCCTGCCCGTGCTGTTTCTTCCATCGCCTTAACAATATGACAGCGCGTGTGTTTTTCGGTGGGAAAGAGATAGAACCTAGTTGAATAGCGTTCAAATTATGTCCGCTAAGGCGGTATCGCCCCAGAGCCAGTCCGGGCCAAAAACTCTGCCTCCGTTGCCTAACGCGGACAAATACGCCACAATCGTGACGCGGTTCGCGCCGAACCCGGACTTTGTCCTCCACCTGGGTTCGATACGGGCGATAATCCTCTCCCACGACTATGCGCGAATGTACAAAGGACGCTTTCTGTTGAGGTTCGATGATACTGACCCGCGGCTGAAAAAGTCGGCGCTTGAGTATTATGATCTGATCAGGGAGGATGTTCGATGGCTGGAATGCCGGTGGGATGCGGAGTACATTGCTAGCGATAGGATACCGATCTATTATGAGCATGCTGAGAAGGTTCTGAAGTCAGGAGACGCGTACATCTGCACCTGTACTCCCGACAATTTCCGAATCAACGTCAATGCCGGTAGAGCGTGTCCGGATCGCTCCAAGAGCCCCGAGCAGAAACTGGCGGATTGGGCGAAGATGTTGAACGGAGGATTTGGGGAGGGAGAGGCGGTACTGCGGATAAAGACGGATCTGGCTCATCCGAATCCGGCGGTCAGGGATTGGCCCGAGCTCCGGATAATTGATCCAGTCAAGTATCCTCATCCTAGGGTTCGCTCGAAGTACCGAGTCTGGCCCCTGTTCAATTTTGCTGCTGCGATTGATGATCATCTGCTCGGAGTGAGCCACGTTATCCGGGGAAAGGAGCACTTGACAAACGCCCCACGAACCGAGTATCTGTACAAGGCGTTAGGCTGGGAGATTCAAGAGTATGTGCATTATGGCCGGTTGAAGACGACGGATATCAAGCTCAGCAAGTCGTTGATGGTCAAGGAGATCGAGGAGGGTCTCGTTGAAGGCTACTCCGACCCGAGACTTCCGACATTGGCGGCTCTTCGTAGGAGAGGGTATGTTCCGGGCGCGTTGAGGAAGATTGTCTACGAGATGGGACCTAGACCGGTGGACGCGACGCTCAGCTGGGACAATGTGAACGCTACGAACCGGAAGGAGATCGACAAGCTCGCGCACAGGTACAGCTTCATCGCAAACCCGATCACAATAACAGTCTCAGGGGTCGAACGGACCTACAATGCGCGTCTGCCGTTACATCCAGAAAGGAAGGACCTTCCAGACAGACTCTTCAAGGTGGTCCCAAAGAACGGCTCAGCCAACCTACTGATCCCTTCATCTGACATTGATCTTCTAAGAAAGAGCAAAGTGGTCCGACTGATGGAACTGTTCAACGTTGAGATCAATAGCGTGGAAAACAACTTGATCACAGCCGCGTTCCACAGCCAGGACTATATGAAAGCACGAGAAGTCAAGGCGCCCCTGGTCAACTGGCTACCAAGCGGGAACAATATGATCGCAGAAGTTGTGATGCCTGATGCGTCAAGAACGAAGGGTCCGGTCGAGACGAATATTCGCCAGGAGAGGGCGGGGAGCATTATCCAAATGGTTAGGTTCGGATTCGGCAGAATCGATTCAATGAATGATGCGCAAGTAACTGTCTACTACGCCCACAGGTAAACCAACTACGTCTCGTTCTACAAATCGCCTGGAACATGCACTAGTTCGAGCTTCATCCGGTCGGGATCCTCGAAGTAGACCGCGTAATAGCCCGGATCATAGTCCTTCCACTCCTTGGGCCCGCCGTAGAGTGTCGGGATCTTCTTGGGAACCAGATAGTTGTGATAGAGGTCGTCGACTGCTGCGCGGCTTGGTGCTCGGAAGGCTATGTGGTTGAGACCGACACGTTTTCGATGATAGCCATCCGTGAGGAACCTTTTGGGAGACTGGGCGACGATTATTCTGGTTCCCTCCTTCTGCCATTCTACCATTCCCTCCATTTCCATAACCTCGGTAAAGCCAAGTCGGCCCAGCAACTCGCCATAGAACACTGCAGACTTCTGAATATTCGAGACTTGGATCTGGAAGTGATGAACCGGATGCTTGAACTTATTTTCCAAGGCAAGAGCAGACTTTTCTTCAGCAGATAAAAGGTATGGACGTGAAAATCTCACATGACCAGGTCTGAGGTTGTCCTCTAGGCAGGGAAGGATTGTCGTTGAAGTTTAGCATTGATCTGCCAGTCCAGTTCCGGGACATTGACGTAATGGGTCATGTCAACAATGCGACGTATCTCCAGTACATGGAGACTGCGCGTGTCGAGCTTGCCAGAAGGCTGGGACAGGTTAGAGAAGGGTTCCGTGCCGGCTTCATCGTCGCCTCGGTGCGCTGCGAGTTCAAGAAACCAATCAGAGACGAACGCCGGATAACTGTCTCGGTATGGGTGAGCCGGATAGGAGATCGATCATGGGACCTCGACTACTCCATCAGTGGACCCAAACGATTGGAATATGCGATCGGCAGGACTACACAGGTAGCCTACAACTACAAAACCAGATCTGCAGCCAAGATCTCCGGAAAGCTCAAGAGACAATTAACGGAGCATCTCGCACCGCCCCTCAAGTTCAGAGAAATATAACAGGGTTCGATCTCACCCCCATTTGAAGACGTAGCTATGGCTGAAACCCCAAGGTTGATTCGTCCGCTCAAACCGCTCGAACCTCTCGTCGGACGATGGGAGACGGTCATCAGGTGGTCCGAAGAGACTCGCAGACTCGTGGGTGGGCCTGTAGAGCTGAAAGGAGAAGCCCGGTTTACTCCGGGTGAGGGCGGACGGTTCCTCCACTATCAGTTCGGCCCCTCGCACTGGATTATTGGGAGGGACGACCCGTCACTCGAGTATACTGTTCTATATAGCGACGACCGCGAAATCTCTAGGGTCTACAGGATGACCCTCAGCCGAGGAGTCTGGAAGATATGGAGGGACTCAGCCACGTTCCATCAACGCTTCGAGGCAGGGCTCCTTCGTGACGGAAAACGCATCAAGGCCTACTGGGACAGATCCGTCGACGGAAAGAAATGGATACACGACTTCGACATCAAGTATTCGAAGATCGGATAACCGGCTCGAGCCAGCACCCCGAAGGGGAGGATTTCGCTTCTCGCTATCGAACCAGCGAAGTCCTAGGGAATGAGTGCTAGCCTGCCTAGGTATTGAGAGCTTAGGCTCGTTGAGCATCCACCAGACAACCCTCCCGTCCCCGTCAGCAAAACAACTGCCCGCATTGCCCAACCCGTTACGAATGGAACAGAAATCAGTGGTCAAACTACAAGACGATGGCCGATCTGTCAGGTATCATAGATACCAGCGGACGAGTTCTATAGGTCAGGTAGCGTTGTTTCCCATGGTCACGTTCAAGTTTTCGAAATAGTGGTGAATCAGTGTGGTTACTGTGGTAACGAGTACTTGTTTGAATGCTGACAGGGACCCTGACGGACCAGTCAATGGATCAGCTATCAGAGTAACCTGGTAGTTTCCGTTCGCCTGGTAGGTGTGCGAGACAACCGACCCCGCACCAGTCGAAGAGTCTCCATAGTCCCAAGAGTAGTTTGTGAAGCCGTCTGCCGCATAGAACGTAAACGTGTTGTTGCTGACAGTATACGTGAAGCTCAACGGGCTGACATTGTTCGGGGTTTGGGGAGAAGGATTCGAGAATAAGACTGCTCCGACGATCAGAGCAAGAACCACGACTATCAAGCCGAGCGCTAGACCGAGTCGCTTCAAAGCTTCAACACGGAGCGAAGGAGCAGGTCAAACTTCTACTGTAACTTCGACCCTGTGGCAGAGGTAAAAGACGTTCTACGCGGGCACAGCTAAGACGTTCGTTTCGAGTCGTTTTGTTAGTACAAGGTACCAATCATTATCGCGATACTGTGTGAAACCATTCTCAAGATACATCGACAATGGACCCGGGAAAATTGTAAGCGTCCGATTTTGGATTCTTGACCGGATAAGCTTCAGCATACGCATATCCTTTCTCGGAGAACCTGTTGCAGGCGCTGTTGAGCCGCTGGGACGCGACTCCATTGCCGTGGTGTTCCCATTTGTACCTGTTCTTCTCGGCGGTGTCGTGGCCGCAATCGTCTTTATCGCATTAATCATCGCACTTGCAGGACGAAGATGTCGACGGCTCTCGTAGGTCCGTCAGCCACAATGCTCGTAGGCTTGGTAATGGGGACCAGCTGAATGGTCAGAATACGAAAGCTGGCTGCAAGGGATTACAGGGCTGTCAAGAAAATGGAGAGAATCATCGTGGACGAATACCTTGGATATCTGAAGGAAACGGGGGAGGAGGACACGATTGAGCCATGGATTACTCCAGAATACTTCAATCACTACGTAAGAGGCCAAGCTAGCTACGTGGCAGAGATAGCTCGTAAGCTTGTACGCTTCATCCTTGTTCAGCCGACCTATTTTGTCCATAGTGCGCAAAGAGAAATCTGGCTAGAATACATAGCTGTTCAGCCCGCGAGTAGAAGAAAAGGGATTGGAACCATGCTGATGTCAACCGTAATCGAGTACGCGAACACTCATGACATTTCTCTCCTGTACACTATACTGAATCCCAATAACAAGGAGTCTATTCAATTCCTCACGATGCATGGGTTTGAGCTCAAAGATTGGAAGGAAGCAACCAAGAAGCTGAGTCATTGACTTACCAGATTCGTTACCAGTTGAGAAATGTCAATTGCAGCTGAGTCACGCATCGCAAACGTCGTCGTGTTTTGGGTAACTTCTCTGGGAGCAGAGTTGTAGGTTTCATTCTATGTCCCTTGATTGCAGATAGTACGGTGAGCGACCTGATTGTCCCTAGGAAACGCCTTGAAAATAGCCTGAGGGTCCACGACGATGTTAATGTCAGCGGGAGATCTGCGATCCGCGATACGGACCGGCTGATCAGTCTGGTGCTAAAATCTGGTCCGCTGACAACGCTCCAGAAAAAAAAGGTATGAAGGCGAGTCTCGCGACGCAGAACTGGAAGATCCTGTTTCCGGTTCTAGGCTAATGCGACTGGCTTGTCTATGCTTTCGGCTTAGAGTCTGCCTTCGCTGGTTTGGCTTCCTTCGCAGCGGGCGGTTTGTCTTCCTTGCCAGCTGCAGGTTTCGCTTCCTTGCCCGCTGGAGGCTTCGCCTCTTTCGCTGGTGCAGCCTTGGCGTCTTCCTTCTTCTCAGCAGGCTTCGCTTCCGTCTTCTTCTCGGCGGCCGGTTTCGGTGCCTTAGCTGCTGGCGCGGCTGGCTTCGGCTCCGCTTCCTTCTTCACTTTCGCGACCCGCTGGTCTTTCGGAAGCATCCGGTTCTTCAAGTACGCAGGGACAATACCGGCGGCCTTCTCATCCGTGTAAATTTCGACCATGCATGTAGCGCTGGATCCTCCTGTCCGTGTCGCAATGCTTCTCACGAATACTATGTCGACTGGTGCCTTGAAGTGTTCAGACGCGAGTTTCCGCACCGTCAGCCGGTCCGGCGTTCCTGCTCCCTGATGGTGAACGACTAGCTTTGCTTCGCGGCGTCCCAGCAGGTTGTTAGTATGCTCTTCGACTACTTCAAAACTCAACTCTTCACAGCCTCCACATTCGCTTCAGCGCTCACAATTACGCTGTTAATCTGCAACGTCTCTTCTGAGATGACTCGTCCTCTAATGAGCTTTCTCTGCCGCTCACCCTCATCACTCGGCCGGTATCCTACTCCGGCTGAGAGGAGAGCCCTCTTCCGAGCAGCCCCCTGAATATCAAACCGCATCGGCACACCATCCTTATCCGTCCCACCAGTAATCCGCAACTTCACATTCCCGAGCCCGAGAAGTTTCCCGTCGATCTCTTCTCCTATACTCTTTCCTACCAGAGCCTGCGCCTTGGTTCCTTCCAGAGAGGCCGCCTTCGACGTCTTGCTCTTCGGGTCTGAGACTATGAGCTGAAACTTCGCCAATTAGCTATCCTCATTCGGGAGAGTCGGCGAGCTATCCGCTTAATAAACGTCCTTAGAGCGAAAGACAACACCCGCGTCAGTTCGCGGCGCTTCGAGACACGTCGGTGGTTAGGCGGGATGAGCTTGCATCCATACTTGTTGCCAAATCTTTTGTTTTCTAGCACGACCTATGGCGAAGACTGACGCTAACACCACTGCCGGGACCAAGAGAGTCAACGGCGCGAATGAGGAACTTATGAGAGTGCCCGGCAGTCCGGTTGGAAAAAGGGAAACAAGGAAGCTAACTGTTATGATCTCTATCTTCTCGATCTGTCTAATCCATTTCTGATACCAGTCGAAGTATTCCGCGTGATTCAGTCGAAGGTGGTACCTGATTCCCAGGCCCAAACGGTATGGGCCTTGCCTGCAAATCTGACACAGATTGGAATTGGTCGTTCCTCTAGGTGAGCCTTCTACGATCTGATCCAGCTTTGAGGTCTTGCCATTGGCCCGCCAATTGTCGTTGTATCTATCACTCATACTATCGACTGTTGGTTGCCAAAATAAGAGAAGATAACTGAACCATGCAAGGATTGGCCAACCCCAAAAAAGAACCAGCCAGCGGCTTAGGCCAAATACGATTAACGACGAGAACCCTAACAATGCGAGAATGATTACCACACTGACTCTCATGAAATAGGTGTTGAGTTGGCGATATTCTCCGTAGAATTCAGGATGCACAGAGCTATAGTGGCTTCTTGGCGACCAACCGCTACCACCTATCTGGCCACAGATCGGGCACTGTGCGTAGAAGATTGGGGGCACGTTCTTACCTTATCCCGAGCTTGTCGCGCCTCCCGGAGTTAACGTTGGCAGCTCGCTGAGTAGCGCGAGCTCTTCCGGGCTCAGATAGTCTTTGAACTTGGAAGATAGCACTCTAGAGTGCTGCACGGGCACGTCGACATAGAGGACATCGCCTTCGAGAATCTGCCTACCAACCATGGGCTTGTCAATAGACACTGCGACCTGTTTTCCGGCACCAGCTTCTCCCACATCCTTTCCTTGGTCTTGGATCCGGACGACCTGTCCGATCCGCTGTCCACGACTATTGATGAGCGGATACTTCGGCTTGATGATCCCGTCGAGCACTTCTACCCCAACAATAGCAGGATCGCTACGGCGGAAAACGAATCCCTTCAATAGCTTGATCTTTCCGGGCCGTATCAGAAGGTCCATCTCGGCCTTTGCACCCGCCAGTCTCTGAGCGTCAACCCAGCGCGAATACTCTTCCAGAACATGATAGAGAACATCCCCCTTGAACACGGGAATCTTTGATAATGCGATCTCCTCCTCCGCATCCGGCAATAGCTTCACACCAAAAGCCAAGACGACACCCAGGTATTGATCCTTGACGCGGACAGCCTTTGCTTCAACAACATCCCTCCTCGAAACATCACCAACATCAGCCAGCCGGACAGGGATCTTTGACGCCTCCAACGAGGTGGTCAGTGCCTCCAGTGAGCCGAGAGCGTCCGACTTGACAACGACACCGCTAAGATCTTTCTTGACTCGAACCTCCTCAACTTCACTGAGAATCCTCTCTTTGATCGCCTTCCTACTCGCCGCGTCCTTGACCCCGTAAAGCGATGACCCGGCAATCGCATCCTCCAACCCTGCAGCAGCGATCTTTATGCCCGCCGCCGCATCCACAGACTTCACGTTTGAGAACTTGTCCCTCGGATCACGAATCTCGTCCAAAGGCTTTGGAAGAAGCAGCGCCCGGACCCGCGTACCAATAACCCCATTCCGTCCCGCAACCATGATCTGGTCATCCACCTCCAAACGTCCATTGTAGATCATCGCGTCAATAGTCACACCCAACCCCGGCTCCTCCTTGACCTCGAGAACCGTTCCCTCAGCAGGACCACTGGTAACGCTCAGCTCTCCCTTCATGTAGACCTGGGTCAGTCCCAGGAGTACTGCCATCAAATCAGGGATTCCCTCCCCTGTCTTTGCACTCGCCGGGACCAGTGCGACTGTCTTGGCGAACTCCGTGATCCGGTCGAACCTGTCTGCTCGGATACCGTATCTTGACAGGGTCCCCATCATTGTATAGAGCCGATTGTCAAGATCCGTCAGCACTTCGGGCCGCTGGTTCGCCATGTTTTCCAGAAACGATCCTGCACCCGAGTTCTTCCATCCAGGAACTGCGTCAATCTTGTTACAGCAGATCAGAAACGGAGTCTTCCGCGCTTTCAGAATCGTCAGCGACTCGACTGTCTGTGGCTCTATCCCTTTCGTGACATCAATCACCAGTATCGCGACATCCGCGGCCGATCCTCCCCTCTTGCGGAGATTACTGAAGGTCTCGTGACCCGGAGTATCGATGAACAGGATTCCTGGAACTTCTATCGTCAGCTTGAACCGTGCAAGTAAGGGCCCGATAATCTCTGTCAGTGTCTTGGCTGGGATGAGGCTGGCACCAATCCACTGCGTTATCTGGCCCGGCTCACGGGCCGCGACGGAAGTCCCCCTAAGCCGATCTAGAAGTGTAGTCTTGCCATGGTCGACATGGCCCAGAACCACTGCAATAGGCTGACGAATCGGCATCTTTGCGAGACTCCATTTGAACTCCTCTAGTGGCGCTGGGGAATATTAAACCCTAAACCTCTCTAGAGATTCGAAACGTGGGCACAATTCCTATACCGTAAAGGGCTTCACCCGTGTCGAAAGGCGAGCTGGGTGTACGTTAAGCTAAAGAAAATCGGGTCGAAACGCTACGCGTATCTAGTCGAAGGCAGGAGGGAGAATGGACGCGTCAGACAGAAGACCCTTGCCTACCTGGGACCGATGGTGAAGGTAGCGATGGGCGTCCCGGACGATTTTGCGAGAAAAGTTGACTCTCGAGTTGGGAACGTCGACTGGGCAAAGATAAACATGCACATACGAAAGATTCCAATAGAATTTGAGGAATTACTGGAAATTAGGCGAAATGCGCTACCAATAGTCCTCGCTGCGAGACAGAACCGTTCACAAGATGCTGGCCGAGGGAGTAGGCCAAGAGTTGAGGGCGAACTCGCCGCCCTGACTATAATTGCAAAGAGACGCTTCAATGAAATGTTCAAGCTAGTAGGAGAGAGAACTTATCGTATGAGAATGAGATGAGATGCTGAAGACTATCTGGTCATGAAGTGTCGAGCGAGAAGATCGAGGATTCTCTCTTCGCATTCTCAACACTGTCCGAAGCATGAATCACATTCGCTGTAATGGAGACTGACAGATCGCCGCGTATGGTCCCGGGCTCGGCTGTCAGAGGATTCGTGGCTCCAATCACTTTACGAAGCGTCTCAACAGCGTCCGGTGCCTGCAGAATCATAAGGACCACGGGACCCGAAGTCACATGATCGACCAATTCCTGAAAGAACGGCTTCCCCTTGTGCACGCTGTAGAGTGACTCCGCTTCCTTGTGCGTAATCTGGTGTAGTCTCAACTGTTTGAATATGAACCCTTTCTGTTCTAGCCTCGACAGGACTTCGCCCACGAAGCGATTCTTGACTGTGTCGGGTTTGAGAAATGAGAAGGTTCTCTGATTAGACTCGGTCAGCGTCCCTTCTCTCTCTTTCCGTAGTACGCTGTCCACTTTAGTTTTCTAGAGTCGCGGTCGAAGGATAGGTTGCTGACGCGGCATCTTCTGGAACAGAAGTAGAGGATTGTTCCGTCGTTTTTTATGTGCATTAGTCCTGTGGAGTTTGGAAAGTTCTTTCCACAAAAGGAGCACTTGAATGTCTTTGGCGTGGCAGTCGACTCCCTACCTGATCTTCTTGGCTTCTCGCTCCGTCTCTCGGAGCATCAGAATATCGTTTAGGCGGATCGGTCCTTTAATGTTTCTAGTAATAATTCGGCCCTTGTCCCGTCCCTCTAGCACCCGCACTCTGACTTGTATAACTTCGCCAGTGACTCCAGTACGGCCGATCACCTGAGTTACTTCAGCTGGGATTAGCGGTTCTTCGGCACTGTCTCTCGATCTACTCACTTAGCGGCACCGGTCTTCCTCAGAGTCTCAACAATCTTCAAGACTTCCTTTAGAGACTGCGCGGCATCACCGGGCTCGACGACAGAGATGGCGGCGGACCCAACGTCTAGGCCAGAGGATTTTCCGAGCTCAAGCTTGCTCGGGACATACAAGTAAGGAATCTTTCTCTCCTCACATAGAATCGGTAGATGAGCGACGACTTGGGGAGGCTCAACATCCTCAGCTATAACGACCAGTTTAGCGATCCCTCGTTCGATCGCCTTAGTCGATTCGTTTGTGCCCTTTCTCAACTTACCCGTGTCTTTAGCGACTTGTAGAATTTGGTAGGTCTTGTCAACGGCCTCTTTGGGAACCTGGAATCTTACATACACGGATTTTTGAGCCATCTAGCCTCATCTCATCAGCTTGAAGAAGCCAAGGCGGCCGCGGGGTTCTAATAAAGTTTCGACGACACGAGAATCAACACTAAATACGCGCATAGACGGATGGCTCACATTCCATGTCGCAAGCAGCAACCCCGCAACAGAAGCAAGCAGCAAAGGAGCCACAGAAACCAAAGGCGAAGAAGCATCGGATGAGGGGCGACCTCTACGATCTTTCGGGAGCAGTAGCCAAGTTGAAGAATCGGAAATGCCCCCGCTGTGGTTCTGTCATGGCCTTCCACGGTGGGACTGCTCAGAGGTGGGTCTGCGGCTCGTGCAGTTTTACTGATTACGGACAGAAGTAGACCGGGACTCTCCGGTCAGCAGTCTCGTTCTATCTGACTCTGACGGCGAACCGGCCAGGCACTTTAATTCCCATCAACCGAGCCACCTCAGAGTTCGCAGGATCGATCACTACAACCAATCCTGTCCAGTCGTCGCTGAAGATGGTCTGCTTACAGTTGGGGCAGACAGGGCCTGCGCTTATCATGCGGCAGGTCTTACACGCTTTGTCGGTCAGCTTTTCTTCTCCGCCTTCTCAGCCCTTCCCGGCTTGGTCTCCGCCTTCTCTGCCTTTGACGGCTTCACTTTCAGATCCTCCTGAATCCACTCGATTCTGCCAAGGAATGGTTGTCTGAGGGTTATGCCGATCTTACCGCCGGAGCCCCCTCTTGGGAAGCTGACCGCGATTATCCTCCCTCTCACAAGGTTCCCCTTTCCAAGGTTTCTATGACTCTCCCGGCCTGCCAAGACTCCATGCTTCTCGTCATAGGTGATGAAATCATCCATTATCTGTGACACGTGCAATAGTGCATCTTCAGGACCTATCCTGACAAACGCGCCAAAGTCCGTTACCTCGACAATCTCTCCCTCCACAACCTCGTGCAATTCAGGGAAGAAGGTCAACAATTTGAAAACGGCGCGATGGTGAGTTGAGCCGTCTCCTGGTAGAATCTTGCCGGTGTTCTCTACATCTACTCCGGTTACGAGGATGACGTATCCTAGTTGTTCGTCGACGTAGTTTTCGTACTTTAGTTTGATCTGCTCTTTGGCAACATCATCGATAGGGTCGCCAAA
>Ga0066681_10000297_pt1 | contig 15107 bp, 14 predicted proteins | sample GraSoiAngelo_130_FD_65629 | JGI IMG/M metagenome (GOLD analysis project Ga0066681, IMG submission 65629) | Grasslands soil microbial communities from the Angelo Coastal Reserve, California, USA - 14_0929_02_20cm | ecosystem: Environmental > Terrestrial > Soil > Grasslands | place: USA...
TTGCGAACGAGGCGCTCTCCCAGCTGAGCTACTCGCCCACGAGCAGCGAAACAATTTTAGCAAAGGCCCCGGTGCTTGCCAACACGCGTTCCGCCGCCCGTAAACAGGTAAGAGCGCAGCATGCTTGCCGGCTTGGCCGGCTGCTGCGCCCTTACCATCGAACGTTTAATCTGTGAATTACCCTTACGGTTGCTCGATTGCCCCGCCAGAGCGTTGCGCCACAATCTTCTTCACGTTCTGATACAGCGCACGTGCCTGGGGAATCGCTTCCACAGCCTTCTGGACTTGAGGATCGGCTTCCAGCAAAACCTTGAAGCCTTCCTGCTGGTTGAACGTCGACATGAACACTTCCTGCTTGATCTTGCGCCTGATCCAGTCGCCGGCTTCAGACATCTCCGGTTCCGTGTACCGGATGCTGTGCTTGCTCAAATACTCGCGGAAGACTCGCATGACATTGTCGTCGGCCTCGAACTCTTTCGTAATCGTGGGTTTGGTGCCGAGGTAATAGCGCGTAAAGCCGCCTACGCCCGTCTCGGCGGGCCAGAACACATCGTCGCGGTAGAGCAACTGTTCGAACTTCGTCAGCTTAGGCGCAGGCACAACGATATCTGGCATAATGCCGCCCCCGCCCGTCACCTGACGTCCGCTATCCGTCAGTTTTACTTCCGTCGGGTGATCGGGCACTTTGCGCTCATAGTGATACTCATACAGCGAAACCGATTTGTAGTCCCGCTGAATCAGCCGTCCGCTCGGCGTGTAATACCTCGCAGTCGTCAGCGCTAGTCCGGTGTTCTCGCTCAACGGCGTCACCGTCTGCACCAGGCCCTTACCAAACGTTGTTTCCCCGACGATCAAACCGCGGTCATGGTCCTGCACTGCGCCGGAAACAATTTCCGTGGCCGAAGCCGAATTGTTGTTCACCAGAATAACCAGCGGCACGGTCACGCCCTGATTCCCACGCACCGCGTAATAGCGCCGCTCCGGAGACGACCGCCCGTGATGCGAAACGATCAGCTGGTTCTTGTCGAGGAACATGTCGCCCACTGCGACCGCCTCGTTTAACAGGCCGCCGGGGTTTCCGCGCATATCCAGAACCAGGCCATCCAGTGAAGAGGCATTCAACTGTCTTAGGGCATCTCCAATTTCGCGGTCGGTCGTCTCGTTAAATCCGGATAGCCGGATATAGCCAACACCGGGCTTCAGCATGAAAGCAATATCAACGGAATGCCGCGGTATCTCGTCGCGCGTCACTGTGAAAACGAGCGGTTCGGAATAGCCCTCGCGTGAAACCGTAATCTTGACGACCGTGCCCTTCGGTCCCTTCAACATGTCTGCCACTTCAGTGGTGGTCAGCCCATCCGTGGACTTGTCGTCAACTTTGACGATCACATCGCCAGGGCGGATTCCCGCGTTGTACGCTGGCGCGCCGGCATACGGCGCCATCACCACTGTATGGTTCTCGCGCGGCGCGACGATCATGCCGACGCCGTAGTACTTGCCGCGCTGGTCTTCCCGAAGCAGCGAAAACTGCTTGGCATCGAAGAAACTGGAATGGGGATCGAGCATGCGCAGCATGCCCGGAATGGCGCCTTGATAGACGGCCCTATCTATGTCGACGTTATCGGCATAGTTGTTCTGGACAACGTTTAGAACCTTCGTGAAGTCCCGCACAGCCGTCTGGTAATCATCCGCCGAGGCGGTCGTGGCTCGCACGTTAGGGCCGTAAATGCCACCCAAGACTGCGGATACCAGCAATACAGCCACTACAACTACAAGTCCGCGACGCTCTGAATTCATCCTTGTACCTCGCGTGACAGCTCAGGCTAAAATTATAGCACACCGTATACACCGTAAAGTCCGGTTTGACAGGGACTAACACCCTTTCTATGATGCCCATGGACTCTTTAGACGGCCCTCAAACGCAATGTTGAGCATTCCTCACATGATTGTGGTGTTTATCGTGGTTCTGGTCGTATTCGGGCCACAGAAGCTGCCGGAGCTTGCCCGCAGCCTCGGCAAGCTTATGGCGGAGTTCCGCAAGGCTTCCACGGACTTCAAGAGCGCGTTTGAAGAGGAAATGCGCGAAATGGAGCGGCAGGCCCTGCAGGCCGAGCGGAAGAAGACTGCCGAGGCCGTTGCGGCCTCAGGAGTGGCGGTCGAAACCAGCCTGCTTCCAGCTACCTCAGGCTCCACTGACGCGGATGCACCGCCAAGCGAGGCCCCGATTGAATCCCACGCCGCGGAAGAGCCGGTGATCTCGCCGGTGCCAGAATCGGTTCCGCGCTCCTCGGAAGAACCGGCCGAAACCGGCTCAGAGGGCGCCACCATCGCCAGTCCCCAAGACGCCTTGAATGACCACCAGTCCCCGGCCTAACCCGTGCCAGAACCCGAACCCAATTCGCAGATGACCGCGCGAGCAGAAGAGCCTGCCGGCGCGATGACGTTTTTCGAGCACCTCAGCGAACTCCGCAAACGAATTATCTACTCGCTTTACGCGATCGGCATCGGCGCGTTCATCGGTGTGTACGTCTCGAAATACATCATAAACTTCATCATCAAGCCCATCATCAAGGCGCTCACGGAAGCGCACCTGAACGCCGAGCTGGTCTACACGCACCCCGCGGGATACCTGAACACTTACATTACGCTCGGCGTGTATATCGGAATCGTTCTTGCTTCCCCCGTTGTTCTCTACCAGGTTTGGCTTTTCGTCGCGCCGGCCCTGTACAAGCACGAGCGCAGCGCCGTCACCGGATTTATTTTTTCTACTGTGTTTCTGTTTGTCGCCGGGATCGCCTTCGGCTACTTCGTCACCTTGCCATACATTCTGCGATTCCTGGTCAGCTTTCAGGGCCCTATTAGCTCGATCAAGCCCATGATCACCGTCAACGAGTACTTCGACTTGGTCCTCTTGATTCTGCTCGGGCTTGGATTGGTGTTCGAATTGCCAATTTTGATTTTCTTCTTGTCGCTCTTCGGCATCGTCACGCCGAAATTTCTCTGGAAGAATTTCCGTTACGCCATTCTGGTCATCGCCATCGTGGCTGCTATCGTGACACCCACTCCTGACGCGATGACTATGCTCATCTTCATGGCGCCCATGGTTGGGCTTTATTTTGTTGGGATTGCCGTTTCCGCCGTGGTGACACGGCGACGCGAGCGGCGGCTGGCTACTCCGGCGGAGGCGGGCTAAATGAGTTCCTTTTCTAAGCTACTTCCGCGAATGGCCCTAGGCATTTGCATTCTTCCCGTCGGCCTCACGGGTTGCAAAGCGAGCGGCAACGAGTCGTCAGACGGTGCGGGCCAGCCACAAGTCACGAGTGCCGACACTTCCGCTTCACCTCAGGCCGGTGATGACGCACCTCCGCCGGAAAAGACCAGCGGCTTCGATGGCAAGCGCGCTTTCGCGCACGTCGCCAAACAAGTCAGCTTCGGCCCTCACCCATCGGGCTCACCTGCTATCGCAAAAGTGCAAGACTATTTGCTATCGGAATTGAAGAGCTATGCCTGCACGGTGGAGACCGATGCTTTTAGCGCCGACACGCCCATCGGCCGTATCTCCATGAAAAATATTCTGGTGAAGATCCCGGGCGACAAACCTGGCGTGATTCTGCTCGGAACGCACTACGACACCGCCCGTTCGGCGCGCGATCCGCGTACCGGCGAAGTTCATCCAATGCCAACTTTTGTCGGGGCCGACGACGGCGGGTCTTCCACGGCCCTCATGTTGGAACTCGCGCGCCTCCTCTGCCCCCATCGCGGCAAGTATGCGGTTTGGATCGCCTTCTTTGATGGCGAGGAGGCCATGCACGACTGGAGTGACACCGACAGCCGTTATGGTAGCCGTCAGATGGCAGCGCGCTTTTCCACCAGTGGCGACATTAAGAAGATTAAAGCATTTCTGCTCGCGGACATCGTCGGCGGCCGTGCGGCCCGGTTTCTGCGCGAATCCAGTTCCACGCCGGCCTTGGTCGATCTCATTTGGAGCACCTCCGCCAAGCTTGGCTATTCGGCTGTTTTTCTAAATGAGAGTACTTCCGCCCAAGATGACCACGATTCCTTCTTGAAGCGAGGCGTTCCTTCGGTGGACGTTATCGGGGACTTTTTGAACAATGGTTACTGGCACACTCCGCAGGATTCTCTCGACAAAATCAGCCCAAAGACGCTGGCCATCGTTGGCCACTCCTTTCTGCAAAGTGTGAAGCAGCTGCAGGCCAACTAATGTAACGGTCGACTTCTTACTCTGAGCTCAGCCGAAGGCCGAGCGGGTTCTCTCTACGCCTCGAATTTCACATCCTTGCCTTTTTGCACGACCGAGTGCTTCCCAAAATTCTCATCATTCCGGTAAGGGAAATCCGAGCGGTAATGGCTTCCTCGGCTCTCTTCGCGCGCTACTCCTGAGCGTGCGATCAGCAGCGCCAATGTGTGCAAATTTCGCAATTCGTGTTCTTCGCGTCCGTGTTTTTCCGATTTCGGTAGCTCCAACGCTTGTAACTGCTTGATCCCTTCCGCCAATTCTTTTCCGCTGCGTAAAATTCCGACTTGGCGCCACATCACGTCGCGGATTTTCGCGAGCGTCGCACAGCACGGCGATGGATTTGACGTTGATTTTGACGCTGCTTTTGGCGGTTCCTTTTGCGTAGCTGAAGAATTTCCCGGCAACGGGGCTGGACTGCCCGGCAGCGCCGCACCGCTCCGCTTTCCGACCGGTGCGTCCTTCATCAGTGCCTGCCCCGCGCGCGCCCCAAACACCAATCCTTCGAGCAGGGAATTGCTGGCCAATCGGTTGGCCCCATGCACGCCCGTCGCCGCCGTCTCGCCCGCGGCGTACAACCCCGGAAGCGAAGTCCGGCCCCACAGATCGGTCTTCACTCCGCCCATCATGTAGTGCGCGGCGGGGCAAACCGGGGCCATATCGGATGCCAGGTCGAGCCCGTAGCTCGAACACGTCTCATAGATTCGCGGGAACCGTTTCTTCAGAAACTCTTCACTCATCTTCGTCATGTCTAGAAACACATGCGTGCTTTGCGTGTGATGCATCTCACTGACAATCGCGCGCGCCACGACGTCCCGCGGGGCCAGTTCCTGGGCTTCGTTATAGCGCTTCATGAATCGTTCGAGCCCAATATTGCGTAGCACCCCGCCTTCGCCCCTCAGCGCCTCAGACAACAAGAAACGGGGCGCGCCCTGAACCGCCAGCGCGGTCGGGTGAAATTGCACGAACTCCATGTCGGAGAGCACCGCGCCCGCCTCGTACGCGATGGCCATGCCATCGCCCGTGGCCACTTCGGGATTGGTCGTCTCCCGGTAGATTTGCCCGAGCCCGCCCGTTGCCAGCAGCACTGCTCCGGCTCGCAACTCGTGTTCTGAACCGTCGGTTTCATCGATGAAGCAAAGCCCGGCCACGCGTCCGCGCTCCACGATCAATTCCGTCGTGAAAGCATGTGCCCGCAGATGTAAGTGTGGAATTTTATGCGCCCGCGCTAGTAGCGCCCGGCTGATTTCTCTGCCCGTTGAGTCGCCGTGCGCGTGCAATATCCGTGAGCGGCTGTGGGCGGCCTCTCGTGTAAAGGCCAGCTTCGTTCCCGCGCGGTCGAATTCCGTGCCCCATTCAATGAGCTGTGTGATGTACTTCGGGCCTTCCTCGACCACTAGAGCTACCGCATCCGGACGGCACAAGCCGTCGCCGGCGTTGATGGTGTCCTGTTCATGAAGCCCGATTTCATCTTCGTCGGAGAGGGCCACGGCGATCCCTCCCTGCGCCCAGGCCGTCGCGGAATCGCTCAGGTTCGATTTCGCCAGGACGAGCACGCTTCCCGCTTTGCTCAGCTCGATCGCCGCGCGCAGTCCCGCGATCCCGCTGCCAACAACGGCGTAATCGGCACGATAGCTTTTGTGGGAGTCGGTCATGGGAGTGGAAAATCTGCCGCCTTCGTATGGTAGCACGAAGAAATTACACCGCTGAAGGCCGCCGCCCGCATACGATGCAAGCGAAGCGTGTGTTACATTGAAAATGCCTCACCCATGAAAATGAAACGCATTCTCGTGAAATCGTCCGCCGGTCCCTACTCAATTCTCTCCGGCGCCGGCGTGATTCGGCGCGCTTCGCAGGAAATTGCCGGTCTGGGACGGTTTTCAAGTATTCATGTCGTTTCCTCTCCCAAAGTCTGGCGCGCCGTGGGGAAATCCATTCAGCGAGGGCTGCGGCTTTCCAAGAGTGGCTCCATTCATCTCTTTAATGATGCAGAGGCCACAAAAAATCTTCGCAGCGTGGAAGAGATAACTCGTTCCCTCTGTCGTGCGGGAGCCGATCGCAAGTCGCTGGTCATCGCTGTTGGCGGAGGCGTGGTTGGTGACGTGGCCGGCTTCGCCGCCGCCTCCTTCCTGCGCGGCGTGAAACTTGTACACGTTCCGACGACGCTTGTCTCCCAGGTTGACAGTTCCATCGGCGGCAAGACCGGGGTCAATCTTCCGGAAGGGAAGAACCTTGTCGGAGCCTTCTATCCGCCCGCGTTAGTGCTCACGGATCCAGAGCTGTTGCGTACGCTCTCCGACCGCGAATTTCGCGGCGGTCTTGCGGAGGTCATCAAGCACGCCATCATCGCGGACGCGGACATGTTCGCGATGCTTGAGAAAAACATGGAGAAAGTGCTGCGGCGGAATCGCTCGGCGCTTGCGGCTCTAATCCCCCGCAACGTACAAATCAAAGCCCGCGTGGTGAGCCGCGACGAACGCGAATCGGGATTGCGGGAAATCCTCAACTACGGCCATACGTTTGCTCATGCTCTGGAAAGCGTAACAAAATACCGGCGCTATCAGCACGGCGAAGCTGTAGCCTGGGGCATGATCGCCGCTGCTTTTCTCGGCCACGAGCTTGGTTTGACGCGCGCGGACGACGTTTCCCGCATCGTCGCGTTGATTCGCTGCCTGGGATCTTTGCCGGCATGGCCCAGCGTTTCGCCAGCGGCGCTGCTAGGCGCCATGCGCTCCGACAAAAAAACGCGCGCCCGAATTCTTCGCTTTGTTCTTTCGCCCCGCATCGGCGAAGCGCGGTCGTACGACACGGTACCTCTTCATGCCGTGGAGCGCGTTCTTCATTTCACGCCGCGCTTGATCACTGCAAGCGGCAAGCTCTCGCAAGGGCGTCATGACTGAGGCTGCCGCGCCGGTAAAGGGGACACGCCCCGAGGGCGCGGTTACCGAAGCCGATGCTTCGAGCAAAATCCGTGAAATATTCACGCAGATTGCTCCGCGCTACGATCTGCTCAATCATCTTCTTTCGCTGCAGCTCGATCGGCTCTGGCGCGCGCGCACTGCCAGCCGATTGAAATCCATTCTGGTTCGTCCCGATGCCCTCGTTCTCGATCTCTGCTGCGGAACCGGCGATCTGGCTTTCGCCTTAGCGCGCGCGGGGAAAGCCCGTATTCTCGGTGCGGATTTCGCTCATACCATGCTCGTTCGGGCCAGAGAGAAATGCGCCGCTCAAGCGCCGGGGCACCAGTCTGCTCCAACCTCAATGCCTTTTTTCGAAGCTGACGCGCTCCGTCTCCCGTTTGCCAATGCTTCCTTCGATTTGGTGACCAGCGCTTTTGGCCTTCGCAACCTTGCCAATTACGAAGTCGGCCTGCGCGAGATTCAGCGCGTGCTCAAACCGGGGGGCACCATCGCCATCCTGGAATTCGCCGAGCCGCCAGAAGGTTTGCTCGGAGATTTCTATCGCTGGTATTTTTGTAAAATACTGCCGAAGATTGGCGGACTGATCTCTGGTGATCAAGGAGCTTACAAATATCTACCGAACTCCGTCGCTCGCTTTTTCCGCCCGTCCGAATTAGCATCTCTCATTGGCGCTGTGGGCTACGACTCCGTGGATTATTGCGTCTGGACACTCGGCACCGTCGTCTTGCACACAGCCGTTAGACCTGGCTAGCGTTAAATTCAGCTAACCACACCGATGAGAAATTGAAATTGTCATTCTGAGGGCATCCGACGAGGATGCCCGAGGAATCTCACTTCGAACGGTTCAGCAACTTAGTTTTTGCCGCCACTCGGTGGTGAAAGTACCTTGGTCACTCTTCCAATCCCGTCCCACGCAACTTCGCCAGCAGCGTCTTTGGTGAAACGCCCAATTTCTCTGCCGCTCGCGTCTTATTCCACTTACACTCGCGCATCGTGTTTTCCAACAAAACTTTTTCCACATGACTCGCGGCCCGGCCGGTGACTTCTTCCAGCGATCCTTCCCAATTAAAATTTTCCGCAAGCATTCCCGCCGGCAAGCTCTTCGCATCCGGCTTAGACGCCGCCAATTGTAACTCTTCAGGACGAATGCACATGCCGTCTGCCAAGATCACCGCGCGTTCCAGCGTATTCTGGAGTTCGCGTACGTTGCCCCGCCAACCATAGTGCAGCAGCCGGTCCCGCGCCTCAGCGGACAATTCCAGTCCCGGCTTTCCAAACTCGCGGCTGAATTTCTCCAAAAAGTGGTTCGCCAGCAGCAGCACGTCGTTTCCGCGCTCGCGCAACGGAGGAATCGTCATCGGAACCGCCGAAATCCGGAAGTACAAATCTTCTCGAAACAATTTTTCTTCGGCCAGTTTTCGCAGGTCGCGATTTGTGGCTACCACGATTCGAACGTCTACATCAATCGATTGCGTGCCGCCCACTCTTTCGAATCGCTTTTCTTCCAGAACGCGCAGGAGCTTTGCCTGAATCCCCAGCGGCAATTCTCCAATCTCATCCAGAAAAAGCGTTCCGCGGTGCGCCAGGTCCATCTTCCCGACCTTGCGCGTGCCCGCCCCGGTGAACGCGCCGCGCTCGTGCCCAAAGAGTTCGTTCTCCACCAATCCTTCTGGAATTGCCGCGCAATTCAGCGCCACGAACGGGTGATCCCGCCGCGGCGATAAGTGATGAATCGCCAGCGCGAACAACTCTTTTCCTGTCCCGCTTTCCCCCAGCAGCAGGCAGGTCGAATCCGTCGCCGCTACTTTTTGAATCTGCTGGCTTACTTCCCGTATGGACGGATGCTCGCCCACGATGCGCGGGAATCCGTAGCGCGTCGAATATTCCTCGCGCAGCAGCAAGTTCTCCCGCAATAATTCCTGCTGCCGCGACGCCCGCTGCACCAGTAGCTTGAAATGCTCCAGGTCCACCGGCTTCTGCAGAAAATCAAACGCGCCTTCTTTCATGGCAGCTACAGCTTCTTCTACCGAACCGTAGGCCGTCAGCAGCAGCACCGGTATCGCAGAATCCGCTTGCTTCGTCTCACGCAAAACGTCCAGCCCCGAAGCCCCCGGCATCTTCAGGTCGGTAATCACCAGCAAATATCTTCGCGCACGTATCTTTTGGATCGCGGCTGCGCCGTCCGGCGCTTCGTCCACGGTGTAGCCCGCGCGCTCCAATGCCTTTCGCAGCATAGCGCGCAATTCGGGCTTGTCTTCAACGAGGAGGAGAGGTTCCATCTCTTTCGTTTCTACCATGAATCCGGCTGCCGCCAGGGGACAACCAGAGACACATGTGCAGAGAAGGGAAGCACTCGGAGTGGTCGGAAGTTAAGTTTCGCAGCTGTGACGGGAGAAACGAGTTCACTTCGGCATCAAATCCGCTATAGCACATCTTTAGAAGAAGGACTTAGTTAACAGAAAAAGGCCGGCAGCGGCAAGAATAGTTCCTATTCCGAGATACAGGAATTGGGCCCTTCCTTCCCAATGAACCACCAGAAATTAGCGACGAAGGGTTGCATTGATCGCGTGCGATCGAAGGCCTGCCGGCCAAACGTCCGATGCAGCAGCACGTTGAACCCTCCAGCCGCCAATAGAGCTGTTCCAAAGAATCTACTCCCCCTCGATGGAAGCACAAAGAGGAGACCAGTTACGCCAGCCGCCAAGAGAATGAGTAGCGCGATCAACACTCCTCTAGGATTGATAAAGCAAGTCATTGGCAGCATGATTGGACAATGCCGCTGTAAGAAGGCGCTTTGCGCCTACCTTGCCCACCCCGGATCGCCGCCTGATTTTCTCAGTTGATCTTCCAGGTCATCCAGGCCTTTCTTCAACTGATCCAGCTCCTGCTTTTTTGCGTCAATCTTTCCATTGATCGCGTTAATGTCGGCGCGCGTGTTCTGCTGCTGCATAGCCTTTTGGGGGTCAGGGTAGTATTCCAATTGAGCCTTTTCCAGTTCGCGTCCCAGAATATCAAGTTCCCTTTGAGCCTTAGCAATCTTGTCGCGTTGCGCCTGAAACCGTTTTCTCCACGCCGATTCACTATTCGGATCTTCTTTAGGCTCGTCTCCAGCTTTCCCGGAGGCTCCTGTCGCCTGTCCCGTCGCGCCGGCTGCTTTTCCACTGGCATCGTTCGTGGCAGCACTGGGCGCCGCCGGCTCCGGCACGCTCTTCTTAAAATCGTCGTCCGTGTAAACCTTCTTCGGCTTCGTCGTATCCTTGTCCTTCTTCGCTTCGCGGGCCTTTCTTGCAGCATCCGCCACGGGATCGCCCGCCTGTTGCGCGGCCGCCGAGAGCCCAGCGAGGCACAGAGCAGGCACAAAAAAGAAAGCCTTCATCCTCAATCTCATTCGCATAGTCCTACCTCCCGGAAGCTACTGGAGACCCCGACACTCTCTTAGATGCTAGTCTGCTTTGATTCTACTGCTTCTGGTACGCTGCGTGGCAAGGGCAGCGTAATGATAAACTCCGCCCCACCTTCGGTCCGGTTCCGCACCTCTACCTGACCGCCATGTTGCACGATAATCTTTTGCACCACCGCCAGTCCCAACCCCGTTCCCTTCGCTTTCGTCGTAAAAAACGGCCGGAATAGCTTCGAGGACACATCCGCAGGAATCCCCGGGCCGTTATCCGTAACGCTGATCCGCTGGAACCCCGCCTCTTCGCTATGAACGATTTCGCCGCAGACCGCGACGCACCCTCCGCTGGCGCTCAGCGCGCATGCCTCTGCCGCGTTTCGCGTCAAATTAAGCAGCGCTTGCCGCAACAGCCCTTCGTCTCCGCCCGCGTCTCCGAATGTCCCTTCCCATCGAATCTTTACTTGCGGCATCGTCTCTCGCACTTCAGCGACTACCCGCTCTACGACGGTTTGCAGAGCCACCTTCTCGTCTGGAATCTCCAGCGGCCGTGCGTACTTCAAAAACTCCGTCACGACGTGCGTAATGTTCCGCGTCTGCTCCAGAATGCGTTCCGCGTAGTCCAAAGCTTCCGCCTCGGAAGCCTCCGACCGGATCATCTGCGCGTAACCCGATATCGTCGCCAGCGCGTTCTTGAACTCGTGTGCGATTCCCGCGGAGAGTTCTCCAAGCGCCGCCAGGTTTTCCTTCAATTGCATCCGTTGCTGTAGCGCGGCAAGTTCCGTCAAGTCCGTCAGCAGACAAATCGCCCCGCTGATCTTTCCCTCGCCGCGGCGGATGGGCGAGATCGTCACTCCCAGATGCCGCGTGTCTCCCTCAGGCGGCATGTGCTCGACCTGTTCGCGCCGGAAAATCGTTCCGTTCGCAAGGCATTCCGCTATCAGCCTGGACATCCCCGAAGATGCCCCCAGCGCCTCGCTATATCGCCGGAATCCCAGCCCGCGAATTCCCAGTGCCTGCTCCGCTGCGGGATTCGAGCTGGAAATAATTCCCGTGGCATTCACCACCAGGAGCCCCGCCGGCATGTTCCTCGTCACTTCCTCACTCAACCGTTCCGTTTGTTCCGCGCGTTCTCTCTCGATGCGATGCAGCCGCTCCAATTCCTTTTCCTGCACGCGGAGTTGCTGAATCACCCCCTGCATCGATGCCGCTATGAAGGCTGAAGGGTTCTCCGTGCCCGGCCCGCTCGTTTTGAATTCCTCTTTCTGCTCTTCCCGCCTGCTTTGAAATGACTTGCGCATCAGAAATACCACCAGCCCGGTGACCGCCAGGAACCCGACTCCCAGTGCCGCGGCAATCATCCAAAGGTGCTGCGCGTTATTTCCAGCTTGCAACGTTCCGAACATCGCTCCTGCCCTTCGACTCCTCTCTCTTCCTCCCTGGCCTCTGTGTTCTCTGTGCCGCTGTGTGTTAAATCTTTATTTCTTTTTCGGCCACCAATTCCGAGGTCGCTCCGCTATGCGACGACCCCTCGCAGCCCCGGCCAATAATTCGCAATCAGCGGTCCCCCATACACAATAGCCAGCGCTCCAATCCCCAAGAACGTGCCTAGCGGCAACTGATATTGCCTCGCAATCGCCCATCCCAGTTTCCGCTCCGTCCCCAATCCCCGCCGGCTTGCCCGTTTCGCCACCCCACTCCTCCATCCGCCGAGATACAACGCCAGCACCAGCCCAACCCCGATCAAGCTTCCCAGTAGGCTTCCTACCAACAGCGTCAGAAACGTCCCTCGCAAGCCCAGAAAAGTTCCGATCATGGCGATCATTTTCACGTCGCCCATGCCCATGCCCTCGTGCCCGCGCACCGCTTTGTAGCCCGCTGCCAGCCCCCACAGCAAGAAGCTCCCAAAAGCTGCGCCAAGGATCCCATCAAGAATTCCCGCGGCGAATCCCGGCAGTTGTACTTGCAGGAGCCTTCCTGCCAGGGCGCCCGCATATCCGTTACTCGGTGGCACGACGGCCGAAAAAAGTAATCCCGCCGCAAAGCCTGGCCAGTTGATCACGTCCGGCAGTAGCCGCACGCGCAAGTCGGTTACTGTCAGAATCTCAAGCAAGCACGTGAAAAACAGCCATTTCACGGTCGCCTGCGTTATGCCAAATTCCAGAAACGCCGCCACAAACAGCAATCCCGTCGCCAGCTCAATCAACGGGTACATCGGCGAAATCGGCAGCCTGCAAGCCCGGCACTTCCCGAGCAGCCACAGCCATCCAAAAACCGGCACGTTGTCATATGGCTTGATCGGCGTGGCGCACCGCGGGCAGCGCGACCCGGGCGAAACGATGGAGATGTCCTCCGGAATCCGCGTGATGCAGACATTCACAAAGCTCCCCACAATAATCCCAAGTAGAAAAAAGAAGGCGATGACCACGGTTTGCCCGGCCACTCCGCGGCCGCTCTTCTCAATCTGCCACACCCACTCCGCAGCCTCAACAAACCCCGCCGCCTTCGTGCCTCATCCCTAACGCTTTCTTTCGACGCTCCTCTGTGCACTCCCTGTCCTCTGCGAACTCTGTGTAAATTCCTGTTCTTGCAATTACCCCCGCGCGCTTTTTGTTTCTGTGACTAACAACTGTAAACTAAGAACTTACAACTGCTCTCATGCATTGGTTCGAGCGCAAAATCCGACGCTACGAGCACCGCCGCTGGACCACTGACGACAATCGCCGCGTCCAACCCTTTCACTGGGGCTTGGAGCACATCGGCGGCTCCCCCGATGACCCCGACCCCACCGCCTTTGTGCGCGAATACGCCCGAAAAGCCATCGACTCCAGCAGGGAATGGTACGCCGCCTCTCCCGCCACCGATTACCGCCTCGACACCCAGAACGTCCTCACCTTCACAAGTTCCATCGAGTCCTCCTGGCCGGAAAACAACACCGTCCATGCGCAGCTCTTTCCCGCACGCGAGACCCTTTCAACTCGCTCGCGCGGGAAACGCTACGGCTCGGGCCCCGCAGTCCTTCTCCTGCCCAACTGGAACGCCAAATGGCACGGCCAGAACGGCCTCTGCCGCTGGATTCAGCGCCTTGGCATTACCGTCCTAAAAATGAGCATGCCTTACCACGACCGCCGCATGGCCCGCGGCCACGAGCGCGCCGACCAGATCTGCGGCCCCAACATCGGCCTCACCCTCCAGGCCAACCGCCAGGCTGTCAAGGACGCCCGCCGCTGCCTCCACTGGCTCGAGCAGCAGGGTTACTCCAAGCTTGGCATCCTCGGCACCAGCATCGGTTCCTCGGTCGGCTACATCACTCTCGTCCACGATGAACGCATCCGCGCCGGCGGTTTCTTTCACGTCTCCACGTACTTCGCCGACGTCGTCAGCCAGGGCATGACCACCAACCACGTCTGGGAAGGCCTTCGCCACCACGTCACCGTCGACGAGCTCCGCGAATATTGGGCGCCCATCAGTCCCATGCCTTATGTCGAACGCGGCATGGGTGCCGGCCGCACCACTTTCATGGTTTACGGCAAGTACGACCCCACCATGCTCCCCGAGCTCACCCGCCAGATGCTCGATTCCCTCCGTCGCCATGGCGCTGAACCCCGCACCCTCGAACTCGCCTGCGGCCATTACTCCCTCGAACTCGCCCCTTTCTCCTACATCGCCGGCTACCGCATGCTCACCTTTTTCCTCGAATCCCTCGCCTAGCGGCTCGTACTTCGGTCTGTGCTCTTCCGAGGAGAACGATACCTGGTGCCCACAGCGCTGCCGCACCACAACCGCAGCTCCTTCCCTGAACAGGCTCAGCGGACTGGGGATTTCCTAACGCATCAACAGCACTCATTCGTATTCGGGAATATCTGCCAATAAATTCATCAATTTCCCGGATATTGAGTCAAGGACTTCCCTCGGTTTCCCGTGCTCTTCCTGGGGTCTTTCCCGCAACCCATTCAACAGTCACCCTGAAGGCACGTCAGGGTTTCTCCCGATTCAACTACAGGGAATTCACTCGCTTTTTCTGTCTGTCGCGACTTCCCGCTATCGTTTCCACGGTTCCACGGGTTCCCGTTCCCTAGGTCACAACTGATTCGGAAAGTGCCTATACCTAAAGGAGACATCCATGAAGCGACTAAGGTTGAACGCTGTTTCACCGACAAGGGATGACGCCACGTCAGGGCAGAAGAGTCCATGGAGGAAAGCATTGACTAGAACCGTATGGATTGCGCCAGCCTTGGGCGTCACCACTCTGGCAGTGCTGCTCATTCTCTTCTCAGCTCCAGATCTTTCTCACGGCCAGTCCATAAGCGACACACAAGTCACGCTTTCCTGTAACGATGGCCACAGCGTTATCTTCGAGGTCGATCAGATCACGCTCACGAGCCTGCTGGCGGACGTGCAGGCGATCAACGCCAGCGGCACAGGCACCAGCTGCACATTAACCATGGCCGCAATGGACCCCTCAGGTGAAACTACCGAGTGGACGGTTTACGACTACAACCCTTCAAATCAAGCGATCGCGCCGCGGAACTCACCC
>Ga0066681_10000299_pt1 | contig 15095 bp, 11 predicted proteins | sample GraSoiAngelo_130_FD_65629 | JGI IMG/M metagenome (GOLD analysis project Ga0066681, IMG submission 65629) | Grasslands soil microbial communities from the Angelo Coastal Reserve, California, USA - 14_0929_02_20cm | ecosystem: Environmental > Terrestrial > Soil > Grasslands | place: USA...
CAAGGCTTATCTCCAACTCCGCGACGGACCGTTTCAACCAGAGCCGTTTGGGCCGCGATCGAAAAAACAGCGCGGAACGGAGTAAAGGAGTGATGGAGTATTGAAGTGTTGCTGGATGAAACCCATTACCCCAGTACTCCCCATAGTCAAAATACAGCGATGACTTTGAACCAAACTCAGATCAATCGTGACGATGTCCCTTGGCGTGATCTCACTCCGCTGATGCAACCAAAAACGGTTGCCGTGGTCGGCGCGTCGCAGCGAATATCCCAAGGCGCCGTCCAAAGGGAGGCCCGAGGCAACAGGATTATTCGCAACCTAATGAATGCTGGCTTCGAGGGCCGAATTTTCCCGGTGAACCCAAAGTACGGCGAGGTTTTGGGATTCAGGTGCTATCCCGATCTATCGGCGATACCTGAAACGGTGGATTGCGTGGTTGCGGCCATTCCCGGCCGCCAAGTCCCGGACTTATTGGAGTCCGCCGCGACTGCCGGGGTCCGCGCTGCCGTTGTTTTCGCCAGCGGCTTCGCGGAAATCGGTCCTGAAGGAGAGAAGCGACAGGCAAGGCTCGAAGCGCTTTCACGAGAACGCAACCTTCTCATATGCGGTCCGAACTGCTATGGCGTTCTTAACGTATTCGGCCATGCTCCCCTCTTTAGTTCCGTAATTCCCCAGGGATTCCTGGCGGGACCCGTGGCGCTGGTATCGCAAAGCGGCGGGCTCAGCACAACCATCGCCAATGCGCTGATGCACAACCGCGGCGTCGGCTTGAGCTACATCGTCTCCTGCGGCAACCAGGCCGGAGTGACCGTCGAGGAGTATCTAAATTATCTGGTCGAAGACCGCCAGACGCGCGTCATCGCGGCCTTTGTGGAAGGATTTAAACAGCCTAAGAAATTAATGGCGGTAGCGCACAAAGCGTTGGCGCAGAACAAACCTCTCATCATCTTGAAAGGTGGAAAATCCGAGGTCTCCCGCCGCGCCGCCGTTACCCATTCGGGATCGTTGGCGGGCGCCGCCGAAGTCGTCGAAGCTGCCTTCCGCCAGAGCGGGATCGTCCAGGTGCACAGCTTAAACGAGTTGATCGACACCATCGGTCTTTTCGCTTGCGAGACGTTCGTGGAGCGCTACAAAGGCGGCAGACGGATCGGCGTCCTGAGCGGCTCGGGCGGCGAGTGCACTCTGGTCGCCGATGCCATCGAAGAAGCCGGACTCAAAAGCCCGGATTTGAGCGACGAAACAAAATCGCAGCTCAGAGAAATCCTGCCTGATTTCGGCAATCCACACAACCCGCTCGACGGCACCGGCGCCATGTACGATGATGAGAAAATATTTCCTCGCCTGCTCGATGCGCTCATTCACGACGCCAACATGGACGTGGTCACGGTCAACATCGAAGCAAACGACCCCAGACCCAAAGAACTGAAAAGCGGCAATCGGTTTTCGGCGGCGACAACGAAAGCTGCCGCCGCCAGTCAGAAACCGATCGCCATCTTCAGCTCGGTTATTGGCGGCGCCGTGGATCCCGACATCGTTTTCCCTCTGCGAGCCGCCGGCGCGCCGTTGATGGAGGGAGCGGAGTTCGCGATGGCTGCGTTGCGCAATCTCGCCGAGCACCATGAGTTTCGCAAGTCATCGCAGGCGAGCGATAATCACGACTCGGTGATTTCAAAACATGAGCCGTTGCCCTCTGGCATTCTGCCGACGGAAGCAGCGTTCCGCCTGCTGCAGTCGTTCGACATTCCGATCGTTCCGACACTGCTCGCGCGCAATGCCGAAGAAGCTGCGGAGTTCGCAACGCGGGTCGGGTTTTCGGTGGCGCTCAAGGTTGAGTCTCCCAGTATTCCTCACAAGAGCGATGTCGGCGGTGTCGAATTAGGTCTCGCCAGTACCGCGGAAGTGCGCGAAGCTTTCTTTCGAATTCAAGAGCAAGTGACGGCTCATCTCCCTGCTACCGAAATTGCCGGAATTGTGGTGCAGCACATGGCTCCGGAGGGAGTGGAAATGATTCTTGGGGTCAAGCGCGATCCTCTTTTCGGGCCCGTTATCGTTTGCGGTTTTGGCGGTATTTTCGTCGAGCTGCTCAAGGACGTGGCTATTGGGATTCCCCCACTTTCCCAGCAACAGGCGCTTAGTCTTATCCAGCGGCTCCGGGGTTGGCCCCTGTTAACGGGTCTCCGAGGGGAACCGCCTGCTGATATAAACGCGCTGTGCAATACCATAGTCAAAGTCTCACGCCTGGCCGTGAGTCTGGGAGAGCAATTGGTAGCGTTGGATATGAATCCGCTCGTCGTACATTCGAATAACCAAGGCGTTGTTGCTGTCGATGCTCTCGTCGAGATTCGCTAGAGCAGTTGAGCTGATAACCATTCAATGAGTGGTTCAGAAAGGAGAGCGAATGGCCGAATACAAAGAAATACTCTACGAGAAAAAACGCGGCGGGGTGCTGATCACGTTGAATCGCCCGGAGGCGATGAACGCGATCAGCCGCACGTTAATAAAAGAACTGCACCAGGCATTGGACGAAGTAGAAACCGATCCGGAGATTCGCGCGGTGGTGATTACGGGCGCGGGCCGCGCCTTTTCTGCGGGTATGGACCAAGGAAAAACCGCCAGCGGCCGCCGGCGTGACCTTCACTGGCCTTACGGTATCCCGACCGGTATGCCAGCGGCGGAGGTGATCGATTCGTGGCGCTCCGAAAACCGGAACTTCATGCGCCTATGGGAGTTTCCCAAACCGATCATCGGCGCCATCAACGGCTGGGCGATGGGCGCCGGCTCGTGGTTTGCGCTGTTTACGCATACTACCCTCGCTTCCGAAAACGCCGTGTTTGCTCAGCCCGAGGTGCGCCACGGCTCCAATACGAGTTTCATGTGGACCTTGCTTGGTGGATTTAAAAACGCTCTGCGCTACGGCCTGACCGGCGACCATATCGACGCCCAGGAAGCGCTACGGATAGGACTCGTCGTCAAGGTCGTCCCTGCCGATCAACTTCTCGATGAATGCTTTTCCATCGTCGAGCGCATCGCTCACGTGCCGCCCGAGACGGTGAAAATCAATCTCCAGATCGCCACCTTGGGACTTCAGATGATGGGGCTGCGTGACGCCCTATTGCTGGATAATCAGCTTTCCGCGCCGGCGCACGTCATGCTGCGCGAGGAGCTGCGCCGGCCTTTGGATGAAGCTCGCTTCAACGAAGGCACTAGAAAATATCTCCAACTCCGCGACGGACCGTTTCAGCCTGAACCTTTCGGGCCGAGGGCGAGGAAGAAGGGATGATGAATTGGAGTGATGGAATATTGGAGTGGTGGAGTGATGGGCACCGCGCTCCCCACCCAATACTCCAGTACTCCAACACTCCAGTACTCCAATCTTAGAATCACAGGAGCGACACATGGCAGACTCTCAAACCATTCTTTACCAGAAGCAGCGGCGTGGCGTGTTGATTACTCTGAACCGTCCCCATGCGCTCAATGCGATGAACGAAGAACTTTTGGAAGAACTCGACAGCGCACTGGCGAAAGCCGAGACCGACCCGGAGATTCGTGCGGTGGTAATTACCGGAGCGGGAGGCACGTTTTCCGCCGGCGAAGATATCCGCAGCGACGACCCCGAAACCGCCTGGCCTTATGGCATCCCGCAAGGAGCATCGCTGGTCCACGAGTACAATCGGCTTCGCGACTCTGACCGCAAAGATATTCTCGGGCGCCAACTCTACCGTTGGCAATACCCCAAGCCGATCATCGGCGCGGTGAGCGGCTGGTGCCTGGGTGCGGCCTCTTGGCTGGCGCTCACGTGCCACATCACAATCGCCGCGGACGACGCGGTTTTCGGCCAGCCTCAGGTCCGCCATGGCGCCAACACGGATTTCATCTGGGTCGCTCTTGCCGGCTTCAAGAATGCTCTGCGTTATTCGCTAACCGGTGATCACGTCGACGCACAAGAAGCCTTGCGCATCGGTCTGGTCAATCAGGTCGTGCCAAAGGATCAATTGTTGGAGACCTGCTTCGCCTTCGTCGAACGAATCGCTCTCGTCCCGCCGGAGACGGTAAAGATCAATCTGCACATCGCCACCATGGGAATGGAGATGATGGGCCTGCGCAAGGCATGGACGCTCAACGCTGAATTAGCCGCCATGACTCGGCTGACGAAGCGCGAGGAATTCAACAAACGACTCGAAGAGGGGAAGAAGAAAGGCGGACTTAAAGCGTTTCTCGAAGAAAGAGACAAACCGTTTCAACCGGAACCGTTCGGGCCAAAGGCACGAAAATAAAACTGCACAGTCGAAATGGGAACAACCGGTTTCAGCGGTAATTCCCGATGAAGCTACTTGATCGCTTCCGCTCTTTTTAGCTCCTCAATCTTTTCGCGAGTTAGCCCCAAAATCTCGCCAAATACTTTATCATTATCCGCGCCGATCCATGGCGCTGGGCGTGCGGCGCTGGCGGCGGACAGAGATGGAATTCCCGGCAGGCCGTGGTGCGTGATCTTGCCCCAAGGTTGCGCTTCGGTTTCGACGATATGGCCGCGCGCCCGTAAGTGAATGTCATGGAAGAGATCTTCACCCGATGACGGAATGCCGGCCGCCACGCCGGCTTCTTGGAGCAGACGAAAGACTTGCTTTGCCGTATACCTACCTGTCCACTGCGAAAGCTTTTGATCAAGCTCGTCGCGGTGCTCTTTACGGCCACTCTTCGTAGCAAATTTTTCATGGGCAGCCCAAGAAGATTTGCCGATGAGACCGACCATGCTTTGCCATTCTTCGTCGCTTGCGCAGGCGATGATGATCCAGTTGTCCTCGCCGCGGCACGGATAGCAGCCGTAAGGCGCATACGGTTCGCCGAGAATTTCGCGATAGCCCATGGCGTCCCATTCGTTGCCGTTAATTGCGTAATCGAGAATTGCCGGCCCCATCATCGAACCCTGCGCCTCGAGCATGCCGGCTTCGATGAACTGCCCTTTTCCCGTGCGCGCCTGGTACTCAAGCACGGCAAGTACGCCGAGTGCCATCGTGACCGACCCGACCCGATCGGGCCAGGCAATTTTACAACGTGTCTCCATCGGCGAGTCCGGATAGCCCCACAAGCGCATGATGCCGGTGTAGGCGAGTAACTGCCATCCCCACGCGACCCACGACTTGAGCGGTCCGGTGAGTCCCCAGCCGGGCATTACGACTTGAACAATGCCGGGATTAATCTGCTGCAACACTTCGTAGCTGAAGCCAAGCCGCTCCAAAACGCCCGAGCTGAAGTTATCGACGACCACGTCGGATTTCCCAACCAATTGTTTAAATAATTCTTTTCCGTCCGCATTGCGTAGGTTAACCGTGCAACCGAGCTTCGCGCGGTTCATGCAGGCATGCACTGCGGCTTCGCGTTCCTTGCTCGCAATCGTGCCGGTTTCGATCTTGACCACTTCCATGCCGTAGTACGCCAGCAATTCAGTTCCCAAAGGTCCGGCATACTGCTGGGTTAGATCGGCCATGCGTAGCCCGGTCAACATCGGCCGTCGAGATTCGAACTCACCGTGGGTTTTCCGCGGACTGGCCTGAAGATTCTCAAGTTCCGCAAGAATTTCTTTGCGGTGCTGATCTAGCAGCGGCGCGGGCCACCGCACGCGCATAGGCGTGAGCGACAGGCGCATGGGCGCGCCAGGCGCTTTGTACTTGCCGATCACAGGATGATCCACCTCTTGCAGCCATTCACGCACGCGATTTTGTTCGCAGTCGACGAACTCGCCGATCGTGTTGAGCGGCGCCGCGGCGAGATGGCGCAACTGTGCTTCGTTGGCAAAATCGTCGGCATTGAATTGGCCGATAAATTCAGCGAAAGCCTTTGCCACTTCTTCCGAATGCTCGTCGCGGTATCGTGGATTCTCCCACTCGGGCCCGGCGAGTGACTTATTGCTCATCCAATTCTGCGCGAACTCCTTCCACATATGCGGCATATTGGTCGTGAAATGAACGTAACGACCGTTTTTACACCGATAAATGTTCGTACCGGCGCCGCCGTAAGCTTTCGCGCCGGGACGCCGCTCCAGCCGATTCTCCCGGCTGTAACGCGCGATCGAGCTACTGTTGGCAAATGTCAGTGCTTCCTGCAGCGACATATCAATTCGCTGGCCGGCGCCGGTTTCACGCGCATGCCGAATGCCGGCGAGCGCGAGCATCGCCGCAACGCCGCCCGCCATCTGATAAGCGAGATGACTCGGCGACGTGCATTGTCCTTTGGTGTTATCGCCCTGCCCGAAAAGAAAACCACCGGTCGCATTAGCGATGGCGTCGCTGCCTTTGTAATGGCGATAGGGACCTGTACGTCCGAAGGGCGTGAGCGAAACGATCACCAAGTGTGAAAATTCTTTTTTAAAGCGTTGGTCGTCAAAGGCGAATTTTTCCAGATATCCAAGCGGCGTCGCTTCGACGAAAAGATTTGCCGAAGCGAGCAGCTTGGCAAAAATCTCGCGATCCGAATCGTGCTTCAGATCGAGAGCAATGCTGCGCTTGTTCGTATTGGCGTGAATAAAAGTGAGGCTGCGCTCGGGATGTTCGATATTACCAGCGAACGGAGGCAGCAGACGGTTTGGATCACCGCCCGGCGGCTCGACTTTTATGACGTCGGCCCCGAAATCGGCGAGCCACCGCGTTGCGTAGGATGCGGGTATGTCGCCCAGTTCGATGACACGGAGGTGACTTAAGGCACCACGATCAGGAATATTTTCTGGCAAAGGGGCCTCGCTATTTCAAATTGATAATTCCGTGATCCTGTCCTGGTTTTTGGCGTAAAAGCACGGCATGCGTGCCCCTACAGTCGAACCGCGCCACGTCGATCAGTCGTTGGCGAATTCATTTGCTGAGATCGACAAGCACGCGCCCGCGAATGCCGCCTTTGAGGATCTCGTCTATCTTCGGATTCAATTCTTCAAGTGAAACTTCAGTTACGAGCGCGGCAAGATCGATCTTCCATTCGCCGGCGAGTTTGCTCCAAGCCATCTGCCGTGAGCGCATCGGAATCTCGACGGAATCGACGCCCAGCAGGCTCACCCCACGCAGAATAAACGGGAACACGTTGACGTTGAGATCGGGGGACATGGCGTTGCCGCATGCGGCGACGAGGCCGCTGTACTTCGCGGCCTTGAGCGCCGTCGCGAGAATATTGCCGCCTACGGTATCGACGACACCGGCCCAGCGCGGTTTTTGCAGCGGCCTGCCTGACGTGTCGTTTGCCTCTTCGCGGGAAATAATTGTTTTGGCGCCGAGCCCGATAAGAAAAGCCTGTTCATTCGCTTTTCCGGTTGCGGCGACGACATTGAAACCGAGCTTGCCCAGGATCGCCACGGCCACACTGCCAACGCCGCCGGTCGCGCCGGTAACCAACACCTCGCCGGAGTCCTTGGACAATCCGCTCGCCATCAAACGAATAACGCACAACGCGGCTGTGAGTCCCGCTGTCCCGTAGCTCATGCTGTCTTTCAAGGACAGGCTTTGCGGTAATTTGATTGCCCAAGCGGATGGCACGCTGATGAATTGACCGAATCCGCCGGAGGTATTCATGCCGAGATCGTAGCCCATGACGATCACCTGATCACCGACAGCAAAGCTTCTATTCGAACAGTCCACGACAACGCCGGCTGCGTCGATGCCCGGTGTATGCGGATATTTTCGTGTTACACCTTTATTGCCGGAAGCCGAGAGAGCGTCCTTGTAATTTAGCGAAGAATATTTCACCTCGATTATTAATTCCCCGGAGGGCAGATCGCTCAATTCCCGCTGTTTAATTTCACGGACAAATTGCTTATCGGCCGTTTCCGAAACCACCATCGCCTTGAAGCTTTGTGGCAAAGCCATAACAATCACTCCTCTCCTTTCTTAATACGCGTCAAATCAAGCGACTACATAATCCACGGGCAAACTGTCAAGGGCCTCGCATGAAAAGATTGTAGCCGCGAGACGCAATTTTGAGCCGTTTGAAAGATTTAAACCGTTTAAACAGCTTGAACGTTATTTCATTCTGCTTGCAATAGGCATCCTGATCGTTGCACACTCTAAATGGAGGAGAAAATTTATGGCTAAAGACAAATCCGGCGGCCTCGAGGGAGTTAGTGCAGGACGGACAGCGATCGCCACTGTCGGCAAAGAAGGCAAGGGGCTCACTTACCGCGGCTATTCCATTTACGATCTAGCCGAACACTCGACGTTCGAGGAAGTCGCCTATCTCCTCATCTACGGCCGTCTGCCAAATCAGAGCGAACTGAGCAATTACAAAAAAACGCTTTCTGGACTGCGCGGGCTCCCCGCGCAACTTAAAACCGTTCTTGAACAGATACCCGGCAGCACGCATCCTATGGACGTCATGCGGACCGGCTGCTCCATGCTCGGGACGTTGGAGCCTGAAGGCGCGGGCCGAGATCAAATCGCTGTCGCCAATCGGCTGACCGGTTGCTTCAGTTCCATCCTGCTCTACTGGCATCACTTCACTACTAACGGCAAACGCATAGAGACCGAGACCGACGATGACAGCAGCGCCGGCCACTTTTTCCATTTGCTCCACGGCAAAAAGCCCGACGACTTGCACCGGCGCGCCATTGATGTATCTCTCATTCTCTATGCCGAACACGAATTCAACGCCTCCACCTTCACCGCGCGGACGATCACCTCTACCCTACCCGACTTTTATTCGGCTGTGACCGGCGCCATCGGCGCGCTGCGCGGCCCTCTGCACGGCGGCGCCAATGAGGCAGCCATGGAGTTGATAGAACGATTCTCGACGCCCGATGGGGCGGAAAGAGGCATACTCGATCTCATCGCCACGAAAAAGCTCATCATGGGCTTCGGCCACCGCGTCTATAAAATTTCCGATCCGCGCTCGGACGTGATCAAGGCCTGGGCCAAGAAGCTGGCCGAAGCACACGGTGACGAACGGCTGTACCCAATCTCTGAGCGCATCGAGCAGGTCATGCGCCGCGAAAAAAATCTCTTTCCGAATCTAGATTTTTACAGCGCCAGCACTTACCACCTCTGCGGAATTCCGACAGCAATGTTCACTCCGCTATTCGTCGTTTCACGCATTACCGGCTGGGCCGCCCATATCATCGAACAGCGCGCCGATAACCGGCTGATCCGTCCCAACGCGGATTACATTGGGCCGGACCCGCGGCCGTTCGTCCCGATTTCGCAGAGGACCGCGTAGGCTGCGACGATAGACATGCTTAGCATGAACGGAAATTTGTCAGGCCTTCGAAGGAATCCCCCTTCATCCTCCTTTTTCAAAGTGGGAATTTTCAGATTCCCCCTCTTTGGAAAAGAGGGGCGAGGGGAGATTTTTTTTATCACGCACAACAGTTGGAAATTTTTCAGCAGAGTACCAACGCTCACATGACGGTTTCTCCTTCTAATATCCGCCCGCAACCCGACCAGATCATGGTCGATATCGCCGACTACGCGGCGAATTACATTCCGAACAGCAAAGAAGCGATCGACACGGCGCGCTATTGTTTCATAGACACTTTGGGTTGTGGGCTTCTCGCGTTGCGTTATCCGGAATGCACCAAGCATCTCGGTCCCATCGTTCCAGGCGCGTTACTGCATAATGGCGCGCGCGTTCCCGGCACCGATTGGCAACTCGATCCCGTTCATGCGGCTTTCAATATCGGCGCCATGATCCGTTGGTTGGATTTCAACGATACATGGCTCGCAGCCGAATGGGGCCATCCGTCCGATAACCTTGGCGGCATTTTAGCTTTGGCGGACTATCTCAGCCGGACGGGACAGAGCGCATTCACCGTGGGGGATATTCTGCACGCTATGATCAAGGCCCACGAAATCCAAGGCATCCTCGCGCTCGAGAATAGCTTTAACCGCGTTGGCCTGGATCACGTGCTGCTGGTTCGGGTTGCCACAACCGCTGTTGCCACTGCAATGCTCGGCGGGACCAAGGATCAGATTGTAAGCGCTGTTTCGAATGCCTGGACCGATGGCGGCAGTCTTCGGGTGTACAGGCACGCTCCCAACACCGGCCCGCGCAAGTCGTGGGCGGCTGGCGACGCCACGAGTCGAGGGGTTCGTCTCGCGCTCACGGCCATGCGAGGCGAGGTGGGCTATCCGTCGGCACTGTCGGCAAAGAACTGGGGATTTTACGATGTTCTCTTTCGCGGCAAACCATTCTCTCCGGGTCGCCCCTTGGGCTCTTATGTCATGGAGAACGTTCTCTTCAAGATTTCTTTTCCAGCCGAGTTTCATGGCCAGACGGCCGTCGAGTGCGCTTTAAAGTTGCACAGCGAGGTTAAAGAGCGCCTGGATCAGATTGAAAAAATTGCGATCACGAGCCAAGAATCAGCAATTCGCATCATCGATAAGACCGGCCCCCTTCACAATCCTGCTGATCGCGATCACTGCATTCAGTACATGACTGCCATCGGGCTCATATTCGGCGAGCTGACCGCGGATCATTATGAAAACCGCGTCGCCAAAGACCCGCGGATCGATGCGCTGCGCGAAAAGATGACGGTCTTCGAAGATCCGCAGTACTCCAAAGACTATCTCGATCCGAATAAACGGTCGATCGCCAATGCCGTCCAGGTTTTCTTTAAAGACGGTTCGGCCACCGAGAAAGTCGCCGTGCAATATCCCATCGGTCACCGGCGGCGCCGGGCTGAAGGCATACCGCTGCTGGTGAAAAAGTTCGAGGCTAATCTCGCTTCGTGGCTCGCCCCCGATCAGTGCAAAAAAATTCAGGCTCTTTGCCTTGACCCTACTCGCCTTCAATCGACCCCGATCAACGAATTTAACGATTTGTTTGTCACTTCAAACAAACTTCCAAATTGATGGCTTTCATCAGCCGCGTTAACAATTTCCCCTGTCTGGACATAATGCCCGGACTGTAGAAAAATACCTACAGTAGAGAATCAATTACATCACAATTATCTTCTCACAACCGAGCAACATTCTCGCCTGTCGCCTGCCAGCGTAGTATCATGCAAAAATTTGCCTAGGTCATTTCGCAGGCATCGTTATTGCTCTACATTAATTCTGTCGAGCAATGCAAAGAAACCCCAAAGGAGGTGCTATGAACGATCATATTTATAAACAGATCGAACTGACCGGTTCGTCAAAGACAAGTGTTGAAGATGCGGTTCAGAATGCGATTACAAAGGCGTCCAAAACGCTTCACAACCTGCATTGGTTCCAGGTGGTAGAAACTCGCGGGTATATCGAAAACAATAAGGTTGATTATTGGCAAGTGACGATCAAACTCGGCTTTCGGCTGGACGACTGATATCGACATCGCTTGGTTTTTACCATGAGAGATGCCGTTTCGGCAGGCCTGCGATTCGGAGCACCGTTATTTATGCGCCGGAATGACCCGCGGCAATAGGAGGTAATTGCAATGAAATACCGGATCGCAATTTCGGGATCTTATGGCGGAATGAATCTCGGAGATGAGGCGATTCTCGAAGGCATCTTGAGGGAACTCCGCGCCTCTCTCGATGTCGATGTTGTGATCTTCTCGTTTAATCCAAGAGACACAGAGCGTAGACACAAGGTCCGCGCCATCCCCATTCGCGAAATGAATAAAGATGAGGTCATCGATCAGCTCCGAAGACTCGACCTTTTCATTCTCGGTGGAGGAGGCATTTTGTACGATGAATCTATCGAAGCCTACCTTCGGGACGTTAACTGGGCCAAGGACCTGGGCATTCCAGTTATGATCTATGCGGTAAGCATCGGTCCACTGAAAGCTCCCGAGTCAAAGCAACTCATTACCCAAGTCCTCAATAAAATCGACAAAATCACGGTCCGTGAGCGCGAAGCGAAGAGATTGCTGAATGACCTCGGCGTCAATCAGGAAATCGAAGTCACCGCCGACCCCGGTTTGTTACTCAAACCACAACCCTTTACAAAGGAGATGCTCAAAAAGGAAGGCATCAACCCGGACACGCCTCTCGTCGGGTTCTCCGTGCGCGAGCCGGGACCGGCGGCGCCGGATCTCAACATCGAGCAGTACCACGGCATTCTTGCCAATGCCGCCGATTACATGGCCGAACGCTTCGACGCGCAGATTGTTTTCGTTCCGATGGAATTGGGAGAGCACAAAGATCCGCAGCATTCTCACGCCGTCATCTCGAAGATGGCCAACGCGCAAAGAGCCAACGTTCTCAAAGGAGAATATAGCGCCGGCGAGATCCTCGGACTGGTCAAGTACATGTCGTTCGTGGTCGGGATGCGGCTTCACTTTCTGATCTTCGCGGGGATTCAGAACGTTCCGTTCGTGCCGCTACCCTATGCGTCAAAAGTCTCCGGCTTCTTGTCGGATCTCGAAATGCCGATGCCGCCGATTGCGGCGCTCAACGTCGGCAAGCTGTGCGCGTTTCTCGATCGATCGTGGGATTTGCGAAACCGCATCAAAAAGCAGCTCGAAGAGAGAGTTCCGCCGCTGCAGGAACGAGCCAAACAGACCAATCGAATTCTGTGCGACTTGTTGCAATCGCTAAAACCGGAATAAATCAAGCCGTTGGCTCAGGGACCGTTTATGCCTCCCCTTCGCCACCCAGATAGCCCATTTTCCATCAGTCTGCCGCCACGCGCAGCGCAACTCGCCGCTGAAACCGGCGTGCTCGTCGTCGGCGGCGGCCCAGCCGGTCTCGGCGCGGCATTGGGCGCCGCAAACGCCGGCGCCGATGTAATTTTAGCGGAGCGATACGGATTCCTCGGTGGCAACGCGACGGCGGCGCTGGTGATGCCGCTCATGTCGTTTCACACCCAGACGCCGCGCCATGACAAACCAGGGAAAGCCACGCTCTTGCCGACAGACCACGGACCCGGAAAACCGGTGGTGGCCGGTGTGCTTACAACTTTGCTGGACCGTTTGGTCAAAGCCAACGGCGCTATTGCGCCTTCATTGCAAACCGGCTACGTCGTCCCTTTCGATCCCGAAATATTCAAGTTGGTCGCTTTGGATCTGCTGGACGAAGCCGGCGTGCATTTTCTTTTCCACGCGTTTGCCAGTGACATCATCAGCGATGAGCGCGCGACGAGCGTCGTGTTCGAGACCAAATCCGGTCCCGTTGTGATTCGTGCTCGTGTCGTGGTCGACTGCACCGGGGATGGAGACTTGGCCGCCCGCGCAGGCGCTGCCTATGAGATGGGTCGAGAAGACGACCCGTTGGTACAACCCATGACCTTGATGTTCCGTGTGACAGAATTTGAGCGAGCAGCATTCAAGGCCTATGTGAAGGAACATCCCGACCAGTGGCGCAGCGTGCACGGCCTCTGGGATCTTATTCGCAAGGCCACTGAAAGTGGCGAGTTGCAACTTTCCAGAGAGGATATGCTTTTCTTCGCCACGCCTCATGAAAAAGAAATCAGTGTCAACAGCACCCGGGTGACTAATGTACTCGGCACCGATGTTTGGGATCTGTCCTACGCGGAATGGGAAAGCCGACGCCAGATGCGTCAGATCGCGGCCTTCCTGCGGCGCTACGTGCCCGGCTTCGAGAAGTCATATGTGGTTCAAAGCGGCGTGAATATCGGAGTGCGCGAGACGCGAAGAATTTTGGGAGATTACCAATTGACGGCCGATGATATCTTACAGGCGCGAAAATTCACCGACGTCATTGCCCGGAGCACTTACCCGATCGATATTCATAATCCGGAAGGGAGAGGCACGACCCTCAAACGCGTGCCTCCCGGCGAAGCCTATGACATCCCCTTACGTTGTCTGCTGCCACAAAATGTCGAGCGACTGATAGTTGCGGGTCGTTGCATTTCCGGTACACACGAGGCTCATTCTTCCTATCGCGTCATGCCGGTCTCCATGGCCACCGGACAAGCCGCCGGCGTGTGCGCGGCTCTCTCCGCCCGCTATGGGAAACCGCCACGAGAGATACCACCGGCAGATGTCCAGGACGAGCTCATTCGTCAAGGCGCCAACTTGCGCGATCTCCGATAACCAAATATTGTCCATACGGAATGACTCTGCTCTCGGTGGAGAGACTGTGTCGCAATGTCATCCTGAGGCGCTAGCCGAAGGATCTCGATTTTGCAAGGTTCTGGAATCGTTAGATTCTTCGCCTGCGGCCCAGAATGACAGGTGGGTGATTTTCGTCTTGCCACACAGTCTCGGACGAAAGAAGAAAATCGAGGTAAGCCATGACTTTAAGACAAGTATTCAAGCAATTCCTGAAGCGCGACAAATTACTGGTTGCGCCCGGCTGTTTCGATGGCCTTTCCGCCCGTCTGGTGGAAGAAGCAGGATTCGAGGCTGCCTATTTCAGCGGCGGAGCGGTAGCGCGCAGTATGGGGTTACCGGATATCGGCTTGGTCACCATGTCGGAAGTGATCGAGCGCGCCGCCCAGGTTGTATCGGCGGTGAAGATTCCCGTCATCGCCGACGCCGATACGGGATATGGCAATGCCATCAATCTCGTGCGCACCGTGCGTGAATACGAGCGCGTCGGCGTCACCGCCATTCATATCGAAGACCAGATCACGCCCAAGCGGTGCGGCCACTTGGACGGAAAAGAGGTTATCTCGCTGCCTGAAATGATAAAAAAGCTGGAAGCGGCCCTGGCCAGCCGGGCCGACCCGAATTTCTGTATCATCGCGCGCACCGATGCCCGCGGTGTGCATGGCCTCGATGATGCGATTAGCCGAGCCCGGGCCTTCGCTCAACTCGACGTCGACGCGGTCTTTGTCGAAGCCCCTCAATCCGAAAGCGAGCTGGAACAAATACCCCGCGCGCTTCCCAACATTCCACTCTTGGTTAACGTCTTCAAAGGCGGCAAAACGCCGATGCTCCCCGCCGAGCGATTAGAAAAAATGGGTTACCGGATCGCTATTTATCCATCCGAAACGCAACGGGCCGGTATCTATGCCATGAGGCAGGCGCTCAGTCTGCTTAAGCGGGAAGGAACCACCGAGGCTATGGACGAAGCGCTCACGACTTTCAAACAGCGGGATACGATCGTCGGCCTCGACGATTGGCAAGAGCTTGAGCGGAAATTCCTCAGCATCGACTCGGAAAAAAACTAGCCGAACCTTACCACAGGCAAATCGACATAGCTCCCACGTCGCCAATTTTACACGTCATTCCCATTCTGC
>Ga0066681_10000303_pt1 | contig 15077 bp, 15 predicted proteins | sample GraSoiAngelo_130_FD_65629 | JGI IMG/M metagenome (GOLD analysis project Ga0066681, IMG submission 65629) | Grasslands soil microbial communities from the Angelo Coastal Reserve, California, USA - 14_0929_02_20cm | ecosystem: Environmental > Terrestrial > Soil > Grasslands | place: USA...
GGTTACCCCGAAATATCCACAGGGTTACCCCGAGTTTTCCACGGCGTTACGCCGAACTTTCCTCGGGGTTACCCCAGAGGTCGGTTTCACTGCGAGGTGGTTTGCGTTTTGCGACGCGAACACGTTTTGGCTTCAGCGTGGAATTTGCGATCTGCACGGCGCGGAGAAGCAGCGCTGCCGCTTGCGGCTGGATTCTCCCGGCTACGATATGCTCCATGATCTGCTTCACCGCGAGCTGCAGGCTTTGGCTGTTCTCCAACACCTCAATTCGTATGTTGGGGCTCTGCTGATTGTCGATAGAGCGGGTATGAAAAACGCAGTGATACCTGCTTCCCATTGCCGGTGCGCGACATTGCTGGCCATTAGATTTCAGGTAACTGCATCGAGGAGCCTTATTAGCCAGCTTCAACAGTCCCATATTGAGGCCCTTACGATTCAGCGCCTTTTGTAGCTCGCCTATTTTGATACTTTGCGCGTAGAAATGTATGTGCTTATCCCGCTCCTCGTTGGAAAGCGCATCCATTTCCTCATCGCTCATGTCGACGGGTACTAACTCCGGTTCCTCAGGTTCTCCCGCTGCCGCTTCGCGAAAGAGACGATCTATTTTTTGCCAAAGTGCCGGAGCTTCAGCAGCCTCGTCCGGTTCGTTGTCTGATTCTGGGTATACCTTTTCTTCGTCACTCATAATTTGCGTGCTACCACAGAACTTAGAATTGTCAACAAACATTTGAAGACCGAGGCAAAAACGGTCAGATGCTGTGGGCAATGCCAGCGCGAAGCACGGAATTCTGATAGCCCAGCGGCGTAAGCCCTGCGCGAGGGGGATGGTTTCAAGTGGTAGCCCTGTAGGCGCGGCACTGTTTCGTTGCTGCCTGCAACACTATGGATCAGAATGGGAAAAAGCCGCGCCTCCAGCGCTCGTTCTTTGTCCCACACAAACCCAGGGCTCCCGCCTTCCCACAAATCACGGCTTACGGCAGTGGGCTACGAGAATTCCGCGCTGCGCGCTGGTTTTACGTTAAACCGATCCCATTGCTCTAACTGCGCATCACGGAGTAATCGATCAAACCCTTACCTCTTGAATTCCGGGAACCGCGTTTTCGGGTGCGTTACTACTTCTTCTCTTTCACGTCGACCGATGCCCGCGTCTTCTCCCAGTCAAGATTCAGCTTGGCCGAATCAGCGCCGGTTTTGTCGAGACCGATGGTGAATTGCTCCACCGATTGCGGCAATGAGCTCGTAGTCATGTCCACCCGCGCGAGATCCTGGCTCTGGTCGTAGTTCGTGCCCCACTGTCCCGTCTGCTTGTTGATGATCAGCTTCCACGAATTCTGCCCGGGGAGCGTGAACAGCGTGTAGCTGCCGGCTGGAACGGTGGTGCCGCCGATTAGCAGATCGGTATCGGTTTTGAGCGAGGTAGCTTCGTTGGCTCCGGTGCGCCAGGCCTCGCCATAAGGAACCAATCCACCATAGATCTTGCGGCCTTTCGCGGATGGACGGCTGTATTCGATCGTGACCTTCTTGCCGTCAGCGAACGTTGCTTCGGCGCTGCCCGGAGGGCTGGGACGTTTGCTCTTGTCCTGCTGCTGTGCCCACGAGGACACGACGAGGAAAACGACAAAGGCGGCGATTGCTGTGTGTCTCTTCATAACGAACTGCCTCCCGATCAAGTGATTAGTTTTCAGTGTTCAATCTCAGCCGTCCCGAACCACGCCGGTTCGGCAGCTATGTTGGACGATTTACGGCGCTTTTGGTAACGGGGTTTCAACTCCCCGAGGCTAAGAATTGCAGGTACCAGCGGACTTACTGGAAACTGGCCACTGACTGCTGATTACTTCTTCTTAAACGCCCATAATCATAGTGCAGCAGCGAGATGAAATGGCAGCAGTCCATCCCGTTCACGCCTGAGGCGAGTGCAGATACCCTCGGCCGTCTTCCAGAAACGCCGGCGGTTTTTCTCCTGCGCAGCGACGATCCTAACGCCGATCCGTACATCAACAAGACCGCCAACCTGCGCAGGCGTCTCGAGCGGCTTCTTTCTGCGGCCTCGCCGGATAGCAAGCGCCTGAACCTGCGCCAGCGCACCCGAGCGATTGAGTACACGCTCACCGGTTCCGATTTTGAAAATCGACTGCTGCTGTACAAAGCGCTGCGCGAATACTTCCCGCGCTCCTATCGCAAGCGGATGAAGCTGATTCCCGCTCCGCTGATTAAGATCGGGTGGGAGAACCAATATCCGCGGGCATATTTCACCAGGAGATTAGGGAAGAATGCAGTCCTGAACAAATCGCAGGCTGAGGTTACGCAATCACCCAAAACAAGCGTCTACTACGGTCCATTCGCTTCGAAGGCTGCGGCAAACAAATTCCTGAATGACGCGCTCGATCTCTTCAAATCGCGGCGCTGCACGTTCAACCTTCATCCTGATCCGTCGTTTCCGGGATGCATTTACTCCGAAATGAAAATGTGCCTGGCGCCATGCTTTGCCGGCTGCACAGACGCTGAGTATATGGCTGAAGTCGCCCGCGTGCAGGATTACCTCGACAGCCGCGCGGCATCGCTGGTCACAGAACTCGAAGCTGAGCGCGAGGCGGCAAGTGCGGAACTGGAATTTGAAAAGGCCTCGGGAATACACGGTCGCATTGAAAAAACCAAGGCGCCATGGATGGGCGTGCCGGGAATCGTGGGACGCATAGAACAGCTTCGCGCCGTGATCGTGCAGCGTTCGGCGCTTGCGGAGCACGTTGCCCTATTCGAGTTTCGCGATGGCTTGCTCCATGGTCCGCTTCAGTTCAGCGTGGCAGCCATGCAGCATGCCAATCCCAATTCGGGATCGAGTTCTTTGTTCTCGCATCCACACATGGCTGTTCCGCTCGAGTCCGACACCAAAGCTGGCAAATCGAAGCCTCAGACCCTTGAAGCTCGTGTTGCCGAAGCTTTGGGCACGATCGAGACGCGCAAACCAGAGCGCGGCGAACTGGCGGACCAACTTGCGCTTCTGAAGCGCTGGTATTACCGGTCGAGTAAAAAGGGGGAAATTTTCATTACCCATTCAGGCGAACTGCCGCTAAGAAGAATTGTCCGTGGAATCTCGCGAGTTTTTAGAGGAGAGCGGCAAGAGATGAACACGGAGCGATGAGTCGATCCTCGCCGGAGGCGCTCGATGTGGATGAAAAGCCTGCCGCTCGCCCAACCGCCTAATGTGAAAGCCCAGCATGGAGTGCTGGGCGGGTTGGATGATTCCGGGTCCCGGAGGGACGGCATGGCTGCCGATGTCGCGCTCAATTTCATATGCCGTCCCTCCGGGACTCGGGATTCTAATCTACGCGTCAACCCAGCATTTCATGGCGAAAACCAGGCATTTCATGCTGGGCTTTCACATTCGGCGCCTCCGGCGCGGTGGGGCATTTGGCATGTCAACCAGCATTTCGTGTGGGGCTTTCATTTAGGCGCTTCCGGCGCTGCCCAATGCTCCAGCGCTTCTCTTGCGGAACACCACGCTCACGCTCTCGCGCCAGCGCTCGTCAATCGCCACGAGGTTCCAATTGACCTCGGGTGACAGGAAGCGGAGGATCGTGTCGGTTGCGGGATGAATGTGCAGAGTGGGCGCAACCAGTAGGAGAATCGGCGATTCGGATGAGAGAGCGTGGGCACTTCCGTCCGCCTCGATGAAATAACCGAAGCCGTGAAACTCTTCACGCTCGTGATGCCATTTCACCCGCAACCAATAGTCCAGGCCTTGTAATGGAAGATGAATGTCTTCGTCGGCCTTGAGTTCGATAACAGCGAGTTGGCCGTTGCGGGTGCTGGCCAGCAGATCGATCATGCCGCGATCTGATGCGGCAAAGGCTGGGACTTGCGCATAGACGTAGCGCGGGTCGAGTCTTGCATCGAGCAACGTTATATCCTTCTTCACTTCGGATTCCAGCCATCGCTCTGGCTGCATGCGCCACAATGGGTGTTTCTTATCGCCTTCCGCTCGGCGGAGCTCGCGCAATCGTCGCATCAGATCTTCAAACAGCGGTTCGGACTGTTCTGTAAGCAGAGTTTCATGCGGGCCGCTGCCGAAGACGATCTCCGGCGTCCGATCGAAGCGGTGGTTCGGACTGGCAACGCGCGCTCGCGCAAACTCCAGCCCATGCAGGCGGAAGCCGAGTTCTGTTGAGCTGAGAACGATTCTTTCGCACTCAGGAACGGCGCCGCGAATGCGTTCGATTGCAGACTGAAAACGTTCATGGACTCGGCTGGTATCCGGACAGTGGACTAGCCGTGTGGCGATGTTTCCCTGATCGGAGAGATCGAGTTGCTCGAAGGTCTCCCCACGCTCGTCGAATTCGAATAGCTCAAAGCGGAAGGCCGCACGATGCAGATAATGCATTCGCGCCTGGATCACCGCCGACCGGCTGCGCGGAATAAACAAGCGCAATCCCTCAACTACCGATCGTGTAACTTCGCGCTCACGACAATATTGAAACCAGAGCAGCGCAAAGGTGAGCGCTCCATCGACCGATGCCTGCAACTCCGAATCATTCACTCCAAAGACACAGATGGTCGACCGTCCATGACGCAGCACTCCTCGCGTGTACACAGGGCTGAAGCTGTGCTCCAGATCTGCCGTAGAGACCAGCCCTTCGACATTCCAATCTGGGAAGGTGCGCTGCAGTGCTCGTCCCAGCAGCCGCTGATATTGCAGACGCGCCTGGCGTTGCACGGCTGGAGGCCGTCGCTCGCGGTCAGAGACAATTTCGATCCATGATGGCTTTCCCTTGCCGAAGCGCTGGATGGCCAGATTGAGCTGTCCGTTCTTTCGTTCGAGATCGACGACTCGCCTGACGGTGTTCCTCTCGTGCGACCACAAGTGCAGCAGGCACTTGCCGTTTTCTCCGGAAACGGAATACTTTGCGGCGCTCAGATCGAAAGTCGTTTCTCCTTCCTCAATCACGCAGGCTCGCGGAGCCGTCGCCAGGAATTCTTCGAGTTCGCGCGCAACATGGGCCGGATCCATCTTGAACAATTCCCTGATCGGGTACGAAGAAGCGGAATCGTATCCGTCACATTCAAATTACTCAACAGAAAGTTTGCTTGCCTGGTTCCGGCCGCCGTCTTCACCCCAACAATTGCAAACCAGCCGCTTGCCGCAGACCCGCCCCTCGACCGGGTGCAACGCGGTTCGGGTTTCATGATTGTGTAGTGCGAGACGATCGAAAGTGGCAAATGGACTGATCAAGAGCTCACGGCCAGGAGCGGCCAGAACCACGTAAGCAAAACCCGGAGCATCGGCGTCCGCTGGGGCCCCGACCCTGGCCGGTTCTGATTACTATCCCCTGTTCCGTGTCCTCTGTAACCCGTCCCCTTCCCTCGCTCCTTACCGGTCTCCACAAACCGCGATGCTCAAGCAGCCGTCGAAGGATCGTCGTCGCGATCACTCAGCATGGTGTCGGCAAGGCGAAGATACCGGCGGATGGTGCCGGTCTTGTCGTGATCTATCTCACGCTGAATGTGAGGTTCTTCTTTCGAGTCATTGGAGGCGGGACCTGTAAAATCCGTCTTGCTCAACTGCACGCTCCTTTTCCCATAATTGAACTTGAGAATCACAACCTATGGCCAAATACGGGAATGTATCGCAGCGTGGATTTGCTTGACAAGAATTAAGAAAGACGCCGTAATCCGTGAACTTACGACGCGGCTTCGGCAGTCTGAACTTTTTGTTGCATCTGATGCAGATGAATTGAGCGTACGCGCGCGTGGTGATCGGGGAACTTTTTGTCGACGGCATTCTGAGCGATATGCCACGCGCGATGAATGTGGTCTGAGCAGAGATGCAAGACGACGCGCTTGTTGTCGGCGGTCCTTGCCTCAATGCGGTAAGCGGCCAACTGCGGACACTGCTCGTGTCCGGTGACCAGTCCAAAACCGCAAAGCACAACCGTTCTCGGCATGAATCGAGACTCACCGAAACGCAGAAACATAGATTTCTGCGAATGCTAGGGGTGTTCGCTAAATTTCGCTCCGGGGTTGGAGCAGGTATGGCTGTCCTCAAGCAGCCTTGCAAGGTTGTTGGTAATGCTCTGGACGTGGCTTTCCCGTTTCTGGACTCAGCCCCAAGAATCTCCGCTCTTCTGGAGTCATTTCACGGCCATACTTTTCAACGAACCTCTCTTCCACGTCCGGCGGCAGGGCGGCAGTTCCGCGGACAATCCGAACTGCTGACATGCGGGTGTAGATGCCTGCGGCAGGCTGGATGGTTGTTCCCCAAAGGCTTAAGCGGATGGGACTAAAGGACTTAAAACTTATCAGTTATGGCCTGGGCGGACCGCCGGCGTGCTCGGAGGATGGAATCGGTTGTTCTGACCGCCTCTAGCGTTTCCCTAACATCATGAACACGAACCAGATGCGCGCCTTGGAGGATACTTGCCGTCACCGTTGCCAGGGTTCCAGCCAGGCGGTCGGAAACGGCCTCGCCACCGAGCGTGCCTTTGGTGAGGAACGACTTTCGGGAGGTGCCGCTGAGCAGGGGGAATCCCAATTGATGCAGCTCGCAGAAGTCGGCAAGCAGCGAAAAATTTTCGTCGAGGCGCTTTCCAAAGCCAAATCCAGGATCAAGGACAACGCGCTCGCGCTGGACGCCGGCCTCCGTGGCGCGCTTCGCGAGGCTGCGCAAATCTTTCAGCACCAGGGGCGTTACTTCCGCTGCTTCCAGCGGGGGCAGACTACGCCATTCCGGAGGACGTCCGCGGCTGTGCATAAGCACGCATCCGCAGGCATTCGATACCAAAATGGGAAGCATGTGCTCGTCCCACGTGAAACCGCTCACGTCGTTCACGATCTCGGCCCCGGCTGCCAGTGCTGCTTTCGCAGTTTCGGCTTTGTAAGTGTCGATCGAGAGCAGGGCATCGGAAGCCTGCTTCAGAATGCCTTCCACGACCGGGAGGACGCGCCGCTTTTCCTCATCGGCCGGGACGAACTCCTTTTCTCCCGGACGCGTAGATTCGCCGCCGATGTCAATGATGTCCGCTCCCTGGGATAGGAGTTCGATCGCGTGGGCGATGGCGCGATCGGGGTCGACGAACTGTCCGCCATCGGAGAACGAGTCGGGCGTAACGTTCACGATGCCCATAATGAGCGTGCGCTCGCCGAGCTTGAGCGAACGGGAACGCAGCTTCCAATCGAATCGCGGACGCATGCAGCGATTGTAAACAGCGCGTGCGCTACAATCCGGCGCAATGACCAATTTCTGGCTGCGGCTCATCGCGCTGTTCCTAACGCTGGTTGCTTTTGCGAATTCCCAGTCGTCGGATACGCAACAATCCGCACCTCCCACGCCTGCGGTTTCTCCGCAGGCAATGCAGGAGCTGGGCACACGGCTGGCGTCGCGCATCAATCTGATCCGGCTACAGGATCCGCGGGCGCAGCATGCGACATGGGGCGTCAGCATTGTCGACCTCGCAACCGGTGGTTCGCTCTACGCGGAAAACGCAGACAAGCTGCTGCAGCCGGCATCGAACACGAAGTTGTTCACGACTGTGACGACGATGGCTCTGGTCGGCGCCGACCACAAGTTCCTGACGACCATGGAATCCGGCGGCGCTCCTGACAACAAGGGCAGACTCGCTGGCGACTTGATTCTCGTCGGACGCGGGGATCCCAATCTCTCTGGACGAATCCTGCCGTATAACAGGAGAACGGAGCGTGTAACGGAGCACGCGCGAATGCTCGACGAGCTTGTGGATCAGGTTGCCGCGGCTGGCGTTAGAGTGATCGATGGCGACATCGTTGCCGACGACAGCTACTTCGTCTATGAGCGCTATGGCGAAGGCTGGACACAGGATGACTTGATGTGGGACTACGGCGCTCCCGTTTCGGCACTAACTATTAACGATAATGTGGTTTTTGCCAGTCTCAAACCAGCCGATCGTGTGGGCGAGCGGGCGCTGCTGACCCTTGACCCTTACAGCAGTTACTACACGGTCAGGAATCTTGTCACAACAACCGGGCGCGGTGTCGCACGCAATATAGGGATCATGCGGGAACCTGGGTCGCTGGAATTGACATTCTGGGGAACCATCCCAGTCGGCGACGCCGGAGATGACGAAGCTCTTGCCATCGAAGATCCTGCAACGGCAAACGCTCAACTGTTAAAGACGCTGCTGCAACAGCGTGGAATTACCGTTCGCGGCAAAGTTCGCAGCGTGCATTCGCTGGCCTGGCAATATCCCCCACCTCTACCGCACCAGGCACTGATGGTCGCGGCGGGTAATCCGCCATCGCGAGTCATTCTGGCGCAACATCAATCGGCGCCGCTGCTGCAGGATCTCGTGGTCATTAACAAAGTCAGCCAGAACCTGCATGCGGAGCTGATGCTGCGTCTTCTGGGAAAGCTGAAAGGCGTCTCCGGATCGGTCTCAGGCGGGCTCGACGTCGAACAACGATTCCTGACAGAACAGGTACACATGGACGCTGCTGAGTTCTCGCTTTACGATGGGTCAGGACTCTCACGTTCCGATCTGGCAACGCCGCACGCTTTTACTCAACTGCTGCAATACGCCTATGGGCAGCCCTGGGCCGCACAGTTTCGTGAAACATTACCCGTCGCCGGAGAAGATGGTTCGCTCTCCACGCGCTTCAAGGGCACATTCGCTGCCGATCATCTACAAGCCAAAACAGGACAATTGGGTGGAGTGAACTCTCTGACCGGTTATGCCCTGACTAAAGCCGGCCACAACATCGCATTCTCAATCCTGGTGAATCACCACACGTTGGGAAATACCAGAGCCAAGCAGATGATTGATGACATCTTGAATGCTGTCCTCGAAGAAGATTGAACTTCAAGGGCAATTGAACACGGAGGAGACGGAGGGAATTGAGGAAAATCAAAAGGCAAAAACATTATGTCGGTCTCATGCTAAATCTTCGGTTTTAACTTTTCCTCGGCGCCCTCCGTCTCCTCCGTGTTCAATCCTCTTATCGAAGTGGGTAAAATAAATCCCGACTATGCTAATCGCATCACATTCGATTTCTCAGCAAATCCAGGAACTGGCACTGCAAGCCGGGCTCACGCTTGCCGGTGCCGGATCGGGAACTGATTTCACTGGAGCTCCGACCACAAAGCTTCAACTTAAGTCTGCTATTGGCACCACCTACTCGGTTGAAACGAGTGAATCGCTCTCCGCCGAAATTGAAAGACATACGCCCTTAGGCGACGAGTTGAAGACCTATCTTCAGGTTCTCGCGAAGCGCATGCAGACGGCGCGTCCTGATGTCTTTCTCACTCTTCACGGCTTGCCGCTCTCGATGCAGCAATTCAGCTGGCCGTACCATCATTCCACTTCGGGAGCAGATTCGTTCATTCTGCACGGCATCGCGCAACTGGCGGAGCCAGGAAGTCCGCTGCACGCGAAGGTAGCAGCCAGTTTGACCGTAACCTTTGCCGAAGTACTCCCGGCCCTGGAGCAGCCTTACGCGGAGGGGGTCACATTCAACGCCATCCGCAAGACGCTGGACCTCGGGCAGCTCGAACTCCTCAAGAGCGGCAATCGCCAACCGGTGCCGGTGAGCACGCGCTATTACAGCTTCCGCCAGCAGCGGTTCATCTTCAGCGAGACCGACGATAGCAAGCGCAAGGAATTCGTGCGCACCAAGGTTTTCTGGACGGGCGCACGTCTTGGCGAGGGCAAGGCGAGTTGGATCGCAGATCCTTACGACGCTCAGTATCTCGACTGTTCCATCGAGGACTTGCAGAAGATTGGGCGGGAGCTCGCAGGCGAAGGATGGCTTACCCTGGATTCTTCCGAAGAGTACGCGACTGTGAGTGCAAAGCTCTCGGGGCAAGCGGATCACTTCGTGAAGCAAATGGAGTCTGCTCTTGCTTTGCTGAAGCCCAGATTCAATGAAGAGATGCGCGCTGGTCACACCAACATGTGACGGGGATTAACACGAAGCGCACGAAGGGAAAGAAGAGGACGCAAAAAAATCCTTGTGACCTCTGGTTTCGCCTGTGACCTTCGTGTTCGCCTTGCTTCTAGGCTACGTCTTCTTTGTGCCGATTCTGGAGCTCTTCGCAAACGCTGCAGCGGCCTACAATCCTGGGGCGCTCTCTGCGTAGATTTTCTTCAAATCGAGCCCAGCGCTGTCCCTGGCTTGCATCAGGATAGTTCGGCAGTCGGCCTCGGCTGGTTTCTGTTTCCATTCCGCCGATCAGTGGATAGCTGGGCTCGTCGGCATCGTGGACATTGCCGCGTTCGTGCATACGTCCAGCAATATCCTCACTGTTGAAGATGGCATCGCCCTCGATCGTTTGCTCCACGGGTGCGAGCTTACTGCCACGGTCGGTGTGATAGAACCGATCGTCCTCCCGGTTCACAATGTCTCTGGCGCGAGTGCTGCGCGAGACATCAGCCGCTTCGCCAATTGAGCGGTCGGCGATGTTCTTCGCGCTCGATCCAGAGTCGGCGGCAATGACCGGCTTGTCTTTGATGTCTCCACGATCTGCTCCGATCGCGTCTGGAACGAACTCCAGACGGTCGTTCGACGGATTCTGCCCGATGCCAGTGGGGGTTGTGTCCATCATCCCAACTTCCCGGTGATGGATGGGGCTCTTGTAACCTGAGGCCGACCGTCCGCTGCTCGTGATGGGCGCTGATCCCTGTGCCCGCAGGCCATCAGATACCAGGATGTTGGTTCCTCCCGCCTGGTGCAGCAGACCACCTGTCTCCTCAAACTTCGCTGAGCCGCGGTAAGCGCGTTCGTATGTGTCCCAACGCTTCTCGTCGCCTACAGTGTTCTCGTCGTACACAGGGAAGTTCTCGATTTGCTCCTTCGAGAGCGCGACGACGTACTCGTCTTCCTTGTCGCTGCGTGGACAAATGCGTTCCGCGGGAACAAGAAAGAGTTTGCTCTTGAGCCATCCGCCGGTATCGACAACCGCGTATTGCACCGCCCCGCTGGAGTGATCGAAGATCACATCTTTTATTTTGCCCAGCTTCTCGTCTTCGCGCCCGTAGAGCGCTGCGCCACGGATATCGTCAGTGGAATTCTCGAAACGGAAATCATGCAGAGTGCCGAGGTGAGCCATCGTGATGCTCCTGAGCTGGATTGGCCAGAGCAGCGGAATCCCTCTGGCGCTATAGGCTCAGATGCGGCATTCAGAGCGGAGGAGACCTCTAGAATCGGGTGATCCGGTGATCGGGTGATCGGGTGAAGGGAAACCGAGGCGTTCAGCTTTCGACTCTCGGCGTTCAGCCTGTAAGCCCGCTCCGGGGATTACGGAAACCCGTTATTTGCGCGAAGCCGACAGCCGATCGCCGAAAGCAGTTGGTTTTACTTCACCCGATCACCCGATGGCCCGATCACCCGATCATTCAATGTCTTTGTCGCCGTGCCGTCGGACGGTAGTCCTGGCCTTCGAGCTTCACGACTCTGCACATTTCCTGCAGCCTGGAGCGCATGCGTTCGCCGATCCTGTCGCCGAGAGTCTCTTCGCGCATGGCGCGCCGGGCTGCGAATTTATCGCCTGGTTCACCCTGCGTTCCTGCCGGAGGTTCATCAGGAAAATTCGTCGTGATGATTGTCGTGCGCTTGTCGTTATAGCGGGTGTTGAGTACCAGGCTCACTGTGTCCCAGACCCACTCGGTAGGTTTCACGGCGCCGAGTTCATCCAGCAGCAGCACTTCCGCTTCAAATACCGGCTTGAGGATCTCCAGCTCGGTCGCCTGCACGCTGGGATTGTAAGAATTCTGAATCTGCTTCAGCAGTTCTCGATAGTCAACGAAAAGGCAGGAGATGCGCTTCTGCTCGATAAGCGCGCGAATGACGCCCACGGCGAGGTGAGTCTTTCCGACTCCTACAGGCCCAATGAATAAAGGACCAGTAGTATTCACGGGATAGTCCTCGACAAAGCGCTCCGCACGCAACCTGGCGGTATTCAACGACGGATGCAGGCGTTCATCGACTTCGTAGTTCGTTAAAGTGCAGTGTCCATATCTGGCGGGGATAGATGCTTTCTTCAGCAACCGCTCTGACCAGTTGCCGATGCGGCACTCGCAACGGGTTACGCTTTGCGGCTTGGCGGTGGTTGCCGGGATCGTCTTCCATCCCGAGCCGCCACATTGCGGACAAGTTTCGGTAGATACAGGCATCGAACTGATCAGAATTCGCTGGACGATTTCATCATAGGCGAGAGCTGCAGAGACCACAAAGGTGCCCAACTGTTGGTCCATCGAAGTCCCACGAATCTCACGAAACCCAACTGAGGTTCGCACCGTACCATAAGTCATGCGGCCGAAGACCGGGCTTGTGCGGCTTCTATGGACATGTATCTGGATTCTTGCCTTCATCGGGCTCGCAGCGGCTGTACGTCGCCTTCTTGCGTTAGACCTTCCTGCGCAGTTCTCGAGGAGCAATTCACCCACAGCGGCGTTGGACATCGGTTTCAGCCGGCACAAACTGCTGACCCTCGTGCACATATTGCCGGGCATGCTGTTCATGGTGCTTGGCCCGCTTCAACTCTCGCGAACCATTCGCAACCAGCACCTGAGGTTTCATCGCTGGTCAGGACGCGTGTTTCTCGTCTGCTGCGCAATCATCGCAGTCTCCGCGTTAACGATGAGCTTCCAGATGGCGATTGGTGGCGCGAATGAGACTGCGGCAACTGTGCTCTACGCGCTCCTATTTGTGTTTTGCCTGACAAAGGCGTTCATTCATATTCGGCGCAGAGAGATAGCCCTGCATCGTGAGTGGATGATTCGCGGCTTCGCAATCGGCCTTGGCGTGGCAACCGTGCGGCCCATCATCGGCGCATTCTTTGCAGCACGGCGGTTATCGCCTCATGAGTTTTTCGGGACAGCGTTTTGGCTTGGCTTCACGATCAATCTGATCGCCGCGGAGGCGTGGATTAACTACACACGCGGCCGGCCAGTCGCTGAACCGATTACCCTTTTCTCAGGTGAAAAAGCTCGCGCCCCAGCTCTGCGCAGATGATCTTCGGCAGAACCCTTTCACCATGGAGAAACGCGTCTCCGTGGTTAACGCGGCTCTAACCGACCAACGACTGAGCAGACGGCGCCAGTCGCTCGAGAACTTCCATTACATCCTGATTGTCAGGCGATTCGCCAAGTTCATAGAGTTGAGCGAAGACGATCTTGCCCGTCTTGTCGATCACGTAGATAGCCCGTTCGTTGATTCCCGGAATAGGATCGCCTTCGCGGAAGACGCCGTATTTCCGCGCTATCTCGCCGTGGGGATAGAAGTCGCTCAGCAGGGGGTAGTTCAGCTTGCCGATTTCTTTTTCCTGCCACGCGATGTGGCTCCAGGTGGAGTCAACGCTAATGCCCATGACCTGGGCATCGTAGGCGGCGAACTTGTCGAGTTCTCGACTGTACGCCGTCATCTGCTCGGTTCACGTGGGTGTCCAATCCAGCGGATAGAAGGCGAGCACAACGTTCTTCTTGCCGCGGAAGTCGCTCAGGCGCACTTTATGACGCCGGTCGCCCGTGACCGCTGGAAGTTCGAAATCCGGAGCCGCACTGCCAACTGAAAGCACTACTTTCCTCCGCTCTTACGAGCTTGCCTGACCTTGGCTATTTTGGGAACCCGGCAGGTGGGATAGGTAATTTTAACGGGACGGAGCGGCACCTTCAACCGTGCCGACGATAAATATAGGGCCGAAATGTTAAATCAGTGTTAACCCCAGCTTACGCTTGACGCCAGGAAAAATGAGCTCGATTGGGTTCGTGTCAGGCCACTGACTTCAGTCGTGCCGGAAGTAATCGCATATTTCCAACCCCACTCTTCGGCACGACTCAGGGTGGATGCCCCGACGCGAACAGCAATTCAGCCAGCCCGGTGAACCATTATTTATTCTGTACGCGAATTCCACCGTTGGTACCGAGTTTTCAGCGAAGCTGCCTATTGCCCTCACGGTTTGTGGCAAGTAACCTGCCGTTAGCGATGAATACACCCAAGCAAAGCCTGCCGAATGAACCTGAGCTGGAGCGCAACAACGGAATCCTGCCGGCGCAATCGCTGCGTGCGCTGGTCAAGAACGGAGTAATTGTTGCTCCGGAATCGCTCCCCATTAAGGACGAGCAGATTCAGCCTGCCAGTATCGACTTACGCCTGGGCACACAGGCGCTTCACGTTCGAGCCAGCTTTCTGCCGGGAAAATCGTCCACGCTGCTAAAGAAGGTTCATGATGGGCTGCTAATCGACACGCTCGACCTGCGCCAGCCAACTCTGCTGACGCCAAATTCGGTCTACATCGTAAAGCTCACCGAAACTCTGAACTTGCCCGCAGACGTGAGCGGGATCGCGAATCCTAAGAGCACTACGGGACGCCTGGACATCTTCACACGACTGATCACCGAACATGGCGAAGAGTTCGAGCGCGTTCCACGCGGATACTCGGGTGAGCTGTACGCGGAAGTCGTAACCCGAAGCTTCCCTGTCTATGTTCGCGAAGGCCTCAAGCTTAATCAGCTTCGCTTCATCCGCGGCAAAGCGGAGGCTCGGCGCGACAGTGTGCTGCGTGAGCTTGCCAAAGACGACCAACTGGTTCGCTACGAGACCGAGGATCGTCTCGTGGACGCCATCAATCGCGGACTGTCAGTGACGGTGAACCTGGAAGGCAGCGAGCGGTCGGACATCGTTGCCTACAAGGCAAAGAAATACGCTGCACCCATTGATCTCAGCAAAATTCGCCATTATGAGATGGCGGACTTCTGGGAGTTCATCCGCAAGCCGGCCAGTCGTCGTCTCATTTTGGAACCAGATGAGTTTTATCTGCTGGCGTCGAAGGAAAAAGTCCGCGTCCCCCCCGACCATGCCGCCGAGATGGTTGCATACGATCCGACGATGGGCGAGTTCCACGTCCATTACGCGGGCTTTTTCGATCCGGGATTCGGATACGGTGCCCAGGGTGAGATTCCGGGAACGAAGGCAGTGCTCGAAGTCCGTGCGCACGATATGCCGATCCTGCTGGAAGACGGCCAGTTCGTCGGCAAGCTGCTCTACTACCGCATGGCCGCGACGCCGCAAGTGGTGTACGGGCAAGATATCGGGTCCTCGTACCAGAAGCAGGAACT
>Ga0066681_10000304_pt1 | contig 15065 bp, 16 predicted proteins | sample GraSoiAngelo_130_FD_65629 | JGI IMG/M metagenome (GOLD analysis project Ga0066681, IMG submission 65629) | Grasslands soil microbial communities from the Angelo Coastal Reserve, California, USA - 14_0929_02_20cm | ecosystem: Environmental > Terrestrial > Soil > Grasslands | place: USA...
AGGATATTCAGAAATCCTACTATCTCCGGTGCCGTCTGCAGCTAGCCCTATCTTGGTGCGTCTATTTCCGCAAGGAAACAATGCGGGGCGTGGAGGTGAAGCTTGGGAGAGGGAAGAGCGAACGGAGAGAAGGCGGGCTGGGATAGCGGCGAAGAGCGGGCGAGACTTAGCGAGCGAGTTCGTTAGCGGGTAGAGGCGGAGACGGGGACGCCGAGCTCCTTGAGTTTGCCGCGGGCGTAGCGGTCTTCTTCGCTTCCGGGGAAGAGTTTGATGACTTCGCGGAGGTCCCGGACACCGGAGGCTTTCTGCCCCAGTTCGATCATGGCCATGCCGCGGTGAAGGCGGGCGGGAGCCAGTTTGAAACTCTTGGGATAGTTGTTGATCACTTTGTCGTATTCGGAAATGGCCTGCTGATAGTTTTTCTGCTTGTAGGCAATCTCCCCGATATAGAACTGCGCGTTGGAAGCCAGGTCGGTATTGCCGTAATACTTCAGATAGTCCTGAAACTCGGCGCGGGCCAGCTCATACTTGCCGCTCTGAATGTCACGCAGGCCGTTGGAATAGAGAGTGTCGGCGGATGGAGCGGGGCCGGATGGAGCAGCGGAGGAATTCGCAGGCGGGGCGGCACTCGATGTTGGCGTGGCCGTTCCCCCACCGGTAGCGGGAGCCGCCGCACCGGAAGAGATCTTCGCGTCGAGGCCCTGCACGGTGTTCTGAAGGTCCACGAGCTGCTGGTTGAGCTTGCCGAGGCGCGATTTGATTTCTTCGAGATTATCCGAGAGGCCTTGGACCTGTGTGGACATGGTGTCCAGGCGCGCGCCGGAATTGGCCTGGACGTCCTGCACGGATTTTTGCAGCGTGCTCATGGTGCCGCTGAGCCTGTTGATGTTGTCGTTGAAACCGCCAACGACGGTCTTAATGGCAGTGTGATCCTGGGTCATCTGCGTGGAGATGTCCTTTTGGCCCTGAAGAATGGAAGTGACGTCGCGCTGGAGCTCGATGATCTCGCGGGCGACGGCTTCGGCGGGACGGGGGCCGATGAGGCTACCACAAAGCGCGCCGGCAAAGATGGCCGCGCCGAAAAGAGTGATATCGCGTGTACGCATGATAAATCCTCCTAAGGGGTCCAAAAGGATCCAAATCCAAAACAGGCCTGGGGAATAACCTCCACTCTAATTAAGAGGGCCGCAGGCGGGCAAGAGTTTGCCCGACCGTGCGGCCCTCCTGGTCACGAAGCGGTTATGGCTACAGGCAAACGCGGAGCGCCTCAGTTGGCCTTGGCGAAATGGCCGCGGCGGTTCTGCTGCCAGCACGTCTCGTTATGCTCCAGGCAGACGGGTTTCTCTTTGCCAAAGCTGACGGTCGTCATGCGATCTGCGGAAACGCCGAGCGATACGAGATACTGCTTCACGGCGCTGGCGCGGCGGTCACCGAGACCCAGGTTATATTCGGTCGAGCCACGCTCGTCGCAGTGGCCCTCGATGGTCACCTTGATTGACGGCTCGGATTTGAGGAAGGCCGCAGTCTTGGAGAGCGCCTCGCGAGCGTCGGGGCGAATGTCCGCCTTATCGGTGTCAAAATAAGCGTCGCGGACCTCTTGGTTGAAATCACGAACTGGAGCTGGAGTAGGAGTTGGAGGGGGCGGAGCATTCACGGTAACCGCGGCGGTCGCGGTGGCGTTGCCTCCCGGACCAGTAGCGGTGATGGTATAGGTGGTGGAATCAGAGGGAGTGACCTTCGTGGATCCTTGAGCAGTAACGGCGCCGACTCCCGGGTCAATCGAGAGCTGAGTGGCGTCGGTGGAATTCCAGCTCAGGGTCGAGGACTCACCCTTGTTGATGGAGGTGGGATTCGCCTGCAACGTCACGGTGGGACGCGCAGGTGCGGCCGGCGCCTCCACGGGTTTCGGCGGTGCCGTCACTTTCTTGGGTCCGCAGCCGAAAGTAAATAGAGCAGCACCGAGCAACGTAGCCAAGCCAGTGCGATAGAACGAGCGTGAAGCCTCAGTCATGCAAATCCTCCTGAACAGTAGAATCCGCGTAGTCGCCCCAACAGAGCCAATATCCTAACATCAGCGGGCTGGGTCCGGGCAATGTATCGTAGTACGATATATTATAGACAGCCTCAGAACACAAGCAAAACCGGGAGCCAAAAACAATTTTCCAGAGGAGCAACAGTCAATGATCTTGGGTCCATGCATGAGATGCACAAGTTACTCCCCGGGTTCCATGTGAACACTCAGTGTGTGGACCAGTTAGGCGACTCGTTGTGGCCGCTGGTGGTTAACTGATGCGGCTGGGAACCGTCGGCGAGCATGGTCCAAATCTGGCGCGTACCGACACCGGTGCGCGTGGATTCGAAGACGACATGACGGCCATCGGGCGCCCAACTGGGGCGCTCGTTGCGGCCCTGATCGCGGGTCAATTCAACGATCTGCCGGGAGGAGGCGTCCATGACGTAGATGTCGTAGTCGTCGTTCGGGCGACGCCAACTGAAGGCCAAGAGCTGGCCGTTGGGGGACCAGGCAGGGTCGATGACGTAGCCCTTTTCGGGAAGGTCAAGTTTCGCCGGGCTGGTACCGTCGGCATTCATCAGGTAGAGCTGAGGAGTGCCGCCACGGTCGCTGACGAACGCGATGGATTGGCCGGTCTTGGGGTTCCAAGCGGGAGACATGCTCGCGCCATTGGAATGGGAAAGGCGCTGGGGGCGGCTGCCGTTGATGTCGCTGACGTAAAGCTCGGGGGTTCCCTGCATCGAAGAGGAAAAAACAATTTGAGTGCCGTCGGGCGACCAAGCGGGCGTGATGTTGGTGCCAGCGAAACGGGGGAACGCGACGAGCTTCCCGGTATCCATGGAATACATGCAGATTTGCGCGCTGTTGACGCCTTTATACGGCGCGAAGCAAGTGAAGGCGATGCGCGAGCCTTCGGGCGACCAGCGGGGTGTGAGGGCGATGGAGTGAAGGTTGGTGACCTGGTGTTGATTGGCGCCGTCGTAATCCATGACCCAGATTTCCTTGACGCCTGCGCCACTGGAGCGAACGAAAGCGATTTGCGTGGAGGCGACGCTGGGCAAGCCGCCAGAAAGTTTGCTAATGATTTCGTCTGCAAACTGATGCGCGAATTTGCGAACCTGCAAGTCGGTGGGACCGCCGCGATAGACCTTGCCGACCACGGGTTGAGAAGAGGGGTTGCGCACGTCAAAGAGCCAGGCCTGGATGGTGACTTCGGAAGTGGATTCGGTCAAATTACCGAAGCCGAGATAGTTGGCGTTGGTTGGCGCCTCCATCCACGCCGGAGCTTTTAACTCTGACGGGGCGGTAGGCACCTGAGGAGGATAAAAGCTGGGGCTGGCGAGTTCGAGGATGCCGCTGAATTGCAGATCATCGCGGACGACTTGGGTGAAAAGGGAAGCGTGAGATTTGGCGGTATCGGAGCGAGGCGCGAAGTCGGCGATGGCCACGCGGGGCTTGGCTTCGCCAAGGCCAGTGCCGGTACGAAACCAGTCCTGGGCAGAAGCGGGACGGCCGCAGAACAAAATGACAACGACGAAAAACAACTGCCCCAAACATCTCACAGATTTCAACAAGTTCCCCCCTTCGTTACTAAAAATCGTTGCCCGCAAGCTGCGAGAGCGTCTATTGCATCATCCCGAGATCGAAATCGAAAGTGACATCCACGTAGGTTCCCATGTAATCGTTGGGAAGAGGCCGTAACGCGTCAATGCTTTGCAGTGCCCGCAGTGCGGAATAGTCCATTGACGAGTTGCCGCTGCTTTGGGATACCCGAATGTTGGAAATGGAGCCGTTTGCATTGATCCGGAAAGTCACCACCGCGTGAGCTCGGCGCGCCGCCCGCACCGCCGGCTCGATGGTGCTTTGATCCCAGGACTGGCGAATGCGGTTTCGGACGGCGTCCACGTACCAAGGATAGCGACCGCCAAAGTCTCCTCCGCCCTGGCCCTGGACCGAGGTACCCGAAGAAGGTCCCGGCGTCTGCGAAATGCCTGTTGGAAGATCCGGAGTGCCGCCATGGCCGGGAACGGCATTATCTGCCTCAACCGTCTTGTTTTCGAGAGTGCGCGTTTTACGGGAAGGCGGCAGAGGTTTTTCCTTTTCAAATTTGGGAATTTTCGTGGCCTCGGTCTTTGGCTCGGGCGGCAGAGGCTTCGGGGCTTCCTTGTGAAGACTCTTCGTGGGGTCGACAGTCTTGCTTTCGGTGACGGCTGATTCTCTGGGCATGGGAATGCCCGCAGAGCTGACGAGATTCACTTTCGTGCCGCCCAATTGGCCCCCTACGCCACCCCAGCCAGGGCCATGACGCTCAAAATAAGAAGCGCTCAAGAGCGCGGCAGAAAGCGAGACGTGGAAAATGATGGACCGAAAAACATATTTCTTGAGGGAGAGATCATTCGGGATGGCGAGAGCGGTGGCCATAATTGTTTTATCTGGTGCGCGCCCGCTCCGTGAGGGGTTCGGTGACAATGCTGATGTTGTTGATGCCGGACACGCGCAAAGCATCGACGACGGAAGCAAAAACTCCGAAAGGAACCGCCTCATCGCAGCGCAGGAACACACTTTGGCGGGTATCTTTCAGTTGGGAGTGAACCTTTGTGCCAAGCTGATGAATATTGATGGGGTCGTTGCCGAGGTAAATGCGTTGGCCTTTGTCGATACTGACGACAAGGCGATCCTGGCTGATGTCTTTGATGGTCTTGGTCTTCGGAACGTCGACTTCGATGCCGGATTGGAGAATGGGCGCGGTGATCATGAAGATGATGAGCAAAACAAGGACCACGTCCACAAACGGGACCATGTTGATTTCGGAGAGCGAAGTCTGCGTTGATTTGGAGAATTGCATGGTTCGTAATCCGGTTGCGACGGCCGGCGGGGCGACCGCGAAAACTCAGTTAAATGCCTTCTCGACCTGGGCAGTGACTTCCATGGCGAAATTGTCCAAGCGCTGGGCGAGGTCGCGAATATTCTGCAAGAACTGATTATAGAAGATGACCGCGGGAATGGCGGTGGCCAAGCCTGCGGCAGTGGTAATCAGGGCTTCCGCAATACCGGGTGCGACGGCGCGAAGGCTGGCGGCGCCGGCGCTGCCAAGGCCGGCGAACGCATCGATAATGCCCCAGACGGTGCCGAACAGCCCGATGAACGGCGTCACCGAGCCGGTGGTGGCCAGCCAGGACATGCCCTTTTCGACGCGGCGCACTTCTTCGGCGGAAGCAAGCTGCATGCTCACGGTGACGGCCGACAAACTTTTCAATTTGGGCGGATGCGGATTCGCGGACAGGCCGCCAACTTGCGCCTGCAGCTCGCGATAGCCCGCAGAGTAAACGGAAGCGAACGGCGAACTGGAAGAAGCCAGCGCCTGCGGATTGGCGACGCTGCGCGTGGCGCGGAAAATGTGCAGGAATTGGTTGCTCTGACGGCGAATGCGGCCGAACATTCCCATTTTTTGAAAAATCATGGCCCACGAAACGAGGGAAAAGAAAAGAAGAAGCAAAAGAATGCCGCGCGCGACCCATCCCGTCTGCGAGAGAATGCCAGTCAGATCGGTCGCCAGAATCGTATTGAACAGAAAAATGATGTACCCCTCAGTGAAAGACAAAATTTTTCTGGGCGTAAGAAACGTAGCACACGCACCGGGAGCCTGCAACCAATAGGATGCGTAAGTTTTTGATTCTGCTGCTTATGAGGAAACAGGCACTCGCGAGAGATGCGGTCAATGAGCTTCGTACACAACGGGGCGTGAAGCAGGAGCGCCGTCTTCTTCCTGTAGAGGGGTGTAGACGCGGTGGGTTTCGAGGTCGATGGCGAGACTGTGGACTTTTTTCTGCGCCGGCATGTCGGCCAGCTTTCGAAAGTGATTTTGGTCGTCCATCTGCGCGACGACGATGAAGTGGTCGTCGGGATCCGTGGTCACATAATCGAATCTTTTGCCCTTTGGTCCTGGGAGGTCTATGGACGTCAGCTTGCGGAGCGGAGGCTCAGCAGGCTGGGAAGCAGAAGCGCCCAAGAGAACACAAACCATGACGAAGCCTTGTGCATTGGAGCCTCAGTTCATTTACCTAATACATCGAGGGCGGCGCGGAAACCGGTGGCGAGGTCCACGGAGGTACCGCGGCCCCAGTAATGCAGGAAGATGACCGGCGGTTGTGTTCCTAGCATGTGATGGTGGATGGCGACAACGTTCAGCTTGTGGGCGCGCAACGCCTTGAGAACAGGATTGACTTCGCTCTCGCGCATAGCGATGTCACCGGCGATTTGCGCGTCGGACTCGTTGCCGGCGAAGGCGGCCCAGGAGTTGAGGCCCATGCGCGCGTTGATGGCAGCACCATGCTCTTTGAGGTTAAGGTCATCGCGGCCCAGAGTGAACTTGTAAACGGGGCCGAGAGCTTCGCCCTTTTGACCAACGATTTTGTCGAGTGCGGCGAGATTAAATGCCGGAGCGGCAGCCGCGGGGGCTGAGGGAGAAACAGGCGGCTTCGGAATGAGGTCGAGAGCGGGCTTGATGTCGCGCGCAAGGGCCATGGCGTTGCCGTGAGCGTGGACGTGCATGAAGGACATGCGCGGCTCATCAAAGAAAAAATGATTGTGAAGAGCAGTGACCTCGATGCCGTGATCGAGGAGGGCAGAAAGAACGGGATTGACCTCTTCCTGCGTGAGAACCAGGTCGCCCATAAGAACTTCCATCCCGCCATCGCCCTTCGTCATGGCTATCCAGCCGCCGAAGCCAAATGGGGTCGGTGTGGCTTGCCCGGAGATGGAGACATGCAGATCGCTCCGGGGGATATTGACCTTCAGCACGTTGGCCTTGAAGTCGCCGCTACGCCCGAGCAGCGTAAGCACCTCCTGATATTCCCTGGGAGTTTCCTGGGCACGAGAAGGAATTGCTGCGAGAGCAAGCAGGATGAAGCTGCGAACGAAGATCTTGCGAATTAGTTTCATGGTGGTGGCCCCTCAACTGGAATTTTGCTCCACTCAACTTTACACCGAGGGGGGATTGGAGGAGAAACTGCAGCCGCAAGTCCCTTGGCGGAAAAGCAGGTGTGGTAAACTGCGAATCGAGCATGAGTAAACCGTTTGACGTCGCACTGGGGAGACTGACGGGCGAGGATACTTATTCCGCGCGACCACCGCTGAACCTGGCTCAGACCCAGGAACGCGGGACATTTTTCCTGGAAACATTCGGTTGCCAGATGAACGACCACGATTCGGAAAAAGTGGCTGGCGTTTTGCTCGCGCGCGGTTACCGGCAAGTGGAAACGCCAGAAGCCGCCGGGTTGATTCTCTACAATACATGCAGCATTCGGGAAAAGGCGGCACAAAAGGTTTTCTCGCGGCTTGGGGAGTACCGCGCCAAGCAGAGCGAGGGGAAGATTATCGGCGTCCTGGGATGCGTGGCGCAGCAGGAAGGTGAGGATATTTTCGAGCGTGCACCGTGGGTCAGCCTAGTGTGCGGGTCGGCGAGCTACCGGAAATTGCCGGAGCTGATTGCGCAACTGGAATCAGGGAACCACCGCGTAACGGGGCTTGACACGGACACGGATGAAACGTTCGAGACGGAGATTACGCGGCGCGACAATCCGTTTCGCGCGTATCTGACTATCATCGAGGGCTGCGACAAGGCGTGCTCGTACTGCGTGGTGCCGTACACGCGGGGGCCCGAGCGCAGCCGGGCGAGCGATTCGGTTTTGCGGGAGGTCCGGCAGCTCGCGGAACTGGGCTACTCTGAAGTGCAACTGCTTGGGCAGACGGTGAACTCCTACGCCGACCCGACGCCGCAGAAAATGCGTTTTGCCGAGCTGCTGCTGGCGGTGGCGGACGTTCCGGGAATCCGGCGCGTGCGGTTTACGACCTCTCATCCGAGCGACTTCACCAAGGATATTGTCGAAGCGATCGAAGCGCAGCCGAAGATTTGCGATCACGTGCATTTGCCGGTGCAATCCGGCTCGACGAAAGTTTTGCGCTCAATGCAACGCACCTACACTCGGGATGAGTATCTCGAGAAAATCGCCATGATTCGCGGGGCAAAGCGGCCCATTGCCATTACCACGGACATCATCGTGGGTTTCCCAGGAGAGACAGAGGCCGATTTTGAAGAGACGCTGAGTTTGCTCAATGAAGTGAAGTACGACAGTATGTTCTCGTTCAAATACTCGCCGCGGCCCAACACACCTTCCTTGAGAATGAGCGACGCGATTCCGGAGGAAGAGAAGAGCCGGCGGTTGGCCATTCTCCAGGAGCGACAGCGGGAAATCCAGATAGCGCGGCACGCGAAGTTGACCGGAGAATTGTATTATGAGGTGTTGGTCAGCGGGAAATCGCGGCGTGAAAACCAGTGGTCTGGATATACCAGTTCGTATCGCTTGACAAATTTCACTTCCCTCGCGAAAGAACTTTTGGGAACCTACGTTCAGGTTCATGTGACAGGAGCGACGCCGAACAGCCTGGTGGGTGAGCACGTGATGGGAACCTAGGGAGGCCTCCATGGAAGTGGAAATGAAAATCCGCGGCCTGATGATGGACCCCGTGACGAACATGCCCATCGTCGTGCTGAAAGACGTGCAAGGCCAGGCCATCCTCCCGATCTGGGTGGGCGTCTATGAGGCTAACGCGATCGCTCTGGAAATTGAGAAAGTACAAACACCGCGGCCGATGACGCATGACCTGTTGAAGAACGTGCTGCTGGGGCTCGAGGTGCGGGTTCAGAAGATTGTAGTGAACGACCTGAAAGACGACACGTTTTATGCGCTGATCTGGGTGGAGCGCGACGGCCAAATGATGACCATCGACTCGCGCCCGAGTGACGCTCTAGCCTTGGCGTTGCGCATGGACTGCCCCATTTACGTGGATGAAGCGGTGCTCAAGAACTCCAAGGTCTCCAGCGCTTTTGCGGAGCGCAATACCAACGAGCAACTGCGCAATTGGCTCGAGGGACTCTCAGACGAGGACTTGGGCCGCTACAAGATGTAATGCAATTTCGATTTGCTTCCCGATTCGATTCAGCTTTTTGATTGAGGATGAGCAAGAATCCCGCCTGGCTTCCCAAGTTCGTGAGTTTTGTAAAAGTGCCGCAATCACGATTATGGCGTGGGCGCCGGACACACTGGTGGTGAAGGCGAAGCCCCCAGAGATTGCGACGCAGAATCTCTCATCAGCTCAGACAGTTGGGATTTAAAGCTGTTGAAGACGAAGCCGGCCGTTACGCTGGGATTATGACCTTGTCGCTTAACCCGTAGCGCGCGATAAACGAGAGAGAGCTTGCGGGCCCTGACAGACCCTGACAAATAAAATGTGGCGAAGCATTGCTTCGCCACCAAGTAGGCAGCCTTCAGTTCAGGAGGCTTGGGAATTGGTTTCTGTTTCTTTCATGTCATCAGCGGCTTGCTGATTGGCTTTCTTAACCTCGGATTTTGCGTTGGCATTCGGAGAAAGCGATTGGATCGCTTTGCCGAGACTGACAGATCCGGTTCCCGTGATTTTTGCTTTCAGGGCATCGAAGCCGCCAGGAATGTTCAGGTTCTTTGCCACGTGGGCCGCGGCCACACATTGGCCTAGATTCTTGAAACCGCTGCAGGCTGCTGCCGCGTCTTCGCCAGTTAGGGATTGGAGCTTGCTGCCGATTGCTTTGTTGTGGCTAAGCACATCGCTGGGAGAAGCGTGCGACATGTCTGTGTGACCCATGGGATCGCCTTTGTTGGCCGAGCCTCCGCCCGGATTCGCGGTGCTCGATGGGCCGTGGCCTGCGGGTGGCCCGCCTCCGGCATGGCCGCGCTGAGCTAGCGCCGGCGAACTGAAGGCAAACGTCATGGCTGTAATGAGAACCAAGTACTTGTGCCTCACGGGTTCCTCCTGTGATTTACGATTGCCGGAACAGGGCTGGTGTGAGTACCGGGTCTTGCCGGGGACATTTCCTTTGTGCCTAGGATGCCTCGAGTGTCAGAAGGGATGCAAAGGCTATGGCCCTAATGGTGCCGGTTCGGCAGGCGCTTCTGCAGCCAGGCGATGAACCGCGCGGCGCCAGGCCAACAACAAAACGATACCAATCAAAATGAGCGCGAGGCTTAACCCCGACCAGATTCCGAACGCACCCCAGCTTCGACGGAAGCAGAGCCAGGCGCCCAACGGCAAGCCAATGACCCAGTAAGCAGTGAAGTGGCAGATCATCGGTGTGCGCGTGTCCCCAGCGCCTCGCAGAGCGCCGGTGGCCACGGTCTGAATCCCATCAAACAATTGAAAGGCTGCGCCTGCGATCAAGAGCAGGGAAGTGCTGCGAATGACCGTTTCGTCCGGCGTGTACATCCGCGCGATCCACCGCGGAAAAACCAAAAGGCCGACCCCGGCAAGGGTCATGAATGCAGCGCCAAGAAAGATGGCGGTGCAGCCGGCACTTCCGGCAGAGGCGGGCTTTCCGCGCCCGATGGCGTGGCCCACGCGAACGGCGGCTGCAGAAGAGATTCCCAGGGGAACCATGTAGGTGAACGCGACAGTATTCAGAGCGATTTGATGGCTCGCGAGAGCAACCGCTCCCAGGCGGCCAATGAGGGCCGTGGCCAAGGCGAAGACGCTAATTTCAAGGGTGATTTGCACGGCCGCAGGCAGACCCAGGGAGATGAGTCGGCGAATCCGAACAAAGTCGATATTGACGGGAGTTTTCAACAGTTCCGTTCGATGACGGCGGTCGTACCAGAGGAGATAGCTCACGAGGACGACCGCCAAGTAGACGCGGGAAATTGCGGTGGACCAGCCTGAACCCACGACACCCATCGCGGGAGCGCCCCACTTGCCGTAGATGAGAACCCAGTTGAAGAGCGTGTTGATGATGTTGGCGCTGATCAGAGCGAAGGCAATGGGCTGTGCCATGTTCATTGCCTGGAGGCAACGTCGAACGGCGAAGTAAAGCAAGAGCGGGAAGAGGCCGAAGGCAAGCGCCTTCATGTAGGGGACGGCGAGTGCCGCAACTTGGGGCTCTATGCGCAAACGGCGAAGGAGAGGGTCGAAAAACCAGACAGGGACCATCAGAAAAGGCGTCATCACAATGCTGAGATAAATGCTGTTGACCAGCGAGCGGTGGCAGTCTTCGCGCCGACCCGCGCCGAAGGCCTGGGCGACAAGGGTATCGAGGCCGATCAGCAGGCCGCCGCCAAAGAAGGCCAGAACATTGAAGAGGTTGGAGCTGATACTGACTGCCCCGATGGCGCGCGCACTGTCAGGAAGGTGGCCGACCATGATGGTGTCCACGATGCCCATGCTCATCCAGCCGATTTCGGCAAGGACCAACGGCAGCGCGAGCCGGACGGTGGGACGGAGTTCGTGGCGAAGTGCCTGGAGGCTGATCATGTGCGCGCGAAGAGGCTAAGAGAGTGTAAGCGGGCCGGGGAGCAGGAGCAAACTGGGGGAAGAGGGAGCGATTTTTCAGAGTGGCAAAGGGCACGAAGAATGATTGGTCGAAGGGGTTAACTTGTGGAGTGTACTGGGAGCGAAGTTCCATTGACCCGCCCGGGTTACGCCCGTAGGCTGAAGATACCGGTAAGCCTTTGGCCTTCCCCCGAGACGTTTCGGCGGGCAGTTGAGCAGTGGAGTTGAGCTGAGGAGAAGCCAAGACTGCTGCGATCGAAACGTTCACCAGGGAGTTTCTTGTGCCACTGCAAGAACAAGCGAAATTTGAACCACGAGGGAAGGAGATCCGCGGCACAGGGCGACTCAATTCCCGCGTACGCGTTGCCGTCGAGGCCACCGAAGATGGACAAGTGGTCCGAGCAGAGGGGTATACCAAAGACATCAGCGCGAAAGGCTGCCTGGCGGTGGTGCCGCACGGGTTTGCGGTGGGCCAAAAGGTGCGCGTGATCAACCTAGTCAACCAGAATGCCAGCGATGCTTATCTGATTTGGCGGGGACATGAGGGGCCGGCGGGGTGGGAGCTTGGACTTGAACTGCAAGAACCGATGGCGGACTTCTGGGGCCTCGACTTCTAGGATCGTGATGGTAGAGGGGCGCCTGCCCCGGCCTGATTTGGGACCCGAGTTTTTCCACACTCCTTCAGAAATTCGACGAATTCTGCGCTTTTTCTCTTGCCAACGAATGGGTTACGAACGTAGAGTTAGCCTAGGCCTTGGGGGTTTTCAGGAGGCGACACCCATATATAGGAACCCAGTTGCCGGATCGCGGCCTGCTTGCATGCGCGCCCTTCGCAGTTGGCAAGGACAGGCGGGCGGAGGCAGAACAAGATGACTGCCATCATCACGATTGCGAATCAAAAAGGCGGCGTAGGAAAGACGACAACGGCAATCAATCTGGCAGCAGCGCTGGCGCATCGTAGTAAAAAAACACTCCTCATTGATCTCGATCCACAAGCAAATTCAACCATCGCATTTTACGATGCAGGGGAAATCTCCACTTCGATGTTTGAAGTGTTGAGCGACAACCGCGTGGGCATGCCCGCAGTCATAAAAGCCAGCAAGGACCCGCTGCTGTTTCTGGCGCCCGGGCGGCTGGCGCTGGCGAAGCTGGAGCAAGTTCTTGCCGGACAATTTGACGCGCCGTTTCGTTTGAAGGATGCGCTCGTGCCGGTGCTGAAAGATTACGAGTACGTAATCGTGGACACTCCTCCTTCGCTAGGCATCTTAACTGTGAATGCGCTGGTGGCTTCCACGCATTTGCTGGTGCCCATTCAGGCGGCGTATTTCGCAATCGAAGGAACGGACGATCTTCTGGAAACGTATGAGCGCATTCGCGCGCGGCCGAACCCGGGACTCAAGGTGCTCGGCGTCGTCATCACGCTGTACGACAAGAGGACGAACATTTCCAAGGACACGCACGGGCAAATTCGCAGCGTGTTCGGGGAAGTGCTCTTCAAAACGAAGATCACCAAGAACGTGAGGCTGGAAGAGAGCCCGGCGTACAAGGAAACGATTTTAACGTTCGCGCCGAAATCACCCGGGGCGACGGAATACAAGAAATTGGCTGGGGAGGTTATCCAACGTGTCGAAGAGGATCGGGTTACCCGTCACGCTGAAGATGCGGCATGACGCGCACTACGTAGAATCGCTGACAAGCTATAGCGGGGCTGCCGTCGGACGGATGATCCGGTTGGACCAGATCCGTCCGAGCCCGGACCAGCCGCGCAAGGCGCTGGGAGATTTGCGCGAGCTCACGGAATCTGTGCGCGAGAAAGGCGTGCTGGAACCGCTGCTGGTGCGTTACGTGCCGCGCGAGGACTGCTACTACATCATCTCCGGCGAGCGGCGGTACCACGCGTCACGCGCAGCAGGATTGCGCGAAGTGCCGTGCATCGAGAAGATGGCCGACGACGCGGAGACGCTGGAGCTTGGGCTGATCGAAAACATCCAACGGAAGGACCTCACGCCATTTGAAGAAGCGGACGGATTGCACCGGCTGAGCACGCAGTTCGAATACACGCACGAGGACATCGCGAAGAAGATCGGCCGGGCGCGGTCTTCTGTGACGGAAACGCTTTCGCTGCGGAACATTCCGGAGTTGCTCCGCAAGCGGTGCATCGATCATGGAATAAACTCCAAGTCGCTGCTACTGCAAATCGCGCGGCAACCCAATGAAAAGAAAATGGTCGAGATGTTTCACCGCATCATGCAGGGCGGATTGACGCGGGATGAGGCGCGGCGCGAACGGCGCGAAGAGCAGACGGGTCCGCAGCGCCCGCGGCCTTTTATTTTTCAATTCGAGCCGCCCAACGAAACATTCCGGTTCAGGATTCAATTTAAGAAAAGCCATGTTTCGCGCGACGAGCTGATATTGACGCTGCGCGAAATCCTGGCGCAGCTTGAAGGAACTTCCTCCGAGGCAGATACTACGGCTGCATAGCCGCAAATTGCCTTGCTGACCCACTGAGCCCGCGGCTGTGAAGCATTCGAATGCTTGAACTCTCTCCACGACAAATGCAGGTGATGGAACGCCTTATTGAGGCGGGCTTCCGTCCGATAGCGATTCCGCCTTATGAGAGCGCGCTCTGCATGAGAAAAGGCGAGTGCGTCGCTGCGTTGGCACCGGTTCCAAACGCAGGGATGAAACTGCTTGCGCCGCCCTCGTACTTGGTGGACGGAAACTTTAGCGTGAAGCTGAAGCGGGGAAACGGCGAAATATTCGTGTGGAAGAAGAGAGCATTGGCGGCTACGCCGGAGCGCGTGCGGGAACTGGAATCTTTCAAGAAGGAGATCCAGGAAATCCTGGAATCCCCACCAAAACAATAAGCGCAGAGCGAATTGCAATTCTTTCCGCCTCGCGGCAAACTCAAATTCTCATGAACACCTACGACATTATTTGTATCGGGGCGGGGCCGACGGGGCTTGCGACGGCCATCGAAGCCAAGCGCGCTGGCATGCAGCCCCTGGTGATCGACAAGGCCTGTCTGTGTAATTCGCTGTATCACTATCCGGTGAATATGGTGTTTTTCACAACTCCGGAGTTGCTGGAAATCGGCGACCTCCCGCTGGTGAGCGCGGCGGAGAAGCCTACGCGTTTGGAGGCGCTGAAATATTACCGGAAAGCCGCGGAGCATTATGAATTGGAGCTGAGGCTTTACGAGCGCGTCACGCACGTGGATGGAATTGACGGGAACTTCACGGTGGTCACCAAAACTGAAAAGGGCGCGAAAGAAAGATATCGAAGCAAAAAGATTGCCGTGGCCACAGGCTACTATGATTTGCCGAATCTGCTGGGCTTGCCCGGCGAGAACCTCCCGCACGTTTCGCATTACTACACGGAGCCACATGCTTTCTGGAAGCAGGACGTGGTGGTGATTGGAGGAAAAAACTCGGCGGCGGAAGCGGCGTTGGATCTTTACAGAAACGGAGCGAAGGTGACGCTGGTGCACCGGGGAAAGGAATTGGGTGCGACGATCAAGTATTGGGTGCGCCCGGATATCGAGAATCGCATCAAGGCCGGGCAAATTAACGCCCTCCTGAATACGCGTGTCGAGGAAATCACCAAAGACGAAGTGGTCGTGGAAAATCATGCGCAGACGAAAAGGATTCTGGCGAAGCAGGTGTTTGCGCTGACGGGGTATCACCCGGATTTTTCG
>Ga0066681_10000308_pt1 | contig 15028 bp, 14 predicted proteins | sample GraSoiAngelo_130_FD_65629 | JGI IMG/M metagenome (GOLD analysis project Ga0066681, IMG submission 65629) | Grasslands soil microbial communities from the Angelo Coastal Reserve, California, USA - 14_0929_02_20cm | ecosystem: Environmental > Terrestrial > Soil > Grasslands | place: USA...
CCACCTTCACGCCATAGGTCTTGCGGCGTGGATGGCGCGTGGCCGCCGCGTCAAATCCTTCAATTTGGGTAAGCATTCTTATCAATTCTAGCCCGAATCCGCCCTGGTGCGAAATCGGCCATTCCTTGCCGAAACGGCCCCGGCAAGAGTCCAATATAGGGTTTTCACGAGTTCGCGAGGCGGTTATTCGAAAGACTCAGAAACTTGTGGGCTTTCGGGCCTGAGTGTCTTTGGAAGGATCCTCAAGCGCGGTGATGGTATGAGCAAGTTCTTCCAATCCGTTTCGCAAGCCTTTCCATTGCTCCGCACCCACCGTCGTTACAAACCGCTGCTGGACTTTGCGCCAGGCCGGCAAACTCCGGGCCAGCGCACGTTCTCCTTTACCGGTAATCTTCAGGAAACGCTGCCTCATCTCCGCCCGATTCGAAATGGTGATGAGCCCTTCTTTCTGCAACAGCCGCAGGCTGCGTGTGAGCGTCGTGGGGTCAATGATGAGCACCTCGGCAAGCGCGCCGATAGAAACGGGCTGGCTCTTCATGATGCCTACTAGGATGCTGAATTGCGTCGAGCGCATGCCACTTTCCTGCAGGGCCATGTCAAACATCCGGGTCACCGCTCGCGCGGTCCTGCGGAGGTTGAAGGAGGCGCAGGAGCCCGTTCCGGTTAGGTCCAAATTGCGGTTAGATGACATCTTTTCTCGAAATTGCAGCTTGACATGTATATGCATGTTAAAATACATTGGTCTTAGCGCGCTGTCAAGCACGCTCGAACGGATTGCCTGGTGCGGCGTCCTACTGCGAGTGGCCTCAAAAGCAGGTTTGGTCGCTCTTTCTTGCGACCCAGGGTGGGTTTATGAATACGCAGTGGATTCACGCGCCCGCCCCAGAGCCGCAGCATCATCCGGCTACTGCGGCGCAGGCCCCTATCCCCACACCCTACCTCCGCTTCGGCGCCTTTTGTCTCGATTTGCAAAGGGAGAGACTTTTTAAGGACGGCGCGCGCGTCAAGCTCCCGGGCAAAGTGTACCAGGCGCTGGTTGTGTTGATCGCACAGCCTGGCCAAATCGTCACGCGCGAAGCGTTGCGAATGCGTTTGTGGTCCGCCGGCACCTACGTCAACTACGACGCGAACGTCAACACTACGGTCAACAAGCTGCGGCAAATCCTCGGTGATTCCGCGGAGCAACCGAACTTCGTGGACACCATTCCTCGTCGAGGCTACAGCTTCATTGCGAAGGTCGCATACTTGGACCAATCCCCGCTACCGACTGCGGTGTGTGACAAAAAAAGCGAGGCCATTCCCGCCGAGGAAAACTCCGCAAAAGGCGGAGTGTCCTTCCTGCGGAAGCCCATCGGTTCCACCTGGTTCATGGCGCTGCTGATCGCCGGCATGCTGCTTGGAGCGGGCCTGGTGTTGTACACGCACCGCTGATTCGTGGCATTTCAAAGTGCGCCGCGCAGGCCTAGAGCGTCGGCGTGTTCGCGCATGGCAGCGATACAGAACTTAATGTGTTCTTCGAGAGGGATGCCGAGCTCTTCTGCACCTTTGCGAACGTCTTCGCGAGAGACACCCTTTGCGAAGAGTTTGTCCTTCATGCGGCGCTTTACGGAATCGACTTCGAGATCGAGGATACTCTTCGACGGGCGGACGTACGCGCAGGCGGTGAGGAAGCCCGCCAGCTCATCGCACGCGAAGAGCGTGTGCTCGAGGGCGGATTGGCGGGGCACGTCGCAATAATCGGCATGGGAGAGAATGGCGCGAACAATTTCTTCCGAGTAGTCCTGTTGGCGCAGGATCTTTGCGCCTTCCGAAGGATGGCCCTGGTCGGGGGAGTGCTCTTGATTGGGCCAGCGCTCATAGTCGAAGTCGTGGAGCAAGGCGGCGAGGCCCCAGGTCTCTTCGTCGGCGCAGGACTTGCGGGCATAGGCGCGCACGCAGGCTTCGACGGCCAGCATGTGTTTGCGAAGCGATTCAGATTGCGTGTATTCGCAGAGCAGTTTCCAGGCGTCTTCGCGCGTCGGCATGCCGTTCCCCCCAGAGAACAAATAGTGTAACGCAGAAGAATGGGTAGACAGGAAGTAGAGGAGATATTAAGGAAGCAAAGGAGCGAAAGGAGCAAGGAAAACCGTGTCACGAGAAAATGGTGCCAGGCAATGCCTAGAGGCGGAAGAGGGAAGAAGCAGGGTCTAGAAGAACCGCCATCGCAATGGGACCGCACGGAAAAGTATCCACAAGCTGTACGGGAGTGACTGGTGGGGGCGTACCAGAGTTCGTGGAAAACAGAGGGAGAGGAAGGAGAAGCTGGACGAAAGGACAGCGAAAAGAGGGCGTAAAGGGGGAAAAGGAACGGAGCAAAATGAAAAAAAGTACAAAAATACTCTTGACAGAAAAAGGCGCTCGCACGATACTCCCATCGCGCCAGTAAGCTGTCTTCCCCCCGTGAGAACGTTCCGACGTTCCTCTCCTATCCGCACGCCGGAAAAAAGCGTCAGCAAGGAGCACCGGTGTCGGCACAAGTGAATAAAGACGAAATGAACACGCTCGAAATGGACCGGGAAGTGATCCGCTGCAAGACGTGTGGACTGGTACAGTACAGGACGCGCACGGGAAACTGCCGGCGATGCGTGCGCGCATTACCTCAGCGCCTGGAATTCTTGATTCCCCCGCCCGCGCCGGCGGAGGAAGTGGCGGCTGAGCCAGCCTCGGAGAAGTTCGTCAACCAACAAACCGTGGAGAACATCGGGCAGCGGATTCGCCAGTTGCGCGAATCGCGCTCGATGACCCAAAGCCAACTGCAATCGCGCTCGAAAGTCTCGCGATCGTATCTCTCGAGAATCGAAAGCGGGCAAATGACGCCCAGTCTCGGCACGCTGGAGAAAATCTCGGAAGCGCTGAATGTGGGGCTGAACCGGTTCTTCATCCCGGAATCGGACGGCGAAGCGCTGCTGGAGGATCCGTTCATCCAGGGATTGCGACCGTTCCTGCGGCAACTGGATTGGGAACAGTGGCAGTCGATCCTGAAGAGGCTGCAGGCGATCAGCGACCACGTTCACACGGCACCGGTGAATCTCCGCCCTATCGGTAATCCGGCGCGGCTTCCGCAATCCGCGCCGGCGAATGGCAACGTGACCGGACACATCGGAACCGGCCATTCGAATGGCGCTGTGCACGCGCATGTTCATGGGCATGCGCAGGGCTACGCGCTGCAGAGGCCGGGAGCGCCCTTTGGAACGCAGAGCAAGCCCGCGTTTCTGAGGCCGGTGGCGCGATAGCTTCCATTTCGAGCTGAAAGCAATTTGACGCGGCGTAACCTTTCGATTGCGCCGCGTTTTTCTTTGCAGGAAGGGTTTGTCTTTCGAAATACGAGACGACTACTCGCGGATGACGGAGACCTTGGCTTCCGGAACTTCCAGGCGAATCAGGCGGTGGCTGGTGTCCAGCAAGAGCAGAATTTCCAGGTCGGCAGAGGTGACCTTGAGGCCTTCGTAGGATTTGCCATCGGCAGTGGTCGAGCCGGTTGAGACCACTTTCACCGTGCCGGGGGTCAGGTCCTGCGGGATCAGCACCGGGAAAGTTTGTTCTCCGCCCTTGGACCAGTCGTAAATGCGCGCGAGGACGGCGTATTGGTAGTACAGGTTGTTGTCGAGCACGGCGATCAGTGGAGTGTTGAAAGAGAGATCCTGCTGGAAGGGGCGCGCCCCTTGCATCTCGAGAGTGATGCGGGCGACGCCGTTGGCGAAGACGATGTGCGCCCCATTGGCTTTATCGGACTTGGCGGTCCACGCGTAACTGATTGGGGCTCCGTCGGATTGCAGCGTAAGCGAGCCGGTAACTTTGCTGGCAGCGCCCTCGGGAGGTTTAATGTCGGTTGTACCCTTGGCCAGCCAGCCGCCTTCGGCGGGCGCAATCTCAAACTCTTCACGGCCAACGGTCTGACCGGCGAGTTTAATGGTGAACTTGCCCTTGTCTTGGACGAGGACGCCGCTGGCCGGTGCGGTTTTTTTCTGAGCGGCGAAAGACAAGGCGGCGCAGGCAGCAAGTCCTAAGGTCAGTCCTATGCAGGCGGTTCTGAAATTCACGGTGTTTCTTACCCCCGTGGACATTGTCTCTCAGGGGAGAGGTTTCTCAACGACCAGATGCGCCTGGTTTCCACCAGAAGCAACAACGCCGAGACGCAGAATCTGGGCGACAATCTCGGCCGGTTCTCCGGAGCTGTCAACACGATAGCCAGCAAGCTGGTAGGAGGGCAGGCGCTGAGCGTAGAGGGCGCGGAAGCTGGCCTCGTCACGGAACAGCGGACGCCCAGTCATGGTCATGCAGCGGGAAAGCAGAACTTCGACGGGGGAATCCAGCCAAAGGACCGGAACGCCAGCAGAGCGGAGAAACTCGGGGCAGCCGGGCTGCGCGTAAGTTCCGCCACCGAGCGCAAGAATGGTTCCTTGTTTGAGTTCGGAAGCGCGGCCGAGCGCGGCGCGGAGCTGGTCGGCTTCGAGCTGGCGGAAATAGGTCTCCCCCAAGCGTTCGAAAATCTGCGGGATGGGGAGGCCGGCAGATTCCTCGATGCGGTCGTCGAGATCGACAAAACGCCAGGCAAGCTGGCGCGCCAGGAGCGTGCCAACGGTGGTCTTACCGGAACCCATGAAGCCGGCGAGGCAAAGAATCGACACACGCGGTGAAAGTCCGCGCGAAGAAGGTGTAGTTGTCACGCGAAAGAAGCGCGAAGGGCTAGTCGCGCCTCAAGATTCGGATTGTACCACTGTAGGTGGAGAGTTCGACCTTGGCCAGGCCTGCGCCGAAAGTGCCCCAGAGCCCGCGGAATTTCGACTTGAAACGCCCGACGGTGCCGTGGGAATCGGGCTTAAGAAAAGCCGCGGCTTGATTGTCAACCGTGCCCGTGGCGGTCTGCGCTTTGAGATCAAAGGAATCATTGCCCGAGAAGCGCACTTCCACAAGGCCCTTGCCGCTCTTCATGGAGTAAAGCCCGGTGCGGATGAAATCCCCGTCGAACAGGATATTTCCGAAACTGGTGGTTGCTTCTACCTTGTTGAGAGCAGGTTGAAGAATCTGGGCCCCACCGCTGACGGACTTGAAATCCAATTTGCCGGCGCATTGCGTGCAGACGAGGGAACCGCCGGTGGTCTTGACGATGATGTAGCCGGAAACTTCCTTCAGGTGAACATCGCCGGCCACGCTCTCGAGGGTCATGTCGCCCATGACCTGCTCCACATAAATCAGCCCGTTTTCGGTCTTGAGCTGAAGTTCCGTTTCTTCCGGCACGGTTAATTGCAAGCTGGTTTCGAGATCGAGGGGCTGCGCGGAGGCATCCACGATAGTGGCCGTGACGTCAATGCGGTCGCCCGCCTGCTCCATGTCAAAATTAATTTTGTTTGAGTTCTGACTGGCGATTACGGTCACTTCCTGGCTCTTGGAGGATTTCACCTCGATGCGGCCGTTCGCCACATTTTGAATCACCACGACCGGGCGCCCGGTCACCGCGAAATGCTTTTCGATGCGCTGGCTGGCAGCCATGGCGGTTGTGCCTGAGCCAAGCACAACTGTGGCGCCAAGAAGCAGGGTGACGCTCCGTCCCATCGACCTGGTACTCATGTTAGTTAACGCTCCTTCCGCGATCCATCATCGCGGCAAGTAATTCCGCTTTTTGCTGATAGGCGCTGTAGAGATACTCGCGCGCCAGTTCGTCCTGCGGCGTATCTTTCAGATGGCGCTCGCAGTCGGCAATAAAATCGTCAATTTCCTTCAGGTTCTGCTGGAGGGCAGCATCCACGGGGGAAGAAGTGCTCGCAAGGCGCATGTTCCTGACATCTGCTTCTTGCTGATTCAATTGCTCGAGCATTGCCTGGATACCCGGTGGCGGCGGAGGGGAACCCTGGCGATCATCCACAGGCTGGCGCACCTGCAGAATCGCAGCCGCCGCAATTAACGCGCCTACAGTCAGGGTGGCTAAAGCGCGGCTGCGGAATAGTTGGACGAAATCACCCAACCAGGAAGCAGGCGATCCTGCCGAAGCAGCCGCAGGTCCCTTGATGATGCCTTCCAGTTCGAGCTGAGTCCGGAGAGCAACCCAAACACGGGAAGGTGGCTCTACTTCGGCGGGCAATTCGTGGGCGGCTGAAACGATTGTTTCAAGATCGGCGATGTAACCCTGGCAGTGCCAGCAAGTGACCACGTGCGCCCGCGCTGCTTCCGGCAACGGCTCCAAGCCTTCCTGCTCAAGAACCTCTTCCACGTCCCTACACTGCATGGTGCTTCACTCCAAACAGACCGCAACCGGGTGCCCGGCTCGTTCTGCTTCCTTCGTCTTCGTTAGGCCCCAACTCTTGGCGTCACGGAATCGCACACCCTAAAGTACGCCCATTGTAGCTCAATCATCGTGCGCCGTCTGCGTTCTTGCGGCGTGGCGTTCCTGCCGCGCCTGAGCGCGCAATTCTTCCTGCAACAAGTCCCTCAAGCGAGTCCTCGCTTTGTGCAGTTGCGATTTCGAATTTCCCACCGAACAACCCATGATTTCTGCGATCTCATTGTGCTCGTAACCTTGAACGTCGTGCAACACAAACACCGTCCGATATCCCGGCGGCAACTTTTCCACCGAGCGTTCCAAATTGACGCGATCCACGGCACCGCTCAAGCGCAAATCCGGTGCGCCAATGTCTTTTCTTGGGCCACCTGTTTCTTCGTCGGGCTCCGTCGTTTCTTCGAGTGAGGCCACTGGAAGCGACTTCTTCCTAAGCCGCATCAACACGACATTGACGGTCATGCGATGCAGCCAGGTTGAGAATGCCGACTCGCCCCGAAATGTCCCGATCTTGCGGAAAAGCTGCAGAAATGCTTCCTGCATCAAATCTTCCGCGTCGGCCGGGTTATTCACCATCCGCAGACATAAGGCGTAAACCCTGCGGCTGTGCAATTGATACAGCAATTCAAATGCAGGGGCATCGCCCGCCTGGGCCAGCCGGATAGCTTCCGCTTCAGTCACCGGTTTGGTGGCCTGCCGGGAAGTCGGCGCATTCGGAGCGCTTGGTCGGTTTCGGGCCAACGGTCCAATTGCGGCGCATCCACCCCGTCGGATGCGCCGAATACCTCCTGGAGTTGTCCTGACGTTCGCCCGCCGGAGTGAAAGAGACACCCCCAATAAAGCCCTTACTTCCACTAGCTGGTGTTCGAGACTCCTGCGGGCAAGCAGGTAGGGTTATTGTCCCGCGAATGCGCCCATTCGTCCATGGCGCGGTGCCGCGAAATCGCTTTCGGGCAACAGAGATTGGTCGTGCACGGCTTTCTCAAAATCGCCAAGCTGTCCCGCCGGGAGCACGACGAGGAAGGACTTAAACAGCACGATGGTTTCCCGCAGGCAGGTATTGAGGTCATAGTGGCCCGCATCCACATCGTGCCACACGCGCTCGGGGTCAGGGCATACCCCCTCGACGAGATCGCCCGCCAGACGGCGGAAGTCCCGATCCAAGTCTTCGACCATTTCTTCAAGGGTACTGACTTTATGAAGGAATTGAAGGCGATGCGAGAAAAGCACCTTGTCCAGTAGTCCGCTTATGCGCGCTGAACGCTGGCCCCTTGGCCCATGATAATTCTGCGGATCCAGCGGGGCGGCGTTCGGTACAGTCCCGTAATGCTTGGCATGCTCATGCAGCGCCCGGAGCGTGCCGGTGAGCGGACGGGTAAGCCGTTCGCACAGTTCGGCGCTCATGCTCATGGCACTTAAGGCTTTACCTAGGAGTCCCGCGAGTTTGAGCTCAATCGCTTCGTTGAGCGAAACGCTGAACATGTTATACAGCAATTCCAGGTGACGTTCGTGGTCATAGAATATGTGGGCCTTCTCTGTGGGCAAGCAAGCGCGCCAATCTTGTTGGACACCCCTGCCGCGAGACAAAGGGGGGGGGCGGCTGTGGGCTTTCAAGAGGGGCCTCCCTGGGCACAACGGCCGAAGTATATCAAAGGAGTTTCCATTACCACTACTTCTTTCTGCTGAGTCACCCGGCGATCGTGATGTTTATGCACAGCGTGTCACAGCCTCTCCCCATACTGTAAAGATTCGAGGCCGCTGTGTGCAAGTCTTTGTTGTATCGGGCAGTGCCTTCCATCTCATTCACTGGATTGACATTGCCCGTTTCTTGCTCCAAGGACGTTAGCGCCGCTATACTCGGTCTCCGTCTTCATGGAAAGGATTGTGCTTCTTGGAATTCGAGCCACGCGACCAGTTTGAACAGCGCCAGAAGAAGGTCGCTCAGATTCAGGCGCTAGGCCACGATCCGTATCCACGCGAATTTCGCTGGACGGATACGCCCGCCGCCCTCGTGGACAAATTCAGCGGCGCCACCGGGCCAGAGCTGGAAGCAAGCAAACGTGAAGTGCGCGTCGCCGGCCGCATCGTTTCCATCCGACTGATGGGCAAGGCGGGCTTTGCCCATTTGCAAGGGGCAGGGAAGCGCATCCAGATCTACGTAAAGAAAGACGCGGTAGGAGACAAGGGATTCCAACTGTTCCATCTGCTTGACCTGGGCGACTCGATTGGGGTACGAGGCCACCTGTTTCGCACCAAGACCAATGAATTGAGCATCTGGGTGGACGAGATTTTCTTCCTGGCGAAGGCGCTGCTCCCCTTGCCAGAGAAGTGGCACGGACTTACGGATGTGGAGCTGCGCTACCGGCAGCGCTATCTCGACCTCATTGCCAACGAGAAATCCCGCCACGTCTTTGTGACACGCGCGCGGATCATCCAGGAGCTGCGCCAGTTTTTCGATACACGGGGCTATATCGAAGTCGAAACGCCGATGATGCACCCCATTCCCGGCGGGGCCGCGGCGCGCCCTTTCGTCACGCACCACAACACTTTGGACATCAGCTTGTATTTACGCATTGCGCCGGAGCTGTACCTAAAGAGATTGACCGTTGGCGGGTTCGACCGCGTTTATGAAATCAACCGGAATTTCCGCAACGAAGGCATCTCCACGCAGCACAATCCGGAATTCACGATGCTGGAGTTTTACGAGGCGTACAGCAATTATCGCGACCTAATGGACATGAATGAGAAGCTGTTCGCGCTGCTGGCGAAAAACATCACCGGCTCGACAACCGTGAAGTACGGCGATGCCGAGTTGGATTTTTCAAATATGCAGCGGCTCTCCATGCGCGAAGCAATCGTGAAGTATTGGCCGCGGGACGCAGGCGAGGCTCCCACGCTTGAAACACTCGTTTCTTCGGGAGGCGCGCGGCAGGCGACCGGCAGATATAACGCCTGGGCAAAGAAGAGCGGGGCCCCTTATGCTGCATCAAAAGGGGAATTGGCCGACGGCGAATGGACGGGCTTGCTCTTCGAAACCATCGCAGAAGACAAGCTGGTTCAGCCAACAATCTTGTACGACTTCCCCACGGAAATTTCGCCGCTGTCCAAGCAGAAGCCCGAAGATCCGTCGCTGACCGAGAGATTTGAGATTTACGTGGCGGGAATGGAAGTGGCCAACGGCTTTTCGGAATTGAATGACCCGGCCGAGCAGGAGCGGCGGTTCCTCGCGCAGATCGCGCAAGGCGGCGAAGAAATGCCCAAGCAGCTTGACCTTGATTATATCCGCGCCCTCTGCCACGGTATGCCGCCAACCGCGGGAGAAGGGATTGGGATCGACCGTTTGACCATGCTGCTGACGGATTCACCTTCGATTCGAGATGTCATCCTGTTTCCGTTGTTGCGGCCCGAGGCCGGCGGCGAATCAACTAGCACTTCCGAAGCGCACGGCGCTTAACGTATTCTTCCAACAACAATGCGATTCGAATGGTTTGTGGCCCAGCGCTACCTGCGGTCGCCTTACCGCCCGGCCGTCCTTCGGCTGGTTACGTTGTTTTCAGTGATTGGCGTGGCTGCGGGCGTGGCGACGCTGGTGATTGCGCTTTCCATGAACACGGGATTCCGCGAGACGCTCCAGGATCGCTTGCTCGGCGTTACGGCGCACATTTCGCTTGCTCGTCCCGGCCCTGGGGGAATCAAGAACTACGAAGAGGTGGCAGCGAAACTGGCTGGTACGCCCGGAGTGCGCTCGGTTACGCCGGCTGTATATCAGACGGTATTGCTCTCTTTCGCGGGCCAGGCGCGCGGCGTGGTCACCAAGGGCGTCGATCCGGAGCGCGAGCGTAAGAGTGACGAGGCGCTGCAACGTGTCGTCGCGGGCAAGCTGGACTTTTCTCCGGACGCGGATGGCATCGACGGGCTGCTTGTCGGCAAACAGCTTGCCGATGAATGGAAAATCTCACCGGGCGACTACGTCACGATTACAAGCCCTCAGGGAAGGCTGACTCCCTTCGGATTGATTCCCCGCACGCGCCGGTTCCGCGTCACAGGCATCTTTGATTCCGGCTTCTACGATTACGATGAGAACTGGTGTTTCATGACTCTTCCTGCCGCACAGGGCCTGGAGGGTGCGGGCGATTTGGTCAACGTGCTGGAATTCCGTTTAAACCAGCCGGAGCGGGCCGCCGAAATTGCTGAAGAAATTCAGCACGCCGCGGGGCAGGGGTTCTCGGCTACTACGTGGATGGAAGAGAACCGCGCGCTGTTTCGCGCCTTGCGTTTGGAAAAACTGGTCACCGCGATTTTTATTGGACTGATCACCTTCGTGGCGGGGCTCAATATCCTGGTGGTTCTCTCCATGACCGTCACGGATAAGGCGCGCGATATTGCCGTGCTTCGTTCGCTGGGTGCGCGGCGCGAGCAGATTCGAAAGATTTTTCTTTGCCAGGGAATCACGATCGGGGCGGTGGGCACGCTCTCCGGGCTCATCCTCGGTTACGCATTCTCCTTTGTCTCCGGCACGTATCATTTGATTCCTCTCGATCCGCAAGTTTATGCGGTCCCTTATGTGCCCTTTCATCCGAGCCTGTTTGATGGTTTGTGGATTACAGTGGTGGCGATGGGGATTTCCATCGGGGCCACGGTTTTGCCTGCGCGCGCGGCGGTCCGGCTCCTTCCCGTGGAAATCCTACGGTTTGAATGAGGACCAAAAAGGGCAAAGAAAGAACCTTATTCTGAGGCAGGTTTGGCGCACCATTTGCTCCTAATCTGCCGAAGAGGCAGGTGGGCAGACGTTGGGGTTTTTCCCTCAACCTGAGCTGATGCAAAAGCCCGCCGCAAGCTGTTGAAAACAGAAAGATTAGAAGTGGTTCAATTTGCGAGGAAAGTGCCGTTTTTTCCGCAGGCAAGTGACGGGTCGAAAAAGGGAAGTGTTTGGGTCATTGTGACTCCCTTTTTACGCGCGGTGGTGACGGGACTTCGATTGGGCAAACAGCATCTAATCATCAGGGAGTAGGGCCCGGCGAAAAGGAAAAACGCAGTGACGCGATGAATTCCGACCCACAACCCGCAAGCAACACGCCGATGAGTGGATCGTCGGCCGCCCGGGTGGTCCTGGAGTCGCGCGGCCTCAAGAAAACGTACGGAAGCGGCGCAAAAAACATTCCGGTTTTGCTCGATGCCAACTTGACTTTGCGGCAAGGCGAGATGGTGGCGGTCGTGGCGCCCTCTGGAGCGGGAAAAAGCACTCTGCTGCACTTGCTGGCCGCGCTAGACACGCCAACGAGCGGTACAGTATACTTCGATTCGAAAGCCATTGAAACAAATGATGACGCGGCGCTCGGGGAATTTCGAAATCGCGCGGTGGGATTTTTGTGGCAGCGTCATCAGTTGTTGCCGGATTTTACGGCTGCGGAAAACGTAGCCATGCCGCTGTTGCTGCGCGGCGAGAAATTCACTTCGGCGCTCGAGAAAGCGCGGAAGTGGCTCGCGGAGGTCGGACTGGAAAACCGGGCCGATCACCGCGCGGGGGAACTCTCGGGAGGGGAACAGCAGCGCGTCGCGATTGCCCGGGCGCTCGTCACCGGGCCGTCAGTGTTGCTGGCGGATGAACCTACCGGAGATTTGGACGAGCAGAATGCTTGGGCCATGTTCGAGTTGCTGGAACGGCTGCATCGCGTGCACAAATTGACGTCGCTGATCGCGACGCACAATTTGGCGCTCGCCGCGCGTTGCGATCGCATTCTGGGGCTGGAACACGGCGTTCTGCTTACCCGCGGGGCTGCGGCCATCGCGGGCGGGGTCCCAGGGGGAGAAGCGAGCTAACGTGTTCGAACGGTATACAGAGAAAGCGCGTCGCGTCATATTTTTTGCAAGGTACGAAGCCAGCCAGTATGGCAGTCCTTACATTGAAACGGAGCATTTGCTCCTGGGCTTGATGCGCGAAGACAAGGCCCTGGCCAACCGCTTCCTCCGCCAGCAAGGTTCGATCGAATCCATTCGCAAAGAGATTGAAGCCCGCATCACTATTCGCGAGCGCATTTCCACTTCGGTGGAAGTGCCGCTGAGCGCCGAGTGCAAGCGCATCCTGAACATGGCCGCCGAAGAAGCGGAGCGCCTCGGACACAAGCATGTCGGCACGGAACATTTGTTGCTCGGCATCCTCCGCGAAGAGAAGTGCTTCGGCTCGGAAATATTAATGGAGCGCGGCCTGCGCCTCTCGACATTGCGCGAGGAACTCGCGCGAACCTCTGGTGAGAAGACGGCGGCGGCGCGGCCGAAGGAAACCTCCTTACTCGCGGAATTCAGCCGCGACCTGACGCAAGCGGCCGGCGAAGGCTCGCTTGATCCGCTCGTGGGACGCGAGAATGAAGTCGAGCGCGTCATTCAGATTCTGTGCCGGCGCACCAAGAACAATCCCGTCCTGATTGGCGAACCCGGCGTCGGAAAGACAGCAATTGTCGAAGGTTTGGCGCAGCGCATCGCCGACGGCGATGTTCCCTCCTTTCTTGCCGACAAACGCATTCTTTCCCTCGACCTTTCCCTGATCGTTGCCGGAACCAAATACCGCGGCCAGTTCGAAGAGCGCCTCAAGACCATCATGAAGGAATTGATGGAGAGCCAGAACGCCATCGTCTTCATTGATGAGCTGCACACGCTGGTCGGCGCGGGTTCTGCCGAAGGTTCCTTGGATGCCGCCAACATTTTGAAGCCCGCGCTCTCCCGCGGTGAGATTCAATGCATTGGCGCAACTACTCCAGGGGAATATCGCAAGTCCGTCGAAAAGGACCGCTCGCTTGAACGCCGCTTTCAGGCCGTGAAAGTTCCTGCCCCAAGCGAGGATGAAGCCATTCAAGTGATTCAAGGCGTGCGCGAGCGTTACGAAAAGTTTCATGCGGTCAGCTATACAGACGAAGCGCTGCGCTATTCCGTCTACCTTTCCAACCGCTATATTCCCGACCGCTTCCTTCCGGACAAAGCCATCGACCTGATTGACGAGGCGGGCGCGCGCGTCAAATTGCGTCAGGCCACCGTTCCCGAAGAAGTCGGGGAAGTCCAGAAGCGCGTGAAATTCATCACGCATCGCATGGAAACGGCGATCGCCAACCACGAATTCGAAAAGGCCCGCTTCTACTCCGAGGAAGAGCGCAAGGAAAAGGAAAATCTGCGCAACCTTCGCGACCGCTACAAACTCGACGACGCCTCCACCGGCGTCGTCACGCGCGAGGACATCGAAGAAGTCGTTGCGCGCTGGACCGGCATTGCTGTCACTTCCATCAAGGAAGACGAGCAACAAAAGCTGCTGCGCATCGAGCCGGAACTGCACAAGCGCGTCATTAGTCAGGACAAGGCCATCACCGCGCTCGCTCGCGCCATTCGCCGCAGCCGCGCCGGACTCAAGTCGCCCATGCGGCCCGTGGGATGCTTCTTTTTCCTGGGGCCCACCGGCGTTGGAAAAACGGAAGTCGCGCGCCGCTTGGCCGAGTTTTTGTTTGGGTCGGAGAAATCGCTGGTTCGTTTCGACATGTCGGAGTTCATGGAAAAGCACTCCGTCTCGAAGCTCATCGGCGCGCCTCCGGGGTATGTGGGCTACGAAGAAGGCGGTCAATTGACCGAGCGCGTCCGCCGGACGCCTTACTCCGTCATCCTGCTGGATGAAATCGAGAAGGCTCATCCGGACGTCTTCAATATTCTGTTGCAGGTGTTCGAAGACGGACAGTTGACGGACGGGCTTGGCAATACCGTGGATTTCCGGAACACCATCATCATTATGACGTCGAATCTTGGCGCGCGCCATTTGCAGAAGCGCACCGGCCTGGGTTTCCAGTCTGGCACGGATGAAGCTGGACGCAAGTCGATGGAAGAACTGGTGATGAATGAAGTAAAGCGGGCGTTCAATCCGGAGTTCCTCAACCGGTTGGACGAGGTTATAATCTTCAACCCGCTCGGCGATGAAGAACTGCTCCGCATCATCGACTTGCTCGTGGGCCAGATGAACGATACGCTGATCCACCGGCAAGTGCAGGTTGTCCTCACGCCGGAGGCTCGTCAGTGGATTCTCGAGAAAACGTGCGCGGACCGCAGCTATGGTGCGCGCCCGTTGCGCAGGGCTTTGCAGAAGTACGTTGAAGACCCGCTCTCCGAGGCGCTGATCCAGGGTGGAATTCAAAGGCCCGCGACACTCCAGATTTATGTCGCCGGGGAGGGCCTGTCGTTCCGTCCGGTCGGCGAGGCAACCCCGGTCGTCCACTAGCGAATCTGAAACATCGCACAGCCGTCCCGCACCGGGTACGGCGGGAGAATAACATCTTGAGTTTGGGGGCGCGGCCTTGATTGGCTCTTCGGCCGCTCATAGAAGAGTCTGTTCGCCGTTGGGGGTATTTGCGGCTCGCGTGACACCGGTTGTCGCGCTCGTTTTTCTTTTTGCGAGCGCTCCCGGCGCTTCCGCGCACGACGATCTTTCCGCCGCCGCATCCTCCAACACGGTTTTATTCTCCGCTTCCCTGGACTTGCTCACCGGCAAGGAAGTTGTGAAAGACCAGGCGCCGGCTTCTCGTCAGGCTGCTGCTACGCAGCGGCCATCCGGCCAGCAGCAATTTGTCATCGAGCGCATCGACTTCAGCGGTAACCGGCGTGTCCGCTCGGACACCCTGAAGGCCCGCGTTTTTAGCCGCGAAGGGGATCCTTATAACGAAGACACCCTGCGCCGCGACTTCCAGG
>Ga0066681_10000319_pt1 | contig 14824 bp, 14 predicted proteins | sample GraSoiAngelo_130_FD_65629 | JGI IMG/M metagenome (GOLD analysis project Ga0066681, IMG submission 65629) | Grasslands soil microbial communities from the Angelo Coastal Reserve, California, USA - 14_0929_02_20cm | ecosystem: Environmental > Terrestrial > Soil > Grasslands | place: USA...
GAGCGCTTCCGTCGCCACCTGCTCGAGGGAATCCGCTGGGCGATGGGCGGGCGGTGACGGTGGCGGCCTTGGCCGCCACCGCCCGTTCGGCCGCGATGTCTCCGTCAGAGACGCTAAGGCACGTTCATACTTCGGATGTCGCCGTGATTCCCCCCGCGATCGGACGAGGCGTTCTTCCACTCATGCTCGACGAGTAGCTGATCGCCCGCGCTGTAGTGGAAGGCGAACGTGGTCACGGAGCACGTCGCGAGGTACATGCAGCTGAAGTGGGTGTTGATGAAGCCGCCCGTCGTGCACGGCGCGGAGGGAAGGCCGGCCACGCACGACGGATCGTTCGACGTCTGCGTGAAAGGAGCAGGGATCGGGATGATGAAGTAGCCCTGCATGCCACCGGTCTTTCCAGCAGCCACCGTGCCCGGAGGGCTCCCGTCGGTGGTCTCGCACGTGCCGGGGCTCGCACCGAAGTTCGTGACGAAGCTCCCCTGCTTGAACTGCTGTACCACGGTGAACGTGCCGTCCTGATTCCGCTTGACCGTGAAGTGCCGGTCGAACGTGTCCATCGCCCAGTCGTTTCCGCACGTCCCCGAGTCAGGCGAGTTGCTCGGATACGGGCCGTAGTGCTGCGTCGAGTTGCCTGCCGGATCGAGCAGCAGGGTCAGGTCGGCTGTCGCGAAGAAGTTGTCGTCCGTGATGAGCGCGAGCACGCTCGGGTCCGTCAGGCCCTGAGCGGGTCGGTCGGGATCGGCGAACGCCGATGATGCGAGCAGCAGGCAGATGACGACAGCGGCGGCGATCCTCCAGGCGGTCATGGGCCAACCCTCCCTGGCCGACCTTCGGTTTGCCACTTGCGCCCTGAAGGTCGGCCGTTCTTAGGAGCTGCAAACGCCCTCGCGGCCTCTCGCCGGTAAGGGCTGCTTCCAGCCGCACCCTGGCCTTCCATCAGGTATTTCACTATCAGGTAAAACACTATCTTTGCATACGTGAAATACCTTCAATAGCATCCGAGTAGCTTCTCGAGTAAGAGGGAAAAACGCAAGGACGAACGCTTGGTTAGACCGAAAGAGGGACTACTGCCGGCTGACGACCGCGAATCCGAAGCGCCGCAGCTCGGCGTCGATCGACGGCCGTGACCGGCGATCCCGACGGCGGCGCTCGAGCGGCCTCACCGTTTCCCGCTGGCGGCGCTCGGCGGCGCGCTGCTCGCGGCGGACCTCGATGCCGGTCTCGGCGAGAAACTTCTGCTGAAGGTACTCGAAGAGCTCTCGCCGGTCGCGCGCCACGAGGATCAGATATCGTGTGGCGATCCGAGCGCGCGGCGGGCGTTGGGGCGCGGCCGCCTCTTTGAGCTCCCGCATGACCCTCCCCGTGGCGGGAAGCACCAGGGGCTTGTGCGGAAAGGTGTCCGGCATGCTCAAGCCACAGTGAGGGCAAAATTCGGCGATCGCCCGAAGGATGGCCTGGCACTTCGGGCAGCGTTTGTAGCGGGCGCGCGCCGGGACGGTGGTCACCAGACCGGCACCGTGACGCGCATGGTCGTGCCGTGACCCACCTTGCTGTCCACCTCGATGGAACCGCCGTGCATCTGCAAGATGCCCAGGCTGACCGACAGCCCGAGCCCCGTGCCACGCCCCTCGCTCTTCGTCGTGTAGAAGGGCTCGAAGATGCGCGCTCGGTGCTCGGGCGGGATCCCGTGGCCCGTGTCGGAAACGCTCACGCTGACCATCGTGCGCCCGTCATCGCCCTGGTGAATGCCCGTCTGGAGCACGACGCGTCCGCCCGTTTCCATCGCGTCCATCGCGTTCGTGATCAGATTGAGGAAGACCTGCGTGAGCTGGTCGCGATCGCCGGCGATGGCGGGCAGCGACAGGTCGAACACCCGCTCGACCTCCACGTGCGCCAAGGCGAGCTTGGGGCCGAGCAGGTCGATCGCCCGATCGAGCACGTCGTGGACCGAGAGCTGCTCCCGCTTCGGCTCCCGCTTGCGGGCAAAGTTCAGCAGGTCGCGCACGATCTTACCCGCCCGGTGCGCCTCCATCTCGATGATCGACACCTTCGCAGACGCGGGCGAGTTGGACGGCAGCTGCCGGAGCAGGAGATTGCTGTTGCCCAAGATGACCATGAGGGGCGTGTTGATCTCGTGCGCCACGCTCGCCGCAAGCTCGCCGACGGCCGCCAGCTTCGCCGATTCCACGAGGGATTCCTGCGTGCGCTGGAGCTCTTCCATCCGCGATTGGAGGTCCTGGTACAGGCCGGCGTTCTTCAAGGCGATCACCGTCTCGCCCGCCAGCATCTCCAGCAGCTCGATCTCGTCGGTGTCGAAGATCTCGCCGGACAGCTTCTCGCCGACGACGAGCACCGCGGTCACCTCGCCCTCCATGAACAGCGGCACGACGAGCGCCACGCGCTCCGCTTCCAGCTGCGCCACCACGGCGCGCATCTTCGTGTAGGCGCCGCCCCGGAACGACGTCTCTTCCACGATCAGCGTCCGGCCGGTCATGCCGAGCCAGAGCGCGAGCGCCTTGTCGAGCACGGGGCTCGTCGCGGGCGCGTCGGCCGAGTCGGACGTCGCGCGGGCGAGCCGCGTGAATCGGCTCGCCGCCGCGTCATAGCGGTACAGGCCGGCGCTGAGCACGGGAACGCGGGTGACGAGCCCCTCGGTGAGCGTCCGCGCGAGCGCGCTGATCTCGAGCAGCGAGCCCAGCTCCTTGATCAGCTTCACCAGCGCGTCGCGGACGCCGTGACGACGGCGGAACATCAACCGCTCCAGACCTCCCTCGAGCTTCCGCAGCAGCGGCAGGGCGACCGTGAACACGAGCAGCAGGATGGCGGCGTCCCGCGTCAGCGTGCCGACCCCGTCCGCGGGCATCGACGCCGACGGGCGACCGAGGGCGACCTGGTCGAGCCCCCAGAGCCCGAGGAACAGGATCGGCGCGAGCGCGGCCGAGGTGAGGAGGTAGAGGACGATGCGCTTGGCGAGGACGCCGACGTCCATCAGGCGGTACCGGACGATGGCGACGCCCAGCGCCAGCGCGAAGACCGCGTTGCTCGGGATGCCGATCGGGTAGAGCCAGTCCCAGCGGAGCATGAACCGGGCGATGTCGACGATGCCGCCCAGCAGGCTCACCTCGACGCCCGTGATGACCAGGAGGGTGCGGTTGCGCTTGAAGCTCGAGGACTGCGAGCCGTAGGCGCGGACGAGCCGGACCAGACCGAGCGCCAGATAGCTCTGGAAGTAGACGAAGAACGGCGCGTACAGCGGGCCCGCGGCGGGCATGAACCCCCACGTCGATTCCGTGACGCCGTGGAGGAACGCCGGGGTCGGCCAGGCGGCCAGGAAGACGCCGCAGAGCACGTAGCCCACGATCAGCTCGGGGCGCCGTCGTGGCAGATCCAGGAACGCGAGCACGTAGTGGTAGAAGAGCACGGGAATCGGGATCACGCCGACGTGGAGGACCCGTTGCCATATCAGGGCGGTCTCGGGATCCGCCGTCGCGCGCAGCCCGAAGACGCCGAGGTTCCACACGGCCAGGGCCGTCGCGAGGTAGGCGAAGCGCAGGTTGCGCTGACTCCGGCGATCCGGCGCGAGGGCGCTCCCGAGGAGCAAGAGGTTCAGGCCGAGCGCGATGAGCGGCAGGAGCTTATGGACGATCATCGGGCCCCCAGAAGCCCATGTACGGGAAGCTCTCCTGCGCGCGCTGGGCGCGCATCTCGTCCTCGAGGATCGCGAAGACGAGGATGTCCCAGCGCTTGCCCCTGTACGTCTTCGCCTCGCGCAGCACGCCCTCCTGCTGGAACCCGTTGCGCCGCAGCGAGTTGACGCTGAGGACGTTGTAGGCGTACACCTTGGCCTCGACGCGATGGATCTCGAGGGCGTCCATCGCCCATGCCAGCGACAGGCGAGAGGCCTCGATGCCCCAGCCCGCCCGAATGGACCGCGGGTTGACGATCCCGGTCTCCAGGAACGCGAAGCGCTCGGCCAGGTTGACGTTGAAGAGCCGAACGAACCCGATCGGCTTCGCGTCCCCCACCAGCGGCTGCACGACGAGCGTGAGCGCGGAAGAGTCGTGCATGGCACAGGCGACGAAGTCCGGATGATAGGGGCCGCGGTGACGACACATCGAGAGGAGCTGACTGCCCACCATCTGGTCCAGACGCGGGTCTTTCGCCCACGTCTCGAAGATCTCCAGCTCGTCCCACGCGGGCGGCCGCAGGCCCAGCCGGGCGGTGCGCGCGAGGAAGCGCGGGGGCTCGGCCGACGGCGTCTCGGGCGGCGCGACGGGGATGGGCATCGAGGGACCCGCGCCGGGCCCCTCGAGCGGGAGCTCCTCGAGGATCCCTGCCGTGAGAAGCGCCCGATAGATCATGGGACTCGGCAGGATCGACACGCGCACACCGCGCGTGTGGCAGAGCTTCACCGCCTGGAGCAGCGCCGCCGGCCCGGCGATATCCGCGACCTTCACGTCCTCCAGGTTGATCCACAGGTGTCCCGGGGCCGTGGCGAGGCTCTCCCGCACCGTGCGGCAGAACGCCGGCGCGTCGAGGCTCGTCAGGGCCTCGTGAAAGACCAGTTCGATCTCTGGGTTCCCCGACATACGATTCCCGCGTCAGCCAGAAATGCAAGATTGACACCAGAGGAGACACGGGTTTTAAGCCGCTATAATATCTTCGCTTTATCGGCATAATTTCCGGAACGGCCCGCCAGAGGTGCCCGGCAAATCTGTCAGTCCTGGGACAATTCTGTGCACCCAGGCGTAGAAAGCCCGCGCGACCAACCGACGGCGCGCGTGTCTCGCCCTCTGGCGGTGGGATCGTCTCACGAGGCCCTGGTGTCGCGTTTGGCGAGGATAGCACGGCGACGTGGATGGCGACCGCCCGGCGGCGCTCACCACGGCAGCCCGAGCGCCGTCGTGAGGAATCGGAGCAGCGGGCTCATCGAGCGGCATGTCTTGATGAAGACTGACAGAAATCGGGGGCTCAGCACCTGGGCGTTCGTGAACGGCACGGTCGTGATGAAGTCCTTGCGCTTGAGATCGTCGGCGAACGGGTGATCGGGCGGGTAGCCCCGGGGCGGCCTCCGAAGGGCGTCACCTTCGAGCGGCAGCTTGCTGGCCAGGACCGCCTTCCAGGCATGGGGTCGCGCCACGATCGCGTCGCGGACCTGTCCGAGCGCGGCGGCATCGGGGTGCCAGAGCCCCGCCCCCGCGAAGCTTCCACCGGGCTCGAGATGGAGATAGAAGCCCGGCGCGTGCGCGTCCTTCGTCCCCCCGCGGTGTGGAAAATGGACGCCGATGTTGGTCTTGTAGGGCCGCTTGTCCTTCGAGAACCGCACGTCGCGATAGATGCGGAAGAGCGACCCGCCCGACGGTCGAGGGTCGGCCACGAAATGCCGCCCGATCGCCCGAAGCCGTGGCCCGACCTCCGAGATGAATGTCAGGCAGGGATCGCGGACGTCCGTGTCGTAGCGGTCCCGGTGCGCGAGGAACCACTCACGGTTGTTGTTGGCGCGGAGCTCGGTGAGGAAACGGAACAGGTCGGCTGAGAAGGACGGGCGCATGGCGGGGCGGCCTCACGTCCGCCGCAACTTCGGATCGAGCGCATCCCGCAGCGAATCCCCGAAGAGGTTGAAGCCGAACACCCCGAGGCTGATCGCGATGCCCGGGAACAGGGCGATCCACGGCGCTTTCTCCGCATACGACGGCGCGGAGCCCGAGAGCATCAGCCCCCAGGAGGGCGTGGGCTCCGCGGTCCCCAGCCCCAGATAGCTCAGGGCCGCCTCCGCCAGGATGGCGCCGCCCAGCTGCGCGGTGAGCATGATGATGTAGGGGGCGACGACGTTGGGAACGATGTGGTGCAGGACGACCCGGCGCCGCGTGGCGCCCAGCGCCTGCACGGCCTCGACGTACACGTTTTCCTTCACCGACAGCGCGGTGGCCCGCACCACCCGCGCCGCGCGCGGGATGATGGGGATGGAGATGGCGATCACCACGTTCTGCACCGCGGGGCCCAGGATCGAGGCAATGGCGAGGGCCAGGATCAGCTGCGGGAACGCGAGCAGGATGTCCATCAGGCGCTCGAGCAGGAGATCCACTTTCCCACCGCAGTACGCGCTGACGACACCCAGCAGTCCGCCCAGCGTGCATCCCGCCAGCGACGCGGTGAAGCCGACGAACAGCGCGATCCGCGCCCCGTACATGACGCGGCTCAGGACGTCGCGCCCGAACTCGTCGGTGCCGAACCAGTGCTCCGCGCTCGGCCGCGCGAACTGCAGCCCGTAATCGCCGACGTACGGGTCGTACGGCGCCAGCACGGCCGCGAAGACGGCCACGCCCAGCATCCCCAGGATGATCAGCGCCCCGGCTCCACCGAGCGGCTTCGTCCGGATGAACTTCACCACCTCTTCGCCGGCGGTGAGCCGCGGCGCCAGCACGGCGGCGGCCTGGGCGTGAGTCAGCGCGGTGGTCGCCATGTCAGCGGTAGCGGATGCGTGGATCGAACCACGCGTAGGTGAGGTCCACGAGGAGGTTCACGATCACGAAGCCGAGCGCGATGAGGAACACGAGGGCCTGCACGACGGGGTAGTCCCGGTGGGCGACGGCGTCCACCACGAACCGCCCCACGCCGTTCAGGGTGAACACCGTCTCGGTCACCACGAGGCCGCCGATGAGGAAGGCGAACTCCGTCCCGATCAGCGTGATCACGGGGAGCATCGCGTTCTTGAGCGCGTGACGGATGACGATGGCCCGCTCGCGCAGCCCTTTCGCCCAGGCGGTGCGGATGTAGTCCTCGCGGAGCACCTCGAGCACGCTGGACCGCGTCATGCGGGTGGTGACGGCGGCGTAGCGATAGCCCACGGTGACGATGGGCCAGACCATCTGCTGGAAGTTCGCCCAGGGATCGACCCAGGGCGGCGTGAACTCGAGCGGGGGGCCCCAGCCGAAGAAGATCACCAGGAACAGGATGACCAGGATCCCGACCCAGAACGACGGGATGGCCAGGCCCCCGATGCTGATCACACGGACGAGGTAATCCACCCAGGTGTCCTGGCGCACGGCGGCGAGCATGCCGAAGGGGATCGCGATCAGCACCGAGACGATCGTGGCCGCCAGCGCCAGCTCGAGACTCAGGGGCAGGCGGATCAGCAGCTCCTCGACGACCGGACGTCCCGACCAGAGCGAGGTGCCGAAGTCGAAGCGGAGCACGCCCCAGAGCCACGTCCCGAACTGGGTCAGCAGCGGCTGATCGATACCGAGCCGGTGCTTCAGGGCGGCGATCTGCGAGGCATCGATCCGGCCCGCCTGATCGCCGCCGAGGATCAGGAGGGTCACGTCCCCGGGGATGACGCGCATGATCACGAACACGAGCGACGCGACCCCGAGCAGCGTGGGGACGATCAGCAGGAGCCGCGTGACGACGTAGGTGCGCATGCGGCCGTCACCCCGTCCGGCTCAGTCCCCCGCCAGCCAGACGTCCTGGAGCTTCTGGTTCGTGTAGTGGCTGGGGGGCGCCACGTAGTTCTTCACCTTCGCCCAGTGCACGACGTTCCGCATCCACCAGAGCCCCGGCATGTAGTAGGCATTCTCGAGCACGACCTTCTGGATCTCGCGGATGAGCTTGTCGCGCTCGGCGTGATCGAGCGCCCTCGCCTGTCGCGCGAACAGGTCGTCGAGCCCGGGATCGGAGTAGCGGCCCCAGTTCTGCGTGCTGCCGGTGACGTAGCGGCCGAGGAACTGATCGGGGTCGTCCATGTACTCCACGGTCGGGGCGACGATCAGCTCGAAGTTGCCCGTGTTCTGTCCGTCGTTGAACCAGGCGGCCGTCTCGAGCGGCCGGTTCTCCACCTCGACGCCGATCTTGCGCCACTCCTGGATCGCGAAGACGGCGAAGTCCTGGTAGGGCAGCTTCACGTTGCGATTCTTCAGAACGGCCTTGAAGCCGTTCGGATATCCGGCCTCGGCCAGAAGCCGCCTGGCCTCCGCCCGGCTCTTCTCGGCGTCCTTCCAGAAGCCCGGGAGCTTCTGGAGCTCGGCGTCCGGCAGCGCCCACTCCGAGCCCGGACGCATCAGGCCACCGACGAGCTTGAGGCCCGTGATCCCGTACAGCACCTTGCCCGCGGTGTAGCGATCGAGGCCGAGCGTGAGGGCCTTGCGGACGCGGACGTCGGTGAACGGCTTCGCGGTGCTGTTGATCGCGATCCCGAACTGGCCGGTCATGGGCGTCGTCTGGACCATGATCTTGTCGCCGAGCTGCTTCTTGATCGCCTCCACCTCGGCGTTGGGCAGGTCGCGGAACTCGATGTGGGCCCGCCCCGAGCGGATGGCCGCCGCGCGGACCGACGTCTCCGGGCTGATGAAGAATTTGTAGCCGTCGAGGTAGGGACGGTCCCTGACGACATAGTCCGGGTTCCGCACCCCTTCGAACGTGGCGCCGCGCGTGTAGGCCTTCAGCTTGAACGGCCCCGAGCCCATCACGTTCGTCTTGAAGTAGTTCGGGTCACGGTCGAGATATCGCTTCGGATAGATCACGTTCCACGGCGAGGCGAGATTGTTCAGCAAGGAGGCCGAGGGGAACTTGAGCTTGAACACCACGCGACTCGGGTCGGGGGCCTCGATCCGCTCGACCGCCGTGTACGCGTTCTTCCGTATGCTGAGCACCCCTTCGGGTGGGAACACGATCTTGTCGTACGTGGCCTTGACGTCGGCGGCCGTCAACGGCGAGCCGTCGTGGAACCGAACCCCCTGACGGATTTTGAACGCATAGGTGAGCCCGTCGGGCGAGATTGTCCACTCGGTGGCCACATCGCCGATGATCTTCGGATAGCTGTACGGATCGATCTGGAGGAGGGTGCTATAGAGCGGAGCCACCAGCTGGATGTTGGCGAAGGTGCTCTCCTGGTGAGGATCGAGGCTCGGCGGGTCGGCGCCGATGACCGCCAGCAGGACGCCCCCTCGGCGCGGCGCCTCCGCCGCCTGGAGCGCGCGGTGCGCTCCCACCACCGAGAAGATCAGGACGGCGAGCGCTACGACGACGAAGAGCGTCTGGTGACGTCGGACTCCCGCTGCCATCTGACACCTCCCGCGGACCTCGGGCGCTGGGGCAGACAGAGGATGTTCCGCCGGCCCCGGAAGAGCCGGACGCGGCGGACGCTATCAGGGGCGGGGCGCACATGTCAACAGGTGACTGGGCGCGTGCTACTGCTACGTTGCGGTGAGTGAGGGGGCGGCTCGACGCCGCCCCCTTGTGTCAGGTGGAGCTTTTCAGGCGGAGCTATTTTTCCTTCACGAGGAAGTGCGCGCGGCGGTTCTGACTCCAACATCCTTCACTCATCTGGTCACAGACAGGCCTCGCCTCGCCGTAGCTGATGACCGAGATCCGGCTCGCCCGGACGCCCTGCGAGACGAGATAGTTCATCGACGCCTTCGCGCGCCGGTCGCCGAGCGCGAGGTTGTACTCGCTCGTGCCGCGCTGGTCGGCGTGCCCCTCGATGAGCACCCGCCAGCTGGGGTTGGACTTCAGCGATTCCGCATTCGCCTCGAGGACCCGGGCGTCCTCCGGGCGGATATCATACCGATCGAACTCGAAGTGAATGTCCCTGAGCACCGCGGTCACCGTGAATTCCCTCGGGTCGGGTCGCGCGGGGCTACCGGGTGCCTGCCCCATAGCGGCGGTACGACCGCCGTCTTCGGTACGACTGCCGTCCGCGGCACGACCGCCGTCCAGGGACCCGCCGGCGCCCGGCGCCGAGCTGTCGGACGTCGTCGTCATCATCTTGGCGCAGCCGGCAAGGACCATCAGCGACGCCAGCGTCAACAGGAACCCGATCTGCAGGCAGCGTTGCACCATAGCTCCTCCCTTTCGCTCGCGCTGGGCGTAGGCTAACGACTCCCACACGTGACATGCGCGGTCAGGCTCACTGCACATTCGGTGCCGCATCAAAACGGGCCAGATGTGGTGTCAGATCGGCTGATTACTGGACGGGATGGTGTACCCGACTCCCGACCGGCACTGTCAGTCCCCTGTCTCACGCTGCCAAAAAGTCAGCGGCGTCAGGCCATGACGGCACGGCGGTCCGCGCGCACCAGGAGGGGGCCTCGCGTCATTGGAGGGCGGCGGCGCGCCTTGCTTGTCGCATCACGCCGCCGGCGGTGATCACCCCGGTCGGCGTTACGGGGAGCCCGGCGGCCCGCAGCGCCCGCGCGACCCAGGTGTTGCAGGTGTTGAACAGGTGATACGTGCCACGCGCGGCGTAGAACCAGCTCGCTCCGTACAGGCCACGCGTGAGGCGAACAGGCCGGCCGTCACGGTCGCGCCGGTACTCCCCGTCGAGAAAGCGCGTCATCGCGTCGAAGCCGCGGCGCGAGAGACGGAACTCGACGATCTCGGCCTCGGGGAAATAGACCGCGATCGGCGCGCTGAAGCCGACGACATGAAGCACGCTCCCGGAGGCCAGGAACGCCGCCTTGATCGCCAGCCAAGGGGTGGCCGGCGCCGCCATGTAGAAGTCACGGTCGCCCCAGGCGATCTCGATGAACGTCGCCGTCGGAACGTCTTCCACCGCGGGCCAGAGCGCGCGTTCCGCGTCGGCCCGGAGGACCACGATCGCCGTGTGCCAGCCGTGGTCGAGCACCCAGATGGTGAGCGCGGGCTCGTCGCCGCGGGGCGGCGAGCGATCCGCGGCCGGTGCGAGACAACCCCCGGCCACGACCATCGCCGCAAGAAGCGCGGCAGCGCGAGTCAGCGCGCGCTCAGGATCCCGCGCGAGCCGCCTCCCGAGCGCGCGTCCGCCGACGGTTATTCGATTCCACGATGCCAGCCAGGCGGCGGTGGCTCTTGGTGCGCAGCGCGGGTCCACCCGCGCCCACGCAAGCAGGCCCGGTATTGCTCGGCGATGATGATCCCGTACTGCGGGCTGGCCTCTTTCGCGCAGGCGGCGCTGTCGCGGTTGAAGTCTTCCAGCGAAGCCCCGGGCTTGTTCCAGAACTGGCGTCCGCAACCGCCTAGCGCGGCGAGCAACGCGACCGTGACCAGCGCACGGCGCGCCGCGCTCGACGGGAGACCGCTCATCGCGAAACCAGCGTGATTCGCACGTCGACGTCCCGCGGGGCGAGCGCAAGCTTGGCGGTCACCTGCTCCACGACCTGCGTCACCACCCGACGAAACACGTTGTTCATGAGCCGATCGACGTTGGTCGAGTGACGGACGCCCATGCCCTCGTCTTGACGATCGGTCAGGCTCACGTTGCTGTCGAGCGCGACGTCCCCGCCCTGCACGCGGACCAGAGTGATCTCCAGAGTGACCGATCGCCGACTCGTGACCGTCCACACCCCGGTCTCATTCACGATTTCGAAGACGAGCACGCGGCCGCCGAGGACGTACGCCGTACCGGCCTGGCGGCCCGCCTCGACCGTGTCCGCGACGTTGTCCTTGGTGAGGATTTTCGGAATCGCCTTGGCCTCGACACCCGCCCGGATGAACTCCTCCACGAAGAGGGTCTGGACGAGGTCTGACACGGGCACGTACTTTCGACCGTCGTACGTGAGCCCGAAGCGAAAGGCGCCCTGCTGCATGACGTAGCCCAGGCTCTCGGGGTTCGTCGGGTCGATCCACGAGCGGCGATCCTCGAGCTTGGCTACGCCCAGGGCGATGCCCCGCCACTGATCGGCCTGCTGGAGGCGATACAGGGCGGGTGAGTAGTTCATGTCCAGCGACATCGTGCCCCCGCAGCCCGAGACCGCGGACCCTGCGAGCAGCACGGCGAGCCGCAGCGTCCACGAACGTCCGGCTCTCATCGCGGCCTCCTCGAGCCCGGATTGACCCCCGAGCGATTTTAGATGATCTCCGTCCCGGGGTCACGCACGACGCCGGGCGCTCAGCGACAATTTCGGCACGCCCGACTGGCATATTCCGGAAACAAGGATGGCGATGGCGTCGGCCTCGTGATGAAAAGATTTTCACGCGGGTTTCCCCGACGCCCCGCTCCAGGATTCACCGTGTTGTTCATTCCCCTCACATCCACGAGGCTCTTCTCCATGAGCGCGTTCGTGGAGTCACGACAGCGGTCACGGTACCTCAGTCTCTTACAGATCGTCGGGGCTCTCGGCGTCGTGACCGTCCACGTCGGCGTCCCGTACTGCCGCCCATTCTGGTTTTTTCTCGAGGTCTTTTTCGTGATGGCGGGGCTCAACATGGCGAAGGCCCTCGACGGCGACCAACCACTTTATGCGTACGCGGTCTCACGAGTGCGCCGCCTTGGGCCGGAGATCTCGGCCATGTGGATCGCCACCGTGGTCTTCGTGATTTCAGGAGAAGGCAGCCGGGGAATGCTCTGGTTCATCGTGACGGGCCCCGTCTTTATGCAAAATCTGGTGGTCGCATTTTTTCGTTACACCGCGCCGAATGACTGGGTGTTCGGGCCGCTCTGGTTCGTCGGCGCGCTTCTGCAACTCCAGCTCTTGCTGTTTGTCATGAGAAAAGTGCTGGTACGGGCGAAGCCGGAGGTCCTCGTCGTCGCTTGCGTCGCCATCGGGACGCTCTTTCGTCTGCTCGTCGCGGTGCTATCTGGCGACGATCTCCACAGGCTCTCCGCGTCGACGGCGAGCATTCTGTATTGTCTGCCGTTGACCCATCTCGAGCCCGTTGTCCTGGGCCTGTTGATCGGGCGAGGGGCCTTGCCTCGGATGGGGCGACTCTTGCCATTCTTCTGCGTGGCAGCGCTCGGTCTGGGCGCAGTCAACGTGGCGCTCTCGGGGGGCGAGCTGAGTCGCCGCAGCCTGGGCTACCCCCTCATGCTGCAATTGAATTACGCGTATGTATGGGGCTACTCGATCCTCGCGCTGACAGCGGCTTCACTCTGCTCGCGGAGCGGACGGCTCGCCCTTGCCGTCGACGCGCTGCCATTGCCGGGCTGGGCAGACAGCATCGTGTTCAAGCTCGCCTCACTGACCTACGGCGCCTACGTCTTTCACGGCCTGCTCCTGGCCACCGGCACGAACGCCACGCTCCTGGCATGGCCTCACGCACCGGAATCGCGGCTGCTGCTCTTTGCAGTCACGGCCGCTCAATCATTCCTGATCGCATGGGGGTTCGACCTGTTGGTGCGGGGTTTCAAAGAACACCGCTGGGTGCCGGTGCCGGGAAACGTCCGTACCGCCTGACGCAGAACTCAACGAAACGGCGGCGAGGCGCCGCCGTTTCGCTGCGTGAAACGCTCAGCCCACCAGAGCTCAGTCGTCGCCTTCCGACCCCGATTGCGGCGGCCCGAACACCGCGACGCAACCGTTACGGCAAATCGAGGTGGCGACGCTGTTCGCCGGCAGGGGCACAAACACGTGGTTGTTACTCGGGTTGACCGCGACCGAGTGCGCGGTTCCCCGCGGGGCGGGCGAAGTCGACGGGGTGTTGAACGTCGGCACACGTTGGATCAGGGTCTGGCTCTCTGCGTCGATGACGCCGAGCACGGGGCCCAGCGGGTCGGCGCGGGCAGCGAGGTAATAGCGTTGGTCGCCCGGGTTAAACCAGACTTCGTCGGATCCCGAAATTCCCGCAACGTTCTTGACGATTGCGCCCGTGCGGGCGTCCATGATGACTGATATCGGCATCGGCGGCTTCGGATCCATCGGGTCCCACGCGTTCCCGACAGTATCGAAGACGACACTACACCCAAGGAGCAGATCTCCGCGTGGACCCACCGTGAGTCCTGCGGGCTGGCAGAAGTCCACCTTGAACAGCGCTTCCAGCGCGCCAGTGGGGCTGATTCTCGCGACGGCCCCACTCGGACTCGTGCCCCCGTTGCCGTTCACTTCCGGTATCGACACGTAGAACTTGCCGGTGGAGCGATCCCAGGCCGGTTGTTCCGCGCCATTGGTTGCCGTAAAGCCGCCGGAGGGGAAACCGCCGGGGGGAGTCGTCGTACTCTTCAACGTGATTTGCTTTCCGACCGTGAGATGTCCGGTGTTCGTATCGACCGTGATCAAGGTGGCAAATGGCGGATCGTCGGCGTTATTCACGACCAGGAGGACCCCATCCTCTGGGTCGTACGCCAGCTCATCGGTACGCAGTCCGTCCGCTCCGCCGACGCGGACGTCGCCGACGATCTGGCTCGTCGTGAGGTCGATGGATACCACCCGGCTATTGGCGTCGGTCACGAAGAGCCAGCGTCCGGATACCACGACGCCGTTGGGACCGGAGGTGTTGTTGTTCCCCGTGAACCCCTTGAACGCCTGCGTCCCGGTCGGCTTGATCTGCCCGACGAAAACGTCCCTTCGGGCGTCGATGACGTCGATGGCCGCATTGGAACGATCGGCGAGATAGTAGAGCTGGGTGTCCGGGTCGACCCAGCTGATATCAAAGACGACGAGACCCGGAACAGGAATGGTCGTCAGAAGGCCGAGCGGCCCCCCATTCCCTCCGTTGTTCCGGTCGCCCGAGTTCTCCCGGTTGTCCCGGTCGCCCCGGTGGTCCCGGTCGTCGGCGCGCACCGATCCGGTGCCGAGCAACAGGACGGGAACGAGAATGACGAGAAGCAGCGCAAGCGTGAGCAAACACGTCCGCCTCATCGAAGAACCTCCTCTTATGAGCCGCCGCGCGGGACGCACCCGCGCGTCTCACATTCGGTGTGGTCGCGGCCTATCTGGGGCGACGCTCGAACAGCAGAGTGTTACGGAGCGGGAGGGGCGCGGGTGAGGGGCGACGAGTGGGCCCGGGCGCAGGCCGGTCGCTCGTCGGCCTGAGAGACAGCATGGACGACTGCGTGAATCGGTCCGCCATCCGAAGCCGGGTGCGGTTCGATGGCGCCGATATCCGACGTGATACGGGCAATGACGTCGTC
>Ga0066681_10000322_pt1 | contig 14807 bp, 13 predicted proteins | sample GraSoiAngelo_130_FD_65629 | JGI IMG/M metagenome (GOLD analysis project Ga0066681, IMG submission 65629) | Grasslands soil microbial communities from the Angelo Coastal Reserve, California, USA - 14_0929_02_20cm | ecosystem: Environmental > Terrestrial > Soil > Grasslands | place: USA...
TGATGTACATGGCGGCGATGAGCGCACCAGCACCGAGCGCGGCGCGAGGCAGAGTGCGTCTGGGATCCCGGATTTCTCCGCTCATCGCTGAAACGAGCTCGAGCCCGGTGAACGCAAACGCAATCTGCGACCAGAAATTCACGGTGTCCCAGTTCCACACCGGCATCATGTTGGACCACGTGAACCGCGTCACCGAACCATGTCGCAGCCACATACTTCCCGCAAGCGCCGTCAGCATCAACAGCGGCAAGTAGGTCGAAACGCCTCCCGCGTTCTGCAGCCACTTCCCAACGTTCAGACCGATAATGTTCAGCCACACGGCAACAAGCAGCAATGCATACGATCCGATCTCCAGGTAGAGGCGGTTCTGCGACAAGACGACGCCTTTACCGCCAAGCACGTAAGCGCTCATGGAGACGCTGGCGAGCAGTAGTCCGGGAAAATAAAAAACGGTGTAAATCCAGTAGTTCCATCCAGCGACGAAACCATGAAAATCTCCGAACGCCTCTTTGGACCAAACATACAACCCGCCTTCTTCGGGAAAACGTGAAGAAAGCTCGTTGATGATCAACGCCATGGGCAGAAAGAAGAAAGCCGCGGCCAGCACCCATAAACTAATCGAGGATGTGCCGTTGTGCGCCGCGGCGGCGATCCAGCGCGGCCCCAGGACGGTGGCAATGTTGAAGAGCAGAACGTCCCAGAACCCCATTTCTTTGCGAAGCTGCGTGATGGAGTCGGGAGAGCCGTTCGCGGCCGGGCTCACAGAGTCACATCCAGAGCAGGAATGAGCTCGTCTTCTTTGCGGAAAAGGACAATAAAAGGGTCGTCGGAGCTCTCAAAGCCGGCCCACGGCCCAAAATAAGTCACGCGGCCTTCTTGCAGAAAAACGACTGTATCGGCAAGCCTCTTCGCTAAATGCGTGTCATGCGTAACGACGATTGATGTTTTATGGAATGCGCGCTTCAATCGCAAAATCAAGTCGCCCATGTGTCCCGCCATGATGGGATCCACCATGGTCGTTGGCTCGTCGTACAGAATCGCCTCGGGATTCTGCGCGAAGGCCCGCCCGATGGCCACCGCGCGTTTCATGCCGGTCGAAAGCTCGGTCGGTGGCTTGTCAAGCACGTGGTCCACTTCCAGCATGTGGGCGATTTTTGAAACATATTCGTCGATGTCTTCAGGAGTCAGCCCCGGCTGGCCGTCCAGCGGAAATGAAATATTCTCCCGCACCGTGAGCGAATCAAAAAGCGCGCCCGATTGAAACACCATGGTCACTTTGCGGCGTACCTCCGCGAACTCGGCCTCAGTGTGATTCGTGACGTCTTCCCCGTCCACAATGACGTGTCCCGCATCCGCCTTCAGAAAGCCCATGATGTGTTTCAGCGTGACGGACTTCCCCACGCCACTGCGCCCCATGATCACGCAGGTTTCTCCGTGCTTCACGGTAAAGCTGACGTGATCCAGCACCGGCCGCTCGTCGAACGCCTTGCACACGTCGCGAAACTCGAAAAAGTTCTCCGAACGAGGGTCGACGTAGGACTGCCCCACAAGGTGGGATGCATCTTCGCTGGGGAAATTCAGCTTCGTTGGTCCGCCGCGGTTGATGTTCAGCAGATCGGTCATCTTCCTTCCGCTTCCACGATCCGCCGCGCTTCTTCGTACTCTGCCGGAGTGTTCATGTTCCAGAAAAGCCTTCCAGCTTTATCAAATCGTTTCCAATCGCTTTCGTCGACAACTTCCATACTCACGCGTTTCATGGCCTCGGTCACTTTTCGCACGCCGTCTTCAAACGCGTACTGCAGCTTGCCGGTCGCGCCCGTGTGCCAGCACGCGCAGAGCGGCTCAAGCCCGAGAGCGGACTGCGGCACAACTATTGCGGCGCCACTGGCGAGGGCGCGCTCAGCAAGATACGCAAGCCACTCGCGCGTGAGAAACGGCATGTCGCAGCCAACGATCAGGCGCCAAATATCCCCTCGATTTCGCGCGTGGGCATCCATCAGAGCGGTAATAATGCCACCAAGCGGTCCTTGGCCCGGCCAGTGGTCGTCCACAACCCGCTCACCAGAGTCCGCATAGCGCCCAAAAGGCGCCACCACGCTCACCGATCCGGTCGCGTCCTTCACCAGCCTGCACATCCGCGCCAGCATGGTTTCTCCGTTCAATTCGGCGCGTGCCTTGTCGAAACCAAAGCGTGTGCTTCCCCCTCCGGCCATCACATATCCATAGATTGCGCCGCCGACCCAGGTTTCTTCGGCCACGTTTCACTCTTCTTCCAGCGGTTCGCGCCCCGGCCTTCGAATCCCTAGCTCCCGCAGCTTCTCCTGCAAGCTCTGCCGATGCAGCCCTATCGTCGCCGCCGTGCGCGAAACATTCCAGCGATGCTCCGTCAGCTGTCTCATCAAATACGCCACTTCAAATTTTCGCTTGGCCTCCCGAAAATCCCGCTCGCCCATTCCATTATCCGGCTGGTCGCCGTCGTGCTTCACGGAAATCGCTTCGCCGTGCACTACCTCCGCCGGCAAATCCTCCACGCCAATGTCCTCCTTGCGGCAAAGCACCACGCTGCGCTCCAGCGCATTCTTCAATTCGCGCACATTGCCCGGCCAATCGTACTTTTCAATAGCGGCCAACGCTTCCCGGTTCAGTCGCGCCGTCCTTCCTAGCTGCGCACCGTGTATTTGCAAAAAGGCTTCAGACAGCAGCGCGATGTCGCCCTTGTGCGCGCGCAACGGTGGCAGGTCGACCGTCACCACGCGGAGCCGGTAGAACAAGTCCTCGCGAAATTTCCCATTACGAATCTCCGCTCCCAGATTCCGATGCGTCGCGCTGATCACCCGCACATCGACGGCAATGGACTGCGTCCCGCCAACCCGCTCGATGGCGCGGTTCTCCAGCACGCGCAGCACTTTCGCTTGCGTCACCGGATTCATATCTCCGATTTCATCCAGAAAAATTGTTCCGCCCGAAGCCAGCTCAAACTTCCCCTTTTTTTGCTGCGCCGCGCCCGTGAACGCCCCACGCTCATAGCCAAACAATTCCGATTCGATCAGTGTTTCCGGCAGCGCCGCGCAATTCACCGCCACATACGGCTTCCCCGCGCGCGGCGACCGCGCGTGAATTTCCTGCGCCAGCAAGTCTTTTCCCGTCCCGCTCTCTCCCAGTATCAGCACCGTCGAGCCCGTCGGCGCCACCCGGTCCGCCATTTCGAACGCGCGCCGCATTTCCGCCGATCGCCCAATCATTTGCCCAAACTGGCCTTCAGTGGCCATACGCCGGCGCAAATCATCGTTTTCTTTTTCGAGCGTCGCCAGCTTCAGCAAATTCGTCACGCGTTGCCGCAGCTCATCCAATTCGAATCCTTTCACTAGATAGTCCGCAGCGCCAAGCTGCAGCGCCTCAACCGCCGTTTTCGCTGTGTCCAGCGCGGACACCATCAGCACCGGCGTATCGCTTCCTTGCCCGCGCATCCATTTCAAAAACGACAAACCATCCTGCCCCGGCAGCACCACGTCCAGTAGAACCAAGTCCGGTCGCTCGCGCGGCAGCGCCTCTCGCGCCGCCTCTGCGGAATCCACTTCCGCGATTCGATATTTCGCTTCCAGTGCCCGCCGCAAGCCGTATCGCGCCGCCGGCTCATCATCCACAATTAGTATCGTCTTCATGATTTCGCTTCCTTACGTCGTTGCGTCACTGCTTCTTTGTTTCTTCCTCGGGCAGGGTCACCTTGAATCGCGTCCCATGCCCATTCTTCACTGGACTCTCCCAATCCACTTTCCCGCCAAACTCCGCCACGCGCCGCGCCACAATCGCCAAACCCAATCCCGTTCCCTGCGATTTCGTGGTGAAGAAGGGCTGCAGAATCTTTTCGCGCAACTCCGAGGGGATTCCCGACCCATCGTCTTCCACAACCACACACAACTTTCCGTCCTCCCGCACGACATTCACCCTCACGTGCCCTCCGCGCGGCGTAGCCTCCAGTGCATTCACCACCAGGTTCGACACAATGTCATTCAGCGCTTCCGCAGTTACGGCAACACGCGCGCTGCCTCCAGAAATTGCCGCATTCAGTTTCAGCCCGCGCCGCTCCGCCTCATGCGATAAGACGGTCGCCACCTCCTCAATTACCGCCGCCGCATCACACAGGGCCGTGCCGTTCCCTAGGCGCAGCGCCGGCCGGCTGAATTGCAGCAATTGATTCAATTTTGCCAAAAGCCTGCCAATTTCCTCGAGCACCATCTTCGTCTCGGCGCGAATCGATTCCGGCAGCTCCGGATTCTCCAGTTGTACTTGCAAAATCGTCTTCATCGAGCCCAGCGGATTCTTCAAATTGTGAGAAATGCTCGCTGCCATCTGCCCGACCAGCGCCAATCGCTCTCGCTCGGCCAATTCCCTTTCCAACCTCAGCTTCTCTTCAATCAGGCGGCACAAATCCAGCGCTCCCAGCAACTGCTCGCACAAAAACTCCAGCGCCGCCCGCGTTTCTCCGGAGATTGTTGCTCCATGAGGTTCTGCGTGAAGCACCCCCTCGTTTTTTCCCTCGCGCAGGATACGGAATTCGTGCGGATCGAAAGCGAGCGCCGCTTTAGGCTCTTCCGAACTCGAGTTCGCTTTGCGAACGTTTTTTCCGTCTGCTAAATCCAGGCGAACTTCACGCAGTTCGAACTGCTCCTTGGTCCTCCGCTCGATAAAACTCACGAGCCTTGCCATATTCCCTTGCCGCGCCTCTTGCTGGATTTTCGCCATCAACTTCTGTACCCGGTCCATTTCCAGTTGCGCCGCCTCTTTTAGGCTTCGCCCCAATACCCGCTGCAGCGGCTCAATGAAAATCACCAGCACGAACAACAGGATGGAAGCCGAAGCCTCCGGTGGCAGAAGCGGCTCCAACCACAGGCCGAGGCGCCGAACCAAGCTTAGGTAGAGCAACGCCAGGAAAGTCGCGGAGACTGCATAGAGCAGATTCTTCTGCCTCCCAATCTGCAGGAAGTTCCTCCGGTACACCAAGTCAATGAGCACCGTGAACGGCACGATCGGGAGCAATGAAAAGGCGCTCGCCAGTACATCACTGGTTTGCGTCGAAATGGGAAGCTGGGCGAGATGCAACATGCCTGCGGAAAGCAAGGCCATGACGAAAAACACCAGCAGCATCCAATGAAAATAGCGCTGCGCCCTGTCCGGAGCAGTCGTCGCGAAGCGCCGCTCCCACCCGGCACACCAAGCCAGCGAGATGACCAGCAGAATAGCGAAGCCCTGCCCCAAAGAGCTTCCGGGCGCTATGAAGTTGAAGTGCGCCTCTTTCAGAAGCAGCGGAATGCGATGAAGCACCAGATGCAATCCAGCAAGATAAAAGAGCGCCAATACACCGCGCTTCCATGCCTTGACCTGAAGCAGACCGCGCGTCTCCGCGTACTCCATGTGCAGATGCAGCAGCAGGGCGGGGGACATACACAGCCCCGCTGAGATGATAACGATGGCAAAGGCTTCGACCCCCGCGGGTGGTTGGGCGTAGTGGATTTGCGAGTTCAGTGCGAGCAGCGACCCACCATAGAAAAGAAAAAACGCCACACACAGAAAAAAGAACACGCGCTCGAAATTGCGCTGCCGACGGTACCCCAGAATCACCACCATCCAGAAAAGCTGAATCAGCGTGCCTAGGGTGTAGCCAATCAACCGGAGATAGAGCAGCGGACCCACTAGTCTGCTCCTCAAAAACCTTGGGTGAAGAAGCGCTTCAGGAAACTCCCTGAATCCTACTCCCTGCAAGAAAGCAAGGCAATCGCCAAGTGCAAGGTTTTTCTTGCACCATGTAACTATATGTAATAGAAAGGCTTAGCCTAACGTCCCGCTGAAGCTGGATTCTATGAAAACGTCAGGGAAATGCTTGACATGGCATGCTTTCATGCTATATTAGCAGTCGGTTGCGAGGAGTGCTAACACACTCTTCCGCTCCCAACACCACATTAAAGCCGCTAGATCACCTACGGAGGTTTTTCAAAGATGGCAGTGCATCTAACCCCGCTCCACGACCGTGTCATCGTGAAGCGCATTGAAGAGAAAGAAACCGTCAAGGGTGGCATCATCATCCCTGACTCCGCAAAAGAAAAGCCTATGGAGGGCGAAATCATCGCCGTCGGCCCTGGCAAGCGCGAGAAGGGTGAGTTGATCCCTCTCGACGTCAAGCCCGGCGACCGCGTCCTCTTTGGCAAGTACAGCGGTACGGAAATCAAGATCGAAGACGAAGAGCTCCTCATCCTTCGCGAGGAAGAGATTCTGGCGAAGCTGAGCGGTGCCGCCAAGGCTGCCGGTTCACGCAAGTAGTTCGTTTCAGGTTTCGTTTTTCTAGTTTCGGTTTTCCAATTTCGCATTTCGAGTTTCGATATCAGGAGGAATAACCAGTATGGCGAAGCAGATTGTTACAGGTGAGAATTCCCGCCAGGCGATCTTGCGCGGCGTGAACGCTCTTGCCGATGCAGTGAAGATTACCCTCGGCCCCAAGGGCCGCAATGCGGTGATCGAAAAGAAGTTCGGCGCGCCCGTCATCACCAAGGACGGCGTGACCGTGGCCAAGGAAATCGAGCTCAAGGATCCACTCGAGAACATGGGCGCGCAGATGGTCCGCGAAGTCGCTTCCAAGACTTCCGACGTTGCCGGTGACGGCACGACCACGGCCACCGTGCTCGCGCAGGCTATCTTCCGCGAAGGTGTCAAGACGGTCGCCGCCGGCGCCAGCCCCACGGCTCTCAAGCGCGGCATCGAGAAGGCTGTCGAAGTCGCCGTCGAGGAAATCAAGAAGCTCCACAAGGATGTCAGGGGCGACATGATCGCGCAAGTCGGCACCATTTCCGCCAACAACGACAAGCAGATCGGCGGCATCATCGCCGAGGCCATGAAGAAGGTGGGCAAAGACGGCGTCATCACCGTCGAGGAATCCAAGACCATGGAGACCACCCTCGAAGTCGTGGAAGGCATGCAGTTCGACCGCGGCTACCTTTCTCCCTACTTCATCACTGACCCGGACCGCATGGAATGCGTGCTCGAAGATGTCCGCATCCTCATTCACGAAAAGAAAATCAGCTCCATGAAAGACTTGCTGCCTTTGCTCGAAGGCATCGCCAAGGCCGGCAAGCCTCTCCTGATCATCGCGGAAGAAGTGGAAGGCGAAGCGCTCGCGACTCTCGTGGTCAACAAACTCCGCGGCACCTTGCAGTGCGCTGCTGTCAAGGCCCCGGGCTTCGGCGACCGCCGCAAGGCCATGCTGGAAGACATCGCAACCTTGACCGGCGGTAAGGCCATCACGGAAGACCTCGGCATCAAGCTCGAGAACGTGAAGATCGAAGACCTCGGCCGCGCCAAGAAGGTCACCATCGACAAAGACAACACCACCATCGTTGAAGGCGCGGGCAAGCCCTCGGAGATCGAAGGCCGCGTCAAGCAGATTCGCCAGCAAGTCGAAAACACCACTTCCGACTATGACAAGGAGAAGCTCCAGGAGCGCCTTGCCAAGCTCGTTGGCGGTGTCGCCGTCATCAAGGTTGGCGCAGCCACCGAAACCGAGCTCAAGGAAAAGAAAGCTCGCGTTGAGGACGCCATGCACGCCACTCGTGCGGCTGTCGAGGAAGGCATCGTTCCCGGCGGCGGCACAGCGCTCATCCGCTGCCTGGCCGCGGTTGAGAAGCTCAAGCTCCACGATGACGAGGCCGTTGGCGCGGGCATCGTGAAGCGCGCGCTTGAGGAACCAGCCCGCCAGATCGCTCACAACGCCGGTTCGGAAGGCGCCGTCGTGATTGGCAAAATCCGCGAATCGAAGGAAGAGAACTTCGGCTTCAATGCGGAAACCGGCGATTACGGCGATATGGTCAAGATGGGCGTTATCGACCCGGCAAAGGTCACCCGGCTGGCGCTGCAGAATGCAGCTTCCATCGCGGGCCTGATGCTCACCACCGAAGCGCTTGTTGCCGAGCTCAAGGAAGAAGCTCCGAAGGCTGCTGCTGCCGGTGCTCCCGGCGCTGGCGGCATGGGTGGCATGTACTAAGACCCAACTCAAACCTCCATCAACGCCAAAGGGCGGTCCGGTTCCCCGGCCCGCCCTTTTTGCTATTGTTGGGCTATCTGGTTGACATACTTTTGCATCCGGAGTACTCATTGTTTTTTGAAGGCCTTGAATGTTCGAATACAACAACGCCGTCAGGCCCAAGCCACTCCTATCGAAAATAGCAGGACTATCACTATTTCTTGCCATTCTGCTTCGTATTTTTAGCTCCTTCGCAAATACAGAAAGGGCCTTTTGGGTCTGCTTCTTGATTTGGGGCGTTCTCTCTCTAATCGAGGGTTTCTCTTCAAAGAAAGCAGAGGAATCTGCGCGCGATGAATTGGCCATTCGGGAAGAACCAAAGGAGAAACCCGAAATCCCCATGTGGCGGAAGGCCTTTGGCTCGCTTGCGGCGTTCAGCCTCATCACCGTATTTCTCGGACTCTGGCCTCTCGGAGGCCTCGGCATTCTGCTATGGCTAATCAGCTGGTTTGTTTACGATTTCATTGAGTCGAGCCGCTTGGGTAGACGCGGATTGACAACCCTCTCGTTGCGCTAGCCCCACCCTCTTCCTTGCCTCTGCTCCCCTCCTCCGCTACACTCTCCCTGCTTCAGCCGCAGACTCCTCAGGGGGGGAGCCACACAACATGCCTGGACTTTTGCAGCGCTTCCTGCCCCGCGAAGAGGGTTTCTTCGACCTTTTTGCCAAGCAAGCGGCCAACATCAACGACGGGGCCAAGGCCCTGCTCAAAATGCTGACGCATTACACCGGGGTACCCGAACAGGTCCAGATTGTTAAAGCCTTCGAGCATGAGGGCGACGAGATCACTCACGCCATTTTCACCAAGCTCAACCAGACCTTCATCACCCCCTTCGACCGCGAAGACATCCACGAGCTCTGCAGCCAGCTCGATGACATCATCGACCTCATCGACGCCGCCGCCAGTCGCTTCGTTCTCTACCGCGTCGATTCGGTTCGCCCCGGCACGCTCGACCTCGTCAGAATCCTGGTTGCGACCACCGCCGAAGTCGAAGCCGCGGTGCGCTCCTTGGAAACGCCGGACAGCGCGCTCAAGCACTGCATCGAGATCAATCGCTACGAGAATGACAGTGACCGCGTCTGCCGCACCCTGATCGCCCAGCTCTTCGACGAGGAAAAGGACTCCGTCCAGATCATCAAGTGGAAGGAGATTTACGAAGTCATCGAAACCGCCGTCGACAAGTGCGAAGACGTCGCCAACGTCATCGAAGGCGTCATCCTCAAGAGCGCCTGAGCGACGATGACCAGTTTCTCGCTCCTCATCATCGTCGTCTTCCTGACCCTCACCTTTGAATTCTCAAACGGTTGGCATGACGCCGCCAATTCCATTGCCACCGTGGTCTCCACACGCGTCCTGACCCCTTTCCGCGCCGTCGCCTGGGCCGCCTTTTGGAATTTTATTGCCGCCTTCTTCTTCGGCACGGCCGTCGCCAGCACCATTGGAAAAGGCCTCGTCCAAATCGACTTGATCAACCAGCAGGTGATTCTCGCCGGCCTCCTTGGCGCCATCACCTGGAACCTCACCACTTTGATTCTCGGCTTGCCCACCAGTTCTTCGCACGCCCTCATGGGCGGCTACGGCGGCGCTGCAGTGGCTTACGTGGGGTTCAAGGCGCTGATTCTCAAGGGCTGGATCAAGCCCGTTCTTTTCATTTTTCTGTCGCCGATCCTTGGCATGGTGCTTGCCATTCTTCTCACGACTCTCGCCAGTTGGATCGTCCGCAACCAGCGCCCGCTGAAAGTCGACCGCTGGTTCCGCAGATTGCAGCTTTTTTCCGCCGCGCTCTTTAGTCTTGGCCACGGCACCAACGACTCCCAAAAAGGCATGGGCATCATCACAGCGGCCCTGGTTAGCGGCGGCCTGCTTCACACCACGGCGGGAGGGAGACTCCCCGTCCCCTTCTGGGTAATCATCTGCTGCCATCTAGCCATGGGCGGCGGCACCATGGCCGGAGGCTGGCGCATCATTAAGACCATGGGCCAGCGCATCACCAAACTGACTCCCTTCGGCGGCTTCTCCGCCGAAACTGCCGGCGGCCTAACCATTGTCGCCAACGCGATCTTCGGCATTCCCGTCAGCACCACGCACACTATCACCGGCGCTATCGTCGGCGTCGGCGCGACTCGCCGTCTATCCGCCGTGCGCTGGGGCATCACCCGGCGCATCCTTTACGCTTGGGTGCTCACCATCCCCGGCGCGGCCCTTTTCGGCGCCGTTCTCTTCAAAGCTTTAATCCGCGTCCTTCCTTAGATCCAGCTCTGCCGGTCTCGTTTAGCTCTCAAAAACCTCTTGGCCTTTCCGCTTCGTTTTGTTACATACTCCGTCTCGCTCAAAGGAGGTCCCCCATGAGCAATGGAACCATGCCGGCCCCCGAAAGCTCTTCAATATCGAATCTCGCTCTTCTAATCCTCCGCGTAGCGTGCTCGCTCCCCGTTCTCTACCACGGCAGCGCCATTCTGTTTGGAGCTTTTGGCGGTCCAGGTCCGCAGGGCTTCGCCGCTTACCTCCATCTTCCCGTGTCGGCAGGCTATCTGGTGGGCTTGGCGCAATTTGCCGGGGGCCTGGCAATTCTCCTTGGTGTTTTGCAGCGTATCGGATCGGTCTGCATCATCATTGTCATGATCGGTGCTATTTACCTGGTTCACTTGGCGCATGGCTTCGATATCGGAAAAGGCGGCATGGAGTTTGCCCTTACCGTCTTGCTCGTCGCCCTAGGCCTCTTGATCACCGGCTCGGGTGCCTACTCGCTTCGCGGCATCCTCCCCGGCGCTCTCAAGAATCTCTGAGCCGCTGGTCATCTCCCCCTAAGGCAAGGTTACGGCTTGTTCGGGCCCTGCCATTCTTTTCTTCAAGCCTACATGCCACCTCCCTTCATTGCCGATGCGCGCACGCCATTGGCTGGGAGTGCAAACGTTTTCACTCTTGATGGCAAGACGTTGCACACTTAGCGCAAGATTCCGCTCTAAGCACTATGAGAATCAACGAATTGACGAATGTCTTCGTGGCAGTTGGAGTGCACGGAACACCGCGACTATGGGAACTCTGAACGAACGCGAAGCGGAAACCTTCCAGCTTTTCTTGAACGGCGAGCAGTTGTGGTCCTGGCCAAATGGAACAATTCAACTCGGTCAAAGTTTTCCCGACGTGGCCATCGTCAATCGCCTCGTGATCAGCGGCCTGCTGGATCAGAACTATCAGCCCACCGAGCAAGGGCGCTCCGCCCTGCAATCCTGGTTGAAGTCGAGGGAACCTAGGAGCTTGCCACCTTCTGATCTGCTCCCTTCCCCAGCCCAATAGTCGCTAACCTTCCTGTTGGAACAACAGCGGGAAAAACTGTCCGCCCATCTTCTCCCCACGAGCAATCACGGGAACGCCTTCGAGCAAGGGCTCATTTGCATTCGACATCACGCCATCCAGAAACACGTTGATCACCGTGGCGCGCCGCGGCAGCGGCGTATCGTTCGCGCCGGAGCCGTGCATGGTTCGCGCGTGGTGAAACGAGCCTTCCCCTTTTTTCATCTCAATCGCCACCGGCTTGAACTTCTCCTGCAGCTCCTCGGGCAGACTGCGTCGGCTCTCTTCCAGCCCGCCGGCCAATACTGGCTTCGGCAGGTCCGGCCACTTGTGGCTTCCCGGTACATAATGCAAACAGCCGTTTTCTCGCGTGGAGTCGTCCAACCCAATCCAGCACGTGAGATGCGCCAACGGCGTAGTTCTTGTCCAGTACGAATAATCCTGGTGCCACGCCACCACTCCTCCATGCCGCGCTGGCTTGCAGAAAAGCTGGTCATGCCAGAAGCGCACCGCGCCGCCCAGCAATTGCGAAGCCGGCACCAGGAACGCGGGATTCCACAACAAATCATGAAACCCAGGCAGCACGCGCCACGCGCCCAGCGCGTGAAAAAGCACGCGATTCGGATCCGTCGATTCATTCGAATGATATTCGTGGAACAAATCCCGCCCCGCGTGCCCCAGATTCATCAGTTTCTCGAGTTCGCCGCGCAGAGCTTCCACCTGCTCGACGCTCAAAATGCGGATCCCTTTCAGGTAGCCGTTTTCGCGAAAGAATTCGATTTGCTCCTCGCTGAGGCGATAACGGTCCAGGTCCTCGGCACGGGGGGTGCGCGCCAGCAGCATCCCAATCGGACGGTGGTGCTTCGACAAATCTTCCGTCATGTTCTCCATTTCCGGTCTTCCTCGATACTCTCTCGAACGCGGAACGTCGTAATCTTGCGAATCACCGCCAGCGGCGGCGGCTTAATCCGGGAACAAATTTGTCAAATCGCAGGTCATACGGGGCGGGACAAAAAGGAGAGAGGCGCTCGGCAACTTCACAAGCGCCTCCTCTACTGCGTCAACGTAAACCGTACCTCACTGGATCACCTCCTTCTCGGCGAGAGCGCCGATATCGACAACTAGTCGCATGCCCCGAGTATACCGCGGGATCGCGGAGATGTCAGAACAAGGTGATCAGTCAGTTTGGATTTTCTTAATCGTGACAATAGGGGCCAGAATTCAAACTGGCCGGCTACCGAGGACCGCCTTTCCTTAACCTTTTGGGTTGAGCACGCAAAAGCCGGTTTCCGCTAACCGCGTCTACTTCCTAACTCAGACGTACATCAAAGAGCGATCCCCTAAACCCGTGTTGTGCCAAGGATGTCAACAGAGCCACCGTCGATTCTAAACGGCTTACAAAAATCCTAAAACCTTTAGATGCACCACTTACAAAAAACAGGGGGGAAGGGGTCACGCACCGTAATTCCCGCAATCTGCCGCCGCTCTTGCCAGGGGACTGCAAGCGTGTGGGCAGATTCCTCTGCTCCACGAATCACCAGTCACGAGTCCCCAGCCACGGCTAGCTTGCTTCTTTCTTTTCTTCCACTTATAACTTAAAACTGAGGACTGAGGACTGACGACTGAGGACCAAAGACTCTCCCTATGCCTGAAAAGAACTCACCGTTCGCCACCGTGGAAGAAGCTGTCGAAGAAATCCGTCAGGGCCGCATGATCGTCCTCGTTGACGACGAGGACCGCGAGAACGAAGGCGACCTCACCATGGCCGCCGAGAAAATCACTCCCGACGCCATCAACTTCATGGCCAAGTACGGCCGCGGCCTCATCTGCATGCCGCTTACCGAGGACCGCTGCGACGACCTCCACCTCCCGCTCATGTCGCCCATTAATACTTCCGTCCACGGCACCGCCTTTACCGAAGCGATCGACGCCCGCGTCGGCGTCACCACCGGCATCAGCGCCTCCGACCGCGCTGTCACCATCCTTACAGCCATTGACCCCAAGACCAAGCCGCAGGATCTCGCCCGCCCCGGCCACGTTTTCCCGCTGCGCGCCCGCACCGGCGGCGTGCTCGTCCGCGCCGGCCAGACCGAAGCTTCCGTGGACCTCGCGCGCATCGCCGGGCTCTACCCTGCCGGGGTCATCTGCGAAATCATGAACGAGGACGGCACCATGTCTCGCGTGCCGCAGCTCATCGAATTTTGCAAGGAACACCACATCAAGATCTTGACGGTGGCGGATTTAATTCGCTACCGCATGCAGCACGAGCGCTACGTTCGCCGCGTCGCGGAAGCCACACTCCCCACGCGCTTTGGCGAGTTCAAGATGATCGCGTATTCAAGCGACGTGGATCATGACCAGCACATCGCGCTCGTTCGGGGCAACCTCGAGGGCACTCCGCCCGCGCTCGTGCGCGTTCATTCGCACTGCCTCACCGGCGACGTTTTCGGATCCACCACCTGCGATTGCCGCGAACTCGTGGCGCTCTCACTGGAGGCCATCGCCAAGGAAAACCGCGGCGTCTTCCTTTACCTCCATCACACCGGCCGGGGCTTTTCCGTCGATCCTGCCGAGGAGCCCGGCACGCTCCCGCAAATTCATTTTCATAAGCGCGGCCAGCTCGATCGCGAACCTGCTCGCCAGCGCATGGTCCAGCACGAAAGCGGCATCGGCGCGCAAATCCTCATCGACCTCGGCCTCAAGGATATTCGCGTGCTCACCAACCATCCGAAAAAAGTTGTCGCCCTCGAAGGCTACGGCATCACCATCGCCGATCAAGTCCCTTTCCGTATCGACCAACGCAAGCCGACACACCAAATCCTATGACCACAAAGCCCATCACAAATGCGTCATCCTGATGCAATCCGACAAGGATTGCTGAAGGATCTCAACTGCATATTCTCTCCTACTGCAGCTCCATGCATACCAGTTGGGAAGCCGTCATTCCGAACGGAGCGCAGCGCAGTGATCGAAGATTCCGACCCTGTCGGAAGGAATCTCTCATTCGGTTTTTCTGATGGTTTCTCTAGCGGTTTTTATGGAGCAGCAGCAGGCTTGTTGGAAGGCGCGTTCGGTGAATTCGTTCTTGCAACGGTCGAGTACTTGCGCATTTTTTTGGGGCGCTTCGCGCCGAGGCCGCGAAGCGCTAGCAAGTCGTCAACGCTTTTGAAGGCGCCATATGATTTGCGCATTTGCAAGATTTTTTGCGCGGTTGCCGGGCCGATTCCCGGCACCTGCTGAAGCTCTTCGGCATTCGCCGTATTGATGTTTGCGGGTTTCGCCGGCTTCTTTTCCCCCGCGCTTGCTGCCGCAGAGAGGAAAAGAATCAACCAGCGGCAAAGGAGGACGCGCAGAGATGGAGAACACCACGCCATAGCGCGATATTATACAGAAGATAAGTACTTAACATAGTAACCTGTCGTCGCGACTAAATGCGGTTGCCTTGG
>Ga0066681_10000329_pt1 | contig 14685 bp, 10 predicted proteins | sample GraSoiAngelo_130_FD_65629 | JGI IMG/M metagenome (GOLD analysis project Ga0066681, IMG submission 65629) | Grasslands soil microbial communities from the Angelo Coastal Reserve, California, USA - 14_0929_02_20cm | ecosystem: Environmental > Terrestrial > Soil > Grasslands | place: USA...
ACGGGATACGTTTACTGCCAGAGCGACCAGACCATTTCCGGTGTAAGGACTTGCGATCTAAACGCCAACAATGGATTCCTCGATTTTGGGGTAGTCGGTGGAACCTCCGCTTCGGCTCCGGCTTTTGCGGGAATCATGGCGCTCGTGAACCAGTATCAGGCTGCCCACGGAGGAACGAATCGTCAGGGGAACGCGAATTACGTGCTGTACGCTTTGGCGAAGAAGGCGGGCGCGAGCTGTACTTCCAGCGCGACTGAGGCCGCGGGATGCGTTTTCAACGACGTGACAAAGGGAAATAGCTTTTTGCCGACGGGCTTGCCTGGCGTGGGAACAAACAGCGTGCCGTGCCAGGGCGGCTCCCTAAACTGTAGCGTAAGTACGGCCGGTAACACGGGCGTGTTGGTTGACCCCAGCCACACAACGACAGAGGCCTGGACCGCGACTGCAGGCTATGACATGACCTCGGGGTTGGGAACGGTCAACGCGAATAATCTGGTAACGAATTGGGGTAGTGTTTCAACAATTCCAACGACAACGACATTGATGCTTTCGCCGACCACGGGAATCACTCACGGTACGGGCGAAAATGTGGCTGTTGGCATTAACGTGAAACCAAATACAGGGACAGCTGTGCCCGCCGGGGAAGTATCTCTGATCGCGACGTTCCCGGACGGAACGACCCAGGGGTTCGATCACTTCACGCTCGTCAGCGGGGCCGTGAGCGGTGTAAATACACAAAGTCTGCCAGGCGGCACCTACAACGTCTCCGCGCATTACGCTGGGGACGGCACCAATGCTCCTAGCGACTCCGCTCCGGTTTCCGTTACGGTTGGTCAAGAAGGGAGCCAGACGTTTATCGTCGTACCTTCCTTCGATTCTCAGGGCAATCCTCTGAACGGCAACGCGACCTCAGTGACTTATGGTTCCCGTTACATCATCCGCATGTACGTCACGGACAAAAATGGGGTGGCAAGTGCGACAGGACCGCCCAGCCCGACGTGTTTCACCGAGAATCTTATGACATGTCCGACCGGAATGATTTCGTTGACAGCGAACGGGTCGTCTATTGACGGTGGCGTGTTTAAGTTGAACAACGCAGGGTACACGCGCGACATCTCTCCCACTCTCACGGGCGGAACTTACTCCCTCGTTGCGCAATACGCTGGCGACAACAGCTACGTCACGAGCTCCGGCACGTATGCACTTACGATCACGCCAGCCACCATGCAGCTGTCGCTTACCCTCCCGACCAGCACGGTAATCGGCATGCCTTTCGTGATCTACATGTCGGGTGCGACTAGCGTTCGCGGCGCCGCTCCGATGGGCACTCTTACTGTTTATGACGGCACAACTGCGATATTCACCGCGTCAGGAACCGGTATTGGAGGATACGCAGGAACCGGATATGGATCGACGCCGACTGCCGGATTCGGCATAGATACCGGCATCACGCTCTCGACACTTGGAAGTCACTCGCTCACGCTAGCGTACAGCGCCGACCCGAACTATTCTGCAGCGTCCAGCAGCCCTCAGGTTGTCCGTGTCGTCTATCCCACCACTTTGACGCTGCAGTCCAGCTCCACGACGGTCAATTACGGCACCAGCGCTACTTTGACCGCAACACTGGCCACCACCCAAACGAGCCCACCCGTCACCGGACAAATTACTTTCGCATCTTCCACCGGCCAGGGAACGGTGGCGACGGGGCCCACCACTCAGACACTCATTAACGGGTTTGTGGCTCTACAAGCAACGGCTACGATTACCCCACAATCAAGCGACGGGTATACTGCAAATTACGCTGGTGACAGCAACTACTTTGCAGCCTCGGCCACTTCGCCCTACATAACGGTGAACAATCCGGACTTCAGTATTGTCCCGTCCCAGCCGGGTCTCACCATAACCGCCGGACAATCCGGCAACCTTACGATCACTGTTACACCAACTTACGCTCTGAACAGTTCTCTCCAGCTCCAAGTCCCTTCCCCGGTCGTGCAAGGGATAACTTGCAGCGTCAGTCCTGCCCAGATTCAATTGTCAGCGGGAAACAGCGTGACGGCCGCTCTGACCTGCAGCGTACCTGCTCCTTCTTCCTCCACCTCGACTTCACAGATTCTTCCTAAGAGATGGCCCAACCTGGGGCCGCGGAATACGTGGTGGAAAATGAGCGGCATGCTTGCCGCCTTGGCACTAGTCCTTTGGCTTTTGCCTGTGTGTTTGCGGCTCCGGCGGTTCGTCTACGCTTGCCTGCTTTTGGGTACGATCAGCTTTGTCATAGGTTGCGGAGGAGGTAATGCTGGAGGTGGTGGCGGAGGTGGTTCTGCCACTCCAACGAGTACGACCATCACCGTTCCAAACACCAAGGTTTCGGGATCCAATCTTGCAGCAACGGTGCAAGTGACCGGACCGAACTCTCCAACGGGTTCTGTCAGTTTCGGCGTGGTAGGAGAATCGTACAGCTTCAATACAGCACCGCTGATGAACGGAGCAGCGCAGTTTTCGTACTACCTTGGTGCTCCGGGCGCCTTCCTGATGACGGCGCAATACAGTGGGGACTCGCGGAATCTTCCGTCCCAGGTCCACACTCCTCTATCCGTTGTCCAGACCGGTATGGCTGGAAATGTCACGGTCAACGCAATCATAGGCCCCACATTAAAGCAAACCAGCGTCGCGCTCACTATCCAGTAGCGAAGCTTCGGATGGGCCAAGCGGGAAGCGCTGCACACTCTGGTTTGTTAATGGATAAGACTGGGTGCGGCCTCGTTTCAGCTCACCGGTCTATCGGTTGGCGTCCGCTCCATCGCGGCTCAGTACCCTGGAAATGCAAATACATTAGGCTCTCAAACCAAAGGGAGCCTCAACGTAGCTGTCACCGGCCAGACAGAAGTTAGTGTGCAGGCAAATACGGGAGGCCTCTTCCATACAATTGCCGTGAATTTCAACTTGCAATAGCGTGCTTTGCCGCCCGTCGCGTCGACTAGCGGATGATGTTCACCCCTTCACTCGATCATCTCGGTCCTGGTCACGTCGCGCGGCTGATCGAGGAGCGCATCCATGCGTTCGAGGAATCGCACGGTATGCGGCAATTCCGCGTGCTTCTGGAATGCGTCTGCGTCCGCCCACTGCGAATGAATGAAAAAGAGCCGCGGGTCCCGCATCGATCGGAAGGCGTGAAAACTCAGGCAACCGGCCTCCTCCCGCGAAGGCCCCATCACTTCGCGCAAAGCCTCCTCCACGGCACCCTCTTCCCCTTGCCGTGCATGCAGACGTACAAAAACGTATTGCTCCATACTGCCTCCATCTCCCGCGCGACACCGGTTGTGCCTCGACTTCTTCGCTTCGCTCGCGTCGAAGGGAGACGGCCATTTGCACTTCGATCATTCTAGCGAGTTTGGGCGTAATGTCCTGTCGTTTGTTACGATTAGCGAGACTCTTGAGAAGGAGCGCAAAACCGAAATTTCACGTAATCAACAGTTCTAGTTTTTGGACTCGTTCTAGTACGTCGGTACTTCTCCGCTTTGAATCGATTTTGTACCTTGAGTCCTATTGTTAGCTGGCCCCTACCCGGATACACTCTACCTTCGATCAGGAGGACTTCCTTGACGGGTTCCGAACGCCGCACCACTCAGCGTTTTTCCATGCGGCTGCCCCTGACCGTTCGCTGGACATCGGGTGCCGCCGTTGGCGAGACCAGCACCGAATCCCGCGACGTCAGCTCGCGCGGCGTCTACTTTTTCCTTTCCAAGGATGTCAAGGAAGGCTCGCCCGTCGAGATTCTTCTGACGCTTCCCAACGAAATTACTATGGCCGGACCGGTACGCGTCCGGTGCCTTGGCCGCGTGCAGCGCACCGAGCCGCGCGATGAAGGCGCCGTCGGCGTGGTTGCGGCCATCGAGCGCTACGAATTTCTTCGCGGCGACGAAGACAAATAAGGGTTTTTGGGAAGGGAAGCACTCGCTTCCTTGCGGCGCTAAAGTTTCTCGACGAATTCCTTGCTCGCTCACTGCGGAGGCGGGCGGGATAAAGCCGGGGTGCCTCGGCCCCTCAGCGGAGCTGCCCCGGCACTTTTTTCCTTCAGCAGCTAATCGAAAACCTCACCACCGCTCATCCCCTACGTTGTAGGGCCGAAGCGTCTTTCTTCTCCGCTTCCTGTAGCGGCGAGTTTACCTCGCCATCTTTCTTTCGTAGCTCAGGGCTCATCAGGATCGTGGAGGGGAGTATCACTGCGCTCCTCGTGGCAAGCACAGAGAGCCGCAGGGTGCCCCAGGTTCGTCTTTTGAACCTGGTCTTGGGGGTGGCTTTCTCAGTGCTTTGTCCGCCCTTCTCGTCCGTTTGAATTTCTTATTCGTGACAATCGGGGTCAAAATTCAAACGGACCTTTCTCGTTGCCCGCTGGGTGCCGCACCCTACGGTTCTCAGGGTGCAGGTGTTGACTTTCCTTCAGCTCGAAAGTGGAGCTTCCCTTTGTCCATCTTCCAACCCTGCCCGCCGTCCGCCGCCCTCAGAAACTTGCCACCGCCGCAGTTTCACTCGGACACGTTTCGAAGATTGGCAGCAGCCGGGCCATTTCCAGCGCTTGCTTCAAGTTCGGCCGGAGATGACAAAGCTTCAAGCCTCCGCCTTTGGCTTTTGTCTTTCGATGCATTTCGATGAGTGCGCCGAGGCCCGCGCTGTCCACATAATTGACTTGCTCCAGGTTAATGACCACACGTGTGGCCCCAGAGGCGAGCAGATTGTCGATCACTGCAAGCAACCCGCTGCTCTCTTCTCCCAGCACCAGACGCCCTTTGAGCGCCAGAAGGTAGATTCCATTCATCTCACGCTGCGTTATTTCCAAAGGCATCGTTGGTCTCCCCCCAAGAACGATTCAAGATCCATTACGCGCATTCGCGAATGGCTCCATAATAGCCTGCGGATTCCCGATAGCGAAAGAAACAGTCGAGGCCGCTCTTCGGCCATTCTCCTCAATTTGTCATCCCGAGCGCAGCGGGGGATCGTGGCTGGACCGAAAGAGTGGCACGGCCACTGCGAACAACTCTCTTCTGTGGGCTTGGGGTTGACGCCGCTCTTCGGCCTTTCTCGTCCGTTTGAATTTTCTTATTCGTGACAATTGGGTCAAAATTCAACTGGACTCGTCACTCGCTTGCCCGCCGAGGCGGGCCACTTCCTCATAACCGGTGCGCGTAACCATTCCTGGAACAACTGCGGGCCGCGATCCGTATAGACCGGTAGCTGTGCATCCTCGCGAAGGAGTTTCGATGAACTGGAAACGATCGCTTCCCCTGTTTCTGCTTGTCCTCTTGGTTCTTTCTAGCATGTCCGCAGACGCGCAATCCACCGCGCAGCCTGACCCTCTTTTTGCGAGCATACAGTCTTTAGATACCAAACTCTTCGATGCATACAACCACTGCGATCTAACTACCATGGGTGCGATGGTGTCGGATGACCTGGAGTTTTATCACGACCAGACAGGACTGTCCGTGGGCAAAGGACCGTTTCTCGCTGCCATTAAGCAGAACATCTGCGGAAAGGTGCAGCGGACCCTGCTTCCGGACACACTGGAGGTGTACCCGTTGAAGGGATATGGAGCGGTAGAGATCGGGGTACATCGCTTCCACCATCCCGGACACCCGGAGGATGGCGCGGGGGACGCCAAGTTTGTGACGCTATGGCAGAACAAGGATGGCGCATGGAAGGTGACGCGAGTGATCAGCTACAACCACAACCAAGGACTGTTGGCGAAGTAGCCGCTGATCCCTCGACGCAGCGCGAATTTTGCGCGCGGGTTGCCGTGCCCTAATTCCTCCCTGATGGGTCTTTCTCTTGTCCCTTTTCTAATTTCTAGTTTCCATTTTCAGATTAGGAGCCCCCCGTTACCTCTGCGCCGCCTGTACTCTCGGACAGGCGATTTCCACAGCGCCACTGTTAGAGGATGGAGGCTGCCCGGCGAGGCACGGCCCGCGGTGATACGCGAACCGTGCCGAAAAAATTCGCGCAGCGAATTCGAATGCATTGAAAAGTGCGACGCGCGCGAGTTTGTGTTGCGGAGCGACGGGGATGTCCACGGGCGGGCAAAGAAAGCTGGGGGAACGATCTCGAATGGGCCTGGAAATAAATGCGCTTAAAGAAATTGAAGAACTGAAGATCGACGCCGGAGGAACTGCCGCCGGGGGAGAGACTTCGAGCGGCGGAGATTCCACTGCGATTTCGCTGATCGAACTTGCCGAGATTCTGGATCAACACAAAATCTGGGCGGAATCCGGCGGAGAATCGGGAGCGAAGGCCGACCTGACCGGCGTCAACTTGGCGAAGGCCGACCTGACCGGCGTCAATTTGCAGGGAGCTCACTTACATCGAATGAATTTGGCGGGTGCGGATCTTTCGATGGCAAATTTGCGCGGCGCCAGTTTGGTGCGTTCGAATTTGCAGAACTCAAATTTGTTGGGCACGGAACTCCGAGGCGCCAATTTGATGGGCGCCAACCTGTATGGCGCGGAAGGATTGTGGTTTGGCCGGCTGGGCGGAACGAATCTTTTCGATTCCGTGCTGCCCGAATCGATTTCCGCGGTGGACAGTTCGAAAGCCATCGGCGATGCCACAAAGGTGGCGCGCTGGTTTTATTTTCTAACGATGGGCGTGAGCGCGGTCTGCTTGCTGCTGATTGCCTTCACCAGCGACGTGCGGCTGTTGGTGAATTCCTCGGCGTTGCACACCACGCGTCTAGGGAATCTGCTTCCCATGACGGGGCTTTATCTTGGCGGACCGCTAGTGCTGCTGGCGCTGTCGCTGCGATTTCATTTTCTGCTGTTGAGATTGTGGGGAAGCATGGCCGCCCTTCCAGCGGTTTTCCCCGACGGGCAAACGCTGGAAAAGGACGGCCCGTGGTACTTGATGGGGCTGGTGCGGAGACACTTCCGGTGGCAGGGCGAATCGCGTTCGACGATGATCGCGTTCGAAACGGTGCTCTCAACGGTTCTGGCTTATTGGGTTGTCCCGGCAACGTTGTTCTTTTTTTGGCTTCGGTATCTGCCGCGGCAGGATTTCCGGGGAACTCTGCTGCACGTGTTTCTGATGACTCTTTCGGTAGCGACGGCGACGTGCGTTCCGTTTGTAGTGTCGCGCGTACTACGGCCGGGTGACATTCGAATCCCGAAATCGAAAAATATTCTGCGCATGATTCTGGGCACCACGCGTGCGGCGCTGGCGACCGGCTTCATCCTCTTTGTCATTTCGCTCGGCGTGAATCGCGGATTGCCCGCGGACCGCAACGCTTCAGCCGGGGAATCGCCATCCGATCCGCGGCGCTGGGCGGCGCTGGTTTTCCAATCGGTGGGCTACCGGCCCTATGCGGACTTGACCGAAGCTGCGCTTTCGACTCCTCCGCCGCGCGGCGCCGTTTGGGACGATGAAACCGTCGAGGGAATCGCAGGTGCGCACTTGAATCAAATGAATTTACGATTCGCGCGCGGCTACCGCGCATTTTTGATCAACGCGAAATTGTGGCGCGCGAATTTGGAAGGTGCTTACCTTTCCGAAGCGGATTTGAGGGGAGCAAATTTGAGAGAAGCGTTGCTGCGCTCAGCGATTTTGGACCGCGTTCAACTGACGCACGCGGTTTTGGTTTCCGCCAACGCGACGGGAACAAATTTGTCGGCCTCGGACCTGAGGTTCGCGGACCTTTCTTACGGCACTTTTGAGAATGCGGTGCTTTCGAACGCCAGAATTTCCGGAGCCTCGCTCTACGCCGTGAATTTGAGGAATGCTCAATTGCTTCGAACGGACCTTTCGAGAACGGACATGCGAGACACAAAACTCGAACATGCCGTGCTCTCGTTTGCAAATTTGGAGCAAGCGGATTTGTCGTCGGCCAGGCTGGCAGAAGCGGACCTGACCGGCGCCCGTTTGAAGGGTACAATTTTATTGGATGCTGATTTGAAAAAAGCGGATTTGCGAGGGGCCTCTTTGACGGGCGCTGTTTTGCGGGAGGTTGAAATGGACGGAGCGAACCTGGCGGGCGCGGATTTGCGCGGCGCTTTAGGAATCACTTCGCAGCAAGTTTGTTCCGCGTTGCATGGGCGGTCGGCGCTGATGGACCCCGAACTGGCGACGGAAGTCCAACTCCGCTGCGGAAGTTCTCAGTAGCAAGCGGTCCAAGAATCATTCGAAACGAGCGCGTTCTACTCCAGGCCGCCGGCGGCCGCGAATGCGGCTTGCTGTTCGCCCTGCGGAGGAGCTTGGACGGCTGCATGACTTACAGCAGGAGCTTTCTCCGTTGGATACGTCAAGTAGAGCGCCATGCCCGTCAAAAGTGCTCCGGCAAAAAGATTTCCGAGCGTGACCGGAAGTAGGTTCCAAAAAAGCGCCTGGCCCAGGGAAATAGGTGCCCCAAGGATCATCCCCGACGGGATGAGAAACATGTTGACAACGGAGTGCTCGAAGCCGAGCGCGAAGAACGTCATGATGGGAAGCCACATCGCCGCGATTTTTCCGACCGTGGACCTCGAGACTAAAGCGAGCACGGCCCCGATCGTCACCATCCAATTGCAGAGAACGGCCTTCACCAGCGCGGTGCCCCAGCCGCTGTAACCGAGCGCCGCATAGGCCAAGGTCTTCTTTTGCGCGGCTTGTTTCAGAAGATCCGCAACGGCGCCGCCATTGCCGGTGCGCCAGTTGGTAATCACGAGATAAAAAAGCACCGCGTAGAGCAAACTGCCGATCAAATTCCCGAGATACACCCAGCCCCAATTGCGAAGCAGTTTTGTGACGCGAACGGTCCCGGCCATGACTCCAGCGGGCAACAAAGCGAAGTTGCCCGTAACCAGTTCCATTCCCAGAAGGACGAGGATGACGAAGCCGACAGGGAAAAGAATCGCGCCGACGATGGCAGGAAGACCTTGTGACACGACCACGAACACGAGCGAAGTAGCGTACCCCAGAAATGCGCCTGCGAGGATTCCCCGAATCAACAAGTCACGGGCCGGCAGCTCGGACTTTCTCTTCGCCAATTGCACTGCTTCTTGCATTACGTCCTTGGGGCTTACGTAATCCATCATGATTCTTTCCTCCCACGCACAATTTTTTTGCAGGACCAGACCGTCAAAAAGCATTCATCAGCCCTTAGGCGATACCATCCAACGTACCGGCCAGCGAGACGCTTCTCAAGCCGGCACCGAAGGCGGCGGCAATACGCGCGCGAAGCGCCACGAGGCCAATCCCGCGGTTGAGGCAGCAGTGAAAAAAGGATCACTCAAGGCGGCGTGCTGCCTGGCCTCCATATCGAAGCGATACGACTGGATGACGTTGGCGACGACGTCGGGCAACGATTCGTCGCACGGCACAGTCTCCAAAATCTCCTGGCCCGCAATCGCATGGGGGCCAGTCCGGCCGCCCGTGTAGATCGCAACTGCGTCCACAATCTTTCCGTCAATTCTCGTCTTAAAGCCGCGAAGCCCGACGTCGGCAGCTTGATGGTTACCGCATCCCGCCGGACAACCGGACCAGTGAATCGTGAGCGGATTCAGGCCGGCGCCCATTTTTTTGTGCAGAGCTTCGGAGAGCGCTATTGCCCGGCTCTTTGTTTCGATGAGAGCCAGGTTGCAATAATCCGTTCCGACGCACGCGACCAATCCGCGCACAAATGGAGAGGGGCGGGGTGAGAGCTGCGCAAGCAGAGGCTCTTCCAGGAGTTTGGCCACGCGAGCCGCCGCAACATTGGGAATGATGGCGTTTTGACCTGTTGTAAAGCGAATCTCGCCATTTCCGTAAGTGTCGGACAAGCGTGCAAGCTCGTCGAGTTGATCGGGATTGACTCTGCCGGTAGGAATGCATAGGCCAACGGCGACAAGTCCCGACTGCTTCTGCGTGTTCACACCAAGATGGTCAGAGTGCTTGGACCCGCGCATGTCCCTACCCTGAAACGCCAGCTCGTGGCCGAGACGCGCCACGAGCTCGGCGCGCAAACGGCGCACTCCCCATTCCTCAATCAGAAAAGCAAATCGGCACTTGGAACGCGCTTCGCGCGGGCCGTGTTCGCGGTAAATCTTGATCAGCTCGACCACCACGGCCGCGGCTTGAAAGATTTCTACAAAGACATTCAGGGGCGAGGCGACCGTGAATCCTCCGGAGCCCATCTTCCCGCCCACAAGCACATTGAAGCCCAGCCGCCCAGCTTTCTTCGCGGGAACGAGGGCGATGTCCTGGGACTCACTGTGCGTGCAGTTGTCCGTGCAACCGGTCACCACGATGTTGAATTTGCGGGGCAGGTTGGTGAATTCCGGATTGCCCTCGTTGCCGACGATGATGCGATCGAGTTCGTGGACAACGGGGGAAGCGTCGAAGCATTCGTGAGGCGTCAGGCCTGCCATAGCGCAGCCGTTGATGTTGCGAACGTTATCGATGCCCGTTTGGAGCGTACGTAGGTCCACGCCGCGGAGCTTCTCGAAGATTTCCGGCACGCTGTCGAGGGTGAAACCGCGTAGCTCAATTTGCTGCCGTGTGGTGATGTCCAAAACGCTGTTGCCAAGCCGCCGCGAGAGCTCCGCGATGGTGCGCAGCTGCTCGCTCCTCGCAAAACCGTTGGGCATGCGGATGCGCATCATGAATTTGCCGGGCGTCGGCTTACGGAAAAACACGCCGATCCACTTCAACAATTCTTTTTCGGCAGGCGTGAGCGCTTCGGCGCCGCGCTCGATGATTTCCGGAAGGAGTTCCCGGATGCGCAGGCCGTCGCCGTTCATCGAGGCTTTGTAGCCTTCGACGGCGTTAATGCCAGGGGCGATTTGTTCGACAGATGGCGATGTCATCTTGCCACTCGCGATAAACATGGGGAATGTTGTCACTTCCCAAGGGCGGGAAGCCAACGCAAAATTTGCGTCGCGTCTATCAAAATTCTGAAGAACTTGCAGGAAAGTCTTTACACCTTGACTATCTACAATACTAGGTGTAGATAGTCATGGTATGGGAAAACCGAACGACCTTGTCCAGGGGACCCTGGACCTTCTGATTCTCAAAACAATTTCGCTCGAAGCAAAGCACGGCTGGGCCATCGGCAAACGCATCCAGCAGGTTTCCGGCGAGGTGCTTCAGGTGCAGCAAGGATCGTTGTATCCAGCGCTGCACCGCTTGGAGCAGCAAGGTTGGATTCGCGGAAAGTGGGAGGAGAGTGGGACGGGGCGGCAGGCGAAGTTCTACTCGCTGACTACGGCGGGCCGCAAGCAGATGGAACACGAAACCACGAACTGGAACCGGCTCTCCGGCGCAATCAATCTGGTGATTGAGGAAGCCTAACCGGAGAAGGAGTGGCGACGCGCTGGCTGGAAAAGATCCGCATACAGTTAGAAATGCTTCTCCGTCGCAGACGGGAAGTGCAGCGCCTCGATGCCGAGCTTCGCTTTCACCTCGAGCAACAAATCGCCGAAAACATCGCTCAAGGAATGAGTCCCGAAGAGGCTCGCTACGCGGCGAGACGAGCGTTCGGCAATCCGACACTGCTGCGCGAGCAAGCACGCGAGACGTGGAATTGGAACACAATTGAAACTGCTCTTCAGAATATGCGAATCAGTATTCGCACACTGGCTAGAACGCCGGGCTTTGCGTTCGTCTCGATTCTGGTGATTGCCATCGGCATCGGTGCCAATGTCGCCCTATTTACCGTGGTGCGGTCAGTGCTACTGAAACCGCTGCCTTTCAAGGAACCGGAGCGGCTGCTACGGCTGTATGAGCACAGCGCTGACGAGAAGATTCCGTACAACCAAGTTGCCGCTGGCATATTCGCCGAGTGGAAGAGGCAAAGCCATAGTTTTTCGGACTTGGCGATCGTTTCGACTTCGGGAGAATACAACCTGTCGGGAGCGGGCGGACAGCTTCCCGAAAGAGTGCGCGCCGTCGAGTTTTCCTCGGATTTATTGCCAACACTCGGAGTCGAACCCGCGCTCGGAAGAGGCTTCACCGCGGCGGATGACGAGCCATCTGCAAATGCGACAACTATCTTGAGCTGGGGATTGTGGAAGAGACGCTTCGGCGGCGACCCTTCGATCCTGAACCACACGATACGTGTGAACGCAAAGGCCTACACAGTTATTGGCATTATGCCATCTTGGTTTGCCTATCCAGAACAGGGCGTGCAACTGTGGGTACCGATTTACCACGAAGAATCTCCCAAGGACATGCAAGTTCTGGATAGCCATGACTTTGTGCCAGTCGGACGGCTCAAATCTGGGGTCACCGAAACGCGGGCGAGGGCGGAGATTTCGCTCATCGTCCGGCGGCTTCACGATGAACATCTCGACAATCCGTTCGTCAGCAAAGCCGCGGAGACGCGCCCTCTGCTGGAAGACATGGTCGGGGACATCAAGACGCCTCTGTACATTTTACTGGGTGCAACAGGTTGCGTCCTATTGATTGCGTGCTTGAACGTTGCCAACCTTCTGGTGGCGCGCGCGGCAGCCCGGAGAAAAGAACTCGCCATTCGCGCCGCGTTGGGGGGCAGCCGCCGGCGTCTAATTGGCGAGCACTTGGCGGAAAGTCTCCTGCTATCGGCCGCGGGCGGTGTGGCGGGGCTCTCGCTGGCGCGTGTCGTCGTTCAGTGGCTGATAAGCACGCGCCAGGACATAAGCCGAGTCGAGGCCATTCGAGTTGACGGCGTGGTCGTTGCTTTTGCCGCGGGTTTGATTTTCTTCTGTGCGGCTTTCGCAGGACTCATCTCCTCGGTCTCCGCCGCGGGCGACAAGATGCTTTCCTCGCTTCAGGAAGCCTCGCGCTCACACAGCGCGGGGCCGGCGCGAGTCACCCTGCGCAAATGGCTGCTTTCGCTGGAGGTGGGGCTTACGGTGGTATTGCTCGTCGGGGCGGGGCTGCTGCTGAAGAGCTATCAGCGGTTGAGGACGTCCGATCTTGGCTGTGTCACAAATAATGTGCTCACCCTGCGTCTTGGCCTGCCTGAAGCAAAATATGGTCATGACGCGGAGCGCGTAACTTTTTATGAAGCGCTGCTGGAGCGCGTGCGCTCGCTGCCGGAGATCCAAACGGCAGGACTGGTCAGACTTGTTCCAGGGCAAGGCTACGGCGGGGACAGCGGTTTCTGGATCGCGGAGCATCCTCCGCTTCCGCAAGGGCAGATGCAGTACGCGATCGTTCGGTGGGCCGATCCAGGTTATTTTGCGGCACTGGGGATTCCTTTGCTGCACGGACAAATTTTTGATGGCGGCCAGCGCTTGGACAAGGCGAACGAAGTCGTAATCAGCGAATCGTTTGGGCAGCAATATCTCCCTAATGAAGATCCGATTGGCAAGCACTTGCTCTCGCTAGGCCGCCGGTCCTACAAAGTTGTCGGGGTGGTTGGCGATACGCGCTTCCATATCGCCGCACCTGCCCGGCCAATCATGTACTTTCCCCTGTACGCAAACATTTACCAGGGCGTTCCCGTTGATGCGACGCTGGCCGTACGTTCGAGCCGTGACGCGACGTCGCTCGCTTTGCCCATCCAGCAAGTAGTTCAGCAGCTTGACCGGGAGCTGGCTGTCTCCGACATCCTGACCATGGACCAGATGATTGGGAAATCCACGCTGGACAGCAGTTTCGACGCGACGCTCTTGCTTGCGTTCGCGGTGCTATCGCTGGTGCTAGCTGCCGTTGGATTGTTCGGGGTACTCTCCTATATCGTTGCGCAGCGCACCGCGGAAATTGGCATCCGTATCGCTCTTGGCGCGCAGCGAGAAACGGTGCTCAGCCTGGTGCTCCTGGATGGGCTACGCCCTGCCTTTTTCGGACTCGCATTTGGCGTGGCTGCCAGCGTCGGTGCGGCGCAGTTGATTCGTTCCATGTTGTATGGAATCAGCCCGCTTGATCCCTCTGTATTTGTATCTGTAATTGTCATGCTGTTATTGGTGGCTGCCGCGGCATGCTTGGTTCCAGCCTGGCGCGCCTCGCGGCTAGATCTCACAGCCGCTCTGCGCACGGAATAGGAATACTAAACCCTACCTGGCCAGAGCGGTTGACAGTGAATAGCAAAGAGTTGATGGCGAAGACTCCTAAAGAGTCTACTTGCAAGGAATCGGCTCTTAGGCAAACCGGACCTAGCGTTCGTCGCCGAAGCGCTTGATATCCTTGGGGCCTTCTTTCAAGGGGCCGACGTTGCGGCCTTGGACCTGTTCGCGAATCTGGGCGACGATGTCAGGATTGGCGAGAGTGGTGATATCCAACACGCTGTTGCCAAGCCGCCGCGAGAGCTCCGCGATGGTGCGCAGCTGTTCGCTCCTCGCAAAGCCGTTGGGCATGCGGATGCGCGTCATGAATTTGCCGGGCGTCGGTTTGCGGAAAAACACGCCGATCCACTTCAACAATTCTTTTTCGGCAGGCGTGAGGGCTTCGGCGCCACGCGCGATGATTTGCGGAAGGTGTTCCCGGATGCACAGGCCGTCGCCGTTCATCGAGGCCTTGTAGCCTTCGACGGCGTTAATGCCGGCGGGGATTTGTTCGACAGATGGCGATGTCATATTGCCACTCGTGATGAACATGGGGAATGTTGTCACTTCCCAAGCGCTGGAGGCCAACGCAAAATTTGCGTGGCATCTATCAAAAAAAATCTCAAAGCCAAGGACTAGGTCCCCGAAATGCTCGGGCGGCGGGATCTTCGGTCGAACGGCAATAGGGGGAATGAATGATTTCAGGTTAGGTGCCGCGCCTACG
>Ga0066681_10000333_pt1 | contig 14654 bp, 11 predicted proteins | sample GraSoiAngelo_130_FD_65629 | JGI IMG/M metagenome (GOLD analysis project Ga0066681, IMG submission 65629) | Grasslands soil microbial communities from the Angelo Coastal Reserve, California, USA - 14_0929_02_20cm | ecosystem: Environmental > Terrestrial > Soil > Grasslands | place: USA...
ACGAGGCTCGTAACGGCGAACAGCGTGAGCGCCGCGAGCGCGCACTGCAGCATGTTGAACTGCCAGCGCTTGACATCGTAGGCGCCGCGCCACTGCTCGCGCCAACGCATCGCGAACAGCCATGCGGCCACCGTGACGAGCACCCGCCAGGAGAGAGTCGAGAGCCCCAGGCCGAGCACGAGCCACTCCGAGGTGCGCAGCGGGGACCACGGCCACCGACCGAGTAAGCTCGCTACCACGAGAAACACGAGCAGCTCACCCCAGTACAGAAACGCCGGTCCTACCCCGCCTCCGATCGCCATCAGAGGCCAGCGGTCGGCGGGCAAGGCGAGCGTCGTCATGACGTTGCTCGACGGTGCGCGCAGGTCCACGGTGTCAGGACGTGAGGCCATCGACGTGCCGTCCTTCGAACGCCACGCAATACGGACCGTGTGCTTGCCGGGCAAGAGCGATAAGGGTAGCTCACCCCCGTCAGGCCGAATCTGCGTCGGCTCGCCGTCGACCGCCACTTGCGTAACGCTGCCCTCCTTGGGGAGCTGGATCGCATACCGGCCGCCCTGGGTGCTGCGATAGCGCAGCTCGAGTTCGTGTTCCGATGAGTGGCGTCCGATGCGGGCACGCTGGTGCACTGCATCGATGGCGAGTGTCCGACCCGGTACGGCCGGGGGGCGGGTCACCGCGAGCTCGAGTTGCTCGCCGACGCGCGGGCGGTATTCGAACACCCACTGAGCGGCGGCCAAATCCTCCGGTAGCACCGCCGGAAGCCCGATGAAGTCCACGCGCCATTGCGGGCTGACGACGAACCGCCAGACCTCGGCGCGGGCTGGCGTCGCGGTGAGCCGCAGCGCGAGGCGCTCGCTGCGCGCGAGACTCGAGGTCCACTCGCGCTGCGCCTGGCCGGCCGCGAGCCCCGCGAGCGCGACACCGTCGCCTCGGACGTCAAGACCTTCGGTCAGCACCGACTCTCCCGCAACGAGCGGCACGGCCACCGTGAAGGCTGCCCATTCCGGGGCCACACGCTGAACGCTCGTCGCGACCGACCAGTCGAGGTCGAGCCGGAAATTTCGCACCACGCGCACGAACGCCGGGAAAGCCTCACCGGCTGCCGGATTCGCGGTCGTCGCGGTCGACCCGGCGCGCGGCTGGCGGGTGAGGTCCAGGGCACCGGAGACCAGCCGTCCCGCGTTCACGCCTGCGACATCCCAGCCCACCGCATCGACCGAGATCGTGCGCGGCACCAGTGGAAATGCCAGGTGCACGCTATCGCCCACGAGGCGCCCCTCGATGCGGATGGTGCGTACCCCGCTCTTGAGCGGCACCCACATATCATCGTCGGGCTCACGTGCTACCGTGAGAGTGGAGGCACCGTCGACGGCCACCGAATCGATCTGCCAGCGATCCCCTGCCGAGGGTACGGCCACAGCCAGCAGGGCAAGCGCGCTCGCTTTCAAGTCGATCTGCACCCGATCCGCGCTGACGTGGACTTGCGCCTGCATGATCTCGGCGCACGTCGAAGCGCACGGCGGCGCCTGGGTGAGCCGATCACGCAGCTCGTTGAGCAGTGCGGGATCGGGCGTGGACTGGGCACGCGCGCCATGAGGGGCCGCGGCGACGCACGCCAGCAGCACGGCGCCCAGCGCGCCGCCGGACTTGAGGAATCCAGGTAGTCGCACAGGCGTGCCGAAGCTCTGGCGCGCGAGCCGGATGAAGAACCACGCCAGCGCCGCCACACCGGCGATGCGCCACAGGGCCACCGCGAGCGGACCGAGCACGACGAAGCGAAGGGATTGATCCGGGTCGACCGGACCGGTCCAGCCGAAGGGATGCCCCCCGTAGTCCCACGCGGGTAACCCCGGCCCCGCCTGTAGCAGCGTTCCGGCGGCGTAGCGGGCGAGGTTCGGCTCCGCGGCCGAGGTCGCTCTGCGAGCGCTCACCAGGGCCGGCTCGCTGCTCAGAGTGCCGGCCCGGCCGGCAGCGCTGAGCGCCCGATCCTTGGCGACTTCCCCCCCGATCGCTGTCAGGATGGGCGGCGCAGCCGCTGGCGCTGGCGCTTCCAACTGCCCCGGCGCGGCGCGGGCAAGGGTGGGAGCCGCCCTCGTCTGCGAGTAGGCGCTGACTTCCAGCTGCGGATAGATCGCATGCCGCACCTCGCTCCAGGTGAACGGCACGAGCCCGAGAGCGAGTACCGCGAAACTCACCGTCCGGTAAACACTCGCGACACGCGCGAGTCGCCCCGGTGGGGCGGCGCGCGCCAGGGCGACCGCGGCGAGCAGATTGCCCCACACCCAGATCAACTCGGGAGCCGCCTGGTAGGTCAGAAACAGGCCAAGGCCGCCGAGCGTTGCGGTCAATGGTCCCGCGAGCCAGTACGAGAACACCGCGATCACCAGCACGCCGAAGAGGTTCCACAAGCCCCAGCGGTCGAGCCAGGCGGTCGGCGATACGTCGGCCCCGAGGACGGCGAGCAGACGATGGCCGGGGGGCAAATACAACTCGCCCGACACCTCCTCGAAGCTGTTGGTCCAGCCGGTTGCGGGAAGGGCCCCGTACGGGTGCGCGCTGCGCGCAACGACGCTCAGCTGCACGGAGGGACTGCGCAGCTCGACGCCCGTTTCCCCCTGGGATGCGGAGCTCGTCACAAGCAACGCCTCGGCGCCGCTGCGTGCGCTGGCGAGGCGGTAGGGCGCTCGCATCCCCAGGCGCCAGTCGCGCCGCAGTGTTCCGCTCACTTCGTCGACAGCGGTGAGACCGTCGTGATCGAAGTCGAGCCACAATCGACGTCTCAGGTGCAGCCGGTTCTGGTCCGTGTTGGACAGACCGCGGCTGCGCTCCACGATCCTGAGCTCCGAACCCGGGGCCATCCGAAACGCCGGGTACCGGCGCCACTCCTCCGGCACATTCGCCTGCGCCGGATCGATCCCCGCGACACCCTCGACCGCGGCGACACGCAGCCGATCGTTGGCCGCAAAGCTCCACACTTCCTCGCGCGCGAGGCCGGGTTCCCCGGGTGAGGACAGCGTCGCGGAAGCCTGAGCCTGCCGCGCGGTGAGAATGAGCTCGAAGCGACCGGCTCGCACCTGCACACGCAGTCGGCCGTCGGGCTCGAGCCGTGCGGGCAGCGCGCCCTGGAGCGACATCGGAATGAAACCGGCCGGGAGCACACGCGCGAGTTGCTCCTCGCGCGCGTCTCCGGCTGCGCGCAGCCGCAGGCGCGTCACCAGGCGCAGGGGAATGTCATCCTCGACCAGCCGATAGAGCTGCACATCGAGCCGGCGCGGTTCGGCGGCCGTGCCCTGGCGCCCGAGCGCGAGCCGGCCACCCGGCCGCTCCGGCTGCAGCACACGTTGCCCATCAACGAGCAGATCGAGCAGCGCGGTCTGGGTGGGAATCGCCAAGGTCTCGGGCCGCGCCTCCCACACGAATCTGCCACTCAGTGCGTGAGAGCCGGGCGTCAACCGCACGTAAGGCACGTCGCCCCGGGCCACCACAGCCGCGGGAGCGCCGTCGACCGATACCGCCTGCGGCCAGCGTTCCAGATCGCCGGGCAGTGCCACCCAGTTCTCCGTGTAGACCTGCCAGCGCTGGCTGAAGGTTCCGCCATGCGCGTCGAGGTTGAGCAGCAGGCGCTCCGGCCAGACACACCGATATGAATCCGCGGCGGCGATGTTTGAGCCCGCGAGGAAGGGACAACGATGAAATTCCTTGCCCTTCAGCACCCACCCCTGCCACTCCTCGAGGGCGCGGGGAATCAGGGGCTGCTGCGCCGTTGCGCGCGTGCCCGCCGTGGCCGAGAGCAGAACCAGCGCCACAGCCGCCAGTAGCCTCATGTGCACCCCTGCTGTTGAACGGAACTGTAACTGCCCCAAGCCGGTGGCGCCTCGCCCTCTTCTAGGCCGTGCCACCCAACAACGGCACGAAGGCCACCGCTCCCAGTGACTCGCGCTGCACCCCCTGCTCGCGGCGCGTGAACCGCACCAGTTCCTGCTCGCCTTCGGGGCCGACCGGAACCACCAGCCGCCCGCCTACCCGCAGCTGCTTCACCAGCGCCTCGGGCACCGTAAGCGGCGCGGCCGCCACCAGGATGCCGTCGAAGGGTGCGTGCGCCCTCCAGCCGAGCGTGCCGTCGCCGTGGCGAAAGCGCACGTTCCTCACCCCGAGCTCCCTCAGGCGCTCGCGCGCGCGCGCGAGCAGCGGTTCGATGCGCTCGATGGTGTACAGGCGCGCCACGAGCGGCGCGAGCACCGCGGTCTGGTAGCCGCACCCCGTGCCGACCTCCAGGACGCTGTCGGCCGCGCCCGCCGCGAGCAGCGCCTCGGTCATGCGCGCCACGATGTAGGGCTGTGAGATCGTCTGGCCGTAGCCGATCGGCAGCGCCGTGTCCTCGTAGGCGCGGCTGCCGAGCGCCTCATCGACGAAGATATGACGCGGCACGTTGCGAATACGATCGAGCACCGCGAGATTCGCGATGCCCTGTTCGCGCAGACGCTGCACCAGCCGATCGCGGGTGCGGGCGGAGGTCATGCCGATGCCGGACAGGCGCAGATCAGTCATTGACGCCTTCCAGCCAGGTCCCGACTGCGGACAGTGCCGCGTGGCGGGTGAGGTCGACCTGCAGGGGAGTCACCGAGACGTATCCCTGGGCGACGGTGTCGAAGTCGGTGCCGGGACCCGCGTCCTGCTGCGCCCCGGCGGGACCGATCCAGTACACCGGACGCCCGCGCGGGTCCTGCGCGCGCATGACCGGCTCGGAACGGTGGCGATAGCCGAGCCGGCTGACGCGAAAGCCCCGCAGCTGTGCGAACGGCACGTCGGGCACGTTGACGTTGAGAATGAGCTCGGACTGCAGCGGTCTCTTCAGCAGCTGCGCCACCAGCCGGCGTGCGACCTCGGCGCCGGTTTCGAAGTGAGCACCCCCGCCGGTGCCGGTGCACAGCGAGACCGCGATGGTCGGCAGGCCGAGGAAGCGGCCCTCGACCGCCGCCGCCACCGTGCCGGAGTACAGCACGTCGTCGCCCAGGTTCGCGCCGTCGTTCACCCCCGAGACCACCATGTCGTGCTCGAAGTCGAACAGGCCGGAAATCGCGAGGTGCACGCAGTCGGTGGGCGTGCCCGGCACGAAGTACACTCCCGGCTCGGCTTCGAACACCCGCAGCGGCACATCCAGAGTGAGTGAGTTGCTCGCGCCGCTCTTGTTGCGGTCAGGCGCGACGACGGTCACCTCGGCGAGCGTCGCGAGGGCCTCGCGCAGGCGGCGGACGCCCTCGGCGCGATAGCCGTCGTCGTTGCTGACCAGGATCTTCACTGCGAAAGGGGATCGAGCCGCCGAAAGTGCGGCTGACTATACTGTAAGAAAGACGTGCGGCGGAGCTGGCGTGATTTCCCCAGGCGATGACAAACCGGACGAGCAAAACGACGAGGTGCGTCTGTTCCGGGAGGCCGTGCGCGGTGTCAGGCCGCTCGGGTCCCGTGCCCTGGAGCCACGACCGCCCAAGGTCCGGCCGCGCGCGCGCTTCACCCGTGCCGACCGCGAGGCCGTGCTGCGGGAGAGCCTCGCCGGGGACAGCGCCGACCCGGCGCTGGCCGGCGGTGAGGAGCTCATCTTTCATCGCCCGCAGGTGCAGCCCGGGGTGCTGCGCCGGCTGCGCCGCGGCGAGTATCGCGTGCAGCGCGAGATCGACCTGCACGGCCTGACGGTCGCCGAGGCGAAGCACGCCCTGCGGCAGTTCCTCATCGACGCGCTCGAGCACGAGGTGCGCTGCGTGCGCATCATCCACGGCAAGGGCTTGCGCTCCGGACACCGCGGGCCGGTGCTCAAGGCTGCCGTGAATGCAGTTCTGCGTCGCACCGGCGCGGTGCTCGCCTACGTTTCCGCCCGGCAGGTGGACGGCGGAACCGGCGCGGTCTACGTGCTGCTGTCCGGGTGAGCTTCAGCTGCGTCCGGCGGCGGCCCTGCGTCCGGCGGCGCCTCGATCAGTTCGCGCAACACCGCGGTCGCAAAGCCCCCGCGCACCAGGCGAAACCTGAGCACCACCGCCTGCGCTTCGGGCTCGCTGCTGAGCTCGCGCACCGCGAGCCGCAGGCTGCGTCGCTCCTGGGCCATGCCTGCGGCCACGCACAGTGCACTGTACTGCGCAAGAGCGGCGGCGAGGCGCAACTCGAGCTCGAGCACCCGCGCGAGCGTTGCGGGCGGTCCGGCTCCCCACAACGGCCCGGTCGGGTGAATCTCCAGCCGCTGGCAGCGGCCGCCGAGGGCGTCATCGGCGCCGTCCACCGGGAAGAAGCTGCCGCGACCGTCGAGGTTGGCGAGGTCGCCGGCCTCGAGATGCTCCCAGCTGCCATCGGTGACGCGCGCCGCAAGCACCGCATTGAACACGGCGCTGCGCGCGGCCGAGAGCACGAAACCCCGCTCCTGCGGCGCGAGACGGCGCAGGTCCTCGCCGGCGCGCGCGAGATTCGCGCCATCGCGACCGAAGCGCTGCGGGCCGAAGTAATTCGGTACCCCGCGGCGCGCGAGCTGCCCAAGGCGCAGGGCGAGGCGGTCCGCGAGCCGCGCGCCGTCACCGTCCATGGCGAGCAGGCGCACCACGAAGCGATTGCCGGCGAGCGCGCCGCGCGGGAGCTTGCGCGTGTGGTGATGAGCCTCCAGCACCTCGAGCTCGGGGCTGCGCACCTCGGACCAGCTGACGGCGGCGCGCGGCTGCGGCACCGAGAACCATTGGATGGCGATCGCCCGCCGATCCTTCAGGCCGGCATACCCCACATCGCCCGGCCGACAGCCCGCGAGCCGCGCCAGCTCGCGCGCCACCCACTGGGTGTTGGCGTTGCGCTTGCGCACCCGCAGCAGCAGGTGCTGACCGGAGCCGGCGGGCGCGAAGCCGAGATCCTCCTCGACCACGAAGTCCGCAGGCGTGGCGCGCAGCACCGCCGACGCCAACGGCGCGCCGTGCGCGCGCGGCGGAGCGAGCGCGGCCGCGCGCGCGCCGAGGCCTACCGCCGGCACGCCTACTCCTCGCTCAGCAGCACCACCGCCTGTGCGGCAATGCCCTCCGCGCGGCCGAGGAAGCCCAGGCCCTCGGTGGTGGTCGCCTTGATGTTGACGCGCTGCTCATCGACTTTCAGCAGCTGCGCGATCTGCCGCCGGATGGCCTCGCGATAGGCGGCGATCCTCGGCGCCTGCGCGAGCACCGTGAGGTCCACGTTAGCCACGGCGAGGCGTCGGGTGTGCAACAGAGCGAGCACGCTCACGACGAAACGGCGGCTGTCGGCGCCTTGCCACTGCGGATCGGTATCGCTGAAATGCTGCCCGATGTCCCCCAGGCCCGCGGCGCCCAGCAGCGCATCGCACAGCGCGTGCAGCATCACGTCCCCGTCGGAGTGCGCCACCACGCCGCGCGAGTGCGGGATGCGCACTCCGCCGAGCATGATGAACTCACCGGCACCGAAGGCATGCACGTCGACTCCGAAACCGATCCTCATGAGCTGCCCCCGACCGCCTGGCTGCGGCGCGCCGCCAGCACCGCCGCGGCCAGCACCAGATCCGCGCTGCTGGTGATCTTGAGATTCGTCGCTGCCCCTTCGATGAGCGCCGGGTGCTCGCCCAGCCACTCGAGCGCCTGTGCCTCATCGCTCGGGAAACGCCCCGCCGCGTGCGCCTGATCGAGCGCCGTGCACAGCTGGCGGTAGCGGAACATCTGCGGCGTCAGCGCTCGCCACAGACCCGAGCGGTCCACCGTCTGCGCCGTGTGCACGGTTGCGGCCTCGGCCGTGCTGCGCTCCTCGCGCTTGAGAGTGTCGGCCACGGGGGCCGCGAGCACTCCGCCGACGGGATGCGCGGCGAGCGCCGCGAGCAGCCGCTCGAGATCGGCTGCCGCAAGACACGGCCGCGCGGCATCGTGCACCAGCACCCAGTCATCGGGCCCGGCGCGCCCCTCGAGCTCCGCGAGCGCGCGGCGCACCGACTGGCTGCGCTGCGCACCCCCGCCGACCGAGGTGAGGCTGCTCCCCCGGGCGTGCAGGCGCGCGGCCACCTGCTCCCAGGCGCCATCCCCGCGTGCCAGCGCCACGACAACATGCGCGCAGCGCGCATCGGCGAGAAAGGGCGCGAGCGCCCATTCGATCACGGTGCGTCCTGCGAGCGGCGCGTATTGCTTCGGTCCGTCCGCGCCGAAGCGGCGGCCTGAGCCCGCGGCCGGCATGACGAGCCAGTAACGCATCGGCGCGCTAGGATCCCGCGACTTCAGCGAGCCGCTGCCGTGCGGGTCGGAGGGTGGCTGCTGTCGGCCGCTCGCGCGGGAACCACCTGGTAGAACGTCTCGTTGCGGGCGATCATGCCCAGATCGCTGCGGGCGCGCTCTTCGAGCGCGTCCATGCCGGTCTTGAGGTCACGCACCTCGGCGGCGAGTTGCCGGTTGCGTTCGGCGAGCTGCTCATTGTCCGCCCGCTGCGTCGCCACCGCGCGCTGCAGGCGCTCGACTTCGCGAACTCCGTCCGCGGAGAACCACACCCGGTATTGCAGCAGGATGAGGGCGACAGTCAGCGCAGCGGCGAGCCACTTCATGGGCTCGACAGCCTAGCAGACGGGGCGCCGCGCGCGAAGCGATCACGGCCAAACCCATGCCGCGCCGTGCGTGCCTGGCTGGAAGTGATGGCCCGCTGCGCCGCAGAGCGGCAGCGAGGGGGGAGCGGCAGGCGCCCTCAGATCCGGACCGGGAACGCTTCGCGACCCGCATAACGCACCTCACCGAGCTCGGCTTCGATGCGCAGCAGCTGGTTGTACTTGGCGATGCGATCCGAGCGCGACAGCGAGCCGGTCTTGATCTGCGAGGCGGCGCTCGCAACCGCGAGGTCGGCGATGGTGCTGTCCTCGGTCTCCCCGGAACGATGCGAGATGACCGAGGCGTAGCGCGCCTTGTCGGCCATGTCGATGGCGGCGAGCGTTTCGGTGAGCGTGCCGATCTGATTGGGCTTGATGAGGATGGCGTTGGCGATGTGCCGCTCGATCGCTTCCTTGAGGATCTTCGTGTTGGTCACGAACACATCGTCGCCTATCAGCTCGATCTTCTGCCCCAGCGCGCGTGTCAGCTGCGACCAGCCGTCCCAGTCGGACTCGCTCATGCCGTCCTCGATGATGAGGATCGGATAGCGCTGCGCGAGGTCCGCCAGGTAGCGGGTGAACTCGGCGGCTGAAAAGCGCCGCTGCTCGGACTCGAGCTGGTAGCTGCCGTCCTTGAAGAACTCCGAGCTCGCCGCGTCGAGTGCCAGGTACACATCCGTCCCCGGCCGGTAGCCGGCCTTCTCGATGGCCTGCAGGATGAGCTTGAGCGCGGCCTCGTTCGACTCCAGATTGGGCGCAAAGCCGCCCTCATCCCCCACGGCGGTCGAGAGTCCCCGTTCGGCGAGCAGCCCCTTGAGGGTGTGGAACACCTCTACGCCGTAGCGCAGCGCCTCGCGGAACGTGGGCGCGCCGACCGGAACGACCATGAACTCCTGGATGTCGAGGCTGTTGTTGGCGTGCGCGCCCCCGTTGACGATGTTCATCATCGGCACGGGCATGACCGGCTCGCGGGCGCCGCCGATCAGTGATCCGAGATAGCGGTACAGCGGCAGGCGCGCATCCTTCGCCGCCGCGTGCGCGTTGGCGAGCGACACGCCGAGTATGGCGTTGGCGCCGAGGCGGCTCTTGTTATGCGTGCCGTCGAGCTCGATCATGCGCGTGTCGATCCGCGCCTGGTCGCGCGGGTCCTGGCCCACGAGCGCCGAGCGCAGCTGCGTGTTCACGTGCTGCACCGCCTTGAGCACGCCCTTGCCGGCGTAGCGCTTGCTGTCCCCGTCGCGCAGCTCCACCGCCTCGCGCGTGCCGGTGGAGGCGCCCGAGGGCACCGCCGCCCGGCCGAGTGCGCCGCTGTCCAGGAGCACCTCGGCTTCGACGGTGGGGTTGCCGCGCGAGTCGAGGATCTCGCGGGCGCGGATATCGGTGATGCGGCTCATCGCCTCGACCTCCTCACAGCAGGGACTCCTCGAAGGGCACTCTCTTCACCGCCCGGTCGAGCTCGCACAGCGTGCCGAGGAGCGGCTCCATGCGCTCGAGCGGCCAGGCGTTCGGACCATCCGACAGCGCCTCTTGCGGCTTCGGGTGCGTCTCCATGAACAGCCCCGCCACCCCGGCGGCGACCGCCGCGCGCGCCAGCACCGGAATGAACTCGCGCTGGCCGCCGGAAGAGGAGCCCTGGCCGCCGGGCAGCTGCACCGAGTGGGTGGCGTCGAACACCACCGGGCAACCGGTGGCGCGCAGGATCGACAGCGAGCGCATGTCGGACACCAGGTTGTTGTAGCCGAACGAGAAGCCGCGCTCGCACACCAGGATCGCCTGATTGCCGGTGGAGCGCGCCTTGTCGACGACGTTGCGCATCTCCCACGGCGAGAGGAACTGTCCCTTCTTGATGTTGACGGGCTTGCCCTGCGAGGCGGTGTTGACGATGAAGTTCGTCTGGCGGCACAGGAACGCCGGGGTCTGCAGCACGTCGACCACCGCGGCCACTTCGCCTAGCGGGGTGTCCTCGTGCACGTCGGTCAGCACCGGCACGCCGACCGCGCGGCGCACGCCCTCGAGAACCTTGAGGCCCGCCTCGATCCCCGGGCCGCGGAAGCTGGCGGCGGATGAGCGGTTGGCCTTGTCGTAGGAGGCCTTGAAGATGAAGGGGATGCCGAGCCGGGTAGTGATCTCCTTCAGCCGGCCGGCGATCTCCTGGGTGAGGGCCGCGCCCTCGATGACGCAGGGGCCGGCGATCAGGAACAGCGGCCGTCCGGCTCCGACTTCATGTCCCGTCAGCCGCATGGCTCACGCGTTGTGCGGGCCGCGCCGCGCCGCGCTCATGCGCCCGCCGCCTGCGGCAGCTGCGCGGCGCGCTGCGCGCGCGCCGCCCGCACGAAACCGCTGAACAACGGGTGTCCGTCGCGCGGGGTGGAGGTGAACTCCGGGTGGAACTGCGTCGCCAGGAACCACGGGTGGTTGGGCAGCTCGATCACCTCCACCAGGTTATCGCGCGAGAACCCCGAGAAGCGCATGCCCGACTGCCGGTAGCGGTCGAGGTAGTTGTTGTTGAATTCGTAGCGGTGCCGATGGCGCTCCATGATCAGGTCGCGGCCGAAGATGTCGCGCGCCCGCGTGCCGGCCCCGAGCAGCACTTCCTGGGCTCCCAGGCGCATGGTGCCGCCCTTGGCGCAGCTCTCGTCGCGCGTTTGCGCACCGCGCACCTGGTCCTGCCACTCCGAGATGAGCGCGATCACCGGGTGCGGGCCGGCGCGGTTGAACTCGGTGCTGTTGGCATCGGCGAGTCCCAGCACGTGGCGGCCGAATTCCACGATCGCCACCTGCATGCCGAGGCAGATCCCCAGGTACGGCACGCCGTGTTCGCGCGCGTAGCGCACCGCCTGGATCTTGCCCTCGATACCGCGCTCGCCGAACCCCCCCGGCACCAGGATCGCGTCCACGCCCTTCAGCGCGTGGGTGCCACGCTGCTCGATATCGGTGGATTCGACGTAGTGGATATTGACGCGCGTGCGGGTCTTCAAGCCACCGTGCATCAGCGCCTCGTGCAATGACAGATAGGAATCGAGGATCTGCACGTACTTGCCGACCATGGCGATGTCGACCTGGCCGTCCGGATTGGACTTGGCGCTCACCACCTGGCGCCACTCGGCCAGATCGGTGGGCGGCACCTGCAGGCGCAGCTTGTCGACGACGATGTCATCGAGCGCCTGCTCGTGCAGCAGGATCGGGATGCGGTAGATATCGTCCGCGTCGACCGCGGAAATCACCGCGCGCTCCTCGACGTTGGTGAACAGGGCAATCTTGCGCCGCTGCTCCTCGGGCAGCGGATGCTTGCAGCGGCACAGCAGCACGTCCGGCTGGATACCGATGCCGCGCAGCTCCTTCACCGAGTGCTGCGTCGGCTTGGTCTTGATCTCGCCCGAGCCGCCCACTATCGGCACCAGCGTCAGGTGCATGAACGCGCAATTGTTGCGGCCGAGCTCGACACCGAGCTGGCGGATGGCCTCGAGAAAGGGCAGCGACTCGATGTCGCCGACGGTGCCGCCGATCTCGACCATGCAGACATCCGAGCCGTCGGCTCCCAGCTTGATGCTGCGCTTGATCTCATCGGTGATGTGCGGGATGACCTGCACGGTGGCGCCGAGGTAATCGCCGCGGCGCTCCTTGGCGATGACGCGCTCGTAGATGCGCCCGGTGGTGAAATTGCTGTTGCGCCCGGTAGTGGTGCGCACGAAACGCTCGTAATGGCCGAGGTCGAGATCGGTCTCGGTGCCGTCCTGGGTGACGAACACCTCGCCGTGCTGAAACGGGCTCATGGTGCCCGGGTCGACGTTGATGTACGGATCGAGCTTGACCATCGCGATCTTGAGGCCGCGGGCCTCGAGAATCGCGCCCAGCGAGGCGGCAGCGATGCCCTTGCCCAACGAGGACACGACGCCACCGGTGACGAATACAAAACGCGTCATATGTAAGTCGGGGAGTTCCCGTCGCACGAGGTCGCGCCCACAAGATCGGCGCAACCACGACGGGCCAGCAGGGTAGCACATCTGCCCGCCCCGATGTGGGCGGGTTCGATCAGGCTGCGCTCCAGAGCAGGCGGGCGCGCCGCCGGCTCGCAGCGCTCGCCTGCACCGACTCATCGAGCCATAAGTCCGCGACTGCAATCAGCCTCTCGGCGGCGAAAATCAGCGGCAGGCGCGCGCGCTGCGCCACCGGCACGCGCGCTTCCTGCAGCAGGCTCTTGAGCGCGCGATGGCGCCCGCCGCGCAGCGGTCGCAGGCGCTCGCCCCCACGGCGCGCGCGGATGATCAGCGTGGCGGGCAGTGCGTCCAGATCCAGCGGTCCGCGCGCATCGCGCTTCAGCGTGAGCCGTCCGCCCGGCCCGGGCAGCGCGCAGCTCCGGCGCCTGCGCCACGGCCAGCTGACTTCCTCGAGGCTCCCGGGCGAGCGGGCCCGAGGGGTCGCGTCGGGCTCGCCGCGCACCCGGTGAGCGGCGCGCAGCGACAGCAGATCCGCCTGGCGCTGCAGCAGCGCGCCCTCCCAGGCCACCACGGGGTGTGCATCGGCGCGCGCCTGCAGCAGCGGACCGGCGATTTCCTCGAGCCGGCTGGCAGGCGGTGGGCGGTAGCCGGCGGCGCTGATCCAGAACCGCAGCGCATTGCGGCGGCGTTCGGGCGGCAGTGCGCGCAGCCGCTTCGCCGACAGCATCGCACCAAAGCTCGCGCGCGCGGCATCGGTGGCACCCAGGGCATCGAGCAGCCGCTGCGCTTCCGCGGCATGGCGCGCCGCGCGCGCGACGGTGGTCGCGGCCGCGGGCCAACGCTCCCGGATCAACGGCAGCACCCGCGTGCGCAGGTAGTTGCGGTCCCGGCGCAGCTCGGCGTTGCCCGGGTCCTCGATCCACTGCAGCCCCTGCGAGCGCACCCAGGCGCTGAGCTCGGCGCGCGACCAGCCCAGGAGCGGGCGCACCAGAGCGCCGCGCGCAAAGGCTGCCCGTGGCGGCATGGCGGCGATGCCGGCGAGACCCGCACCGCGCAGCAGCTGCAGCAGCACGGTCTCGAGCTGATCATCCTCGTGGTGCGCCGTCAGCAGCGCTTCCTCAGGTGCGAGCGCTGCGGCGAGCAGCTCATAGCGCGCGGCACGCGCGGCGGCTTCGGGCGACTCGCCGCGCCGGCGTGCGAGCTTCGCGGTCCGCACCTGCAGCGGCACGCCCAGGGCGCGCGCCACCCGCCGGCAGTGCGCCGCCCAGCGGACCGAGTGCGGATGCAGGCGGTGATCGACGTGCAGGGCGCGCACCTTGAGCGGCCCGCGCGCGAGCTGCGAGAGCGCGGCGAGCAGAGCGGTGGAGTCCGCCCCGCCGCTGAAGGCGACGCACACGGCGACGTCGGGGAAGCCGGGCAGCAGCTGTGCCAGGCGCCGGCCAAGTGAGCGCGGCCCGAAGCCCTCGGTCCCGGGGCGCCGCGCGCGTGGCACGGCCTTACGCCGCGGTTTCGGCAAACACGCCGAAGCCGGCGATCTTTTCCGCGCGGGCGGCGCGCAGCTGGTCCCGCGGCACGGCGTCGAGCTCGTCCAGATAACGGATCAGCGCCGCCTTGAGGCTCGCGGCGGTGGCGGCCGGATCGCGATGCGCGCCCCCGAGAGGCTCCTCGATGACCTCATCCACCAGCCCGAGCTTGTGCAGGCGGTCGGCGGTGAGATTGAGCGATTCGGCGGCCACTTCCTTCTTGTCCTGGCTCTTCCACAGGATGGAGGCGCACCCTTCCGGGGAGATGACCGAGTAGGTGCTGTACTGGAGCATCAGCAGACGGTCGCACACGCCGATGCCGAGCGCGCCGCCCGATCCGCCCTCGCCCGTCACCACGGTCACGATCGGAATCCGCAGCACCGACATCTCGAACAGGTTGCGGGCAATGGCCTCGCTCTGGCCGCGCTCTTCGGCGCCGACGCCGGGGTATGCGCCCTGGGTATCGATCAGCGTCACCAGCGGCAGAGAGAAGCGTTCGGCGAGCCGCATCAGCCGCAGCGCCTTGCGATAGCCTTCGGGCTTGGGCATGCCGTAGTTGCGGCGCACGCGCTCCTTGGTGTCACGACCCTTCTGATGGCC
>Ga0066681_10000335_pt1 | contig 14649 bp, 11 predicted proteins | sample GraSoiAngelo_130_FD_65629 | JGI IMG/M metagenome (GOLD analysis project Ga0066681, IMG submission 65629) | Grasslands soil microbial communities from the Angelo Coastal Reserve, California, USA - 14_0929_02_20cm | ecosystem: Environmental > Terrestrial > Soil > Grasslands | place: USA...
CCTTTCCTGGGGCAACGAGCCGGAGCCCAGCGATTTTGGCACTGATGAATTCGTTCGTCTCTGCCGAAATGTCAGCGCTGAACCCTCGATTACCGTGAATGTCGAGGGCCGCGGCGCAACGCCTACTGAGGCGGCGGCGTGGGTTGAGTATGCGAACGGTCCGGCATCTTCCCGTCAAGGCGCCATGCGCGCGGCGAACGGCAACTCCAATGCGTTCAAGGTGAAGTATTGGGAAGTTGGGAACGAAATCTGGGGAGACTGGGTTCGTGGGCATAGCGATGCCAATACCTATGCACAGAACTTCGAACGCTACGCCGCAGCCATGTCCGGCGTCGACCCGTCCATCCAGCTAATCGCTGTTGGCGACAACAACATGGACTGGAACCGCACGGTCCTGCGGCTTGCGGGCCCTCATATCGACTATCTTGCGATCCATCATTATTACGGTGTTAGGCAGATGATGGGTGATCCGTTAAACCTCATGGCCCACCCATTGTTCTACGAACGTTTCTACAAGCAAGTTGGTGGTCTCATTCGTGATCTCGTTCCCGGACGCACAATCAAACTGGCCATCAACGAATGGAACACCTCGTCGCCCTTGCCAAGGCAACACTCGATGGAGTCTGCCTTATATGCCGCGCGGCTTATGAACGTATTCGAGCGCAGCGACATTGTGGCCATGAGCGCGGTGTCCGACATGGTGAACGGGTGGTCGGGAGGAATGGTCCAGGCCAGCCGCGACAACTTATTCGTCACCCCCACGTACCTCGTTAATGAACTTTACAATCGCCACCTTGGCGCACAACGAATCACCGCGCGCGTGAGCAGCCCCACATTCGACACAACTAGGGAGGGCAAGGGCGTGCCTTATTTGGATGTAGTGGTGAGCCGCACTGCTGACGGTAAGCACATCTTCATCAAAGCCGTCAATACAGATCCGCAGAGAGCGCTGTGCACTTCAGTGCACATTGTTGGGGCGCCGCTGTCTTCCAGCGCCATCATGGAGACTATCAACGCGGATTCGATGACCTCGGCCAACAGCTTTGCGACCCCGAACGCGGTTTCACTACAGCAGAAAACGATCAAAATCGGACCGAATTTTCTGGTCGATTTCCCCCAACATTCGGTTTCCGTCATAACCCTGAACGTACTGAGTCAACTTCTTTTCGACGCAGTACCGCAGTCGTTAATTCCGATTGAGGGAAACGACACATTCACGGGAGTCGCAGCCCGCTAGCTACAAGTTAAACACAACTAAGAGGGGGGACTCCTGTCCCTACCGAAAATGCTATCCGGTGCGAATACCTTTGAAATCAGTGATTTTCAAGAAGATGAAATTGAAGCAGGCTAACCAGGAGATCGGAATGTTACATAGGGCTGAAAACGGCTGGATGGAGTTTTCGGTAAGCACAGGGATCATTGCAGTGCAGGCAGAGCCGACCTGGGTCGCGAATTTTGGCTTGCTAGAGCGATGGGATGGAAACAGCGGGCCTGGAAATCTGAACGCCTAGCATTGCATAGACAGAGCGATCGCGATCGCGCGGGAAAAGGGAATTGGCTGGGTAGCTCTCGCAAATACCAACGATTGGACGCGCGGCAGCAGCTAGGTCTGGCAAGCAGCCGAAGCCGGGGTCATCGGAATTTGCTGGACCAACACCCTGCCAAATCTACCGCTGTGGGGAGCAAGCAGTCCTGGCGTCGGCAACAATGCGCTGATCATAGCCGTGCCGAGAGCGAAAGGCCACGTAGTTCTTGACATGGCGCTGTCGCAGTTTTCTTACGGCGCTGTCGCTGCCTATCGAATGCGCGGTGAACAATTGCCTGTCGCTGGAGGCTTCGATGCGGCTGGACACCTCACACAAGATCCCGCTGCCATTGAGGCATCCAAACGTCCACTACCTATCGGCTACTGGAAGGGTTCGGGTTTGGCGCTGATGTTGGATATGGTTGCAACGATGCAATCGGGCGGTTGCGCCACGTTTGAGATACCGACGGATAGTGAACGCGAGACAAAGCTCTCACAGATATTCATCGCCATTAACGCGCAATCTTCGGAGCAGTCGGATACATCGACGAGTGTCGCCGATCAGATCATCGACCACTTGCAATCACAAGCAGCCCTGTCCGGTGAACAAGTGCGATATCCCGGTGAGCACACGTTGCAAACGCGAAAAGAAGATCTTGAGAAAGGCATTCCAGTAGAACCAACAATCTGGCGCGAAGTCCATGCGCTGACTTAGAAGCGCAGATTGCCGAAAAATAAGCCGATTTTTGCGGTTATGCTTAGTACCCCAAGCGCTTATCCACGATATTGCGTAACGGCTCACCCTTCCGGAATCGTTCGTATTGCTCGATGAAAAACTGCATAGCATTGTCCAGCCAATCTGGCGTATGGTCCGCGCAATGCGGCGAAAGCAAAACGTTTTCTAGCTTGTAGAACGGATGACCCGTCGGCAACGGCTCGTGATCGAACACGTCCAGGGCAGCGCCTCTAATCCGGCCGTTGGAGAGGGCGCCGATCATCGCTACCTCGTTGATGACCGGCCCGCGCCCAACATTGATCACCACCGCCGTGGGCTTCATCACGGCAAACTCTGCCTCGCCAATCATCCCACGAGTCTCCGAAGTCAAGGGTGCGGCTACAACGACATAGTCGCAGCGCGAAATCATTTCAACCCGCCGCTCTGGCGCGTAAGTCTCGGTAACCAACGGATCCACATCCTGGGAACATGAAGCATGCCGCTTCACGGCGAGCACATTCATTCCAAGGGCGCGCACTCTCTCCGCGATCGCCCGCCCGATGTCCCCATAACCAATGATTCCAACGGTCTTACCCGACGCCCACGAAACTTCAAAGACCTCCCACACGCCAGCCATCTGATTCCGAGCCATGCGCCGGAAATCTTTCGCGAAATACAAGATCGCGCCGAGCGTAAACTCGCCCAGAGATCCGCTAAACACGCCCGCCCCATTGGTCAGTGGCACGGCACTCTCGATCAACTCCGGAAACAGCGTTCTCTCCAAGCCCACGGAACGGGAATGCACCCAAAGCAAATTCGGACAAATTGCAAACACCTTCTTAAACAATGCGAGGGAGCCCGACCAGTTGAAGAGCACGTTCGCGTGGGTGGCCTCTTGGCCAAATGATTCGGCAGCGTCTCCGACGATCGTTTTTACCTCCGCTGGCAACTGGCTCAGCATCGCAAGCTGAGGTTCGCCTGGTCTCGCTAGCACTAGAATCGTGTCGTTTCTCATGGTCGTCGTCCGAACAGCGCAAGAGAATGCACCACAATCAAAGCGGACCTTCTCCAGAATCGCCGTCGCAAGAAGCAAACCCCTTGTTTAGTCTTGGAATTTGACACCGCAAATTCCGGCCTCCTACAATACACCGGTTCAGCAAGAACGATTCGGAGTTGACCGCCCGGTTTCAAAGTTCTACGGTTGTGTGAATCAAGCCTTACGTTTTCGGAAAGGACTCTGTGTCGGAAAAAGATCCCAAGTCGCTGAGAAGCTATCGCTGGTACGGGCCCGACGACCTCCGTTCGTTCGGACACCGCTCACGCGCTGCCTCCATGGGCTGCACCCAAGCGGATTATGCCGGAAAACCCGTAATCGCGATCATTAACACCTGGGGCGATATCAACCCCTGCCATAGCCATCTTCGCGAGCGCGCCGAAGACGTGAAGCGCGGCGTCTGGCAAGCCGGCGGTTTCCCTGTGGAAATGCCCGCGTTTACCCTCGGCGAAACTTTTCAAAAGCCCACCACAATGATGTATCGCAACCTGCTGGCGATGGAGACCGAGGAACTCCTGCGCTCCTACCCCGCCGATGGCTGCGTCCTAATGGGCGGCTGCGACAAAACCACGCCTGCACTCATGATGGGCGCCATCAGTATGAATCTCCCCGCAATCTACGTTCCCGCCGGACCGATGCTTCGCGGCAACTGGCACGGTCAGATTCTCGGCAGCGGTTCTGACGTCTCCAAGTACTGGGCAGAACGACGCGCAGGCAACATCGATCTGCGAGCATGGACCGAGATCGAAGACGGCATCGCGCGCTCTGCTGGAACCTGTATGACCATGGGCACCGCGTCGACCATGACGAGTTTGACCGAGGTGTTGGGCTTCACTCTTCCCGGCGCGACCTCGATCCCCGCAGTCGATGCCAATCACCCAAAAATGGCAAACCGTTCAGGCCGTCGCGTAGTGGAAATGGTCTGGGAAGATTTGAAGCCACGCGACATTTTGCGCGAAGCTTCCTTCAACAATGCGATCGCCGCAGTGTTTGGGCTCGGCGGCTCGACGAACGCGGTGATTCACCTGCTTGCCGTGGCAGGGCGAGCGGGAATAAAAATCACGCTCGAGCACTTCGACCAATTTTCAAAAAAGACGCCCATGCTCGCGAATATTCGTCCGAGCGGCAAATACCTCATGGAAGATTTCTATTACGCCGGTGGTCTACCAGCTCTGCTTAAAGCGATGTCACCCCACTTGGATTTAACTTGCCTGACCATCACCGGAAAAACTCTTCGTGAAAATATCGCCAGTGCCGAAATCTATAATTCGGATGTAATCCGCAGTCTTGACAGTCCGGTGCTCACCTCTGGTGGCTTGGCCATTCTCTATGGAAATCTCGCCCCCAACGGCGCAGTCATCAAAGCGTCCGCCGCTGAGCCGCGGCTCCTCAAGCACACCGGCCGAGCCATTGTTTTTGACAGCTTCGACGAACTAAATGCCCGCCTCGATGATCCCGCCCTCGATGTCGACGCGAATAGCGTGCTGGTTCTGCGCAATGCTGGCCCGAAAGGCGCCCCGGGAATGCCCGAGTGGGGAAATCTCCAGCTTCCGCAAAAGATACTAAAGACTGGCGTCCGCGACATGGTCCGTATTTCCGACGCGCGCATGAGCGGCACGAGTTACGGTGCCTGTGTCCTCCACGTCTCTCCTGAATCCTTCGTTGGCGGGCCACTCGCGTTGTTGAAGGAAGGCGATATCATCGAACTCGACGTCCCTGCCCGCCAACTCAACATGCATGTGAACGAAGATGAGCTTGCACGCCGTCGCGCGGCTTGGCGCCCCAACGAGGGCATATATCCACGTGGCTACGGGAAGCTTTTTATGGAACACATCAAACAAGCTCACGAAGGATGCGATTTCGATTTTCTGGAAGGCACCGAGCCTATCCCTGAACCCGAAATTCATTGAGCCTCCGATCTGCATCTGCCATAAGAATCTTGGCGGTTGTCCGACGCGGCCAGGCTGGCCTTCTGACGCAGGTCGCTCCTTCCTTTAGATTACTGGAACTCCTCTCTGCTGCCACGATGAGCCCCCTCCCGCACCGACCAGAAGCATCAAAATGCCGGAGAGGCAAAGGTTGCCAACCAAGTACAAGAGTCCAGCAGTGAAACTATGGGTGCGGTTCACCAAGTAACCCATTATCAGCGGACCGGCAAACCCGCCGAGATTTCCCAGCGAATTAATCAAACCGATCGAAGCCGCCGCCGCCGACTCACTGAGAAAAGCCGTTGGGACGGCCCAAAAACACGGGTGGAATGCAAAGTAGCTTGCTCCCACCAAGGTGAACAAAACGACCGCGAGCATGATGTTCGAACCAAAAGTAACTGCCAGCAACAAAATCAAGCCGCAAAGAAAAATCGGAATAGTGGCATGCCAGCGGCGCTCATAGCTCTTGTCGGAGTGCCAACTGTTCCACTGTTGCGTCACGAAACCGGCAAGATAGGGCAACGCGGCCAACAGACTCACGCGAAGATCGCTCTGCCCGGAAAGCCGCTTCAAAATCGTCGGGAGCCAAAACGCGATTCCGTAGCCTCCTGTCGTCGCGCAGAAATAACTCAATGTAAGCAGAATCACGTCGCGCTGCGAAAGTGCCTGCCAAATCGTATAGGAACGAACCTTTTTCTTCGCCTGCTTTTCCCTCTCCAATTCATCGTTGATCCAATCGCGTTCATCCGGGCGGAGCCAACTTGCCGTTCGCGGCCAATCCGTCAGATAAAAAAGCGTAATCACGCCGAACACAACCGCCGGAATTCCTTCCAGAATGAACAACCATCGCCAACCCCTTAAACCAAGCCAGGTAATGCCCAGCAACAATCCCGCGAGCGGCGAGCCGATCAGGTATGAAAGTGGATTAGCGGCATAAAAAACAGCGATCGCTTTCGCGCGATCCTGATACCGAAACCAGTGAGACACATACACAATGACGGCAGGGAAGAATCCCGCCTCCGCCGCACCCACAAGAAAACGCACCAAATAAAACTCCCGCGCGGTGTGGATAAACGCCAGCAGCGCGGTTATCATTCCCCAGGAAATCATAATGCGGGCGATCCAACGGCGTGCGCTCCAGCGTTCGGCAATCAACGCGCCGGGGATTTCGAGCACCACGTATCCGATGAAAAACATCCCGGCTCCGAGGCCAACCACTCTGTCGTTGAAGCCCAAGTCGCCGGGCATCTGCAGAGCCGCCGCGCCCACATTCATCCGGTCCAGGAAGGCGATGATATAGAGCAGGAAGAGAAAGGGAAGGAGCCGCCACGCGATTCGTCTTCGCGCGCGTAGGGCGACTGCTGGGTCCGTCGGTAGGACGTCCATCTTCCCTCGATTTGCAAGCTCTTAACAGTGCGGCGAAGCCATCCTGCACTATTTTTTGATTTTTCGTGGCGCAAATTTTGCGCCGCATAGTATACACAAAAAAAGCGTGAGCCTTCTTTAACAGGCGGCAGGTTCAGGGGCGGAAATGCGCGAGTATTCAATTGCAGCTATCCCTGCGGAGGGCATCGGCCGCGAAGTGATCGCTGCCGGCCTTGAAGTCTTGCAAACGCTTACACAAAAGGCTGGCGGATTTCGGCTAAAGGTAGCTCGGACTACCACAAAAAAGCACGGTGTGATGATGCCGCAAAACGGCCTCAAACTCCTTGGCCCGTTCGACGCAATTTCTTTTGGTGCCGTCGGCGCTCGCGCCGTGCCGGACCACATCACGCTTTGGGGCCTGCGCCTGGCGATATGCCAGGGCTTCGACCAGTATGTCAATCTTCGGCCCACGCGTATCCTGCAAGGACTGTCATGGCCGCTGCGCGACTGTAAGCCTGGCGATCTCGATTGGGCCATCGTCGGCGAAAACACCGAAGCCGAATATGCTGGCCATGGTGGCCGCGCCCATCGCGGTTTCCCAGAAGAGGTCGCCACGGAAACTTCGATCTTCACCCGCAGCGCCGTAACGCGCATCATGCGCTTGGCTTTCAAGCTCGCACAAGACCGGCCACGAAAGTTGCTGACGGTCATCACGAAATCCAACGCGCAGCGCCAGGGCATAGTTCTCTGGGACGAGATCGCGGCCGAGGTGGCAACTGAGTTCCCGGGTGTCACCTGCGACAAGATGCTGGTCGACGCCATGACCACTCGCATGGTGGGCAAGCCCGCGAGCCTGGACACCATTGTGGCTACAAATCTGCACGCCGACATTCTCTCCGACCTCGCAGCGTCCCTCGCCGGCAGCCTGGGAATCGCCCCGACGGGCAACATTGACCCGGAGCGCCGCTTTCCTTCCATGTTCAAGCCAATTCATGAGCTGCCTTTGATATCACGGGCAAAGGCATCGCCAATCCGATTGCCGCGATATGGACCGCCGTGATCGATCTAAAGGACAGCACGCAACAATTGCCGAACGGACTCACGGTCACAGTACAATTCCTGTCCAACGGTCCGCTGAAAAAATTACGAATGACAGTGACGAGCGTGCGGGCTGATGTTTTGTGCAAAACCGACGCAGAGGGCTACGATCAAATCTGATCATGTTTCGTTTACTGGCGCGAGCCTTTCCCGTTTGGGTGGCATGAACATACAGAGCGTTGCCGTCCTACATTCTATGTTGCTCTTCGCTGGCGCCTTCGGCACATGCGCGGCGCAGGAGCGCAAGTCCCCGCCTGATGTGAATGGACCTCGAGTTTTTTCCTGGCCGCGAGCGGCCCTGCAGCAAATCAGAAGTGGAATTGCCCTTGGAGAGGTCAGCGATCCAGCTCTCGGTCAATTGCGAAGCGATGCAGACATCGCGCTCAGACAAACGCCATTGTCGGTAGCCTCGAAATCCATTAAACCTCCGAGCGACGACAAGCACGATTATTTGAGCTTGGCGCCGTATTGGTGGCCCGACCCCGCGAAGCCGAACGGATTGCCGTATATCCGCCGCGATGGCCAAGTAAATCCTGAGATCGAGCAGGTTCAGGATCACAAGTACATGGACCGCGTGATCTCGGCAACGCACACCCTTGCATTGGCCTATTACTTTTTCGGTGAAGAGTCGTATGCCACCCATGCGACCGAACTACTGCGCACATGGTTTCTGAACCCCGAAACGCGAATGAATGCGAACCTGGAATTCGGACAAGGAGTCCCCAGACACAACACCGGACGGGGCACTGGGTTGATTGAGACTCGCGATGTTTACCGTCTCGTAGATGCAATTGGATTCTTCGCCGTCTCCAAGTCTTGGACCCTCGCCGACCAGAAAGGAATGGAAGGCTGGTGTGCACGGTTCCTGGATTGGATGCTGCACTCTGACAAAGGCAAAGAGGAAGCCGCCGCGAAAAACAATCATGGCAGTTATTACGACGTGCAGATTGTGTCCCTGGCGCTTTTCAGGGGCGATACGAATATCGCGAGCCGCGTTCTTCAATCGGTCCCAGAGCGGCGCATTGAAATCCAGATTGAGCCGGATGGACGACAACCACTGGAGCTTGAAAGGACGAAAGCCCTGGGCTACAGCACAATGAATCTCGCAGGGCTCCTTGAACTGGGACTGCTGGGAGAAAACGTGGGCGTTGACCTTTGGAGTTTTCGATCCTCGGATGGCCGCAGCATCCGCAAGGCGCTCGACTATCTGCTTCCCTTCGTGAGCGGTCAGGAGAAATGGCCTTACCAGCAAATCATCGAATTCAAGGCCGCTGAAATTTCTCCGCTGCTGGCAGTCGCAGCTGTGAAATTCAAGGATCGCCGCTACGAGGAACTCGCCATCAAGATTGATCCTGCGTTGCTCAAGAAGATCGAGGTGTTTCCCTTCCGCTGGTAGTCCACGGCTAGGGTCATTTTGTTGAAGGGTTTTGCCGCACTCGTGGGAATTTTCTTAGGTTAATCCGCGCTGCCCTTGGCTTGGCTCTGGACCGTGTGAATAATAAGACGCTGCCAAGTCTCAATTCGAATGGCCGAGACGCGCCGAAATAGCTCGAGCGGCTTTCTTTGTGGCAAGTGCAAACTCTTGAATTCGGTCGCGGCTCATGCGCGTAGTTGGACCGGAAACACTGATGGCGGCCGCAACTTTGCCGCTCTCGTCGAACACTGGAGCGGCGACACATCGTGCCCCGAGATCCGTCTCCTGGTCATCCATCGCGTAGCCTTGCTGCACGACGCGCACAAGCTCTTTTCGGAAGCGTGCAAGATTTGGAATAGTGCGCGGAGTGGCCCGCTCAAAGGTCAGCATAGGCAGGATCTCTTCGCGTTGCTCACTGGGGAGAAACGCCAGCAAAACCTTGCCTAAAGCGGTGCAGTTCGGCGGACGGTGCATTCCCGGCTGAGAGGCCATACGGAAGGAGTGGGCGCTCTCCAGCACTTCGAGGTAAAGCACATCGTGTCCGTCCAGGACGGCGAGGTTTACCGTCTCCGTGGTTTCTTTCGACAGCAGCATAAGCACTGGACGGCTGATCTTGCGAAGGGTGGCATGGTAGGTGATTCCGGCGCCCAGCCTGGCCAGTTTGGGTCCCGCGATGTAGGCTCCAGCATCATCGCGGAACAGATAGCCTTCGCTTTCCAAGTGAGCGAGGAATCGATAAGCCGTGCTCTTGTTGAGGCTCGTCTGCTGAGAAATCTCGCGTAGCTGCAGCCCGGTGGGAGCGGCGTCCAGGGCTTCCAAAATTCGTAAGACTTTTCCAACCACCCCTACTGGTGCGGACTTAGATTCTCGTGCCCGGATCATGGAAGGCTGCTCCTTCTCTTCAGTGGTCACCGCCGCGTTTGAGGAATTCGCCCGTACCCGCTCGGCGGCCGCGGCTATAGTGCTTTGCGGCATCTTAGCCCAAAAGATCGTTTAGTTTTTCAGTATTTGAAATATAGATTTTTAATATTGAACTTCCCGATGCGGCTTGATACAAGCCTCTCAGTCTCGGGCTGGAAGCGGCGCGGGCGGACTCTTCGGTTTTACGCCCCATGGCCTGCGCGCCTCTCGTCTTCGGTTTGGATTCGGAATGCCGGAATTCATGCCAAGGAGGTGTGTATGCGACCGGCGAAGATGGCAACCATTCTTCTTGTTGTGCTGTTCGTAAGCGCTAGGGTAACGCACGCGCAAACGGCTACAGGCGAAGTGAATGGCACGGTCACCGACACGTCAGGTGGATTTGTGGCTGGCGCCGCGGTCAAACTCACCAACCAGGCCACCAAGATTGAGGATCGAGTCGCGACAAATGTCGACGGCTACTTCGTTTTCATCAACGTCAAGCCAGGAAGTTATGTTCTGGGCGTGGAGGCAAAAGGTTTCAAGATCACGCAAATTTCCGCATTCGACGTGGGCGTGAATCAAACGGTCATGCAAACCGTAAGATTGGAGGTCGGCGCCATTACCGAACGAGTGGTGGTGAACGCGGAAGCCGCGATGCTCGAGGGATCGACGAGCGATCTGGGCACGGTGATCGAAGAAAAGGCCGTCAACGATTTGCCACTGAATGGACGGAATTTTACGCAGCTCCTGACCCTCACACCAGGTGTCACCCCAGTTTCTACCGCGCAAAACAAAAGCATTGGCTGTTGCGAAGGGAATGTTGGAATCCCCGGGTCGGGATTCTCCGACGCTTCATTCCATGGGCAGGAGAATCGTTCGAAGCTCTACTTTTTTGACGGAATCATCAACACAAATATACGCGGCCCAACATACATTGTGATTCCCAACATCGATCTGGTTCAGGAATTCAAAGTCGTCGGACACGACGCCAAGGCCGAGTATGGCGGCGCAACTGGCGGCGTAGTGGACATGGTGTCCAAGTCAGGGACCAACAGCTTTCATGGCTCGGTCTTCGAGTATGTCCGCAATAACGCTTTTGATGCCCGCAATACATTCACAGATTTCAACCCCCTCACGAAAGCTCCGTCCATTGCCGGGTTTCGACAGAACCAATTTGGAGCGGAGGGTGGTGGCCCGATCATCAAAAACAAAACGTTTATCTCCGGGGGATATGATGGCTGGAGATATAGCAAGCCACCTCAGTCATTGACCTATGTGCCGACCGCCGCGGAGTTGGCGGGTGACTTCTCCCAGACGCTCGTCAGCAACCCTAATCTCTACAACCCTTACAGCACGGTGGGAAATAATCGGTCGCGTTTCCTGTGCGACGCCCAGGGCAATCCCTTGCCCGCTGACCCCACTACCCACCTGCAGCCAAATTTGGCGGGCTCCGTCCCATGCAATAAGATTCCGAACTTCACAGACGGTACAGGCCTGATTAACTCGGCAATGCAATCGTTCCTCCAAAAATATTCTCCTGTCCCTAATCTGACCGGGACCCCCGGGTTCAATTATCAGCAAAACCGGGCCGAGACAAATAATTCCAACAGTTTTCAAGTGCGCATCGATCACCGTTTCCGCGACAGCGACAACGTTTTCTTCCGCTATACCGAGCAGCGTGTGTCAGCCTTCACGCCGATAGGCGACACAGGATCGACCTCGGGAGGTTCACAAGGCAGGAACTACGGCGGAGCATGGGTACATACCTTCAAGCCGAATCTCATTCTCGATGTGCGCGCCGGCTACGCGGGCCGGCCAGCCGTTGACGCCAGCCAGCAAAACCAAAGTTCGTTTGAGACGGACCCGATGAAGCAGCTTGGTTTCAAGGACATCGACAAATACGGCGGGATGCTCGTCAACCTCGGCAATGACTGGACGGCCGGGACCAACGTTAACTTCGGTACTCGTGGCGCAGCGCCCCGGGAAAATCCGAACTGGAGTGTTACGCCCAATGTCAGTTGGATCAAGGGCAATCACAATTTCAAGACTGGATTCTGGTTCATCGGTTCCAAGCGGGTCCAGGAGAATACCTTCCAAACTTTCAACTTTAGCCGACAACAGACCGGCCTCCCTAGCAACGCATCAACTGGATTGACATTGGCGTCGGCGCTCATGGCTTTCCCAAGCAGTTTCAGCGCTCAGTTGCCTGTCCTGCATGGTGGACCGGTCAGGTACAAGTATGCCTCGTGGGCGGCGTACATTCAGGACGAATGGAAGGTAAAGCCTAGATTCACGGTGAGCGTGGGCCTGCGCTACGACTATCTCACACAGCCGCAAACGACGGACGGGCGTCTTTGGAGCACCATGGATTTGACCACCAAGCAATATGTCATCGGGGCCTCCACGATGCCTCCGCTCTGCAGCCAAGCCAATCAGGCGCCCTGCATTCCGGACGGAGGACCCCTCTACACCCCTACAAACTCAACATGCAACAACAAACCAAATGGAATCCCTTGTGATTTTCGTCTGGACCCGCATTTCAGCAGCGCGGTGCTGGCAGGAAAGTCGTTCTTTGATCCTCCACCAATCCGCGACAACTGGGGCCCGCGTGTAGGCGTAGCTTGGCAGGTCAGTTCCAACATGGCGCTCCGCGCAGGCTACGGACTCTACTGGGACACGCTGGCGGGAAGAGGCCAAGCTGCACAAAATGACCTCGAACACGGGATCTGGCCTGATGCCACAGCTTTTAGCGGCAATGTGAACGCCCCCGCGGATTTCTCGGGAGGAACGAGCAAATTGATCTCAGACATTCAGGGTAGCTTTCCGAATCCCCTGCCTGGACCAACTCCTTGGACCGCCGGGGGATTCGCCCTCGATCCCCACTCCTACAAGGACGGTTATTCGCAGCAGTGGCATGTGGAAATTCAGCGGCAGCTCACTCCCCACCTGCTGCTTTCGGCCGCCTACGTGGGCAGCAAGAATGGACGCCTTGATTACGAAGGAAAAGCTAACTCTGCCCAATTTAGTTCTAGCAACGTGACCGATCCCGTCACCACGAGTGCGCACGGAGTCACTACATGCGGTCCTAAGCCGACTCCCCCAACCGCCGCTTGGACGAGCTGTCAAACCGCTTATTTTGTGTCCGTTGACACGCTGCGAACCATGCCTTGGGCAAATCCTGGGTTTACGTACGCGCAGAGCATCGGCTATTCCAACTACAACGCATTGGAAGCCCGAGTGCAGCGCAGGTTTTCCAATGGACTGCGGTCGCTGGTTTCGTACACCTACGGAAAGTCCATCGATGTAAGCAGCGGCTATTTCGGTGTCGAGAACGGCAATGGAGGAGGTTCGACCGTTCAAAACTATTATGACCAGAGCACCGCCCGCGGCGTCTCTGGATTCGACATCACACATTTTCTGTCTTGGTTCACCGTCTATGAGCTCCCGTTCGGGAAAGGGAAATCATGGCTTCACGGCGGCCCATTGTCCTGGATTGTAGGCAACTGGCAGGCCAACTATATCTTCCAGGCAAGGTCAGGCCAGCCGTACACCCTCCGAGTGACTGGTGATCCCGCCAATCTCACGGGATCAGGAGGCGTCGGCGCCCAGAACTTTACCAGTTACGGGCGGCCCAACGTAGTTGCTGACCCCTTCAAGGCGGGGCCGGTAGCTGCGAATCCTGATCCCTTGTGTCAGCTGACTATTTCGCAAGGCGGGAAGGCCGCTGATCAGATTCATACTTCTCAAACTTGGTTCAATCCTTGCGCGTTTACGGTGCCTTCAGGTGCATTTGGGAATCTTGGGCGCGATGCATTCCGGGGGCGTCCCGTGTACAACATGGATGTCTCTTTGTTCAAAAGCGTCCCATCGCCCAGGGAAGGCATGTCTCTCCAGCTCCGCTTCGAGTCGTTCAATGTGCTCAATATTCAGAACTGGGACACGCCAACCACGCAGAGCAGTGATTCCGGATTGACAGTCGCCAACAAGGCTTTTGGACGAATCACCACCCTCGCCCATGATCCCAGGCAGATGCAGTTTGGGCTGAGATTCACCTTCTGAGGCCGGCTGGGCTTGGCTTTCGTTAGAGCGCGCGGCGGTGTTCACGCCCACCGCCGCGCCACCGGATAGACTAAAGTTCTTGTGGAGAGGGCTCAACCGATGTCAAAAAGCAAACCGTCGCGTCGCGATTGGATGATTGGAACAGGAACAGTCTTGGCAGCGGCGACGCTTCCTATAAGTCCCGCGCTCGGTTTCGCACAATCATCCACTCCAGAGCAGGCCGCGACGGCCCCGGCCACCGGTGACGCCGACCGTCAGCGCCGGATGAAGTGGTGGCACGAGGCTCGCTTTGGAATGTTCATCCACTGGGGGCTCTATAGTGTCATCGGCCGCCATGAATGGGTCATGGAAAACGAGGGCATTCCGGTTTCGGAATATGCTCCGCTCGCTAGGCAATTCAAACCGAAACCATTCCCAGCCCGCGAATGGGCCAAGATCGCCCGTGAAACCGGCATGCGCTACATGGTGATGACGACCAAGCATCACGAGGGGTTTTGCCACTTCGACACGAAGACCACGAATTACTGCTCCCCCAAGCAGGGGCCAGCCCGCGATCTGGTCCGCGAATATGTCGAAGCCGCTCGCGCCGAG